>ENA-ORDC01000373-ORDC01000373.1-marine-metagenome-genome-assembly--contig:-NODE-373-length-46045-cov-10.713540_pt1 | contig 46045 bp, 38 predicted proteins | sample MGYA00237783_ERZ508515 | MGnify/ENA primary metagenome ERZ508515 (study PRJEB26186, sample SAMN06268792) | marine metagenome | isolation source: Eden Landing Ponds, San Francisco, CA, USA | place... | reverse complement strand
CGTGAAATGCTGTCTCTGAGTTCTGTGAGCAGGCCCATCCTATCCTCCCGCGCCCGAGCGAGTCGGGGCATCTGCGCAAAACACTTTTCCGAATTCACTTAACTGTACGTCAGACATATATAACGAATTCTGAACGAACACGGAAACCACGACAAGGACCGGCTCATCGACAATCCCGTGACGTGAGCTCATCGACAATCCGATGACCAACGGGAGGACGTGCATACCCCCACCCCTTCGTTTCAAGTGGAACACCGTGAACCACCGGGTGGACCATGCGCTGACCGGTACAGATCGTCCGAACGAGCGAAAATCCACACGCAGACCGACTCGGTGGCGATTCGATATTGGCGATGGGTAGATATAACGAAACCATGACATCAGACTGGTATAGACCAGTATATAATAGACTATCAGTCTCCGGAATGCACGGGATCGTTTTTACTGCAGTCGTGATGCATATTGGATGATTCGGAATCTTACACTGTAGAGCAGAACGGCAAAGCATCGGGTGAGACCAAACTGATCGCCGAAACCGTTCGACAGTATATCAGCGGATCGTCTCAGGAAGGACCAACTAACACCGATTAGTACCGACTGAGAACCATCGTCAATGGAGTTGAGAGTGCCATACAGAACCTCTAGTGGAAACTAGTACTTTTGTTCTAGGTAGATCTAGTACTAATATCTACTAGACACTTTAAATTTATTCAATAAGAGAATTGGTTCCCATTGCGGTTACTGTTATATGTACTCTCTAATAAAACCCGACCCTTCTAGATTGTCCTTACCCGGTTGCTGAACCCCCCTCCCCGGGTGTTTGGACTGTTCCACTCGAAACGAAGGGGTGGGGGGGTGTCTTTGACAATAGCACTCAATGACAAACCTCTCCAGACTTCATGCAGATGTGTGGATCGTCTCGGGGGCAAGCTCCGGGAATTCGCATCGAAGCCTGTAAAACCAGGCTCCCTCCAATCCGGAAAACCAGACCTCTCCAATCCGGACGGTGCTTGGACCTCTGCAAACTGATTCACCGGACATGATCACCTCTCCGAATCCATCATCATCGACTGGGCACGATCTGAACCGAAATTTTTAATAGCCTTTCACCCACCGGTTCTTGTGGTTCAACTGCACCAAGATCGCCATCTCGAAATCCGCCATATCGGTTCTACAGGCCGTTTTCGGCCGCTATCTCGGATCTGCGGGCGAATCTCCACCTGAAAGAAGGGGGATGAAAACCACATGCAAGACACCGAAGACGAATCCAACTCACCCGTCACGGAGGACAGTCTCACCGACGACCACTCCGAACCGTCGACCGGCGGTGTCGTCGATCCACCTGCGGGTACTGACCGCAGTGGCGGTGATTCCGATCCGGACAGTCCTGACGAAAGCGATCCGGCACCAGACGTCGAAGACGATGGCGCGGGCGGAGGACTCTCACACGAAAGCGATCCGCCCGATTCAAACAGGAACGGGGACGACGATCCTGTCGACGAAGACTGGACGACACGGCCGTCGGAGGGATCTCTCGGGTCGTCAGTCGAGGCTACACCGTCCGATACAGCCGGATCGATCGACACAGATCTCCTCGACGAGATCGTCTTCGAGGACGAGGAGGACGCGGACGAGGCCTCCAGGGGTCTGTTCGACGATCTGTTGAGCGGGGAACCGATCTTCGAGAACAAGGAGGTGCTTCGTCCCTCCTACACGCCACGGAAGCTCCCCCATCGCGAGGAGCAGATCAACAACATGGCGACGATCCTCGTCGCCGCGCTCCGCGGTGATACGCCGTCGAACATCCTCATCTACGGCAAGACGGGGACGGGCAAGACCGCGAGCGCGAAGTTCGTCAGCGAGGAACTCGAACGTACCTCCGCGAAGTACGAGGTCCCCTGTGACGTCGAGTACATCAATTGCGAGGTAACCGACACGCAGTACCGCGTTCTCGCGCAACTCGCCAACACCTTCATCGAGAACAACGAGGCCCACATCGAGGACCGACTCGCAGAGCTCGAGGACCTGCAAGACCGCGCCGAGGCCGATCCGAACGAACTCGAGGGGACGGAGTTCGCCACGCTCGAAGCCGTCAGTGCCGAGATCGAGTCACTCGAGGACGACCTGGCGTCCTTCGAGACGGTCCCGATGACGGGATGGCCGACGGATCGGGTCTACAGTACCTTCTTCGACGCCGTCGATTACACCGAACGCGTCGTCGTGATCATGCTCGACGAGATCGACAAACTCGTCGAGAAAAGTGGCGACGACACCCTCTACAATCTCTCGCGGATGAACTCCGAGCTGGAGAACTCCCGGGTCTCGATCATGGGCATCTCCAACGACCTGAAGTTCACTGACTTTCTGGACCCTCGCGTCAAGTCCAGTCTCGGCGAAGAGGAGATCGTCTTCCCGCCGTACGACGCAAACCAGCTTCGGGACATCCTGCAGGCACGCGCGGACGTCGCCTTCAAGGACGACGCCCTCTCGGAGGACGTCATCCCGCTGTGTGCGGCCTTTGCAGCACAGGAACACGGCGACGCGCGCCGGGCGCTCGATCTCCTCCGGACGGCCGGGGAACTCGCCGAACGCGACCAGATCGACCTCGTCGCCGAGGACCACGTCCGGCAGGCCCAGGAGAAGATCGAACTCGACCGGGTCGTCGAGGTCGTCCGCACGCTGCCCACCCAGTCGAAACTCGTCCTGTTTTCGATCATCCTGCTGGAGAAAAACGGCGTCCACAACATCAACACCGGCGAGGTGTACAACATCTACAAGCGCCTCTGTGAGGAGATCGACGCCGACGTCCTCACCCAACGGCGCGTCACTGACCTCATCTCGGAACTCGACATGCTCGGGATCGTCAACGCTGTGGTCGTTTCGAAGGGCCGCTACGGTCGAACCAAGGAGATCAGTCTCTCGGTTCCCCAGGACGAAACCGAGGCGGTTCTGCACTCGGACTCACGACTCGGCGATATCGAAGACGTCCAGCCGTTCATCCAGGCCCGATTCGATCAGTAATCTTTCACCGCAGTTCGATTCGCAACTTTTCACGGCGCGATCGACGGGAAATCGACGCTTTCGGTTCCGTTCGTTGCTGCCGTCACGGTCGTCCCAGCTGTTACGTGCTCCGCATCTTTCGCCACCGTTCCGTACCGCGACTGTGCCTCTCCGGTCAGGAGTCGGACCCGGCCGAGTCCCGGCACGTTATACTCGGCGGTGCCGATTATCCACTCGGGCTTGACCGGCCCGCTGAACTGATTGCCGACCTGGTCGTAGTAGCGGTTGTTGTCGCCCTTGGTGATGAACCCGGCGTGGGGAGCCGGGCAGTTGGCGAGCTCTTCACAATTGTCCGCGTTCCCGATCGCCGCTGGATCCCCACGGTCGTACCAGTTCTCCTCCGCCGCAACCCAGAACATTGCCCGGTGAATGATCGGTGTCGCCTCGCCGTTGCCGTCTGGTTGGTAGATGATAACGTCACCGTAGCCGTTGAACATGCGATAATTCGTCTCCTGGCCTGCACGTGCCGGCACGATCCCGGATTCCTCCGTGGCTCCTGGCCCGGAGAACCGGTGTTCCTCCATTACGAAGACGAGATCTCCGGTATCGATGTTGGGTTCCATGCTGGGACTCTCGATCGCCACCAGCGGTGGCCAGACCCCGCTCGTCGCGAACAGGAGCGCGCCGATCAGAACGACGATCAACACGCTACTTGCGATGTCGAACGTATACTGGAACACGCGGGTGAGCAAACTGTCACCGCCGCTTGCGGAGCCCCGTCTCTGTGGCGGCTTGCTTCTCTCCGGATCGATCGATGGTGATTGCCGTTCGGCGACATCCCGGCCCGTCGCTGCACCGGTCTGATCCGAATCGGCCTCACGATGGTCTCTGTCCCCTGATGGAGGCTGGTTACTGGGCTCCGTCTCTTCGAGCGGTGATCGAGTTCCGGCCGCCCGGTCTTCCGGTGGAGAGTGCGTCGAGTCGCGTTCACGACGACCAGCTGACGGCTGGTCCTGAGCCGACTGCTCGTCACGATCAGCTACCCCTCCGTTACCTGCGCTGTCGTCGTCATCGTCCCCGGGTTCGGAGGGCGTCTCCGGGGCAGGTTCTCGCCGATCGCGCTCCCGATCTGGCGGGTCGCGATCGTCGCTCGGGTCGCTCATCTGCGCGTCCGTTTGACCTGGACCGTTACAACTCTTCGTTTTTGGGCGTCCGTTCACCGGCTTCGTCGCTTCAGTCCCGGGCCAGGCGAAGTTGCCCGAGCCATGGGACTCCCACTTCTGCCGTCCCGACGATCCACGCTGGTTCGACCGGCGAACTGATCCCCATTAGCTGATCGTATCGGCTGTTCGTGACACGATTGTCGCCCTTGGTGATGAACCCGGCGTGGGGAGCCGGGCAGTTGGCGAGTTCCTCGCAACCATCCGCGTTCCCGATCGCCGTCGAACCGGCGCGCTCGTACCAGTTTTCACCGTTCTCGACCCAGAACATCGCGCGGTGGATAACCGGCGTCTTCGTCTCGTTTCCGTCGGGCTGATAGACGATCACGTCGCCGTACCCACCGAACGTCCGGTAGCCCGCTTCCCGACCGGTGTGGGCAGTCACGATTCCCGTGTCCCCCTGTGATCCCGGACCGGGGAACCGTCCGTCTTCCATGACGAACACGAACTCTCCGACGTCCATATGCGGCTGCATACTGCCACTCTCGACAGCGACGACTGGCGACCAGACACCACTCGTCGCGAACAGGAACCCACCGATCATCACGACGATCAGGACGCTACTCAGTGTATCGAACGCGAACAGGGCCAGGGAGGACTTCAGGAACCGATCGATGGCCGATCTCCTCTCGCGGTCGTTGCCCATTCGCCCTCGATTTCGATCACACCGCTTACAGTTCTTTTGTTTCAGATAACTCTTTCGTCCCCAAGATGGGCCGTTCTCGGGGACCGCCATCCTTTTGCTGGCGCACTTGCTGTAGACGTAGTGTGCCTCGCGAGACGCCAGCCCGGATCGTCAACGAACTCGCGAGTCGTGGCTACAACACCGACCGCGAGGCGGTCACCCTACTCGCGGAGGCTGCAGACACGGAGGCCGCCATCGAGCGTGCAATAGAAGCTGTCCCGGACGACGCGATCAAACTCTCCGTCGATGACGTTCGGGACGCCCTCGAAACCGAGTCAGGGCGTGGCAATCGATCTCACAACTCGCCGTCCACGTCATCGTCGTCTCCAGCGTCCGATGGAGACCCCCTTGTTTCAACTGGAGATGAACCGCCTGAACCACGGGACGATGCCGACCGTTCTCCAGTCGAAACAAAGGGGGTTCAACCCGGCGGGGCTTCGCCGAACACTCCCTCCCGGACTGATCGTGATCCGGACGAACCGTCGATCGCGGGCGACGTGACCGGTCGGTCGACCGGCACCGGCGAGTACGAGGATTTTCTGGCCGTCTTTCGGGACCGCTACGAGAAACTGTCAGGCCAACTCCGTGGGCGAGTCAACCATCGCCCGACGAATGCAGTCGAGTCGATGCCGGGCGGGAGCGAAGCCGCGATCGTGGGGATGGTCGCTGACATCCGTTCGACCGCCAACGGCCACTGGCTGATCGATCTGGAGGACACCACCGGCACGTTCCCGGCACTGGTGATGAAAGATCGGGACATGGCTGACGTGGTCGAGGACCTGCTGTTCGACGAGGTGATTGCGGTTGAGGGAACACTCGCCGACGACGGGGGTATCCTCTTCGCTGATTCGATCCACTTCCCGGACGTTCCCCGGACCTTCGAGCCCGCCACGGCGGATCGGGAAGTCAGCGCGGCGCTGATCAGCGACGTCCACGTCGGCAGCCAGGAGTTCGACGCTGACGCCTGGAATCGCTTTGCTGAGTGGCTTCACACACCCGAAGCCGACCGCGTCGAATATCTCCTGCTCGCGGGCGACATGGTCGAGGGCGTCGGGGTCTACCCCGACCAGGACGAGGAACTCGACATCGTCGACATCTACGACCAGTACGAGGCCTTCGCGGAGCACCTCAAGGCCGTCCCTGGCGACATGGAGATCGTGATGATCCCCGGCAACCACGACGCCGTCCGGCTGGCCGAACCCCAGCCTGCGTTCGACGAGGAGCTCCGGGAGATCATGTCGGCCCACGACGCGACGATCACGGGCAACCCCTCGACGGTCACGGTCGAGGGCGTCGACATCCTCATGTACCACGGCGTCAGCCTCGACGAGGTGATCGCCGAACTCCCGGAGGAGCACGCCAGTTACGACCATCCGGACCGGGCGATGGCCCAGTTACTCAAGAAGCGCCACATCGCGCCGCAGTTCGGCGGCCACACCCGGATCGCCCCTGAAGAGCGGGACTATCTCGTCATGGAAGATGTTCCCGACGTCTTCCACACCGGTCACGTCCACAAACTCGGCTACGGTTCCTATCACAACGTCCTGACGATCAACTCCGCCTGCTGGCAGGAACAGACCAGTTTTCAAGAGAGCGTCAACATCGACCCCGACGTCGGCTACGCGCCGATCGTTCACCTCGACAAACTCGATCAACGTGACGCCAGCGACTTCCTGACGATCCGGAGCTTCGGGTAAGTGAAAACACGATATCTCAAATTTATATTATAGATACATTTTTATCAAATACAGGCTGACGTATCGTTAGACTTCTTCGAGTGTCGCTCATTTTGCCAACTACCAAACTCGAATATATTCACGAACTGGTAATCGAGATGAATAGTAACTTATTTTACCAACTGTTCTGAGTTTGGGACATGGCGAACGTCAATCCGGTTGAGGGGATCGTGTACGGGTTCCGATTGCTTGCGTACTTCCTCGTCGTGGGGATCATCGGGGCCGTCATCGCGGGTATCGGATACCTGTCCGGTGAGGGCATCATGATGGTCGTGTTTGGCCTCCTCGGCTACATCTTCATCATGGGTGGCCTGCTGGGAGCACAGTACAAACTGATCGCCGACGCGGTCGAGAAGGGGCTGCTTGCCGCAAAATAAGGCGCTGTCGTTCTCTCCCGGTTTCGATACCGGCGAATCTCGACGCGTGTTATCGACGCCGGTGAATCCGGGTGTAGGTACACCACTTATACAACGGCGGGTGTCGTAGCCACGATCGCTATGAGCGACGACGATCGCGGATTCCACACGGACGCACTGCACGTCGGGCAGGAGGAGCCCGACCCGGCCACGGGCGCTCGCGCCCTGCCGCTCTATCAGACGACCAGCTATGTCTTCGAAGACAGCGAGGACGCCGCCGCCCAGTTCGCCTTGGAGAAGGAGGGCCACATCTACTCGCGGCTGATGAACCCGACCAACTCGATCCTCCAGCAGCGCCTGGCGAAACTTGAGGGTGGCGTCGGCGCAGTCGCTACCTCCTCCGGGATGGCAGCCCTCAACCTTGCGACGTTCCTGCTGGCGGACGTCGGCGACAACGTCGTCACTGCCTCGGCGCTGTATGGCGGGACCTACACCTACTACACGCACACGGCCCCGCGTCAGGGCGTCGAGGCGCGGTTCGTCGACACGCTTGACTACGACGCCTACGAGGAGGCTATCGACGAGGACACCGCCTATGTCCACTTCGAGACCATCGGCAACCCCGCGCTCGTCACGCCGGACATCGAGCGGATCGCCGACATCGCCCACGACCACGGCGTCCCACTGTTGGTCGACAACACCTTCGCGACGCCGTATCTTTGCAACCCGATCGAACACGGCGCGGACCTGGTCTGGAACTCCACGACGAAGTGGATCCACGGCTCCGGGACCACGGTCGGCGGCATCCTCGTCGACGGGGGGAGTTTCCCGTGGAACGAGTACGCCGAAAAGTACCCCGAGGTTGCGGGCGACAACCCCGCCTATCACGGCGTCAACTTCGAGGAACGGTTCGGCGACGCCGCCTTCACCTACGCCGCGATTGCCCGCGGGCTGCGCGATCTGGGTAATCAGCAGGCCCCCTTCGACGCCTGGCAGACCATCCAGGGTCTGGAGTCGCTGCCGATGCGCATGGAGCGCCACTCCGAGAACGCCCTGGCGGTCGCGGAGTACCTCGAAGCCCACAAGGACGTCGCCTGGGTCAACTACCCCGGCCTGGAGAGTCACGAGACCCACGAGGAAGCCAGCAAGTACCTCGATGGCGGCTACGGCGGCATGATCACCTTCGGTCTCGACGCCGGCTACGAGGCCGCCCGGGACACCGTCGAATCGACGGAACTCGCCAGCCTGCTGGCGAACGTCGGCGACGCCAAGACGCTGATCATCCACCCCGCCTCGACGACCCACCAGCAACTGTCCGACGACGAGAAGGCCGCCGCGGGCGTCACCGACGACATGGTCCGGCTGTCGGTCGGCGTTGAGGATCCCGACGACATCATCGACGATCTCGATCAGGCGATCACCTGGGCAACGCGATAGCGCCGGTCCGAGAGGGACATACCCGGGTGGCAGTGATCGTTACGTTATCTCATTTGAGAACAACTGAACTGATTGTCGTCTGTCGGTTTTTGGACGTGACAGCGCTCGATCGAATCCCGGATGGGAAAACATTACCTTCCGCCCGTCCCACTGGTACGGTGTGACAGACACAGATACTCCCCCGTATCTAGACCAGACGCTGCCAGTCGATCGACGCGTCGAGGACCTCCTTTCCCGGATGACCCTCGAGGAGAAGGTGGCCCAACTTCAGTCCGTCCCACCGCGCTGGATGGACGTCGAAGACGAGAGCGAGATGACGGCCAAAGCGCAGTTGCTCGACGAGGACGGGAACATCAACTCGGACAACGCCGCTGACCTTCTGGAAGACGGCATCGGTCACTTCACGCGACTCGGCGGAGGCGGCAGCCTCGCACCACAGGAAGCCGCCGACGTTACCGAAGCGCTCCAGGAACACCTGATCGAGGAAACCCGGCTTGGCATCCCTGCGATCCCTCACGAGGAATGTCTCAGCGGGTACATGGGGCCGAAGGGCACCACCTATCCCCAGGGGATGGGCATCGCCAGCACCTGGGATCCGGACGCCGTCGAGGAGATGTCCACTCAGATCCGCGAGCAGTTGCGCGCGATCGGTGCTCATCACGCGCTCTCGCCGCTGTTCGACGTGGCCCGCGATCCGCGCTGGGGCCGGACCGAGGAGACCTTCGGCGAAGATCCGTATCTCGTCGCCAAAATGGGCTCGGCGTTCGTCGACGGCCTCCAGGGCGACGACCCCGAGGAGGGCATCTCGGCCACGCTGAAGCACTTCGCCGCCCACGCCGTCTGTGAGGGCGGCAAGAACCGCTCGACGGTCCAACTGGGCGAGCGCGAACTCCGCGAAGTGCACCTCTTCCCGTTCGAGGCCGCCGTACAGGAGACTGACGCCGACTCGGTGATGAACGCCTATCACGATATCGACGGGGTACCCTGCACGTCCGACGAGTGGCTGCTGACGGACGTCCTCCGTGGCGAATGGGGCTTCGACGGCAACGTCGTCTCCGATTACTTCAGCGTCCGCCTGCTGAAAGACGAACACCAGGTCGCAGAGACGATCTACGACGCCGCGATCCAGGCCGTCGAGGCCGGCCTCGACGTCGAACTCCCCCAGATCAAGGCCTACCAGCACCTCGTCGAGGCCGTCGAGAACGGCGACGTCGCCGAGGAGACGATCGACACCGCGGCGCGGCGCGTCCTCAAACAGAAGATCGAGAAGGGACTGCTCGACGACCCGGGCGTCGACCCCGATCGCGTCGCGGACGCCTTCGGGCCCGAGAAGAACCGCGAGTACGCCCGCAAACTCGCCCGTGAGTCCGTGACGCTGCTGAAGAACGACGACGACCTCCTGCCCCTGGAGGGCGAGGAGTCCGTCGCCGTCCTCGGGCCGAAGGCCGACGCGCCCTCGGGTCAGCTGGGTGACTACGCCTACGCCGCTCACTACCCCGAGGCGGAGGTCAACCGCGAGATTGTCACGCCGCTCGACGCCATGCAGGACCGTCTCGGTGACGACGTCGAGTACGTCGAGGGCTGTACGACGACCGGCCCCGACACCGACGAGATCGATGCTGCAGTCGACGCTGCCGCCGAGGCTGACGTCGCGGTCGCGTTCGTCGGGACGCGGTCGGCGATCGCCCTTAGCGACGACGACGAGGGGATCGAGCAAGTCCCTGACCTCCCCACGAGCGGTGAGGGTGCGGACGTCACCGACCTCGAACTCCCGGGCGTCCAGCAGGAACTCGTCGAAGCCGTCAATGGGACCGACACGCCGCTGGTGGTCGTGCAGGTCAGCGGCAAGGCCCATTCCATCGAGTGGATCGACCAGCACGTCCCCGCCGTGCTCCACGCCTGGCTGCCGGGCGAGGAGGGTGGCAATGGCATCGCGGACGTCCTGCTCGGCGAGCACAACCCGAGCGGTCGGCTGCCGATCTCCGTTCCCAAGGACGTGGGTCAGCTGCCGGTCTACTACTCGCGTCGGCCCAACAGCCGCAACGAACGGCACGTCTACGTCGACGAGGATCCACTGTACTCGTTCGGTCACGGGCTCTCCTACACTGACTTCGAGTACAGCGACGTCACACTCGCAAGCGAGGAGATCCCGACCACGGGAACCATCGAGGCGAGCGTCACCGTCGAGAACACCGGCGACGTCGCCGGTCACGAGGTCGTCCAGGTCTACACGCACCAGCGCTGGCCCTCCCAGGCCCGCCCCGTCCAGGAGCTGCGCGCGTTCGAGCGCGTCCACCTCGAACCCGGCGAGTCCGCAACGGTGACCGCCGAAATCTCGGCGACCCAACTCGCGTTCCACGACCATGATATGAACCTGGTTGTCGAACCCGGCGAGTACGAACTCCGCGTCGGCTCCTCGGCTGCCGACATCGAGGCCGCTGCCGACTTCGAGGTTGTTGGCGACACCCGCAAACTCGCCCGGAGTTCCCGCGCGTACTTCAGCGAAACTGACGTCGAGTAGCGCCGCCCGCCCGTTCGGTCGGGCTCGTCCCGCTTCGCCCTTTCTATCGCGACGTTTCTTCTCGCAGCAATTATACCGATGCCGGACGAACGTCCGGATATGAGCGACCAGGAACGTACCGATCTCCGTATGCCCGACGAAGACGAGGTCTTCGCCGTCGTTACCAACATGCTTGGGGCCAATCGCGTGAAGGTACGGTGTATGGATGGCGTCGAACGGACCGCGCGGATCCCGGGCAAGATGCAAAAGCGCATCTGGATCCGCGAGGACGACGTCGTGCTGATCGAGCCCTGGGACTGGCAGGACGAGAAGGCCGACATCACTTGGCGGTATGAGAAACAGCAGGCTGATCAGTTACGCGAGGAGGGCCACATCAAGGAACCGTGACGGACCAAACATGACGGTGGCATCCCCACCGACTGACGGCCGCAAATCGCTGTCCAGCACTGCTCGCACTGTTTTCGCGGGGCACCCATGACCGAGTTCGGCCTGATCGACGACGAGGGAGCCGAGCTGCCGGGCGACGAGTTCGAGGAAATCGACGTTGCGGACACCGAGGCCGATCGGATCGCCCGCCGGCGGGATCGGGAGTTCAGTGAGTTCCGCAAGCGTATCAAGAACACCGAGCAGTTCAAAGTCGAGGCGTCGGTCTTCGACGACGCGACCTTCGCCGCGCTGTACAAACTCGTTCAGGACGGCTACATCGAGGCCTTCGGGGCCCCGATTTCGACTGGAAAGGAGGCTAACGTCTATACCGCGCTCTCCGGAGCCCAGTCCCGGAGCGCCCCGGACGAGTCGAGTCGCCCTGATCGGCGGTCCGCCGAAAGTAAAGCGGCGGAGCCGCGTGACTACGGCGACGAGCCGGAGCCACGAGACGACGGCGGCCGGGGAACGAAGGGCGGCCACGAGGTCGCCGTCAAGGTCTACCGGATCAACGCCAGCGACTTCAAGGACATGCGCGGGTATCTCGACGGCGACCCGCGCTTCGAGGGGATCGGCTCGGACAAGAAGAAGGTCGTCACCGCCTGGGTCCGCAAGGAGTTCGCCAACCTCAAACGGGCACAGCAGGCCGGGGTCCGCGTTCCGAACCCGATCGCCGTCGAGCGAAACGTCCTCGTGATGGAGTACATCGCGACCGAGGCGGAGGGGCGGGCCAAACGGCTCAACGAGGTTCACATCGAGAACCCCGAGACGGCCTTCGAGGTGCTCCGGGAGTACATGCGTCGGCTCCACGCCGCCGGACTGGTGCACGGCGACCTCTCGGAGTACAACGTCGTCTTCCACGAGGGCGAACTCGTCGTGATCGACCTCGGCCAGGCCGTGACGGTCCACTCGCCCAACGCCGAGGACTTCCTCCGGCGGGACTGTCAGAACGTGGCGAACTTCTTCGCCGGGCAGGGGGTCAAGGTGACGGCTGATGGGTTGTACGACTACGTTACTGACGATGAGCAGCAAGATGACGGTTCGTCAGTTGCGTCGAAGGACACCTAGCGTCGGGGTCAACCGTACGGAAGCAAATTCGAAATTTGCCCTCGGGCTGGTTGTTGTTCACCCGTGGACGGATAACTGTACGTCAGTTATGAATGGGGCGAACTTGGCATTCTCACAGCGAATTTCGACGTGGATTCGGATAGCCCCTTCTACTTCGAAGAAGAAGAACATAAAGATGAGACAATTAGCATCGAATCCGACGAACCATATCTCTATAGAAATACCATAGTGACAAAATATCAAGACACATATGATGAGGCAATGACTGCACTGGAGAATGGACTAGTCGGGGCTGTTGGAACTGGTGGTATTTCTACAATAGCAACATCTGCGAAAGTTCTACTTGCAAGTGGGAGCTATGGTGTGGCAGCTAGTGCGCTTGTCCTTGAGGAGGGGACGAGTCAAGTTGTGAATGTAGCCGGAGGCAAGAGTGAATTCAATATGTATCACTCAGCGATCTATTTGAACACTACAAAAGGAGGAACATGGACTATCTCAGATGGAGATCCTAGCGGAGGTACCATGACGGTTGAAGTTGAAATAGCTGGCATAGGCCCCTCTGTCGTCCGTGTGAACGATCCACTTTCAGATGGACAAGAAGACTGAGGAAGATATGAAACTCCCACACCAGACATCTCTCATCGCGGGGTCTGCCGCCGTCATCGCCGGACTACTACTGATTAGTGTGGTATTTTTCGGCGGATCAGGCGTACAGCAGTCCGAAGTCAACACGAGTGCCGGAGCCAATGAATTGCTTGTACAGGCGTTTGACCGTCTCGAAACGTCCGATTACAGGCGGACTGTGTCATATAATACAAGTAGGTATAATTAGGTAGTCAGATGGGCATATTATGAGGTGTCGAACAGCAATCAGCGGCGTGAATGGGGATACGTCAATTCCACCGATAGCTCTCACACTCGAGAGGCCTACGCAAACGACGCGATGAATTGGGTTCGTATATCTTCATCTGAGTGGAGCCCAAAGATGAAATACCACGATTGGGGTGGGCGGTTCAAAATCCACTTCCCGAAAGTAGACGAACTCAGTGAAGCCAACGCGACAGTACGGAAGCGAAGCGCCGAGGAAATCATCGTGGAAATTCCCAACGGGAGTTCGGTATCTCCCGGAGGGGTTGTCCAAAACGTAAGTGAACGCTGGGTTTTCACGATTGATGCCCAGACAGGAGATATCATCAAGCATGAGTGGTGGGTCAATCAGTCAGATGGAAACGTAATACTATCCCGGACCGAATACGAGTACGGCATCACCATTGAACGGCCCGAGAACATTCCGTTCAGTCTCGAAGAGCAGTACTACCGATTCCTCGCGATGGAACTCTATGAACAACTCGGACTGGTTGTCGGGCCGTTGTTGATCCTCGTCGGCTGTGCGGTCCTGTATCGGGAATATCCACTCCATCGGAAATTAACCTAATACCGACAATCAGAAACACTATTACCATTTAGGTGAGACGAAATCAGTATCCAATAGTTCAGAGTCATGTGGTCACATATATTTCAACGCGGCTCACTCTCGCTTGGTCTTGCCGCCATCTTAGTCGGTCTACTGGCTATCAGTACCGTGCTTGTCGTCGGTGGAGACACACCGGAACCAGCCGAAGTCAACACGAGTGCCGAAGCCAATGAATTGCTTGTCCAGACATTTGATCGCCTGGAAACAGTAGATTATCGACGGATTGTCTCATTTAACACAAGTGACTATACCAAAGTTGTCCCCCGGAGTTATTATGAGGTATCAAACAGCGATCAGCGGGCAAAAGCAGGAATGATTAATGGTACTGATGGATCCTTCGTCCCAAAGCACTACGAAAATGGCGCGATGGGATGGGGAGGTCCGAATTGGAGTCCAATCCTGAATTACGACGGATGGAACGGGCGCTTCACAGCCTTCACCCCGAAGGTAGATGAGCTCAGTGAAGCCAACGCGACGGTACGGAAGCGAAGCGCCGAGGAAATTATCGTTGCAATTCCAAATGCGATGTCGGTATCTCGCCCAGGGAACCCCCCAAACCGAAGTGAACGGTGGGTTTTCACGATTGATACCCAAACAGGAAATCTCATCGAGGATGAGTGGTGGATAACTCATCAGGATGGAAACCAAACAGTTGTCCGTAACGAATACGAGTACGGAATTACTATCGAGCGGCCCGAGAACATTCCGTTCAGCGTCGAAGAGTACTACTACCGGTTCCTCGCGATGGACCTCTATGAACAACTCGGACTAATCGCTGGAACGTTGTTGATCGTCGTCGGCTCTGTCGTCCTCTATCGGGAGCATCCACTCCATCGGAAACTGCGGTGAACTCCGGAACGAACCCGACAGGGCGGAGCAATCTTGGATCTATTCGCTGATGGCTGACACTGTCTCGCACGCAGCTTGCTATCAGTGAAACAGAAGGCATTTACTGTCTATGAACCGAGCGGATCGCATGAGTAGATTCATCGCCGAAACTCGACCCGGGCGACGCTTCCAGGCCATTTCTTGGGTAATCCTCGGCGTCGCTGCCATTGATTACGTTGGCATTATGGACGTGACCTCGATCAATGTGTATCTTTTTCTCTCAGGGGCGGCTACTATCGTTGCAGGAATTATCGATGCCCGCCTCACAGACGAGCACCGGATTACTGACAGCGATGGGTAGCGTGTGACACGACGGACAATGGTGGGGGACGCTCTTCAGCCGCTGATCGCCCGGGGACGACTCGCCGAACCGTAGTACAAATAAATTTGTATAACGGCAATCGTAGTTGTTTAGTGAGGGGCCGGCGAAGCGAGTGTTCGCATGGTCCAGCAGGTCCAAAAGCGCGACGGGAGTGCGGAGTCGTTCGATCGCTCGAAGATCGCGACCGCCATCCGGCAGGCGTTCGCGGCGGCCGAAACTGACCCGGACACCGGGATCGACGCCCTGACAGACGGCGTGGTCGATCGCCTTGATTCCTCGGGCGGGACGGTGGCCGTCGAGACGATCCAGGACTGCGTCGAGCGGACGCTCGTCGAGGCTGATGAGTACGAAGCCGCCAAGCGGTACATCCTCTATCGACACCGCCACGCCGAATTTCGTGATCTGGAAGGGCTGGTCGAGGGCGACGGCACCGACGCTGCGGGCAGCGGCCAGGGCCCCGTCGACGCCTACGTCGACCGTGAGGACTGGCGCGTCCGGGAGAACTCCAACATGGATTACTCTCTGCAGGGGCTGAACATCCACCTCACCGAGCGCACCATCGAGGACTACTGGCTCGAAAAGCGCTACAGCGCCGAGGTGGCCGAGGCCCACGACGCGGGCGCGCTTCACATCCACGACCTGGGCGTGCTGGGTCCCTACTGCGTCGGCTGGGATATCGAGGATGTCCTCCGGGAGGGCCTGAAGGGCGTCCGGGGGAAGGTCGAGTCCGCGCCCGCCAACCACTTCGACGTGGCGCTGATGCAACTCGTCAACTTCCTCTACACGCTGCAGGGCGAGGCCGCCGGCGCGCAGGCCCTCTCGAACTTCGACACCTACCTCGCGCCGTTCGTCCGCGAAGACGACCTCGATTACGAGGAAGTCCGCCACCAGATCCAGCAGTTCGTGTTCAACCTCAACGTCCCGACGCGGGTCGGCTTCCAGGCTCCGTTCACCAACCTCTCGATGGACCTGACGGTGCCCGACCACCTCGCCGACAAACCAGTCGTGATCGGCGGCGAGGCCCAGGACTCGACCTACGGCGACTATCAGGCGGAAGTGGACCTGATCAACCGCGCCTTCGCCGAGGTGATGCTGGAGGGCGACGCGAAAGGCCGGCCGTTCACGTTCCCGATTCCGACCTACTCGATCACCGAGGACTTCGAGTGGGACAACGAGACGCTCGATCCCGTCTGGGAGATGACTGCCAAGTACGGGACACCCTACTTCTCGAACTTCGTCAACAGCGAGATGGACACCGAGGACGCCCGCTCGATGTGCTGTCGGCTTCGCCTGGACAACCGCGAACTCGAATCCCGCGGTGGCGGCCTCTTCGGCTCGAACCCCCTGACGGGGTCGATCGGCGTCGTCACGATCAACCTGCCCCAGCTGGGCTACCGGGCCGACGACGAGAGTGAGTTCTATGATCGGCTCGAATCGCTGATGGACGTGGCAAAGCGGAGCTTAGAGACCAAACGCGACGTGCTGGAGCGCTACACCGAGCAGGGCCTGTATCCCTACGCGAAGTTCTATCTTCGGAACGTCAAGCAGGCCCAGGACAGCTACTGGGCGAATCACTTCTCGACGATCGGCCTCATCGGTACTCACGAGGCCATTCTCAATCTCCGTGGCCCGGAGTCGGGGATCGACACGGCCGAGGGGAAGGCCTTCGCCGAGGAGGTCCTCGAATTCATGCGCGATCGGCTCCGGGAGTACCAGGCCGAGACCGGCCACATGTACAACCTCGAGGCGACGCCCGCGGAGGGGTCGTCCTATCGGCTGGCCCGCCAGGATCGTGCGCAGTTCTCGGACCTGACCGTTCACTCCACCGACGGTCTCGGTGGCGACGAGCCGATCTACACCAACTCGACGCAGCTGCCATTCGGCGCGGAACCGGACCTCTTCGACGCGCTGGTCCACCAGGACGATCTCCAGACGAAATACACGGGTGGCACGGTCTTTCATGGCTGGCTGGGCGAGGCGATGCCCGACCCCGAGTCGACCAAGCAACTCGTCAAGACGATCGCCGAGAACTACGAGTTGCCCTACTACACGCTGACGCCGACGTTCTCGGTGTGTCCGACCCACGGCCATCACAGCGGCGAGCACGAGACCTGCCCGGACTGCGGGGAAGCCTGTGAGGTGTACTCCCGCGTCGTGGGGTATCTCCGGCCGACCGAGAATTGGAATCCCGGCAAGCAGGCCGAATTCGACGAGCGTGCGGACTTCCGGCCGAGCGTGGCGGACTGATGCAACTCGGCGGCCTCCAGCGGACGACGCTGTCTGATTTCCCCGGCCGGGTCGCCTGTGCGGTCTTCACCGCGGGCTGCAATCTCCGGTGTCCGTACTGTCACAACCCGGGACTGATCGACGGCGATCCGAACTCGGCCGCGGCGTCGACGCTCTCCGAGGACGAGTTCTTCGCCTTTCTCGACGACCGGGCGGCCGTCCTCGAAGGCGTCGTCGTCAGTGGCGGCGAGCCGACGCTGCACGCAGATTTGCCTCGATTCGTCGGTCGGATCGCCGACCGTGGGTTCGACGTGAAACTCGACACGAACGGGACGCGGCCGGCTGTTCTCCGCGAGACGCTTGACACCGGCGCGGTCGAGTACGTCGCGATGGATCTCAAGACGATACCCGATCGATACGACGAACTCGGGGCCGACGCGGGGGAGGCCGTCGAACGGAGCGTCGAACTGATCCGTGCCAGCGGGATCGACCACGAGTTCCGGACGACGTTCGATCCCGGCGTCGTCGCCCCGCGTGACTTCGAGACGCTGGATGAGTTGGTCGGGGACAGCCCGCTTGTCGTCCAGTCTGTCGGCACCGAGGACGTGCTATGCCCGGACCGCGTCCGGGAGACGCCGGTCGATCCGCTCGCGGCCATTGGCGACGCCGTGGGTGAACCGCTCCCGGGGATCGAACACCGCGAGTGACAGCCACCTTGAGCGAGCCGTTTCTGGGACCGCCACACATAACTGTCCGGTGACAGAAGGATGCCCCGATGAACTCACTCGAACTCACCATCCGACTACTGGCAGGTGTCTTCCTCATCCTGACCAACGGCTTTTTCGTCGCGATCGAGTTCGCCCTGACCCGTGCCCGACAGTATACCGAGGAGGAGTTTGTCGGTGATGGATCGAACGCCGGCCTCCGGCGCGCCTGGGAGATGACCCAGGACCTCGAACTGTACCTGACGACCTGCCAGGTCGGGATCACCGCCTCCAGTATCGCGGTCGGGATCGTCGCCGAACCGGCGCTGGCGGCGATCTTCGAACCGATCTTCCACAACACCGTCCTGGCGTCGATCGGCTCCGGTGGGATCATCGCCTTCCTCATCATCAATCTCGTCCACCTGACGCACGGCGAGCAGACGCCGACGTACCTCGGCGTCGAGCGCTCCCGCTGGGTCTCGAAATACGGTGCCGTCCCGCTGTACTGGTTCCACTGGCTCATCTCGCCGATCATCTCGCTGGGCGACGGCATCGCCAAACTCACGCTGAAGCTCTTTGGCGTCGAGATGACCGGCGCGTGGCTCGAAACTGAGGAGGAGGTCATCGAAACCCGGGCTGACTTGCGGAATCGCGTCGGCTCGGCGCTCGAAGAAGGTGGTCTCAACGATGAGCGACGCGAGGAGGTCATGAACGCCCTCGCCATCGGCGAACAGCCGATCCGTGAGGTGATGGTCGACGCCGACGATATCGTCGCCCTCTCGACGGCGGTCGATCCGGCGGAGAACTTCCGCCTGATGGAGGAGCACCCACACACTCGCTATCCACTGATCGGCGACGACCTCGCGGACTTCGAGGGGATCGTCTACCTCCCCGCACTGTCGCGCCACCGCGAGGAACTCGCCACGGGCGAGGTTGCCTTTGCCGAACTCGCCGCCCCGCCCATGACGCTCTCCCCGGATGTCGACGTTAGCGACGCTGTCGACCAGTTCCAGGCCGAAAACCAGGAACTCGCCCTCGTCATCGAGGACGGCGAAGTGGTCGGGATGGTTACGGTGACTGATCTGCTTGAGTCCGTGATGGGCGACATCGAGGATCCGATCGACACGCGACAGGATTCGCTGTCCGAGGGCCAGTAGCCCGTCGATCAGGCGGGCGGGGGTCGGCGTGACGGTGCGCGGTGAGGCGCTGGGTCATCCCGGCGTGTCGGGTGCTCTCTATTCGGGACAATAGTGTGGCATAGCCCTCATAGCAGCCTATTTCATCCCGTCTCTCCGCTATCCACACGATAGCGTCTGAAAGTGATCACCCCGGCGGTGGCCGACGGGGCGTTCCATCGCATCCACTGGATTCCCAACCCATGCCAGAGATAGTTCAGCCGAAGATCGACCGTGCATACGACTGCATCGACAATGAGCGTGCACTCCTCGAAGCCGAACGCGACGCGTTCCAGACACTCCGTCGGAGAGTCAGTACGATTCAGGTCGATCAGTCGGGCCCAACAGCCGTCGAGACGGGGAACACTGTCGCGGTAACAACCCCAAGCTTTCGCCCCCAGTCCGGGGGACTTCGGAAGATCCGTGACGCCTACCGAGAGACCGTGATGGCTGTCCCCCATTACGATTCGGAGTACGGCGAGTCACTCAGGGAGAATCTGGAAGTGGAATGCGGGACCTCGCTTGCGCGACATCTCCTCGACGGAGACGTACTCACGCCAGCAATGTACAACGCGTTCGTCGACGCGTGTACCCAGGCCCAGGACACGCGTGAGCGGACACTCACCCGCCTCGACCACGAACAGCAAAGCCTGGAGCGATACGAGACCGCCCTCACCGACATCGAATCGACAGTCATCGACGTGAGTGAACAGCTCGAATCGGCGTCCCGGTCCCCCGCTCGCATCGACGAGACGTTGGAAAGGGCACAGACACGATGTATGGACCACGCCAGCGAGCGCCAGGAGCAGTTACACGAACGCGCCGAGAAGGACATCCCCGGCGTGGAGCGACTCAGTCTCGTCGAGTACCTCTATGCCGACCTGGAAACGACGACGCCAGTCCTCTCGGATATCGCAGCCTGTCTGGAAACGATTCGCCACCAGCGACGTCGCTGTTTGCGGTGATCGGCTCGATCTACTGGGTTACGGCCGGTCCTCGACCGCGAGTGGCATCGACGCCAGCCGCGCTGCACCGATCGAGGTGAGCCCACGGGCCGTCGTCGAGTCACGCGCTCGTCGATCGTGGGCCAGTTCGAGTCCGTCCTGATCGGCGATCGGGACCAGCCTGACGTCGGTTCCTCTGGGCGTAATGTTCACAAGGAGGTACGACTGTGGGAACGAACAGGTCGTCGGCGTCGCGATCTCGCGCACACCGCGATCGACGCCGGTCAGCGGCAGGTGGAAGTGGCCGGTAAGGACAAGCGCCGCGTCGCCGTTGGCAAGCACGTCGACGAATGGGTCGATCTCGCGCATCGTCGGCGGGATCGCCATGTCCTCGACGACGCGATCGCGGTGACGACGGAGCTGGTCGGTCACCGCGGTGAGGTTGTGATGGACGACGATCAGCGGGTCGTCGGTCCGCTGTAGCTTTCCCGCGAGCCACTCGCGCTGGTCGGCGTCGACGTGGCCGTCGTGGGTGTCGACGAGGTGATCGCCGCTTCCGGCGGAGTTCAACCCGAGCACGTCCAGCCCACCTACCTTCTCGTGGAAGGGATAGGTGCCGGGGCCGAACCGGTCGGCGAAGGTGTCGACCGAGATCGCGTCGTGGTCGTCGCCATCTTTCGGGACGTCGTGGTTTCCAGGGACGGCGTAGACGGGCACGTCGAGCGCGTCGAGGGCGTCAGCGACGGCGTCGGCGTTCCAGACCTCGCCGTCCTTCGTGAGATCTCCCGGCGAGAGGACGGCGTCGACGTCCCGCCTCGCGATGTCGTCGATCGCCGCCTCGAAGTGATCGAGAGAGTGTTCGAACAGCTTCGACGTCCCTTCCGCGCGCGTCGAGACGTGTGGGTCGGCGATCACCGCCAGTCGGACCCGCTCCGGCGCAGTCGGCCGGTCGAGGCGTGCCATGAGTGTCCCCGGTTTCCCGTCAGTCGAACGGCTTCCGGAACCGGGTCCGTCGCCGGTCATCCGTCCTCCGGGAAGAAATGCGTCGGGTCCTCATGGCGAAACGTCGCCAGATAGGTTCCGTCGAGCAGGCGAACGTGAGTGTGGAGTTCACCTCGCTCGCGTGCCGCGTCGGCGAGCCCGCCAACCTGATCGAGGCCGACGGCCCCGGCGAGGACGACCCCCTGCTCGGTCTCCTCGTCCCGGAGTCGCGTGACGAGGTACAGGTCGCCCCTGGCGACGGTTCTGAACACCTCGTAGCGATCGAACGACCCGCCCTCGACGAGTGTCGGGAGCACCTCCTCGACACTGTCGGGGACAGTGTACACCAGCCCCGTGCGCGCCGTTGAGTCACCCGATTCGACCGCTGCGACGTGATCCGCTCGCACCTGAACCACGTCCCATCCGTCCGCTCGCAACAGAGCTGCCAACGCTGTGGCCTCTTCACGGACCTGCTCCCAGACCGTCGGTTCGCCACTTCTCGTTGCTGACATCGTCTCACTTTTCGATCATATGTGTAAATATCTGCCGGAATGGTTGCTTCTATATTCGGCTATATAGCCTTATACGCCGGAAAATGGCGATATTACGCGAATGTAGTGCTATTACCAAATTGCTTATGTTTGGGGGGAAAACAGGCGGCCGATGCCACGTGATACGACTCGGCGTCGATTTTTGCTCGCCGCAGGCGCAGGGGGACTGACCGCTGTCGCCGGTTGCGGCGGGGACAGTGAACCCACGAATCCGGATACTGCAACCCAGGACGATCCCGAGACGGACTCGGGCGGGGAGTCCACGGACGAACCATCCGACGAGACGGACGACTCGACCGAGGAAACCACGACGGATTCGACTGGTGGAACGCTTCAGATGATGGCGGACGGGTCGGTCCAGACGCTCGACCCGATCAACGCGAAGGGGTCCGGTGCGGGCTACAACCAGTACAACCAGCAGCTCATGTACTTCCCGGACGGCCACTATCCGCCCGAACCCGCCCTCGCGACGGGCTATGAGGTTTCCGACGACGGGCTCACCTACACCTTCGACCTCCGTGAGGACGTCACGTTCCACGACGGCAGCGAGTTTACTGCCCACGACGTGGTCTATTCCTATCGACGGCTCGCCGAGTCGCCCAATTCCCGCAACCAGGACGACATCATCGGCCAGACGTTGACGGTCGACCACGAGAAGGACCCGACGCGCTCGGAGCCGACCGACGAGGAGACGCTGGACGACGTGGTTCCGGGGAGTCTCGCCGTCGAGGCAGTCGACGATTACACCTTCGAGATGACGCTGGCCTCACCCTTCGAGTACACGCTCTTTCAGATCGCGGGCGGCGCGTTCGCGATTATCCCCGAGGGTTCGGTCGGCGACATCGAGGGCTACGACGGCGAGTACGACTACAACGAGTTCTTCAGCACGAAGGGCGACGGGCCGACGTTCGCCGCTGCCGGCCCCTTCGAAGTCGATTCCTGGGAGAAGGGGAGTCGGATCACGCTCTCTGCGTTCGAGGACTACTACGACGGCGCACCAGCTCTCGACGCGATCACCTATACTGTCGTGAGCAGCGGGAACACGCGTCTCCAGCGCTTCCAGAACGAGAACGCCGACGTCTTAGAGAGTATGCCGACGGCCTCGTTCACCCCGAGCCGGGTCTCGATCGACCGCGAGGACGGTAACCGGTCGATCGGCACGTACACGCTCGACAATGCGACGGACGTCAACTACGGCGAGATTCCGGCGCTCACGACCGAGTACATCGTCTTCAACACGCTGAAAGTCCCGCTCGCCGTCAGACGCGCGTTCGCGTACGCGATGAACCAACACGAGATCGCCGAGAACGTCTACAAGGGGACCGGCAAGCCGGCCTATCATATCGTCCCGCCGGCGGCCTACCCGACCTTCGCGGACGGCCAGTCGGGCGAGGCGTCCTACGATCGCCACGCAGAGAACGGGTACGAGTCCAACACCGACTTCGCCGCCGACGGCTACCCGTACGGCTACGGCGAGACGCGCCTCGACGACGCCCGCCGGGTCATGGAGGAGGCGGGCTACGGTGCGGGTAACCGATACGAAGTCACGGCGACGACGATCACGGGAGATAGCGGGTATCAGCGCGTGTTCACGCGACTCCAGTCGAAACTCCGGTCGGCCTACATCGACATGGACATCGTCGAGGCGGAGTTCGGCACGATCATCAGCAAGGCCATCTCCGGCGAGATGGCGGTGTTCGGGCTCGGTGACGGCATGGAGTACCCCGGCCCGCAGAACTTCCTCCGGTTCCTGCACGGCCAGAACCCCTCGACGCAGTTCACGCGCTGGGGCGCCGAGGACAGTTACGCGACCGAGGAGTACCGCCAGATCGCCCGGGAGGCCTGGGACGAGAACTACGCGGCCGAGGGCACGACACGGGCCGACCACAACGAGGCGTTCCAGACCGTCGAGGAGATGAACTGGGCGTCCGTCCAGGAACTGCCCTTCCTCCACCCGAAGAGCCAGCGCTTCTGGCACGACGACGTCGACGTCGAGATGTACGGCGTCATGGAGAACCAGGCCTTCGACGACACCACGCTCTCGCGGTGACGGCCCGGACTGTCAGCGAATTTGTCAGAACCAATGTATTCGACATGCGCGTCGGCCCCGACGGATCGAACGCCGCGAATCGGGAAGTGGGGTGAGTGGCGGTGAGCAGGCTGGGCTATCTCGCAAAACGCGTCGCGATGGCGATCCCGGTCGTCTGGCTCGGGACGACGCTGACGTGGTTCATCATCTTCATGGGGCCGATCGACCCGGCGAGCCGGCTGCTCAGCGAGGGACAGATCCGCAACCCGGCTGCCTACGAGGCCGCCCAGACCCAGCTCGGACTGAACCAGCCGCCACTACAGCACTACGTCGACTGGATGACCAGCCTGCTGACCTTCGATCTCGGCCAGACGTGGGTGCTCTACGAGGGCTCGAACGTCAACGCCCTCATCCTGGATTTCCTGCCCCGCACGCTCTGGCTCGGGCTGTGGTCGGTGCTGATCGCCGTCGCTATCGGCGTGCCGCTTGGCTTTTACGCCGGGTTGCACTCGAACTCGCTGTCCGATTATCTGGCCTCACTCGGCGGGATCGTCTGGCGAGCGATGCCGAACTTCTGGCTCGCGATCATGTTGCTCGCCGTCCTGAGCATCTCGCCGACGATTCTGGGATTCACCGTCGAGTGGGAGTCGTTCCTGATTCCGATCGACGCGATATCGGGCAGTCCCGACATGTCTCGCATCGGCTCGATCGATGGCTTTCTGGCGGCGACCAAGAAGGTCCTGCCGGCGGCGCTGGTACTCGGGTCGGCGTCGATGGGCAACGAGATGCGGATCGGCCGGACGGCGATGCTCGAAGTCCGCAACCAGGAGTACGTCGACTTCGCGAAGGCCAAGGGCGTCTCCGACCGCGTCCTCGTCTGGAAGCACATCTTCCGGAACGCCCTCGTCCCGCTGATCCCGATCATCACCAGCGAGGCGTTCCTGCTCATCGGCGGCTCCGTCCTCGTCGAGACTGTTTTCGGGATCAACGGCATCGGGCAGCTGTTCTACCAGGCGGCGACGTCGGGGGAACTCCCGCTCGTCGGCACGCTGATGTACGTCTTCATACTCATGACTGTCGGCATCAACCTCGTCCAGGACGTACTGTATACGATCATCGACCCCCGCGTCGGCCTGGAGGGGAGCTGACGTGTCCGACGTCACTCCCGTCGAGGACCGGCGACTGTTCGGGACGCTCGGGGTCGACGCGACGCTGTCGGCGTGGCTGGTCGTCGGTGTCATCCTCTTCGTACTGGAGGCCGGCGCGGTCGCGAACTTCCTGACCGGCCTGCTCGCCGACTTTCTCGGTGCGCTTCCGACGACAAGTGCCGAGGAGTCCGCCCTTTCCAGCGTGACGGCGGTGTTCGACGCCGCACAGCAGCGGTCGAACGCGATCCCAACGCTGCTCTCGCGGGACGTTGTCCCGAACGCCGGCCACTGGAACGGGCAGCGCTGGGTCGGGACCTTCTTCGGACTCTCTCCGGGCGTCTCCTGGGGGATTCGCATCGCGCTCGTCTACGCCTACGCGTTCGCGTGGGTCCTCTGGGCCGGCTTCGGCTATCGGTACTACCGCCGGGAGATCAGAGTCGCCGACTGGACGCCCCGGGACGACGTGATCGATCGCTTCCGGTCACACCGCTGGGGTATCTTCGGTGCGCTCGTCGTGTTCATGTTCGTCGTGATGGCGATCTTCGCGCCGACGCTCGGCCCCACCACCGTCGAGCAGAACATGCGTAACTCCTACTCCTACGAAATCGACTACTGGAACGAACAGACCGGTTCCGTCGAGTCGATCCTGGTCGGCGAGGCGAACCTCGACTCGCAGTCGACCGGGGACGATTCACGCGTGATGCCGATGACCTACGACGACTACGGCCGGTTCCATCCGTTCGGGACGATGCCCAACGGGCGTGATCTGTTCACCTTCATCGCGGTCGGCTCGCGGATCTCGCTGGTGATCGGCCTCCTCTCGGTCGGCCTGAGCGCACTGCTCGCCGTCTCGCTCGCGCTGATCGCCGCCTACTACAAGGGCCGGGTCGATCTCGGCACGGTCCTGATTTCGGACGGCGTGATGGCGATGCCTCAGTTGTTGCTGTTGATCATGCTCACGACCGTCCTCGCCGACACGTGGATCGGCGAGGTTTACAGCGGCGGGTTCGTGCTCGCGCTCATCTTCGCGTTCACCGGGTGGACGTACATGTGGCGCTCGATCCGCGGGCCCGCCCTGCAGATCTCCGAACGCGCCTGGATCGACGCCGCCCGGAGCTTCGGTCAGCGCCCCCGGACGATCATGCGCAAACACATGCTGCCGTACGTCACCGGCTACGTCCTGATCTACGGCTCGATGACGCTCGGCGGGGCGATCATCTCGATCGCCGGGCTCTCGTATCTCGGCCTCGGCGTCGCGCCGCCCACCCCCGAGTGGGGCCGGGCGATCAAGCTCGGCCAGGACTACGTCACGACCGGCTCCTGGCACATCTCGCTGATTCCCGGGCTGCTCATCACGCTCGTCGTGACGGGGTTCAACGCGCTCGGTGACGGTGTCCGGGACGCGATCGATCCCCAGTCCGACAGCGCGATCGGCTCGGCGGCCGGCCGGGGTGGTGGCGCATGAGCCGCGCCGACGCCACCGAGCGCGCCGAGACGGCTGGGCGACCCACGATTCGTGACGGAGAGCCGCTGCTCGCTGTCCGTGATCTCCGGACGGTGTTTTACACCGAACGCGAGACCATCCACGCCGTCGACGGGATCTCCTTCGACATTCACGCCGGCGAGACGGTCGGCCTCGTGGGTGAATCGGGATCGGGAAAGTCCGTCACCGCCAGGTCGATCCTCGGCCTCGTCGACGAACCCGGCGTCATCGAGAGCGGTGAGATCCGCTTCGACGGCGAGAACCTGGTCGAGACCGGCTGGGCCGACGCCCGCGGTGACCTCGCAATCGTCTTCCAGGACCCTTCGAACGCGCTCAACCCGGTCTACACTGTCGGCAACCAGATTCGGGAGGCCCTCTCGATCCACCAGGGACTGAGCGGGAAGGCTGCAACCGAGCGCGCGATCGAACTCCTCGAAGCTGTCGGGATCCCCGACGCGCCACGCCGGCTCGGAGAGTATCCCCACCAGTTCTCCGGCGGGATGGCCCAGCGCGCCGTCATCGCGATCGCGCTGGCGTGTGATCCCGACCTGCTGGTCTGTGACGAACCGACGACCGCTCTGGACGTGACGATCCAGGCCCAGATCCTCGACCTGCTGGCCGACCTCCAGCGTGAGGAAGACCTCGCGATCCTGTTCATCACCCACGACATGGGCGTCATCGAGGAGACCGCCGACCGGGTGAACGTGATCTACGCCGGCGAGATCGTCGAACGCGCGCCCACGCAGCGCCTCTTTGCCGAGCCGGAACATCCCTACACAAGAGCGCTTCTCAAGAGCATCCCTGGACGGACCCCGCCCGATCAGCGCCTGCCGACGATCGAGGGCGAGGTTCCGACGCCGAACGGTCCCGCTGACGCCTGTCGGTTCGCGCCGCGATGCCCCAAGGCCATCGAGAAGTGCCGGGCGGCCGCGCCCGATCCCGTCGAAGTCTCTGCTGCCGTCGACCACGCCGCCGCGTGCATCTTTGCCGACGACGACCAGACTGGGGGTGACGACGAATGACCGCCTCAGTCCCCGACGGCAACCCGATGCCCGCATCGACGGACGACGGTCGCGACACGTTTCTCGACATCCGCGATCTCGAGACCCACTACACGGACGGCTCACTGATCGGTGCCGACCCGCCGGTCCGGGCGGTCGACGGCGTCTCGCTGTCGATCCAGCGCGGCGAGACCCTCGGCCTGGTCGGCGAGAGCGGGTGTGGGAAGACCACGCTCGGCCGGACGCTCGTCGGCCTGGAGGCCTCGACCGCCGGCTCCGTCGTCGTCGACGGAACCGACGTGACCGCGCTCTCGGGGAGCGACCTCCGGGCGTGGCAGCGTCGTGTCGGCATGGTGTTCCAGGACCCCCAGGAGAGCCTCAACGATCGCCTGACGGTCGGCGAGATTGTCGCCGAGCCACTGGAGGCTCACGACTGGGGAACCCCCGCCGAACGCGAGGACCGCGTCTTCACGCTGCTCGATCAGGTCGGCCTGCAGGAGGAGCACTTCTATCGCTACCCCCACCAGTTCTCGGGCGGTCAGCGCCAGCGCGTGGCGATCGCCCGCGCACTCGCCCTCGAACCCGAGTTCCTGATCCTCGACGAACCCGTCTCGGCGCTCGACGTCTCTGTCCAGGCGCGGGTCATCAACCTCCTCGAGGAACTCCAGGCCGAACTCGGACTGACCTACCTCTTCATCGCCCACGACCTCTCGCTCGTCCGGCACATCGCCGACCGGGTCGCCGTGATGTACCTCGGGAACGTCCTCGAAGTCGGGCCAACGGAGCGCGTCTTCGCGGACCCGGCCAATCCCTACACCCGCTCGCTCCTGTCGGCGATCCCGGGCTCTTCGAGTCCGGCCCCTGAGGACCTCGATCGGATCACGCTCCGTGGGACGCCGCCGAACCCGCGGTACCCGCCCGAGGGGTGTCCGTTTGCGACTCGATGCCCGGCGAAGATCCCGCCCCCCGATCACGCCGCCCTCTCGGCCGACGCGCTCGGCGCGATCGAGACGTTCCGGGACGTGTTACGGGAGCGCGCCCGGGCCGAAACTGGCCTGTCCGCCCGCCTCAAGCGACGGCTCGGACTCGGCTCGACCGGCCGTTCGGTCGAGGCGATCGTCGACGAATTGTTCGCGGACGTCACGCTGTCGCCGGCGGCCCGCGACGTGGTCGATCAGGCGACAGCGACCGCGAGCACGGCCCCCGGCGAGGCACTCGCACTCCTCGACAACGAGTTCGGTTCGGTCTGTGACCGCCAGTCGCCGGCCGCACACGCCGTCGACGACACCGGGCGAACGAGTCGGTGTCTCCGTCACCGTTCGGAGTACAACGACCCGAGAGGTGATCTGTCGTGACCGACCACGCCGGTGGCCCCGACGACGGGACTACCGACCCCAACGAGACGCGATACGGGAGTTCGATCCCGCGCTCGGATCGGGTCGCCGTCGCCCGCGAGGCAGCCAGAGCCGGCGGGGCCGTCGCCATGGCCGGGTTCAGGCGTGATCTCGACGTCGAAACCAAGGCGGGCAAGACCGACCTGGTGACGCGGGCCGATCGCGAGGCCCAGGCCCGGATCGCGGCCGTCATCGGCGAGCGCTTCCCCCAGGAACCGTTCGTCGGCGAGGAGGCCGACGCGATCGAGACCGTCCCCGAACGGGGGCCGGCCTGGATCGCCGATCCGATCGACGGCACCAACAACTACGTCCGGGGGATGCGCCAGTGGGCGACCAGCGTCGCGTCGGTCCGGGACGGCGATCCCGTCGCGGCGGCGACCGCCCTCCCGGCGTTGGGTGATATCTACGTCGGTGGGCCGGGTGGCGTGACGCGCAACGGCCGGCCCATCGGGGTGAGCGAGACGGCAGACACCGACCGTTTTACCGTCGTCCCGACGATCTGGTGGCCGCGGGACCGTCGCGAGGAGTACGCCCGGGCGGCCGAAGCCATCGTCACCCGGTTTGGCGACTTGCTCCGGTTGAAGTCCGTCCAGGTTGCCCTCGCCCTGCTGGCCGCCGGGTCGATCGAGGGTGTGATCACGAACGTCGAGACCAACCCCTGGGATACCGTCGCCGGCACGTATCTCGTCGAGCAGGCCGGCGGGACGGTCACCGACCTCGACGGCGAGCCCTGGCGACACGACTGCCGCGGACTCGTCGCCTCGAACGGCCAGGCCCACGAGACGGTGCTTGGGGCCGCGAACGCCATCGATCCGCCGGCTGACGGATCCGGATCGCTCTAGTGTTGTGGGGTAACTCGGTCGACCCTGGCCGCGCTTCTTTAAGTGCCTCTGGTTACAAGGTAGAGATATAGACGGGATTCCTGCGGTCGTCTTCGACCGGCAAGCGGTGAGTCCCCGGATCTCACTTCGCTCAGTCTGCCAGTCCTCGCTCCCTGGCGGCCGACCGATTGGGGGCGCGTGCCCGGACCAGAGAATCGCCCGACAGCTCTGGGATCACTTCCCGGCCGTTGACGTTCATCGCGTACGCCCGAACGTCCCGGCGACGGATCGCATTCTTCCTGACGTAGTCGGGGCCTTTCGCCGTTTCGAGCTGGTCTCTGAAGAGTTCGATCTCGGTCTCGGCGGGCGGTATCTCGTCGAGGTACCGACTGATGAGGGTCGCGCCGACGTGATCCTCGATCGCGATCTCGCCCTGATAGCCCGCGCACACGAGATGGACGGGGTGGTCCGTTCGGCGGAGGAACCGGCCGATCGCTCGCGCGTTCAGCGGCGCGCCCACGAACACGTCGACGTCCTCGCCCCCACGCTCGCGGAGGGTCGCCACGGTCCGGCCGCCGTTGGTCGAGGTCATGCTCACCGGCCGACCCTCGACGTCGATGTCTTCGACGTAACTCGGCGAGTTGAAGAAGTCATAGCCGTCTTCGGGGTCGTACTCGGCCGTGCGGCCGCCGCCGATGAGCGCGTCGGGGTGGGCGGCCCGGTAGTCGAACTCCTCGCCGCGCTCCTCGGGGACGTGGACGTGTGCTGCCCCCCGTGCCAGCAGTTCGATGACGGTGTTCGAGAAGTGCATCGTGTCGATGACCACGTACGCGCCTGGCTCCGGGTCCTGGGGGATGTCTTCACACCGTTCGATGAGTCGCTCGTCGAGTCGATTGTGTGCCATGTCGTCACGTAGCATGTATTCGGTCTATTCTGATTTTCGTGACCGACGGTAAAAGGCGTATATAAGAGCTCTACATAGCCCTCAGTAGCGTTCCTGACGGGAACCTGGGACCGCTACCAGGACTGACCGGACCGGACGGCTGACTGGAGCCCGACGCGTTCGATCGCTCGAACGGCGTCGTCGATCCGCGTCAGGTGATCGAATATCCGGGCTCGGGCCGGATCGACGTTGTCGTCCTGAGGTTCACCAGCCGATTGTCTCTGTGCTTCCAACGGCGACGGTTCGACGCTCATCGCCGGGGCGTTTCCGCCTTCGACGACGAGTTTCGTCGCCTCTTCGAGGGCTGAGCGGAGGCCAGTCAGTCGGGTTGCGATCGCCTGCCTGTCCGCCGCCTCGAGTGAGACGCCGCCGATGGCACTATCCAGTCGGACGGTTGCCGTGGCGATCTCCTCGATTCGGTTCGCCGTCCGGTCGTACTGGGACAGCGGCACGCGATCGATGCCGAGCGCATCGAGTTCCCCGAACGTCACCAACGACCGGTTGTAGTGACGACGGATCAGCGCGACCAGCCGCGTGACGTCCGTCAGGCGATCACTGACCTGCCCGGTGGGCTCAACGTCGCCGGTCAGCTTCTCACGCACCGTTTCCTGCATCGTCGAGACGACCGAAACGGCCTGGTCGATCGACTGGCGGATCGAGACCGCCGAGGCGTCGAGCATCGCCCGGACGTCGATCCGGTCCGCATCGGCGTCGAGGACTTCCGTCCCGACGAGGCGTCGGCCGACCGTGCGGGCGGCTCTGCGTTGCTCGTCGGTGAAACCGTCATCGGCATGCAGCGAGATCCGCTCGAACCCGGCCTCGTAGGCCCCCTGTATCGACCGTTCGATGGCGTCGGCACTTGACTCTGTGACGGACAGTGAGACCGACGTCAGACTCTCGCCGTCGGTCTGTCTGCCACGAACGATCAGCGACCCGTCGCGGTGGGTGTACAGCCGAACGACCTCGCCCGTCTCCAGGCCCTGGCGTCTGGCCCACTCCTTGGGGACCGAGACCGTGAACGTCGAGCCGCCGACCTTCTGGATCTTGCGGGTCTCCATCAGTCGCTCACCTCCAGAGCGGAGTTCATCAGTAGATCAACTCCAGAGCGGGTTTCATCAGTAGTTCACCTCCGGATCGCGTTTCATCAGTAGATCAACTCCGGATCGCCCTCGAGGGCGTACAGCGTCCTGGCGGCGATATTGACGGCGTGATCGCCGACCCGTTCGATGTCGCGGATCGTCAACAGCACGCTCGCGACGTCGTCGAGGACTGCTTCGAGTGCCCAGGCGTCGAGCTCCGGATCGCGTTCCAGCAAGTCCCGGGCTACCCGTTCGCTCGCACGTTGACACATCGCATCCAGGTCGTCGTCTCGCCCGGCGACCGTTCGGCAGGCCGCCGCGTCCTCGGTCTCGTAGGCCGCCAGCGCGTCTTCGAGCATGTCGGCCGCCGCCCGACCGATCCCGGAGATGTCGAGTTCCGGGAACGGGTCCGGGCGACTCGACAGCGCGTACCGGGCGAGGTTGGTCGCCAGATCGCCGACGCGTTCGAGGTCGGTCGAGATCTTGAAGCTAGCCGCGACCAGCCGGAGGTCGCCAGCGACCGGCTGTTCCAGCGCGAAGAGGTCGATACAGTCGGCCTCGATGTCGAGGTACCGTCGGTTGACCGTCTCGTCACCCTCGATGACTGCCTCGGCACGGTCGTCGTCGCCCTCAGCCAGTGCCGAGAGGGCGGCTTTCAGGCGTTCGAGGACGAGTTCGCCCATCTCGACGACGGCGGCCCGGAGGTCGGCCAGTGCGTGACGGAACTCCTCTCGTGCCATCGGATCACCCGAACTTGCCGGTGACGTAGTCTTCGACGCGCTGACTCTCGGGGTTCTCGAAGATCTTCTCGGTGTCGTCGTATTCGACGAGTTCGCCACCGGTGAGGAAGACGGCCGTCTGGTCGGATATCCGGGCGGCCTGTTGCATGTTGTGGGTGACGACGACGACCGTGTAGTCCTCGGCCAGTTCCTCGATGAGGTCCTCGATCTTGGCGGTCGCGATCGGGTCCAAGGCGCTCGCGGGCTCGTCCATCAGGATGACCTCGGGGTCGACCGCGAGACACCGTGCGATACAGAGGCGCTGTTGTTGGCCACCGGACAGCCCGAGGGCGTTGTCCGCCAGCCGGTCTTTTACCTCGTCCCACAGGGCTGCCTGCCGCAGTGTCCGCTCGACGAGTTCGTCCTCGGCGTCCTTCTCGTCGCGCCCGAGCAGCCGGGCCGCAAGTCCGCGGTTGATGTCCCCGTGCTTTCGGGGGCCGTACGCGACGTTCTCCCGGATCGACTTGGGGAACGGGTTCGGGGACTGAAACACCATCCCGATCCGCTTGCGGAGCTCAACCAGATCGACGCCCTCCTGATAGATGTCACTGCCGTCGAACTCGACGGTCCCTTCGACCCGGGCGCTCTTTATCCGGTCGTTCATCCGGTTGAGCGAGCGGAGGAACGTCGACTTCCCACACCCTGAGGGGCCGATCAGCGCCGTGACGCTCTTTTCGGGGATGTCCATCGAGACGTCCTTGATCGCCCGCTCGTCGCCGTAGTAGACGTTCAGGTCCTCGACTGACAGGACCGCCTCGCTCCCGAACTCGTAGTCGGTCCACGCCTCGCGCGTCCGCTCCGTGCTCTCGCCGGACGTCGTCTCGATTTCCGTGCCTGTGCTGCCTTCTGACGCCATCGTCGTCTCAGTCATGGTGTAGTTTCCTCCGGAAGTACCGCCGCGAGGCGACGGCCACGGCGAAAAACGACAGGACGACGCCGAGCAACACGAACGCCGTCGCCCAGCCGAACGCCATGTCGTCCAACACGCCCGCGGTGATGATCGCGTACAGCTGGTAGGGGAGCGCACTCGCCGATTCGAGCAACGCCGGATTGGTCACCGACACGAACGGCGGCTGGGCCGTCAGGCCGACCTCGAAACTCGAGAGGACCGCCGGGGCGTCCGTCGGGGCGACCGGGCCGTTCAGGACGAGCAACAGCGGGGCCGTCTCGCCGGCGATGCGGCCGACGCCGAGGATGACGCCGGTGATGATCCCCGGCATCGAGGCGGGGATGACGACCTCCTTGATCGTGTCCCACTTGCTGACGCCCAGCGCGGCGCTGGCGTCCCGGTACTCGTCGGGGACGCTCTGCATCGCCTCCCGGCTCGTGACCAGCACGAGCGGGAGCAACATGAACCCGAGAACGAGTTGCGAGGCGAAGATCGACCCGCTGTTTCCGAATCGCGGGACGATGAACGCCAGCCCGAACAGCCCGAAGACGATGCTGGGCGTGCTCCAGAGGCCGTTCGTGGCCACGTCGACGCCCTTGGTGAAGAGGCTGTCCTCGGCGTACTCCGTGAGGAAGACGGCCGCGCCGACGGCGATCGGCACGGCGAAGGCGACTGCGCCGACGACGATCCAGACGGTCCCGATCAGCGCCGGCATGACCCCGCGCTGGATCCCGAGCCCCTGGGTCGGGTTCATCACGAACGGCCAGTCGACGGTCCCGCTCGCGATTAGTCCCACGGTCTCTGTCCCGATCGAGTTGCCGGTGAGGAGCACGTGCAGCGACGCGGCCAGCGCCCCCAGGAGTAACAGCTGGGCGCTCGCGGTGAGCGGCGGGACCGGGGTGCGAGCGGGGCCGTCCCGGAACCGTCCCGGCAGACCCGCGGCGATGGACGCGCTACCCAGTGCGCAGACGACCACGGCAACCGTGCCGACCAGCGAGACGCCGACCACGGCTAGCGGGCCGACGAGGAGTTCGATGATGACGCCCGCTGCGAGCGCGATTGCGAGGCCAACCCCGGCGCGCTTGAGTCTTCGTGCCCGCCGATCGGATGGCCGCCACGGCGTTGCTTGCCTGGCGGCCAGCACCGCGAGGCCGCTGACGAAGGCGGCCGGCAGCGCGCCGACGGCCGCCGTCGGCTGGATCGTCGTGGTGGCCGTCGTGAGCCCGTTGCCGCTCACGATCGCGTACCCGAGCCCCGAACCGACCAGTGCGAGCGTCCCCGCGAGCGCGAGCCACAGGTACACCGCGATGAGGGTGACCCCGGACGCGGAGCCGAGACCGCGGCGTCCGCGCCGGACTGCGACGAAAAGTGGGAGCGCGAGCGCGACCAGCAGCGTCCCGGCGCTGACGGTGAGGTTCTCGACCGTCGTCCCGATCCCGCGCTCGGCGACGTAGACAAGCAGGAACGCAAGCACGCCAACAACGAGGAAGACGACCAGCGAGACGAGCAGGAACGCGCCGTGCTGTCGCCCGCGTGCGCCGAAACCGCCGTAGGCTTTCCCGGCGGTCCAGCCCGCGAGGAGGCTACCCGACAGCGCCACCACCGGCACGACGACGTCGGCGGGGAAGGTCGCCCCGAACGCCGACGACTCCCAGGCCCACCCCGGGCCGAGCACGCCCGCGGTGACGAGCGCGCCGGAAAGCAGGAGGAACGCACCGACGGGCAGCGTCGAGCCGACGTCCTCGGGCGCGGCGAGCGTCGCGTATCCGACCGCGCCGCCGACGACCACCCCGAGCGGCCAGCCGAGCGGCCCGAGCGCCCAGGTGGCCACCGAGCCCACCGTCGCCAGCCAGAGCACGCCGAGGACGGTGCTGGCGATCAATCCGGGCGACTCGCTCGGCGTCGTCGCGACGTCGAAACGTCGGGAGGCGACTCCCAACCCGACGACGAGGCTGCCGAGGCCGAGCAGGGCGACGCCGAAGTACGTCAGTCCCGGAACGGGGCCTCCTGTATCGCCGGTCGGCACCCAGCCGAAGAACGTGCCGACGGCGGCGGCAAAGAGGAGAAAAGCGATCCCGACGGTTCCGGCGGCGATGCGGTCGTATCCCGTCGAGCCTGTATCGACGAGTCGTCTCGAATATGCGTCACTCATTGGTTGCCCTGCAGTTTCCGTTCCATTCGCATCTCGACCAGTTGTGAGGCGATCCCGAGTCCGGTGACAATGACCAGGAGGACGACGCCGGCGGCGAACAGCGCACTCCAGAACGTCTCGCCGGGCGTGACGTGGCCGTAGCTGCTCGCGATGAACGTCGTCAGCGTCTCCGTGCTGTCGAAGACGTTGTATCCCGTCGGTTCCGGGAGCCGACGGCTGTGTGAGATCATCACCGTCGCGGCCATCGTCTCGCCCATCGCGCGGCCGATCCCCAGCAGGACGGCCGCGGATATCCCGGAGAACGCCGCCGGGACGGTCACTCTCTGCATCGTCTGCCAGTCGGTCGCGCCGACGGCGAGCGACCCGTCTTTCATCGGCGACGGCACGGCCGCCAGGGCGTCCTCCGCGACCGAGATGACCGTCGGCAGCGCCATGAACCCGATGACGACGCCGATCGCGAACAGCGCGCCGGGGTTGACCGAGAGGCGACCCGTGACGTAGGGGTTGATGATCGTGAACCCGATGAAGCCGTAGACGATCGACGGGATCCCCGCGAGGATCTCGACGGCGGGTTTGACGATATCGCGGACCCAGCCGGGGGCGATCTCGCTGATGAACAGCGCGCCCGCGATCCCGAGCGGTCCGGCGACCGCGACCGCGACGATCGTCGTGAGCACGGTCCCCCAGATCATCGGGACGAGCGAATACTGCCCCTGGCTCGCGGCCCACGCGTTCTCGCCGAAGGGGTTGATGAGGTCGAACCCGGCCGTCTGGAACGCGGGGATCGCCTCGAGGACGAGGAACACGGCTATCAATCCCAGCGTGACCAGCGCGGAGACCGTCATCAGGAACGTCATGATCTTGGCGGTCAGCGCTTCTCGGAGAGCCCATCCCAGTCCGAACACGACCAGAAACGAGACCACGAAAAGCGGCGTCCAGACCGACTGGACGAGAAACCCGACGAAGGCGGCGACGACCAGCGACAGCTGGCCGACGGCCAGCAGGCGACCGACCCAGCCCAGCCGCTCGACCGACCGGCGAAGCGAGCGGCCACGCTCGCGCCCCCATCGGACGACGGCGGACCCCCTCGCCGGTGACTGAAATTCGGCTGTCATGGGTGTGTCCTTGACGTGCGTCGTTCAGACTTCGAATCCTGCATAATCCCGGAGAACGGTCGTCTTAGACCTGATCGGGGAGCTTCGCGCGTTCCTCCTCGCGGCGAGCCTCCGGGAGCTTGAAGTAGTTCTGTGGCTCGACGAAGTTGGTCTGGCCGAACTCCGAGAGGATCATGTTGAGGAACGCGGCCTCCTTCATCGACGTCCCGTCGTAGGTGTACATGTGGAGGTCCCGGTTGAGCGGGTACTCCTTCGCGCCGAGGTTCTTGCCGTACTCGTAGACGGTTCCCTCGAGTTCGAGGGCGATCGGCGGTGTCACGCCGTCGGGCTCGACGAACGCCAGCGCGATGTAGGCGATGGCGTTGTCGTTTTGCTCGATGAGTGTCTTGACCTGCTGGTTTTGCCCTTTCCGGGTGTCGGGCTCGATCGGCGCGTCGGGGTCGCCATAGAGGTTCGCCCGGAACGCGGTGTCGGTCCCGGAGTCCTCCGCGCGGCCGACCGCGTAAATCTCCTTGTCCGGGCCGCCGAGTTCGCTCCAGTTGGTGATCTCCTTCATGTAGATGTCCCGGAGTTGCTCGCCGGTGATCCGGGTCACGCCCGCGTCGTAGATCTCCCGGCTGACGACGATCGGCTGGCCGTCGACGCCGACGACGTGGTCGACGATGTTGTCGAGTTCGTCGTTGTCCGCACCGAGGATCGACTCGGCGGTCGAACTCGCGTCCCCGATGTCGACGCGTTCGTTGATGACCGCTTCGACGCCGGTCCCGGAGTGACTGAGCGCGATCTGCGTACCGAACGGCGGAACGCTCCGCGTTTCGGTCGGCTCGAAGCCGTACTTCTCGGCCCAGTAATCGGCGAGGTGCATGTCCGTGTCGATGTCGTACTGGCCGGGCCCCCAGTACTCCTGGTCGTCGGCCGGCGGATTGCCGTTCCACAGCCGGCTCGCGTCGTTCGCGATCGGGTACACCGTCGAGGACCCGTCGGCCTTCAGCGTCGAGGTGTCCTGTGAGTTCGATTCCGTCGGCGTCGAAACGTCGCCGTTTCCGCCGCTTCCGGCCGGTTGGTCCTCCGTCGTGTCGTTGCCACCGCTACACCCGGCCAGTGCCGTGGCCCCGAGTGCGCCGGCCGAGAGGATGAATTTCCGTCGTGATGCCCCGTCTGGACGCGTCGAATCTCGCGTCATCATCAAGAGAGGTGGGGGATTTGACTAAAGGGGTTTATAATAGGTGTACGGCCCGGTACGGAGCGATCCTGATCGACATGAGTCGCCTAGAGTGCTACCGAAGACTATCATGGCATACATAGACATGATATTCCTTGTAGGGGTAGATACCGCATTGGATCAGTCGCCGCCGTGTCGGTAGTCGGGCTGGCTCGTTCCGTGGACAACCGCCGGAACTCCGGGGGAGATCAATCGCCCTGCGCCGCGGGCTCGACGACGTCGACATCCTCGAAGACGAGACGGGCACCGCCCTCCCTTCCCTCGGTCGCCGTGACGTCCCAGCCGTGAGCGTTTGCGATAGCTTCGACGATCGCCAATCCGAGGCCGGTGCCGTCCTCGTCGGTCGTGTAGCCGTATTCGAAGACGTTTTCGCGATCCGCCGGCGGGATGCCGGGCCCGTCGTCTTCGACGTAAAAGCCGTCTTCGGCCCGGCCGAGCCTGACTGTCATCGGCGTTCCGGAACCGTTCGTTCGCCCAGTCTCGGTGACGCGCTCGCTCGTCGGCTCGTGGCCCTCGCGCTCGGCGTTTCCCCGCATCAGCGGCGTGGCGGTGTCCGGCGTCGCCTCGATACTGCCGCGATCAGCTGGCTGTTCGGGCTGCTCATCCGCAATCGGTCGGCGTTCGGCGGGCTCCTGTGGCGCGTTCGAATCCCCGTTCGTGGAGCTGTGCTCGACGCCGTCCTGACGAGCCTGCGGGTCAGGGCCCGTACCACTATGATCTACTGCGTTCCGGAAGAGATTCTCGAAGACGGTTCGCAGCCGCGAGTGGTCGGCGTAGACCGTCATCTCGGCGTCGGGCATGACCTCGAAGGATGCCCCGCCGGTGTCGGTCGTCGCCCAGGCGTTGCGAGCCAGTTCGCCGAGTTCGACCGGCTCGCGGTCTTCGATCGCCTGGCCCTCGCGAGCGAGCGTCAGCGTGTCCTCGATGAGTTGTTCGATCCGTTCGAGCGCCTCGGCGGCCGTCTCGAGATGTGCCTCTTCACCAGTTTCTTGGGCGAGGTCGATCCGCCCCCGGGCGACGCTCAGCGGGTTGCGAAGATCGTGTGAGAGGGTTTCGGCGAAGCGTTCGAGCTGTGCCGTCTGCTGTCTGAGGTGGCGCACCCGCTTTCGGCGCTCGGTGACGTCCCTGACGACGACGGCGTATCCGCCCGTCGTGTCGCTGACCGAGATCGGCGTCACACTCACCTCGTACTCCCGCGGTTCGCCGTCGACGTGGCGCGTGAACGAATCGACAAACGGGTGGTCGTCGTCACCCACGCCGTTCTCGTCCACCGAGGTTGCTTTCTGTCCCTGTTCGCTGTTCGTCCCGCCGGTGTCCGAACCGTTCGCATCGACGATACTCGGCACGACTGCGCCCAGAGCTCCCCCGTCCGCGGTCGCGAGCTCGGGGAACGTCTCGGCCGCGCCAGCGTTGTAATCCAGGATCCGTTGTCGTCTGTCGACGACGATGACTACCTCTTCGAGGGCCTCGAAGACGGTCTCTCTGGCCATCGGGACGACGTCGAACAGCTGCTGACGAAAGACGGCCCACGCAATGACTGCGAGCGACCACGTGCCGCCGATCACGAGCGCGCCGTTGATCGGGCCGAGAAGGACGCCCATCGACCAAATCGTCGTGATGACGAACGCCGGGAGGAAGCCGACGAACAGGGCTGCCGATTGTCGTCGTCGCTTCCCGGACCCGAACAGGACGTTCGCGCCGAGCAATCCCATGGCCACATAGTAAAACAACATCTGTGGGAGCACGAGCAGAAACGACAGATTGGTCGGTTCGCCGGCGACGTAGTGGAATGTCGAGTCGGTGACCGTGTATTCAGCCCAGTACAGTCCGTGGACTGGGTCGGTCAGCTGGATGAGCCCCGACACGGCGAAGATCCCGAACACGAGGCCGATCACTGGCCGCGTCAAGTGACGCCGGTATCCCAGCGACGCCAGCACGAACAGGAAAAAGGCGGGCGTCACTCCGGCCAGCACGGCATTCTGCAACCCGAAGACCACGATAGAGAGTGACCGACTGGCTGTCATCAACTCCGCGGTGACCAGCACACCACTGACAGCCTGGACGACAGCGATCACGAGAAACAGATTCGTCGAGAGGTCGCGTTCCCGTCGCCACAGCCAGGCGACGATGGCGACGGCGAACCCGCTCGCACCGAGCAGGGCCGCGAGATAGAGTGTCCAGTAAAGCACCGTAATACGAGTTATTTGCCGGATTGTAAATTACTTTCCCCGGTCAGGGAACTGTCGAATCCCACGCGACCCGCCCTTCGGTACACTATTGACCGGTTCGGGCTTGGACGCCCGTGTCCACTGGATGGTCGGCGGTTTCGGGGCTCTCAGGTGAGCGAGTCGAGCATCGAGTGTGTCGACCCGAGTACCGTCTCCTTGAACTCCGTGTTTCCACAGACTTCACACTCCTCGGGCGGCCCCCGCCGCAGGTGGTTGACGATCGATCGCGTCTGGACGCTGCCACACTGGGTACACTTCCATTCTTTCGTCATACCTCATCATTGATTATCCAGTACCATTAGTCTTATTTCACATTTATTTCATAATTCCGGGTCTGAGTGACTGATCAGGCAGTGATTTCGTCAGCAGGATAGGGTATCGTCACTCTCGTGTGTCATTCTCCGTCGCCATCCGCGTATTTCGATCCCCAGCGCTTTTCGTTGTACGAGTGCTGGCGGTCGCTATCGAACTCCCGGCCGATCCGCTCGCGGAGCTGATCCTTGGCTGTGGCGTCGATGCGTGCGAGTTCGTCGGCCTTCGCGACAGCGACCGGCGGCCCGCGTTCGGCGGCGACGTCGGCGACGAGTTGCATGGTGAGTCGCTCGCGGCGGTCGGCGTCCCGCGTCACGGCGTATGGGGCCTCGATCCGATAGACCAACTCGTCGCGAGGATCGTACAGCGCGAAGACGGTAACTTCGTAGGCTTCAGGGTCGAGTTCACGCTCGACACCGAGTGCGTTCCCGGCCGACGAGAGGACGCGGTCGGTCCCGATCCGTGACCGGAACCAGTTCGTGAACGTGAGCGCGTCAGTGCGAAGCTCACCGCCGTCGTACCGCGAGAGGACGTGTTCGAAAAAGGCGTTGTCATTGGCCCACGGCGCACCCGTCTTCGTCCGGAGTGCCCGTGTCAGGCCGTTTGCGGCGCTGTTCTTGACGAAGCCGACGATCGGAACCTCTGCTTCGAGGCAGGTCTCGACCAGCCTGACGTAGTTCTCGACGACGTCACGGGGCTGTTCGTCGGATTCCAACAGGTCCGCGAGTTCGGGATGTCTATCGGCCCAGTTGAGCAAGCCGGTCGGGTAGATCGGCCCGTCCAGTATGAGGAGATCCGAGACGTCCTCGATGTTGGCCCGAGCGTGATGGCTTTCGGCGAGGTACAACGCGAGCGCGTGGACGACCGTCTGGGCGTATCGATCGACCCGTGGGACTTCCAGCAGTCGTTCGTGGGTGTACCCCTCGTCGGAGCGCCCCCACTCGTCGTCGCCGAGGTCGACCGTCATGTCGTTGGTGTGGGCGCTGACGACGACCGTCCGCGAACGGTGGAGGTCCAGATCCGAGGGCACGCCGGCCATCGCCGCCTGGGCGACGTCGAGCACCAGCCCGTTCTTGAACGTCGTCGGGTTGATCGTCCCCGAGTCAAGCCCGTGCTGGGTGTCGAAGGGGCGCTCCTCCAGGGCGATGTCGGGCAGCGGGGCCGCTCGTCGCCGTTGCTCGCCGAGCGGTTCGAGGATCACCTCGTCCTCGTAATACAGGGGATCGAGAAACTCGTCCCAGGCTGTCGCGGCGAGGTCGTCGTGGTCGGTGTCCTCAACTCGCCCGCCGAGGCGACCGGCCAGCCGGGCGATGCCGTCGACGTGCACCGGATCGAGTGTCATGCCCCGCCTTTCGCGGGACGTGCTAAAAACGGTCGGGGTCACGCCTGACGGACGATCACGGCCCCCCTCCGCTCACGTCCGGCGTCCGATCGCACTCCGGAGCCGGGTGACGTGAAACCGGAGGCTGACGACCGTCGCGATCGCGGCCGCGGCCGCCAGAAACAGGTACAGCGACTGGACGCCGACCGTGTCCACCAGCCACCCCGAGCCGAGTTGGCTCGATGCCCGTCCGACGCCCATCCCGATCGAGGACAACAGGGTCTGGGCGGTCGCCGCCAGCGCGACCGGCGCGTACTTATGCGCCATGTTGACCGCGGCGTAGATGAAGAAGGCCACGCCCGATCCGGAGACGATCATGACCCCGACGGCGATCGGTGCCGCCTGGGTGAGCCCCAACACGAGATACGCGGCCATTGTCACCACGCCGCCGACTGTCAACAACGTCCGGTTGTCGAAGCTGTGCCGGGATAACCACACGAAGACGACGGCCTCGGTGAACGTCTTGACCAGCCACGCGACGCCCGTAATGCTATCTCCACCGGTGAGTTCCCGAAGGTACACTGACAGGAAGGCGTCGGCCCCGGCGAAGGCACCGGGGATCACCACCGCGATGAACAGCAGCAGGATGAACCGCTGATTGCCCAAAAGCCTGATGGCGTCCCGCTTCAAGTCCGGTGAGATGTCCGCCCGAGGCTTCTCAAGACCCTTGACGAGTACGGCGAGAAACGCCATGCCGGCCGCATAGAGGTAGAAGATCACCGAGAGCCCGAAGAACGTCGCGACCCACCCGATGAAGAGACTGCCGAGGCCGAACGCGAGGCTCCCGGCCGCCCGGATCTGGCCGTAGCTCAGCCCCTTCGAGAGCACCATCGAGTTCGCAATCGGCAGGATCGGCGCGCGGAAACTCGAGACGAACAACGTCGCGACGATCATGAGGCTGAACTCCCAGGGTGTGTGGGCCGCAAGCGGAAACAGCAGGATGCTGATCCCCGAGACGATCGCCCCAGTCAGCATGATCCCCCGCGTCGCGCCCGTTTTGTCGGCGAGCACACCCCACGCCGGCTGGGCGACCAGCCCGCCGGCGACCAGCAGCGCCCCGATCAGCCCCATCTGTGACCCCGTGAGGCCGATCTCGTCGAAGTAGGCGTTTCTGAACGTCACCATCCCGTTCAACGCGAAGTAATACGAGAAGTAAATGACGTGATATCGGTACTCGGTGCCCGCACTGTCGAGCAACTCCTGGACAACCGATAGTAGTCGTCTATCTGTCACGCTGATGAAGCCCTCTCGGCTCTCTCGGTACGACTACCACGCGTTTATCCGTTCTTGTTTGCCGCCATTTGTGACACTGAAGCGATTGTTCCCGATCGGGTGTCCACGGCCCACCGGCCCCGGGAGATCCGTGGGTATCACCCGGTCGGGGCCCTGGGGCCCCGCTCCGAGATGTGGTCTCCGCCAGGACAGACCGCCGTCCAAATGTATTCCTCCAATTATAATTGGGAATCGGTAGACGGGCGTATGAAGGCGGGCGGATTTACCGGCAAATATCAAAAGGTATTACCCTCGGAGTGGAACGTTCGGGTATGCAGGCAGGACTCATCATCCTCGACGGCTGGGGACTCAACGACGACGAGGACGCCCGTGACGCGGTCAAAGCCGCGGACACGCCGAACTTCGACGCGTACTGGGACGCGGGCGCACACAACCGACTGGACGCCTCGGGCCGACGCGTCGGCCTGCCGGAGGGCCAGATGGGCAACAGCGAGGTCGGCCACCTCAACATCGGGGCCGGCCGCGTCGTCAAGCAGGACACCACCCGCATCACCGACGATATCGAGGACGGTTCGTTCTTCGAGAACGAGAACCTCCTCGCCGCGATGGACTACGCCAAAGACAACGACGGGCAGGTTCACTTCATGGGCCTGGTCAGCGACGGCGGGGTCCACTCCCGACAGACCCACCTCCACGCGCTGATCGAGATGGCTGCCGACAACGACGTCGAGGCGGTCACCCACGCCTTCATGGACGGTCGGGACACCTCGCCGACCGGCGGCGCGGACTACCTGCGGGAACTCCAGGGCGTCATCGACGAGGAAGGCACCGGCGACGTCGCGACCGTGACGGGTCGGTATCACGCGATGGACCGCGACCAGAACTGGGAGCGCACGAAGAAGGCCTACGACGCGATCGTCCACCGCGAGGCCGAGTTCGAAGCGCCAGACCCGGTGACGGCCACCGAGGAGTCCTACGACCGGGACACCACCGACGAGTTCATCGAGCCGACGCTGATCGAGGGCGGCGCGGCACTGGAAGACGGCGACGCCGTGATCTTCTTCAACTTCCGATCTGATCGGGCCCGCCAGCTCACCCGGCTGCTCAACTCGATCGACCCGGACTGGGACTTCGACATCTCGCCGCCGGAGACCCACTACGTGACGATGACGCAGTACGACGAGACGTTCGACCTCCCCGTGGCCTACCCGCCCAACCAGCCCGCGAACACGCTGGGCGAGGTCGTTTCCGAGGCCGGCGGCACGCAGCTTCGGCTCGCCGAGTCCGAGAAGTACCCCCACGTCACGTACTTCCTCAACGGCGGCCGCGAGGTCAAGTTCGACGGCGAACTCCGCGAGATCGTCGAGAGCCCGGACGTGCCGACCTACGACGAACAGCCCGAGATGAGTGCTGCAGGCGTCACTGACACTGCCATCCAGTACATCGAGAGTGACGACCCCGACCTGCTGGTGCTCAACTACGCCAACCCCGACATGGTCGGACACACCGGGGACTTCGACGCCACAGTCGCGGCCGTCGAGGCCGTCGACGAACAGCTGGGGCGGTTGATCGACGCGGTCCAGGCAGCCGGTGCGGACGTCCTCATCACCGCCGACCACGGTAACGCCGACGACCTCGGGACAGTCGAGGATCCCCACACTGCGCACACGCTCAACGACGTCCCGATCGTCTATCTGACGAGCGAGGGCGACGACGGCGGGCGCTCCGTGCGGTCCGGTGGCTCGCTGTGTGACATCGCGCCGACGCTGCTCGAACTACTCGCCCTCGAGAAGCCCGCCGAGATGACTGGCGAGTCGCTGCTCGAGTAAACTCCCCGAAAAATTCGACCGTCTCTCTCCCTCTTGCTCAAAAGACGGCCACAGGCCGCACTTACTTCGGTGCGCCGCGTTCACTCGTTTCGACGTCCGGCTCGGGAATCTCGACGCCGGCGATCCGGGTCGCGAGATACACTGTGTACAGTGCTGCGAGACCGACGAGCACGTAGATACCGAACTCGGCTGCCGGGACCGAGTCGAGCAGAATGTTGACGAGGTTCCAGTTGGCCGCGCTGTCGACGAAGTGGGCGATACCGACGAGGCCCCAGTTGAGGGCACCGACGACGACGAGTACGAGGCCGTCTTCGAGCGGGACTACGGCCCCTTCGAGCCGGCTGATTTCGTCGACCCCGTCTCCGAGACGGTTGCCTCCGACGGCAGTCCGGAGACGCCCGCCCGGGCGCTCGACCACGACCCCTACGAGACGTTCGAAATCGGGACGTTGTTCTACGACTGCGGCCGCCGGCCGTCGCCGCTGGTCGTGTTCCCGCACGGTGGCCCACACCTCTCGAACCGCCGGGAGTTCGACGCGCGCGTCCAGTACCTCTGCCAGCGCGGGTACTCGGTGCTGCGCGTCAACTACCGCGGGTCCAGCGGCCGCGGCCGCGAGTTCACCAGGGCGCTGCACGGCGACTGGGGTGGCGCCGAACAGGGCGACGTCGCCACCGCTACCGAGCACGTTCTCGCCGAGTACGACTGGCTGGACGATGACCTCGTCGCCGTCTACGGCGGGTCGTTCGGCGGTTTCTCGGCGCTCTGGCAACTCGTGCAGTACCCGGACCTGTACGCCGCGGGCGTCGGCGTCGTCGCGATGACCGACCTGCCGGACGTCTACGAGAACACCGCGCCGCAGTTCCAGTCGGGGTTCCTGCAGACCCACCTCGGGACGCCGGACGAGAACCCCGGGCTCTATCGTGAACGCAGCCCCGTCACGCACGCCGGGAACCTCGACGCGCCGCTTCTGCTCGTCCACGGGGTGAACGACCCACGGGTGCCCGTCTCGCAGGCGCGTCGGTTCCGCGACGCGCTCCTCGAACGCGGCTACGGGGAAGGCACGGGGGCCGACTTCGAGTACCACGAACTCGCGGGCGACGGCCACTTCGGCGCAAACGCCGACGGCGAGACGCCGCTGTCGCTGCTGGACGACTTCCTCGCCCGCCGGCTGTAGCGAGCGTCGCGACGCTGGCGGCCGGACTGCCGGGCGGCGAGGTTGCCGACCGAATCCGCCCGCGGTCCGGCGTGCCGGAACGACACGATTTATGGTCGTGAACCGCTGTCACTGGGACATGG
>ENA-ORDC01000370-ORDC01000370.1-marine-metagenome-genome-assembly--contig:-NODE-370-length-46296-cov-8.374738_pt1 | contig 46296 bp, 44 predicted proteins | sample MGYA00237783_ERZ508515 | MGnify/ENA primary metagenome ERZ508515 (study PRJEB26186, sample SAMN06268792) | marine metagenome | isolation source: Eden Landing Ponds, San Francisco, CA, USA | place... | reverse complement strand
GTACAGATGCGTGCCGAACTCCAGCAGCTCCACCGTGAGATCGAGTCGACGACGATCTACGTCACCCACGACCAGGAAGAAGCGATGACGATGTCCGACCGTATCGCGATCCTCAACGACGGAAGGCTCCAGCAGATCGCACCGCCCGAAGTCGCCTACTCCCAGCCCGCCAACGAGTTCGTCGCGGGCTTTATCGGCAGTCCGTCGATGAATTTCATCGAGTGTACCGTCGCGGACGGTTCGGTGACGACCGGTGCCTTCTCCGTCGACGCGCCCAGCGGGGCCGAAGCCGCTGTGACGTTCGGCATCCGGCCCGAGAACATCTCGCTGGACCACGGCACCGATGGCCACGTCGACGCCGAGGTCGCCGTCTTCGAGCAGGTCGGGTCGTTCAACATCGTCTATCTGGAAATCGACGGGCTCAGCGAGGAAGTCGTCGCGCAGGTGCCGGGTGAACAGCAGTTCGAACCGGGCGATCGCGTATCGGTCACGGTCGACACCGACCGCATGCACCTCTTCGCCGCGGACGGTGAGACCCTCCACAACCCGCCGGTGTTCACCAAACGACCGGCCGCCGCCGAGTGATCCGTCCCGCTGTCCAAGCCGCGTGGGTTCGTTTTACGGGCTGCCCGGTGGCCGAGTCGACGACGGCCGTTCCGGAATAATTAACAAAACAAATCGTAGGATTTCATACCGAAAGTGGTAGGATTCACAACGGACGGCTGACGGCCACGTTCACCGATTCGAAGTCGCCGGATGTAGTACCTACGCCCCCCTCAGTGCGGTTCGTAGTGTGTCACGTCGGCCCGGCGCCCCCCGCGGCCCATCCAGGCCACCGTTACGGTTCGCGCGTCGGAGACGAACCAGCCAGATAGCTCGTGCCGGTGGGCCGGTCCGACTCTCGCCGTTTTCGGTCGCCCCAGGACCCCCGCCGTGTCCGGGGACACCCTGCTCCGAATGCCGCTCGCTGTGGCCAAGCCGACCGAGCGAAGAGGACCCACCGAACTGCTGTGGCTACCGCTGTCGCCGGTGTGTTCAGCCGACCGGTCCAAAGATTATTAGAGTGATATGATGATTCGATTATTTCTGACCGTTTTCGACGTCACCGAGACGCACGATCCCGGCCACGATTCTCACTCCTTCGCGGCGATAGCTTCGATTTCGAGAGCGGCACCCTTCGGAACGGCACCCACTTCGATCGCGCTCCGGGCGGGCGGTTCGTCGTCGAAAAAGTCGGCGTAGGTGTCGTTCATCTCGTCGAAGTCTCCGACGTCGTCGAGGAAGACGCTGACTTTCAGGACGTCGCTCATGTCCAGCCCCTCGGCGGCGAGGATGGCCTGGACGTTCTCGAGACACTGGCGGGCCTGGACGTCGACGGGTTCGTCGTCGAGGAGTTCGCCATCGGCCGTCAGCGGGAGTTGCCCCGCGGTAAAGAGCAGGTCGTCGGTGGTCGTCGCCTGACTGTACGCGCCGACGGCGGCGGGTGCGTCGTCTGTGTGAACAGTACGCTTCATGAGAACAGGGTCGGCCGACCGACCCTAATACGTACCGCTGTCCCCGCGAAGCAATTCCTCTCGCGACACTGACTGGTCACGGACAGTCGTCGTCTCGGCGGTCGCTCACTCTCGGTCTTCGTCGCCGAGGTCGGGGCGTTCCGGCAGGAGCGTAACGTCGCGGGCCTGGAGAGCAGCCCTGGCCTCGCCAGGGAGCGAGCGGTGGCCCCCCTCCTCGCGGTAGAAGGTCAGCGTGAGGCCAGCGAGTGCGAGCAGCGAGACGAGGGCGAACGGGCCGCCGGTGAGGACGGCGACGTCCTGGAGCGACTGCCCGCCGCCGACGACGAGGACGGCAGTGGCGACGGCACCCTGGAGGACACCCCAGAAGACGATACTCCCGGTCGTGGGGGCGTACTCGCGTTTCGTCGCGAGGATGGCGACGACGAGCGTCGAGACTGCGGCGGACGTCGTGATGAAGACGACGATGAGCCCGAGAAAGAGGAACATCGACAGCTGACTCATCGGGAGCGCGGCGAAGACGGGGAAGCCGGCGACGGCCTCGGACCCGCCGTAGGCGTCGATGGCGCCGAGCACGTCGGCGGTCCCGCTGTGCTGGAGTGCGAGGGTCGTCCCGCCCATCACCAGGAACCACGCGAGCGTGGCCAGGGAGGTAGCGCCGACGGCCGTCGCGACCACGGTGCGGACGGTTCGTCCCTTCGAGATCGCTGCGAGGAACAGCCCCGCAAACGGCGCCCATGAGAACCACCACGACCAGTTCCAGACGGTCCAGTCGGCCACCCACTGCGGACCGAGGAAGACGCTCATTCCGAGGAAGTTCGTCGCGTAACTGCCCAGCGCCGCGACGCCGTAGTCGGCCACGGTCCCACGCGGTCCGAGGGCGAGCAAGAGGAGCATAAAGAGCGCGAACAACCCGACAGTGACGCCGGCGATCCGGCGAATACCCCGGTGGACGCCCGACTGGGCGGTAACGACGTAGATGGCGGTGAGGCCAGCGACGAGGACGACCGGCCCGAGGACGCCGTAGGTCACGCCCCACTGGTAGTCGATACCGGTGAGGAACTGCCGGCTGACGAACGCGACCGACGTCCCGACCCCGCCGATAGTCGCGAAGATCGCGAGGACGTCGACCAGTTTCGCGGGCGCCGAATCGAGTCCGTCGACGCCGAGGAACGGCGTCAATAGCGTCGAAACTCGCAGCGGTGCGCCGCGGTCGAAGACGAAGTAGGCGATAGGCAGTCCGATCACGAGATACGGACTCCAGGCCGAGACGCCCCAGTGGAAGAACGCGTAGGCGAGCGCGTCGACGACCGCCCCAGTCGACCGGGGCTGGGCACCGAAGTACGGTGGCGGCGTCTGGTAGTGAAAGAGTGACTCCGCGGGCCCCCAGAAGACGATGCCGGCGGCGATCCCCGCGGTGAAAAAGAGCGCGAAGTACGTCGGATAGGTGTAGGTCGGTTCGGCGTCGGGACCGCCAAGCCTGACCGCACCCCAGGGACCCACCAGCAAGAAGACACAGTACAGGACAGCGAGCAACACGGCTCCCAGAAAGACCCAGCCCAGTTCCCCGAACACGAGTGACTTCACGCCGTCGATGGCCGCGGTCGCCGGGCCGGGCGCCAACAGCCGGACGAGAAAGAACAGGGCGAGTACGGCGACCGAGACGCCGAAGACGACCGGGGCCTGTCGCTCGAAGAACGGTTCGAGGATCCGTCGGACGTGACCGTGTCGGATCCGCAGGAGGTAGCGGGCGGTGCGTCCGCGGTCGGCTGGGTCTTCTGGTTCGGGCGTCCGCACCGGGAGCAAGGCGATGTAGGCGAGTCCGGCGCCGAAAAACAACAGCGAGAGGACGAGCCAGCCCTCCCCCGACAGGCGCTCGACGACGAACGAGGGGAAGAAAAACCCCGAGACGACGAGCACTCCCGAGAGCACACAGACCGGGACGAGCGCCTTCCGGAGGAACCGCTCGGCACCGCTGTCACCCTGTGTTGCCATGTCACACGGTTTCGTCCCCCGTGTCTTATCGGTACCGTCGTATCGGACAGGCGACACGCTGAGTGGACCAGCGTGACAGTCCGGGCCGGGGAACGGCGAGTATGTCACACCGGCACACGTTTTTATGTGACTCAGACGTACCGACGCGGGTGGGCACAGACGCACGCGAGCAGGGATCAGACGCCGCAGACGCCACACTCGACGAGCTGTTCGACCACGCCGAGCGCGTCCAGCTGGTCGAGTGGTCGGCGTTCTCGGGCGCGAAGATATCGGTACTACTGCTCGCAGCGGTCGCCGTCGTCGCCTTCGTCACCGGGCTGTCGGACCTGAGCCAGGGTGTAGTCTCGCTCGATGGGCCGCTCGGCGGGTTCTTCCCGGGCGCGAGCGACCTCCTGCGACTGTACGGCGTCTTCTTCGCGTTCCTGCTCGGCGCGCTCGCCGTCGGACTCCAGCGACGGCTGAAAATCGCCATGTACGGCGCGTTCGTCGCGGTACCCCTGGTCGCGCTGTTGCCGCTGTTTACCGCCGAAGCCACCGACCTGCCCGTCCTGCTCGGGGGACTCCTCGCGCTTCCACATCTGGTCAGGAACCGCGAACACTTCGACAGGGCGGTCGACCTCTCACCGTTCCAGACGGCTGCACTGGCGGCGTTCGTCGTCGTCCAGGTCTACGGTACCGTCGGGGCCTACGCCCTGCGCGAGAGCTTCACCAGCGTCTCGACGCTGACCGACGCGCTGTACTACATCGTCGTCACCGGGACGACCGTCGGGTACGGCGACGTGACGCCGACGACAGAGCTCACGAAACTGTTCACGCTGTCGGTCATCGTGCTCGGGACCGGCTCGTTCACCATCGCGTCGGGGTCGTTGCTGATCCCGGCGCTCGAATCGCGGATATCGAGCGCATTCGGGAACATGAGCGCATCCGAACTCTCACTGCTCGAGGACCACGTCCTGGTCCTGGGCTATGGCGACATCACGGAACCGCTACTGGACGAACTCGACGGGACGACCGACATCGTCGTCGTCACCGAGAACACCGACACCGCGTCGACGCTACGGGACCGGGGGTTCAACGTCCTCACTGCCGACCCGACCGACAGCGCGTCGCTGCGTGACGCCCGTATCGACGTCGCCGACGGCGTCGTCGTCGCCACCGAGGACGACGCCCGCGACGTGCTCGCGATACTCGCCGCCCGCCAGTCCAACCCCGATATTCGGATCGTCGCGGCCGCTGCCGACCAGAAACACGTCGACAAACTCGGCAGCGTCGGCGCCGACGAGGTGATCAGCCCCATCGTCATCGGTGGCCGGATGCTCGGCCGCGCCGTCGTCGACGCCGAGGCCCCCGTCGGCTTCGCCTCGACCGACGGGACGAACGACTCCCCGGAGACCGATGACGAACCGGACCCGGGAGCCGACGAGCAACTGGACCCGGGAGCCGACGACTGATCGAACCGCGAACCGACCGACGCCGGCCCACGGTCCTGACGGCCGCCACCGCCGACCACAAAAAATATTATATCTGACTATTATTGTTTTGTAGATCTCGGCCGGTCTCCACCAGGCGATTTCACGGGAGACGATTCCGGCTTTTCAGACCCTATTTGGGCTATTGCTGCTATCAGTCTGAGACCAGTAGCAACCTGGGTCGGTCCCTCCCAAAATTATATTTATTCGATATGTGAATTGGTACCGAGGGTACTACCAATGTACGATACGATCCTGGTCCCGTACGACGGGAGCGACGAGGCACGGCGGGGTGCGGAGCACGGTATCGAACTGGCGGCGGCGGTCGGTGCGTCGATTCACGCACTCTACGTCGTCGATCTGCCGGGCGCACCGCGGGCACTGTCCATCCGCGACGACGAAGAGTCGATGCGCGAAGAGTATCACAGCTACGGCGAGGAGGTGACCGGCGAAGTCTGTCGCATGGCGGGGGAAGCGGGCGTCGAGTGTGAAGGTGTCATCCGGTCGGGCGCACCGTCCGAGGAGATCGTCGAGTACGCCGACGAGGAGGGGTTAGACGCAATCGTCATCGGGAGCGCGTACCGGGGCAAGTTCCCGAACCTGCTCGGGAGTACGTCCGAGAAGGTGGTCCGCACGTCGACCGTCCCGGTCGTCACGACCCGGATGACGGTCAACGACTGACCGGCCGACTCCCCGCGCCCGGTGGGCGAAACGTGACTGCCGACGCGTGCGGGTCGGCGACCGGTACCAGACACGTTCGGACCGGTCACACACCGTCTGGTTCAGGCCGGTCACACACCGTCTGGTTCAGGCTGGAGCCTCGTCGTCCTGCAGGCGCGTCTCCCGGAAGTAGATGACGAGGCTCGCAGCGAGAAAACTCAGTCCGGCCACGGAGAGTCGCCCGGCAGTCATGAGATACAGCGCGACGGCTATCAGTGCGACTGCGAGGAGTGCCATTCCCGTGGCGATGGCGTCCGCCATGGCTCCCTGGAGACGCGCCGCCACCGAATAGGTTTCCCCCGCAGTCGTGGCCCCGGGTCACTTGAGACGGTCGTAGGAGTGTTCGAACTCCCAGTGGTACCGACAGCTGTTGCAGGTGGCCCACTCGGGGAAGTCGAACTGCTCGGGGTGGCGGTTGCCGTGTTGCATCTGACTGCGACAGACCGGACACTGCATGTGGCGCAACTCGAGGTCGGCGAACTCGTCGTGGTCGAGCGTCTCGACGCAGTGGGGGCAGTCGATGTCGTCGTGAGCGGTGTGCTGGTAGATATCCTCGCCACAGCGCGGACACACGAGGACCGCCGGCGGCCGGTTCCCCCACCCGACGGACCCGTCGATGGTCGTCGTCGCCGTGTCCATGCTGGAGAGTCTGAACTTGTTGGGACCCTCGCCTCGCCGGAGTGGCCCGACGAGTCGCTCACCGACCCACCTGAGGCGAGCAAACACAGCCTGTAGACGACTCGTCACGACTGGTCGTTAGGTCGGGAACCGCATAAACCGCTCGTCGGACCCGCACGCGATACCCACCCGGCGATAGCTTTTCCCGGGGAGGGGCTGTGCGTGTGGTATGGCAGTCGGTAGCACATATCGAGCGGTGGCGATGGTCGTCGGGCTGGTGGCCGTACCCGGCGTGGCGAGCGCACAGTCGCTGGACCCGACTGCAGTCGCCGACGCACCGCCTGTCGTCCAGGCAGTCGGGTCGTTCGTGCTCGTCGGCCTGTGTGGCGCGCTCGTCCTGGCGCGTCGGGGTCCCCTGGTCGACCGCGCAGTCGACGATACGATGGCGAGCCCGGTGGTCGCCGTCCTCTACGGACTCGGTGCGTACGTCTTCGTGCTCTTTGCGGGCTTGCTGGCGAGTACACTCATGGCTCAGTTTGGCGTGGCGAGTACGCCGGTGGGAGCGCTTTCGGCCGTCGTCCTCGTCGGTGGTGTCGCGCTGCTGGGCGGGTTCGGGTACGTCGTCGTCGGGACGGTCCTGACGGACCTGTTCGACGAACGACGGCCCCGCCGGGGACTACTCCTCGGCAGTGCTCTCAGCGCCGTCTGCTGGCTCTTCTTCCCCGTTTTGGCGGCGGTCGCAGTCTGGCTGCTCGTCGCCGCAGTCGGCGTCGGCGGCCGGGCGCGCACCTGGGTCCACGCCGAACGGACGGTCCCCGCAGAACGCGCCACCAGTGAGTGATAGTGATTACGAGCCGAGGTGTCCCGGCCCCGCCGAACGACACTTGTCCCCGGAGCACGTAGCGCTGGTATGGACCCAGTGACACTCCAGACCGGCGGCGGACTGCTGGGTGGGGCGGGTGGGGCCGTGGCCGTCGCCGCGTCGCTGCTCCTCGTCATGATGGTCGTCGCGCTCGGTGCGTTCGCCTACAAGAGTCTACGCGGCGACGGCATCGAGTGGCCCGACGAACACGAGGGCGACGGTGACGGCGAGGTCCGCTCCGGGAGCGACGACGAGGAGTGGGACTACTACTGATACTGGTCGCTGGAGCGATTTTCTAGCCTGTCGCGGGTGGTCCGTTGGACGCCGGCACTGACTGACTGTTTGAATCCCCACTCTCCAGCCCTGGTTCGGCTCGGTGTGGGGCACCAGCCCTGGTTCGACTCGGCGTGAGCACCGGTCGCTGGTTCGACTCGGCGTGAGCACCGGTCGCTGGTCGCACAGTGCTGAAAAAAGACGGTCACAATCGCGAACCCGGCGTCAGTCGCCGGGAGCGTCCTCGCTGTCGGAGATGTCGGTGACGGTTTCCCGACCGGTCGTGACCACGTCCACTTCTCCTTCCGCGGTGAGTTCCTCGATCGTCTCGGCGAACTCCTCGGATTCGAGTATCTCGTACTCGTTGTCGAGCCCGAGATACACCGTGTAACACATCAGACAGAGGATGAACGCGAACGGCAGGCCGGTCGTGATCGCGGCCGTCTGAAGCGCGTCCAGACCGCCGCCCCAGAGCAAGATCGCCGCGACGCCACCCTCGGTGACCGCCCAGAAGATACGCTGGGTTCTCGGCACGTCGTGTTTACCGCCCGAGGTCAGGTGGTCGATGACCAGCGACCCCGAGTCCGAGGACGTGACGAAGAAGGTGATCACGAGCAACGTCGCGAGCGACGCCGAGATGGCGCCCAGTGGGTACTGCTCCAGCGTCACGAACATGCCGAGGGTCTCGAAAGCGGTGTAACCCAGTTCGTTGTAGGCTCCGACGACGGCACCGGTGCCCTCACCCGTGACGGAGTTGGCGAGCGCGCTCCCGCCGAACGTCGCCAGCCAGATGGTCGAGAACAGCGACGGCAGGAACAGGACCCCGAGGACGAACTCGCGGACGGTCCGTCCCTTCGAGATCCGGGCGATGAACATCCCGACGAACGGCGACCAGGCTATCCACCAGCCCCAGTAGAAGATCGTCCAGGCGCCGACGGTTCCGGCGCCCCCGCCCATCGTACCGCGGTAGAACCCCAGCGAGAGGACGTTCCCGAAGTACGCACCCAGGCCTTCGACCCACGCCCCGAAGACGAAGATCGTCGGCCCGACGACCAGCAGGAAGCCCAGCAGTGCGAGCATCAGGTACAGGTTGAGCGTACTCAGGCGCTTGACGCCGCCGTCGAGACCGGCCGCGACTGACAACGTCGCGATGGCAGTGATACCCGCGATGATCAGGATCTGTGACCCGGTGTTGTTCGGGACACTGCTGACGGCACCGAGGATGTCGACGCCGACGTACTGGAACCCCCTGTTCACCTGTGCGACGCCGAGTCCGAGCGACGTCGCCAGCCCGAACAGCGTCGCGAACACCGTCACGAGGTCGATGACGTGACCCGGCCAGCCGTAGATCCGCTCACCCAGTAGCGGCCAGAAGATAGACCGGAAGGTCAGCGGCAGGCCGCGGTTGAACGAGAAAAACGCCAGCCCGAGGCCGACGAGGCCGTAGATCGCCCACGGGTGGAATCCCCAGTGGAAGAACGTCTGGGCCATCGCCGCCGAGGCCGCTCCACCGGTCTGGGATTCCGCGCCCCAGAACGCCGGCGGGTTGACGAAGTAGTTGACGGGTTCGGTGACGCTGAAGAACATGAGCCCGATGCCCATGCCGGCACTGAACAGCATGGCCATCCACGAGAAGTCGCTGAACTCCTTGTCGGCCTCGACGCCGCCGATCTTGATGCTGCCGTACTTGCTCAACGCGAAGTACAGCAGGACGACGATGAAGATGTTCACCGCCAGCAGGTAGAACCAGCCGAAGTTGTTGCCGATGAAATCGAACAGCCACTGGTAGGCCTGCTGGGCGTCGTTCCCGAGTATGATCGTGACTGCGATAAACAGCGCGATGATACCGAGTGCGATGGGGAACACCACCGGATGGACGTCGAAGCCCCACCGCTCGATGTTCGTGTCTCCCGGCTCGCGGTCGGACTCCGGATGGAACAGTTCCACCTGCAGCCCGTCCGACATCTCGCCCGTCGTCTCTTCCTCTCCGTCAGCCATACTGTACCTCCCGTTCGGTCTCTGTCGCGTGTATCGTATGCGTTGGCATTGTCGAATTCTCCTCCGCCCAGCACGCGTGGTTGTTCACGACGCTCCACCCTGCTCGGTCGACGGTCCGCCCGACGGAACCGCCCATGCTACCAGTTAGCACGAGACAATCCCTCACAACATCCAACCCGAGGATTTTGCATAAACGTTCATCTGGAATTATACAGGTGTTTAAATGCCGACGTGAACACGTCGGGCGATTCGGATTCGGCCGGGGCTGTCGGGCGAGTCGCCACAGAGGAACCGACGAGTGGCCAGGACCGGCGGATCAGGCGTTTCCGGCCGAATCCCGGTCGGCGAACGCGTCGATACCCGGGTGGTTGACGACGTCGACGCTGTAGCCGTGGTGGGCGATCGAGTCGACGATGTGGCGGGCGTGTTTCGCGCCGCTCGTCTCGACCTGGAAGATGAGATACGCCTCGCCGACGTCCAGGTCTTCGAGTGCGCGGTCGTGGCGGACGGTCTGAATGTTGGCGTCGTGTTCGGCGATGACCCCCGAGAGTTCGGCCATCTTCCCCGGGCGGTCGTCGATTCGGACTCTGAGACGGAGGATCTGCTGGCGACGCGTCAGCGCGTGGACCAGCACCGTCCGCAGCATCGTCATGTCGAGGTTCCCGCCACAGAGCAGCGGCATCACCCGCTCACCCGAGACGTCGAGCTGGTCACCCCGTATCGCCGCGACCGAGGCCGCACCAGCCCCCTCGACGACCTGTTTCGCCCGCTCCATGAGAAGCAAGACGGCCTCGGCTATCTCCCCGTTGGTCACCGTCACCACCTCGTCGACGTGACGCTCGATGATCGAGAGCGTGAGCTCGGAAATCCCGCCCGTGGCGATGCCGTCGGCGATGGTGTCGACGTCCTCCAGGGTCTGGGGGACGCCCTTGTCGAGGCTGTCCGGGACCGTCGCCGCGCCCGTCGCCTGCACGCCGACGATCCTCGTCTCGGGGCGCAACTCGGCGAAGGCGGTGGCGATACCGCTGATGAGTCCGCCGCCACCGATCGGGACGACGACCGTCTCGACGTCGGGACGCTGTTCGTACATCTCGACGCCGAGTGTCCCCTGGCCGGCGACGATGTCGGGGTCGTCGTAGGCGTGGACGAACGCGGCCTCGGTCTCGGTGACGATCTCCCGTGCGTGGGCCATGGCCGCCCGGAAATCCTTGCCGACGAGTTCGACCGTCGCGCCGTAGCCCCGGGTGGCCTCGACTTTCGTCTGGGGGGCGGTCTTGGGCATGACGATCGTCGAGTCGACGCCCAGTTTCGTCGCCGCCAGCGCGACACCCTGTGCGTGGTTGCCGGCGCTGGCCGCGACGACGTGTTCGACCTCGTCTGTCTCCAGCAGTCGGCGGATCGTGTTGTAGGCGCCCCGCGTCTTGAACGAGCCAGTCCACTGCAGGTGTTCGAGTTTGAGCGATACCTCCTCGGCACCCGTCATCGATTCCAGCGAGGTGCTTCGCTCGACCGGCGTCTCCTTGACGACCGTCGGGTCGTCGAGTCGCTCCCGTGCGGCCTCGATGTCGGCGAACGTGACCGTCTCCGCGCTTTCCTGGGCCATTGTCTCTCACCGCGCCGACAGTGCGAGTGGCGTGGGGCCCGCGAGTCTCCGGTACCGGACCCGTTCCCGGCTCCCACTGCGGCGCTCTGGCGGCTAGGTGACGGAATCGACGCATAAGTCTCACGGGCGAGAAACTGACCAGTTAGCCACGAGAGCGCTTCCCTCACTCGATTTCGTCGGGATCGAGGGAGTCACCGACGGGGTGACACCACCGAAACAGAACCGTCCATGGAGCTGTCAGGACGCGGTCGAAACCGGGACCGCCCCGGGTGGGCGGGAACCGCGTCCCTCGTCACGCGCCCCTGCGAGTGGCTACGACTCCGACTCACCGAGACCAGGTCCACCGAGACCCGACCGTGGCAGGTCCACCGGCACGTCGGTCTGCTCGCTGGCGGCCGCGACCGTGTTGTAGAGCAACATCGTGATCGTCATCGGCCCGACACCACCGGGGACTGGTGTGATGACGCCCGCCGTCGCTTTCGCGCTCTCGAAGTCGACGTCGCCGACGAGTTCGTACCCCTTCTCGGTGTCCGCATCCACGCGGTTCACGCCGACGTCGATCACTGCCGCCCCCTCCTGGATCATCGACCCGTCTATCAGTTCGGGATAGCCCGCCGCGGCGATCACGATGTCTGCCTCACCGGTCTTCGCACCCAGGTCCGCCGTCCGGGAGTGACAGACCGTCGTCGTCGCGTTCCCGCCTGGTGCCTTCTGGATCAGGAGGTTCGCCATCGGCTTGCCGACGATGTCGGAGCGCCCGACGACGACGGCGTCGGCGCCCTCGGTCTCGACGTCGGCCGCGTCGAGCAGTAGCTGGATCCCGTGGGGGGTACAGGGTTTGAACCGCGCGTCCCCGGCGACCAGCCGGCCGACGTTCTCGGGGTGGAAGCCGTCGACGTCTTTCGCGGGGTCGATGCTCCGGAGCACCCGCCGTCTGTCGACGTGGTCGGGGACCGGCATCTGGACGAGGATACCGTGCACGTCGTCGTCGGCGTTGAGTTCGTCGATAGTCTCGAACAGTTCGTCGGCGGGCGCCTCGGCGTCGAGTTCGCGGTGGATACCGTCGATCCCCAGCTCCTCGCAGGCTCGCTGTTTCATCGAGACGTACGTTTCACTGGCGGGGTCGGTGCTCATCAGGACCGTCGCGAGTCCCGGCGTCACGCCCGCGTCTGCGAGCGTCGTGACAGGTGCCTCCAGTTCCTCGCGGACGCGGTCGCTGACGGCGGTGCCGTCGAGGACGTTGCCGTCGCGGATCACCGACATGGGTCGCCTCCGGCCGTCTGGGTCGGGTCGTGTTCGGATGCCATCGTCGCGCGACCAGTCGCGGCGAACGGTATCAAAACGAGGGGTCCGCCGGGGGCGGCCCGGGGCTCGCGACGACCGAGTGACGGCCGGTATCCGGGACAGCACGGGGACGAGCCCCGGTCCGGAGTCGCGAGGCCGTCGATCCACATCTGGTCAGTTGAGTGCCAGGAGTTGTCGGGGAAGCCCTAATGACGGTGTCGCCCCTGGTGTGGACCAGACAGACACCGGCGACGCACGGATACCAACCAATGTCACTCGACACACCGACCACGACGACCGACGACGGCGTGACGGCACTGCTCGCCGAGCCGCGCTTCGAGCTCATGCCGTTCGACAGTTTCGGGGAGCAGATGACCCACCTGCCCGACGGCGCGACGATCGCGATAACGACCTCCCCGACGCTCGGCCTCGACGCCACTATCGAGTGGACCGAGAAGGCGGCCGCCGAGGGCTACGAGATCGTCCCGCACATCGCGGCACGCTACGTCGAGGACGACGACCACCTCGACGCGGTCGCGGGTCGACTCGTCGAGGCGGGCGTCGACGACGTCTTCGTTCCCGGCGGCGACCGCGAGGAGCCCGCCGGCGAGTTCGAGTCCGCGTACGAACTCATCGTCGCGCTGGAGGAGCTGGGCTACGACTTCGCGGACGTGGGCATCACGGGGTATCCCGAGGGACACGACTTCCTCTCGGAACAGACTCTGCAAGAAGCGATGGAGCAGAAAGCGCCCCACGCGACATACATCGTCACACAGCTCTGTTTCGACCCCGAGGCGGTGGTCGCGTGGGTCGAGACGATCCGCGAGCGCGGGGTGGACCTCCCCGTCGAGGTCGGCATCCCCGGCGTGATGAAATACCAGAAGCTGATCGGCATCTCCCAGAAAGTCGGCGTGGGTGACTCGGTACGCTTCCTGCAGAAGACGACGGGCGTCCTCGGGTTCGTCCGCCAGCTCGTCGGTTCGCGCGGGAAGTACCAGCCCGACGAACTGATCGACGGGCTCGCGCCCTACGCGACCGACCCGGAGTACGGCATCCGCGGCGTCCACGTCTACACGATGAACCAGGTACCCGACGCCGAGGAGTGGCGCCGGAATCGACTGGACGGCAGGTAGTACCGAGATGGCCAGCACGACCGAGTCGAACACGACCGGGACACCATGAACTGGGACCGATTCCTCGAACTCCTGCCCCATTATTTCGCGAACATGGTGCTCGTCGTCCTGGCGATCACTGCCCTGCGCCGGTTCGCTGGCAACATGGGATTCGTGGTCGAACTCGTCGTCGTGGTCGCCGTGGTGCTGGCCTACCCGATGATCGTCCGTGGGCTCGGCGTCGCACCCAGCGCGTGGGAGGACCCCGAGACCGAGCGCGAGTGACCGAACGCTGGTGGCGCCGAGTGCGAGTGGCGGAACCCCGGTGATGCCGGGCGCCGGGTTGCTTCGACGACCCAGCAGTCAGTACTCCAGTGTGGTCTCCCGCTGGTCGTCTTCGACGAGGCGGTCGACACGCAATGTGTAGTCACAGGACGGACAGGCCCTGTCACTCGGGGACACCTGCGAGCCACAGTCGTCACAGAAGACAGCACCCTTTCGAGTCGTCACACGATACTCCGTTTCCGTCTCGCCGTCGTATCGCCCGCTCTCGCCCGCTTCGGTGTTCTCGTCGACGGAGACTCCGGCCAGGTGAAAGGCCGAGCGCGCGTCCCGGACGTCGTCGTCCGTCAGAAGCGTCATCGTCCGCTCGGTCTCACCGGTTTCGAACAGCCGCATCTGGTCGTCGCTCCGATACGTCTTGATACCGACACCGTCCGGCGGGCGGAGGAGTGAGCCGGCGTCGAACCGGACTTTCAGTTCCCGTTCGTCGGTGTCGAGAGTGACGCCGGAGACGTTCGAGCGGGGGATCTCCGTCTCACGGGTGTACTGGCGCCACATCGACGCGATGTGGATCGCGGACATCGTGAGCACGAACGCAAGCATACCGGCTGGGTAAGTATCCCACGCTTCGGCGAGGCGAAACAGAATGAACGGCGGTACTAGCAGGATCGCGGCGAGTCTCAACGCCGCCCTGACCCGGCCCCAGCGCTTCCCGTGGCGCCAGCGCGAAAGCTGACGCCGGACGTGCGCACGGGGTTCCTCGTTGATCCGGATGGCGTCACCGTCGACCGTGACCTCGCCGACGGTCGTCCGGAACGACCCACCGTGTCCGCCCATACATCAATCACAGAACAGGATGTGAAAAAAGTGCGTCTACCCCCCACTCGCCCGTTCGAGGATCACGTCCCGTGCCTTCCGGGCGTCGGAGCGCTTCGACCGCGGGAAGTAGAGTGTGTTCTCGTCGACCGGGTGACTGAGAAAGCCCGCCTCGGCGGGTTCGAGACCGACCTGTTCGATCTGGATATGCCCGGTCAGCCACCCACCGGAGTACGCGACGCCGCTGATCTCGTCCATCGGGATGGTTGTGTCCTCGTGGATCGAGGCCGAGGACCGCTCGATTTCCACGCGGTCCTCGTAGACCGACAGTGTCCCGCCCTGGAGCGAACACGAAACGAGCGGTTCGTCCACCTCGTCTGTCGACTCGACCCCCATGTGTGTGACTGACACGCCAGTCCGCGAAAAACCCAGGGGTCGACCACCCGTCACACCACCCAGATACTGCTCGCGTTCGCGAGAACCGACGGCCGAACCACAACACATACGAATTCATGAATGTAGTGGTTTGTTTGTGGATGTATCTCCCGAGGAGAGTAGTCCCATCGAAATCCACGAACCTGCCACATAGCCTTCGAAAACCCATTTTCAGCCGATTCCGAACCGTCCCGGTCGAGGAGAGTTGTTCCGTCGAGAGAAAGTGACACCTCTCTTTTATGGGGGTGGGCGAGCGATACGAGATAGCGATGTCGGACAATCAACCACCGGAGTCCAGACCCGAGCACCCGAACTACCCGAGCGTCGACCAGTCCGACCGCGTCCTGCCGCGGAACCTGCGCCAGACCGGCGACCCGGGTATCGAGATGCTCGTCTCGACGCGCGTGCGCAAATCGCCCTTCTTCCACAAGTCGTTCAACGAGGAGGGGGCCTGGCGCTGTACCGTCTACAACCGACTCTATCACCCCCGTGGACTCGTCGAACCCGAGGACGGCGGTGCGATGGCCGAGTACGAAGCGCTGACCGAGAGCGTCACGCTCTGGGACGTCGCCGTCGAGCGCCAGATCCGCGTGAAAGGCCCCGACGCCGAGGCGCTCACGAACTACGTCATCACGCGCGACGCCACCGAGATCGACACGATGGCCGGCAAGTACGTCATCCTCTGTAACGAGGACGGGGGCATTTTGAACGACCCCATCCTCCTGCGCGTCGCCGACGACGAGTTCTGGTTCTCCATCTCGGACTCGACGCTCATGCAGTGGCTCCAGGGCGTGAACGTCGGCATGGACTTCGACGTCGAGATCGACGAGATCGACGTCGCGCCCATGCAGATCCAGGGCCCACTCTCCGAGGACGTCATGGTCGAAGTCGTCGGCGAGGAAGTCAGCGACATCCCCTACTACGGGCTGATGGAAGCCGAAATCGACGGCTGTGACGTCCTCGTGAGCCAGACGGGCTTCTCCGGCGAGGCGGGCTTCGAGATCTACGTCAAAGAAGCGTCGAAGTACGCCGAGCGCGTGTGGGACCCGGTCCTCGATTCGGTCAAAGAGCACGGCGGAATGCAGATCGCGCCGGGCCACCACCGCCGTATCGCCGCCGGTATCATGTCCTGGGGCCAGGACATGGACCACGAGACCTCCCCCTTCCAGGTGAACCTGGCCTATCAGGTTCCGGACGACAAGGACGCCGATTACATCGGGAAGGAGGAACTCGAACGCCAGCAGGAACGCATCGAGAACGGCGAGTACCCGTTCACCCTCAAGCTGGTCGGGCTGAAGATGGCCGGCGAGCCCATCCGGGACTACGCGCCGGACTTCTGGCTCATCTCCGACCCGGAGACGGGCGAGGAGTGTGGCTATCTCACCTCGCCGTGGTGGAACCCCGACCTGGAGACGAACATCGGGATGGGATTCGTCCCCGCCGAGAAACTCCAGGCCGAGACGGACACGACGCTCGACGACAGCATCTTCGAGGAGGATCTCGACATCGAGTTCCAGGTCCACCTCCCCGACGAGTACGCCGAAGAGCCCGGCGAGCCGGTCTACGCGACGGTGGCGGAGGTGCCGTTCAAGGAGTCTGTCAACCCGAGCGCCCGCGAGCAGGCCAAACTCAACGCCAGAGAAGACGCCGAGTAGTCGGTTCTGAGCGTCGTCGAGCCGTCTCGAACCGTTCACCGGAATCGTCGCTGAGCCGCCTCGCATTGTGCACCGAGACCAGGTCGGATCTACAGACCGCATTCGGCGAACGTCTGTCAGTTCGCGCCGCTATATAGAGATCATAGCGGGGTTTTTCTGACGGTGACGCCTCCTTGTACGACTGCATGCCCTCCCTGAATCGGCGTACGTTCCTCGTCAGTTCGAGTACCGCACTCCTCGCCGCCGCTGGGTGTACCACCCGGGCGTCCTCCTCGCCCCCCGCCCACTGGGTGACCGTCTATCTCGGCGAGCGCGAAGAGACACACGACGTCACCGTCACAGTGGAAGACGAAAGCGGCGAACGGCTCTTCGAGAAGGAGTATCGCCTCTCGGATAGCAACGAAGCCGACGAGGACGCTCCGTTCGACGGATCGAGTGAACCCGAGACGCTCGTCGTGACCGTCGACGGGACCCGTTTCGAACGTGACTGGCCGGGCTTCGAGCAACCCGGACTCCCCTGTGACGACCCGAACGGTGCAGGGGTCGAGATATGGGTCGAGAACGGAGACGACGGCACACCTGCGATCCGCGTGGAGGCGGATTGTCAGCGTGTCACGACGGACTAGCACCAGAGACCAAACGCTCTCACGACCGCCGTCCGTGTCGTTCCGTGGAGAGCCCGGACGTTTTTGGTCGGGCCACACCTTCACGCCGACGATGACATCGCTCGCGTCCGCCGAACCCGAGGTGCGAACGTTCACAGCGACGGTCGAGTCCGTCGACGACCGGAGCGTCGTCCTCGACGAGACCTACTTCTACGCCGAGGGCGGCGGCCAGCCGGCCGACCGCGGCACCATCGACGGAATCGCCGTGACCGACGTCCAGCACCGCGACGGCGAAATCTTCCACGACCTCGCCGAGGCGCCCGCCTTCTCGGTGGGTGACACCGTCGACGGTGCCGTCGACGACGCGTTTCGCACCTACTGCATGCGAGCCCACACGGCGAGTCACCTCCTCTACGGCGCGGGCCGGCGCGTCCTCGAGGACCTCGGCTACGGCGGCTTCGACATCAGTGTCTCGACGGGCGACACCGACGGCTCGGCCGACTCCGTCGAGGGGAAAGTCCGCGTCGACTTTGCGACCAGTACGGAGATCGACGACGCGACGCTGGTCGAACTCGAACGGTTGACCAACCGCGCCGTCTGGGAGTCCTACGACGTGACCTGGGAGCAACTCCCCCGGGAGGAGGCACTGGACCGCGAGGAGGTCGCGTTCAACACGAAGACCGAAGAAGGGATCACCGGCGAGACGGTGCGAGTCGTCACCATCGAAGACTGGGACGTCGCCGCCTGTGGCGGGACCCACGTCCGGACGACGAACGAGATCGGGCCGGTCACGGTGCTGGAGCGGTCCAACCCCGGCGAGGGACTGACCCGGGTCGAGTTCACGGTAGGCGTCCCCGCTATCGACGGACGGGCCGAGGACCGCGAGCGGTCGATGACCGCAGCCAGAGCCCTCGACACGCGCGTCGCCGACCTGCCCGAGGCCGTGGCCCGACTACAGGACGAACAAGACGACCTGCACCGGGAACTCGAGGACCTCCGGGAGGAACTCGTCGACGCGCGACTGGCCGATTTACGTGAGGACACGGTCGAGAGAGACGGTGCGCGCTGGCTGGTCGGCACGCTGCCGGGACTGGACGCCAACGGGCTAGCCGACCGGGCACAGTCCGTCGTCGGCGAGAGCCCGGAGGGGAGCGACCAAAGTAGTGGGGCCGACGGGAGCGGTGGGAACGACGGAGCCGACGTGGTCGCACTGGTCGGTGCGGACGGACAGTACCTCGCCGTCGCGACGACTGGCGAGGTCGACGCGGGCGACGTCGTCGAGAACGTGACCGAGGAGTTCGGCGGCGGTGGTGGTGGAAGCCCCACCGTCGCACAGGGTGGTGGCCTCGACGCAGATGCAGACGCGATCGTCGCTTTCCTGCGTGAGTGAGTCAGTCGGCGCCGCGCTCGTGCTGTTCGCGCTCGCGATACACCGGTCTGAGGTCGGTCGCGTCCTTGTCGAAGCCGAGCCACACGCTGAGTATCGACGCCGCGAACACGAGATACACCGGGAAACAAAGCACGAGCGTGAATCCCAGGAGCGTCGGCGTCATGAGACCTGCCCAATAGAGTGCCCCTACCCCGACGAGGCCGACGATCGCGGCCGCGGCGATCCCGAACCGGAACGCCTGGCGAGCGTTCGCACCCGGGACTACTTTCAGGGTCGTCATTACCGGGTCTCTGGGATGCGCGAATAAAACCCTATCACTTGTTCTCGACGGTTGTACCGTGTTCACACGGGTCCCGAATTGTAGTCACATCCGGCGACCGACAGGGTCGAAACGTCGGACTGGAACCCCGTCGGTCGCTCCGGTTCTGCCGGCGAGTCGACCAAGATACAAGCGGGCCGCGGACGAACCCCCGCCGTGGCACCAACCGAACTGCGCGGCGAACCCGTCGCGACCGGGATCCGCGACGCCGTCGCCGACCGGGTCCAGAGCCTGCGTGAGCGGGGACGGGTCCCGACCGTCGGGACTGTCCTCGCGAGCGACTCGGCCGCGGCCCACCGGTTCATGGACCTGAAACACGAGGCCTGTGGGGAGCTCGGCGTCGCGACCCGCGACCGTCGCCTCGACCCCGACGGCCCCCCTGATTCGGTCGTCCAGACAGTCGAGACGCTGAGTGCGGATCCCAACGTGGACGCCGTGTTCGTCCAGACGCCGCTTCCCGATCCGGTGGACGCGGCCGCGCTCGGCCGCCGGCTCGACCCCGCGAAAGACGTCGACTGCTTCCACCCCGAGAACCTGGGACGACTCGTCGCCGGCGACCCGCGATACGTCCCCGCGACGACCGCCGCGGTCTGTCGCCTACTCGCCTACTACGACGTCGACGTGGCGGGCCGGGACGCGGTGGTCGTCGGCCGGTCGCGAGCCATCGGCCGACCGCTCGCGAACCGACTCCTCCGGGACGCCGACCCCGGCAACGCGACAGTAACAGTCTGTCACTCCCGGACGCGGGACCTCGGCGCGAAGACCCGGGCGGCGGACCTCCTCGTGACCGCTGCTGGAACGGCGGGACTGGTCGAGGCGTCGATGCTCTCGCCGGGCACCGTCGTCGTCGACGTGAGTGCGAACCGGTTGGAGGGAGTCGAAACCGACGACCACCAGGGCGACGATCAGGCAGATCCCGGGAGCGACGTCGACGTGACCGTCGTCGGCGACGTCGACGCCGAGGCCGCCCGAGCGAAGGCGGCCGCGTTCACACCGGTCCCGGGCGGCGTCGGCCCGGTGACCCTCGCCGCGTTGCTCGACAACGTGGTCACCGCGGCCGAACGACGCGTCCGGCGCGACCAGCGAGACGACGCCGGGGAGTGAGAGACCCCGCCTCAGGCGCGGCCACGTCCCGCGGTGACTGGGTACCGGTATTTAATGACCAAAATAATTCATCGTGTATATTCATGCAGGTTCCAGTCGTGCCAGACGTTAGCATGGGAATCGGTCGCGGATTCCAGGAGCTGGGGCGCTTTCTCGACGACTGTGAGCGCGGCGGGGAGCCAGTCGAGCGCGTCGACGTCGTCGAGGTGACGGGTGGCGACGACGGCGAGTTACGCGCCGAACTCGAACTGACGTTGTCGGTCAGTGAGGGCGGCGTTGCGTCGCTCTGTGACCCGCAGGTCTGTCCAGACGGGACGGTCCGGTTCGCCCTGGAATCGACGACGGGGCTCGTCCCGGCGGCCGACCACGACGTCAGCGTCGAACCGACAGGCCCAGCGCTCGGTGGCGACGGCGCTGCGACCGTGCGGTTCGCAGCGACGGTCTCCGGTGCTGGTGGACCCGCGGTAAACGGCGAGGACGCTACTGTCGACAGTGACGGCGCCACCAGTGGTCTCGACGCCACCAGCACTCCCGGAACCGCCGAGACCGACCCGCCGGAGCGTTCTGGCACCGACCCAGGCGAGCGATCCGACGCGGGACGGGATGGGACAGGTACTGACGGGCGGGCCGGGACGAGCGACGCCCGCGACACCCTCGGAGAACGGACGGACGCAGACGCCGACGAGGAATCGGAGACCGTGGGTGCAAGTGAACGCGACGTCCCACCGTTCAAGGACCCCGACCTGCTGGCCGAGGTGTACGACGCCTGTGAGACGTTCGCCGAGATGGCCGACACCCTGGAGATGGACGTCACCGCCGAGACGGTGCGACGGTACATGATCGACTACGACATCCACGAACCAAACACCTACCAGACGAGCGACGGGCCCGCCGGAACGACCGCCGACGAGGGGCAGGTCGTCCTCTCGGACGGGATCGGACTCCCCGAGGAAGTCACCGCCGAGGACCTCATCGAGACGGTCGAACGGTCGAACACGATCTACGAGGTCAAACAGGATATCGACATCGACCGCGACGACGCCCTGGAGATGCTCCAGGACCTGAACCTGCTGGATCTGGTCGTCGGTCGCCTCGCGACCGAGGGTGAACGCGACATCACCCGCGGGGACATCGTCGACCGACTCCGGGAGGCCTCTGCCGTCCAGTAGGCACCACCTTCTCCGCCTCGCGGTGTGAACTGTCGGAGAGACTAAGACAGATGCGTGCGTGAGTAGTGCTACCATATACGCGGCCCCGGAACGGACAATCGAACAGACGAGCGGGACCGTCCCGGTCCGGGAGCCGGCTGGGACCATCATGGCGACCACTACCGACGAACCGATCGTGGCGACGATCACGGAAGTGCGGTTCGCACACGAAGACGGGGCGCTGGCGGGAACGCTCGAGGCCCTCGACGAGGTGGACGTGCGGGTGGTTCCGGAGACGAGCACCGACCCCGGCGGGGACATGCATGTGTTCTCGTTCGACGACGTCGACGCCGACGCGCTCGAACGGGCACTGGACGCCGACCACACGGTGGCGGCCGTTCGGTCGATGTCGGAGTTCACCGACCGGAACCTCCTGGGCGTGAAGTTTACCGGAGAGACGAAACTGCTGGCACCGCGAGTCACGCGTGAGGGCGGGTTCGTCCTCGACGCGCGCAGTTCCGGGTCCGGTGGCGGCCGTCGCGGCTGGCACGAGCGCTGGCTGTTACCCGACCGCGAGGCCATCCACGACGTCTGGGCGTACGCCCGCGAGGAGGGCTTCGAGTTCGAGGTGCTCGACCTCCACCGGCGCGGGTGCGTCGACGGCGACACCCCCGTCCGGGACGTCCTCACCGACGAACAGCGCGACGCCCTGCTGGCCGCCTACGAACAGGGGTATTTCACCGACCCACGAGAGGCGTCGCTGGAGGCGGTCGCCGACTCGCTCGACCACTCGCCATCGGCGGTCAGTGGCCGGATAAAGCGCGGGATGCGCGCGCTCGTCGAATCGACGCTGGTCGTCGACCGACCGCGTGACTGACTGTCGGCTGACCAGTCAGTGGCAAACAACTATGTGACCGGTGACCGAACGATCGAAACTGACGGCACCCCCGAACATCACCGAGGAGATCGACGATGGTACTCTCGACGAAAGTGTACGCGACCCACCCGGACCTGGCGCTGGTCCAGACCATCAGGTCGGCCCCGAACGTCGAGGTAGGCGTCGTCTCCGACGCGGGGACCGACCCGCAACACGACGTCCACTGTTTCTGGGTCGAAACGGACGACTTCGAGGCGTTCGAAGCGGCACTCGACGCCGACAGCACGGTCGCCTCGTTCTCGGCGGTGGCCGGCACCGAAGACAGACGAACGTACCAGATCGAGTACAGCGAGGGCGTCAAACTCGTCACCCCGGTCGTCACCGAGGCCGGCGGCCTCGTCCTGGAGTCACAGAGCCACGCTGGCGGCTGGATGCTCCGGTTGCAACTCCAGGACCGCGAGACCCTCTACGAACTCGACGCCTACGCCGAGAGGGAGGACATCCGGTTCGACGTGCTCGAACTCCACGAGGCCGACGGCGAGGAAGTCGATTCGGGATTCGGGCTGACCGAACCGCAGGTCGAGGCGCTGGTGAATGCGTACCTCCACGGCTACTACGACGAACCCCGCGAAGCCACGCTGGAGACGCTGGCGGACCTGCTCGACATCTCACAGACGGCGGTCAGCGGCCGTCTTCGCCGTGGGTCGGCCGCACTCATCGAAGACACACTCGTCGACGACACTGACGACTGACACGGTCGGTTGACAATCAGTGTCAGCGTTCGCCGGACCGCTCGACACGCTTCGGGGCCAGATGCGAACCCTCGAACGGACCACCGGCCAAAGCTTTGTCGACGCTGGGGCTGGTTTTCCTGGGACCCAACCGGTGTCCGACGAGCCGAGTGACCCCCGTCCTGCTCGCTGTGTAGACAAAATTTACCGTCATTTTTACTACGAGAGCCCATATCTCTGTCAGAGATACTTTCGCGTGCAGGTGACGTGGCCAGTATCGTGCCAACTAGCGACGATATCTCCCGGTTCACCCCGACCAGTGGACTCGGTTTCGGACCTGCCGTCGATCCGCACGCCTCTCGGAACGGACGTCCAACCGCGACGTTTCGGAGGTTTTTCTCGCTATTATCTCTACTCGACACCATTCACCATTCAAAAATTACTGTTTGCCCAGTTTGTTACACTCTTCTATATTTTTCAGATACTATTGTCCACTTATTGCCACTCTTTCGATATCGATCTCGGCCAGTAGTGAGAGCAACAGAGGAACTATTGTATCCGATTAATTTTGTCTTGCCTGACCTCCTGCGGAAATCGAACACCTCGACGTCGCTGAACGGCTGGATACTGCCGGACCGGGCGACAGAGCGCCGATGACTCGGGCGGTGGACAGCGACTGGCTCTCCTGGGGTCCGGCTACAGTTCGCTGTCGGGGACGACGACGACCTTGCCGAACTCCTCACGGTTTTCGAGCAGTTCGTGGCCGCGGACGGTCTCGCTCATCGGCAACTCGGCCCGGATGGCCGGTTCGAACGTCCCGTCCCAGACCTTCGCGAGGACGTCGTCGACCTCGCCGGGCGTCGCCATCGTCGACCCGATCACCGACAGCTGGTTCCAGAAGATGCGGTTGAGTCCGGCCTCGGGGTTCGGGCCCGTCGTCGCGCCGCAGGTGACGATCCGGCCACCTTTGGCGAGACTCTTCAGGGACCCCTCCCAGGTCGCCTCGCCGATGTGGTCGACGACGACGTCGACTCCCCTGCCGTCGGTCTGTTCGTAGATCTCCGTCGCGAAGTCGCTCTCCTCGTAGTTGACGGCGTAGTCGGCGCCCAGGTCCCGGGCGTGGTCGAGTTTCGCCTCGCTGCTCGCGGTGGCGAACACCGTGGCGCCCGCGTAGTCGGCGATCTGGACCGCCGCGTGTCCGACACCGCCGCTCGCACCCAGGACGAGCACCGTTTCGCCGGGTTCGACCGCCGCCCGCGTGACGAGCATCCGCCAGGCCGTCTGGAACACGAGCGGCGCGGCGGCCGCGGTCGCCCAGGAGACGTGTTCGGGCACGGGCACAAGGTTCTCGGCCGGCACCGCGGCGAACTCGCTGTGGACGCCGCGTGTGTGCTCGCCGATGATGTGGAAACGCTCGCACATCGACTGTTCACCGTGTCGGCAGAACTCACACTCGCCGCAGTACGCGCCCGCCGAGAGCGCGACTCTGTCTCCCGGTTCGAAACGCGTCACGGTCGCGCCGACTTCGTCGACGACGCCCGCCCCGTCACAGCCCGGAACGTGGGGCAACTCCAGGTCGATCCCGGGGAGTCCCTCCCGGGTCCAGACGTCGAGGTAGTTGAGCGCGCCGGCCTTGACGTCGACGAGTACCTCGTCGTCCGCCGGTTCGGGCGTCGCGAGTTCGCCGTACTCGATGACCTCTGTGCCGCCGTGACCGGTGTACTTGACAGCCTGCATACCCCCGACCAGGCGGGCAGTCGTTAAATAATATCGTGTCCGCGAACACGGGTCCACCGCTCCAGCAGTCAGTCTCAGTCGAGCACGTCGCGCAGCGACTCGACCGGGTGGGGCGGTTGCTGCTGGCCGGGCCGGTCGCCGATCTGCGAGCGACAGGAGCCGCCGGGTGCGGTCACCCGGTCCCCGTCACTGTCGTCTATCTGGTCGAAGAGGATGCGGCCGATGGCTTGCGAGAGGTCGTAGTGTTCGGCCTCGTAGCCGAAGGAGCCGGCCATCCCACAACAGCCCGAGTCGAGCGGGTCGACCGCGTAGCCCGCTCGCCGGAGGACGCCGACCGCGTGGTGGTCCTTGTTCGTCGCTTTCTGGTTGCAGTGGCCGTGGTAGGTCAGCGACCGACCGTGGTCGCGAGTCGAGAGGCGCTCGTCGAGCCGGTGGACGTCGAGGAACTCCATGACGCCGTAGGAGGTCCCCGAGACGGTCTCGACGGGAGTCCCGGACAGGAGGTCGCGATACTCGTCCTGGAACATGACTGCGTCGGAGGGCTCGACGAAGACGACAGACCAGCCGTCCCGAACCCGGTCGAACAGCGTCTCGACGTTGCGCTCGGCCCGATCCCGGGCGATGTCGAGAAAGCCCTTCGAGTAAGCTGCCCGTCCGCTGGGCGCGAGGTCGGTCGGGATATCGACGTAGACGCCGGCGGCTTCGAGCACTTCGACGGCCGCTTTCCCTGGCCCGGGGTAGCTGTAGTTGGTGTAGGTGTCGGGAAAGAGCACCACCTGGTCGTCGGCCTCGCTGGGCGCCAGCTGACAGCCGCCGCGGGCCTCGAACCAGTCTTCGAGGGTGGTCCGTGTGAACGTCGGGAGGTCGCGGTCCCGGGCGATCCCCGCGGCGCGTTCCAGGACTGCCCGCGACCCCGGAATCGACGTCGCGAGGTTCGACAGCGGTGCGAGCGCGCTCCCGACCCGCGAGGCGGTGTCGATGTGGGCGAACAGTCGCTCGCGCAACTGGGCGCCTTCCTCCTCGTGGTAGTGGTGTTTGACCTCCGTCTTGAGCTTCGCCATGTCGACGCCCGTCGGGCAGTCGTTCGCACAGCCCTTGCAGCCGATACACAGGTCGAGGACCTCCTCCTGGAACCGCTCGGAGTGCAGTTCGTCTTCGGGGAGGTCGCCGCTGATCGCCGCCCGCAGCATGTTCGCCCGGCCGCGCGTCGTCTGGATCTCCTCTTCGGAGGCGCGGTAGGTCGGGCACATCGTGTTCGAGTCGGTCTGGCGGCAGGTGCCACAGCCGTTACAGAGTTCGACGAGGTGGGAGAAACCGCCCTCCTCGGAGAAATCCAGCGCGGTCTGGGGTTCGAGCGACTGGTAGTCGGCGCCGTAGCGGAGGTGCTCGCGCATGTCCGCCCCGACGCCGCGGTCCGAGTCCGGACCGACGTCTTCGGGGCCGTCGCGGTAGACGACGTTCCCCGGGTGGAACAACCAGTCGGGATCGAAGGCGGTCTTCAGCTCTTTGAACGCGTCCCAGAGCTGGTCGCCGTACATCTTGGGGTTGAACTCGGTGCGGGCCATCCCGTCACCGTGTTCGCCCGAGAACGCGCCGTGGTGTTCGAGGACGAGGTCGGTGACGTCCTCGGTGATCGAGTGCATCGTCTCGATGCCCTCGCTTTCCTTCAGGTTGAGTATCGGCCGGATGTGCAAGGTGCCGCTGCCGGCGTGGGCGAAGTACGCCGCCGACGTGCCGTGGGCGTCCAGCACGTCCTCGAACTTCCCCACGTACTCGGCCAGTTCCGCCGGGGGAACCGAGGCGTCCTCGATGAACGGGTAGGGTTTCGGGTCGCCCTCCAGGCTCATCAACAGCGGGATGGCCGCCTTCCGCAGGTTCCAGAGGTCGGCCTGTCCGGCCTCGTCGTAGGCCTCGACGACGTCGAAAGCCGCACCGTTCTCGACGAAGTGGTCGTTCGTCGCCTCGATGGCGGCCTCGAAGTCGTCGTGGAGTTCGGAGTCGAACTCTAACATGAGTGCAGCCGCGGCGCGGTCGGGGATGGGCTGGGCGTATTCGGAGAACCCCTCGGACTCGCGGGCCAGCCGGAACACCTCGTCGTCCATCAACTCGACGGCAGACGTCTCGAACGCCAGTGCGTCGGGGACGGCCTCCATCGCGGCGACGAGGTCCTCGAAGCAGTAGAGTGCGAGTGCCGTCTCCGCGGGTTTCGTGACGAGTGAGACCGTCGCTTCGACGACGACCCCGAGCGTGCCCTCGCTCCCGACGAACAGTTTCGAGAGGTTGATCGTCCGCTCGCCGTCGTCGGTCTCGGAGACCACCTTGTGGAGGTTGTAGCCGGAGACCGACCGCTTCAGCGTCGGATAGCGCGCCTCGATCTCCTCGGCGTTGTCCTCGATTAGTCCGCGGACTGTCCGGTAGATCCTGGCTTCGAGGCCCTCGCCCGAGACCAGCTCTTCCCACTCGGGCGAATCGATGACGACGTCCCGGGTGTGGATCAGCGACCCGTCCGCGAGGACCACGCGCAGTTCCTCGGTGTAGGCGTCGGTGATGCCGTAGCGGACCGAGTGCGCGCCCGTCGAGTTGTTGCCGATGCCACCGCCGACGGTCGCGCGGTTCGAGGAGGCGGGGTCTGGGGCGAACTTCAGCCCCGCTGTGGCGAGACGCTCGTCGAGATGGTCCTGGACGACCCCCGGCTGGACGGTCGCGCGCCTGGCCTCGGCGTCGACGTCGACGATGTCGTCCATGTGACGCGAGAGGTCGAGGACGACACAGCCGGGACCGACCGCCTGTCCGGCGAGCGACGAACCGGCCCCCCGCGGGAGGACGGGCACGTCGTGGTCCGCGGCCGTCCGGACGGCGGCCTGGACGTCGGCCACGTCGGTCGGGTACACCACCCCCGCGGGCCGCGCCCTGTAGATGCTCCCGTCGGTGGCGTAGAGGACCTGGGCGTACTCGTCGAACTCGACGCCGCCGTCGACCGCACGCCGAAGGTCGGTGGCGAGTGCTCGGTACGCCGCGACGTCCGGTCGGTCGTGCCCCAGCGACGCCGCCGAGAGGCCCGGGTCTGTCCGCCCCGCATTCCGCTGCTCGCTGGCCATGGTACGTAGTGACACAGCGCGGTGTTAAATTTGCTGGTCGGGGCCGTCCCCTCGTCTGATTCGATTTCTCTCAGCAGATCTGTCAGCAGGAGGTTAGATTCGCGTGCGTCGGCAGACACGCTGGACGCGAGGCTAATACCAAACACCCGCCCGCGTCGCCCCACGAACAGGTCCGCGACGGCCGACTACATCGGCGAGTAGCGACACCCGTCAGGCGGGTGACCCGGTTGCAACTGATCGAATTCAGATTACATATATATTACTGTAATTCCTGTGTGTCTGTGTCGGGTTCTCCACGGTGCGACCGCTAGAAGACGGATGCCCGCCGGTAGTTTCGCGCACTCCGGCGGTGACTCCACCAGAGTAGACACTCCATAACGGTAGAACGTGGGAAGTGAAAGCGCACACCGATCCACTGCTACCGCCAGGTACTCGATCGGACGGTGTGGCGTTGTCGCCGGAATACCGTCGAACAACCAGTACGTTCTGGGGCCGGCGCCCGGGGGAGAGCGCCACTGCCGAAACACAGGCATGGCGACGAAACGCTTAATGGATCGTGCTGTCACCCCACACACGTCATGGTGGCCGAACAGCGATTCATCGACGCCGACGAGATAGAGACACTCGACCTCGACTGGGGGACGCTCAAGTGGCTGAGCACACCCGATTCGACTGGTGCAGAGCAGTTCAGCCTCGGTGTGGTCGTCCTCGAACCCGGCAAGGGACACGAACGACACGAACACCCCGACAGCGAGGAGGTACTCTACTTCCTCAGTGGCGAGGGTGTCCAGACCATCGACGACGAAGAGCGGGACGTGACGGCCGGCGACGCGGTGTACATCCCGGCCGGCGTCGAGCACAGCACGATGAACACCTCCTGGGAACCGTTGCGACTCCTGGCGCTGTACGGGCCACCAGGACCCGAAGACGAGATTCGCGAGATGGCCGAGACCATCCTCCCGCCCGGCGAGTTCCCCGAGTAGCGAGTTCCGCGCGCTACCGGACCCCACCGCGGGGTGGTGTTCGGGCGGTCGACGGGTCAACCGACCCCAATATTGAATACGCGTTCACGTGATGGTCGGGACGGACATGAAATTCAGTCGTGAAGAGAGCCTCGACAGACTCGAATCGGTCGTAGAGAGCGGCGACCCCGTCGTCGGTGCGGGCGCAGGTACCGGTATCTCCGCGAAGTTCGCCGAACGCGGAGGGGTCGACCTGCTCATCATCTACAACTCCGGGCGCTACCGGATGAACGGCCGGGGCTCGCTCGCCGGTCTGTTGCCCTACGGCGACGCCAACGAGATCGTCGTCGAGATGGGCCACGAAGTCATCCCGGTCGTCGAGGATACACCCGTCCTCGCCGGGGTCAACGGCACCGACCCGTTCCGCGAGATGGAGGTCTTCATCGAGGACCTCAGACGTCGCGGGTTCTCGGGCGTCCAGAACTTTCCGACTGTCGGCCTCATCGACGAGGACAGCAGTTTCCGACAGAACCTGGAAGAGACGGGGATGGGCTACGACAGGGAAGTCGAGATGATCCGCGAGGCCAGCGAGCAGGGCATGCTCACCTGCCCGTACGTCTTCAGCGAGGAACAGGCCCGGACGATGACCGAAGCGGGCGCCGACGTCGTCGTCTCGCACATGGGCCTCACCACCTCGGGTGACATCGGCGCCGAGACTGCACTGGACCTGGAGACCGCCGCCGAGCGGGTCCAGGCCCACTGTGACGCCGCCAAGGACGTTAACGAGGACGTCATGGTGATCTGCCACGGCGGCCCGATCGCCTGGCCCGACGACGCCGAGTACGTGCTCAACAACACCGAGGGTGTGGTCGGCTTCTTCGGTGCCTCCAGCATCGAACGCCTCCCCACGGAGGAGGCCATCCAGAACCAGGCCCGCGAGTTCAAGGAGATAGAGTTCTGACCATGAGCGTCGTCGTCGTCGGCACGCTCGACACGAAAGGCGAAGAGATCGGCTTCGCACGCGACGTCATCGAGGCCCAGGGCGTCGACGTCCACCTCGTCGACGTGGGGGTCATGGGCGACCCGGAGATCGAACCGGACACGAGCGCCAGTGAGGTCGCCGAGACGGGCGGGTCCAGCCTCGAAGCGTTACGGGAAGCGGGTGACCGCGGCGAGGCGATGGAAGTGATGGGCGACGGGGCAGCGGCCGTCGCGACCCGACTCCACGAGAACGGCCAGCTCGACGGGATCCTCGGTCTCGGCGGCTCGGGGAACACCTCGATCGCGACCACGGCCATGCGGGCTCTTCCGGTGGGCGTCCCCAAGTTCATGGTCTCGACGATGGCCTCGGGCGACACCGAGCCCTACGTCGGGTCCCGGGACATCGCGATGCTGTACTCGGTCGCTGACATCGAGGGGCTCAACCAGCTCTCCCGGCAGGTCATCGCCAACGCCGCCCTCGCGATGGTCGGGATGGTCGACAACGAGCCCGACGTCGAGGTTGCGGAGCAACCGACCATCGGGATCACGATGTTCGGCGTCACGACGCCCTGTGTGCAGGCGGCCCGCGAGTACCTCGAAGAGCGGGGCTACGAGACCATCGTCTTCCACGCCACCGGAACTGGCGGTCGGGCGATGGAGTCGCTGATAGAGGAGGGGATCATCGACGGCGTGCTCGACGTGACGACGACCGAGTGGGCGGACGAACTCGTCGGCGGCGTGCTCTCGGCCGGGCCCCACAGGCTGGACGCCGCCGGCGAGGCTGCCGTTCCGCAGGTCGTCTCGACAGGTGCGCTGGACATGGTGAACTTCGGCCCCCGCGATTCGGTCCCCGAGGAGTTCGAGGGCCGACAGTTCCATATCCACAACCCGCAGGTGACGCTGATGCGCACCACGCCCGAGGAGAACGCCGAACTCGGGGCGATCATCGCCGAGAAACTCAACGCCGCGACCGGACCGACCGCACTCGCCTTGCCCCTGGGCGGCGTCTCCATGCTCGACGTCGAGGGCGAGGACTTCCACGACCCGGAGGCCGACGCCGCGCTGTTCGACGCCCTCCGAGAACACCTCGACGACGACGTCGAACTGCTGGAACACGATACCGATATCAACGACGAGGCGTTCGCCCACGCGATCGCCGCCAAACTCGACGAGTACATGCAGGCGGCCGGGGTCGTCTGATACCCTAGCACGCGGACTGGAGAGACGACTCCCGGAATTGCGGGCGAGCGACCCCCAGACTCGTGACTGGTCGGGGAGTCCACGACGAGAATTAGTCAAAAATAGCCGTAATTACAGTATACTATAGAGACATTAGTTGGCCTGCAGGTTGTCGACCCGGTATCGCTCTGGCCGTCGATTCTACGAAATGATCGTTTTTTCGCCCTTCTAGTATCTAACGGCCGGATCCGTCCTGTGGCTTTCACCGTGAATCCCCGGTAGAACGCCCCCAGCACAGCGTCAGATCTTCCTGTGGGATCCGACTACTGGCAACCCCCCTATCGGGCGGCTGGCTGAGACAGCGAGGACTGTGTCACTGGCGGCGACAGCAGGCGTCCCGGTACCGATCAGCGGCCCGTTGTGGCGACGCTCGTGCTGGTGCTATCGGCCAAATAATCAATCGAACTATAGGAAGTTAAAGTTTTTGTCTCTGCCGCCGGATCACTCGGCGTCGAGTCGGTCTCGCCACTCCTGAACTTTGGCCATCAGTTCGACGGGCGGCGTCTCGCCGACGTCCAGGTTCCGGAGTTCGTCGAGAACCGCCTCGCTCTCGGGATCGAACTGTTCGGTACCGACTCCCGGGGACGGCCCCCCGGAACTGCCGTCGGTCGCGACGCGTCGCCCGTCGGGCTGCCCAGCCCGCTCGCCGTCGCTCACAAACTGGCCCGAGCCGAGGTCGAAGACGGCCTGTGTCGTCCCACCACCGCTGTCGCTGCCCCGGACCTCGACCGCCTTGTCGTTTCGAAGTCGGTCGAGCACGTCCCGCGAGCGGTCGACGACGGGGCCTGGAACGCCCGCCAGGTCCGCGACGTGGATCCCGTACGAGCGGTCGGTCGCCCCCTCACGGACCGTACGCAGGAACGTCACCTCGCCGTCGGTCTCGTCGGCGGCGACGTGGACGTTTTCCACTGTGGGGAGTTCCTCGCCCAGCGCCGTCAGCTCGTGGTAGTGGGTCGCGAAGAGGGTCTTCGCCCGGACCTCGTTGACGATGTACTCCGTCGCGGCCCACGCGATGGAGATGCCGTCGAACGTCGCCGTCCCCCGGCCGACCTCGTCGAGGATCACCAGCGAGTCCTCGGTCGCCGAGTGGAGGATGTTGGAGAGTTCCTGCATCTCGACCATGAACGTCGAGCGCCCCTGTGCGAGTTCGTCGAGCGCGCCGACCCGCGTGTAGATGCCGTCGACCAGTCCGACGCGAGCCGAGCGGGCCGGGACGAAACTCCCGACCTGTGCCAGCAGCGTGATGAGGGCGGCCTGGCGCATGTACGTCGACTTGCCGCTCATGTTCGGGCCCGTGACGATCAGGAACTGCCGGTCCTCGGTCATCGAGAGGTCGTTCGGGACGAACTGCGTCGTCTGCTCGACGACCGGGTGGCGCCCCTGCTCGATTTCCAGGTCTCGATCCTCCGACAACTCGGGCCGCGTCCAGTCGTTACGCACCGCGTGCGTCGCCAGACTCCCCAGTGCGTCGACCTCCGCGAGCGCTCTCCCCACGGTCTGGAGGCAGTCGGCCTGGGCGGCCACACGGTCGCGCAGCCGTTCGAATATCTCCCGCTCCATCTCGTGGCGCCGTTCCTCCAGTCGCATGACTTCCCGCTCGCGCTCGTCGAGTTCGGGGATGGTGTACCGTTTCGAGTTCTTGAGCGTCTTTATTTCCTCGTATCCGTCAGGGACGTCGTCGGTTTCTGACTTGCCGACCTGGATGTAGTAGCCGTCGGTCTTGTTGCGGTCGACCGAGAGGTGCGTGATGCCGTGACGGCGCTTCTCGCGGTCGGCCAGTCCGTCGAGCCACTCCAGGGCTCGTTCGTGGTCGGCGACGAGTTCGTCGAGGTCCTCGTCGAAGCCACGAGCGATGAGGCCGCCCTGGGTGACCGTCCCTGGCGGATCGGTGACGAGTGCCTCGTCGATATCGTCGGCGAGCGTGGCCGCCCGCTCGCGGTCGGGCCGCTCCAGCACGACCGCGAGCGGCGACTCGCGCAGGCGCTCTGCCGTCTCGACGACGTCGGCGACCTCGGCCAAGAGTGTGAGCGTGCGCTGGACCGCCCGCAGGTCGCGCGCGTCGGCGCTTCCCGACGCCGCCCGCGCAGCGAGGCGTTCGAGGTCGTAGGCGTCGTCGAGCGTCTCCCGGAGACGGTCACGAGCCATCGCCGCCTCGGCCAGCGCCGCGACGGCGGACTGGCGCCGGTCGAGTTCCCCCCGCGACCGCCGGGGACGCTGGAGCCACTCCCGGAGGAGTCGTCCCCCCGCACTCGTCACCGTGTGGTCCAGCGTGGCAAACAGCGACCCGTCGGCGTCGCCCTGCATCGTCTCCGTGAGTTCGAGGTTGCGCTGGGTGGTCGCGTCGACGGCGACGTACTCCTCGCCGGCGTAGGACTGGATCCGCGTCATCGACGCCATGACCCCTGCACCCGTCTCCTCGACGTAGGACAGGACCGCACCGCCCGCCTGGACGGCCGCCGCCTCGTCGACACCGACGCTCTCGATGGCGCCCTCGCCGAACTGCTCGCGGAGCGTGTGACGCGCTCGCCCGGGGGCGAAGGCTTCGGCGGTGTGCAGCGTCAGCGAGGCGTCGGTCCGGTCGCGCAGCCGTTCGAGGAACGCGTCGTCGTTGCGGACGTCCGGACCCGGTAGTATCTCCACGGGGTCGAACTTGTACAGTTCCGTCATCGCCGCCGCGGTGGCGTCGGGCCCCCCGCAGGCGGTGACGAGGAACTGGCCTGTCGTCACGTCGGCGAAGGCCAGGCCGACGACCGCGTCGTCACCGTTCCTCTCTTCGCTCGCGCGGACGATGCTCGCGAGGTACTGGGCGTCGTCGTCGGTCGTCTCCAGCAACGTGCCGGGGGTGACGACACGGGTGATCTCCCGGGCGTGGCCGTCGTCGGTGTCGTACTGGTCGGCGACCGCCACCCGGTAGCCGCGTTCGACCAGCGCGCGGACGTAGGGTGTCAGGTCGTCGACCGGGACGCCCGCCATCGGGTAGGACGAACCGTGCGAGGACTTCTGAGAGACCTTGAGGTCGAGTTCGTCCGCGACCGTTTCGGCGTCTTCGCCGAAGAACTCGTAGAAGTCGCCACACTGCATCGCCAGCAGATCCGCGTCGGTGCCCTCCTTGAGCGAGAGAAACTCCCCGACGATACCCGTCGCCTCTGTCATAGCACACCCTGCGCGCGTCACCGGGTAAAAGGCTGCGACACCATCTTTTTCCCGGCGGGGTTTCCTCGCTCACTGCGTTCGCTGCGGGAACCCCGCCGGCAAAAAACATGGGTGAAAAAGCGCTCGCTCCCTCCGGTCGCTCGCGTGAACCGCGCTCGTTGCACTCGCGCGGACGTTCGAACGACCGACCGACTATCCCGTGGTACCGCGGTCGCTCATCCTATTTCGTGTCGGCCCCGTCGAGTACCTCCCGGAGCGCCCGGGCGGCCGTCCGGAACCCTTCCGGGCCGCTGTAGCCGTAGTTCGACCCCGCAAACGAGAGGTGTGGCTCCAGCGAAAGTGCGCCGTCGAATCCGCGAGCGTGCAACGCCGCGAGCGTCTCGCCGACGTGGCCGTCGCCCTCGCCGGCCGGTTCGATACCGCCACGTTCCCCGAACTCGGCGTCTTTGACGTGGACGGCCTCGACGTACTCGACGACCTGCAGGAGTGCGTCGGGGTAGGGGCGAACGCCGATTTCGAGGTAGTTCGCGGGGTCGAAGACCGCTCGCAGGTGCGGCGAGTCGACGGTCGTCAGGAGGTCACGAACCCGTCCCGGCGTGTCCCCGTAGATGTCTTTCTCGTTTTCCAGCAGGAGCGTCTTGTCCGCCCGCTCGGCGCGCTCGACGGCCGCGCGGGTCCGCCGGAGGACTTCCTCGCGGTGGTCGGCCGGGTCCTCGCCTTCGGGGATGTAGTAGGAGAACACGCGGACGTACTCTGTGTCGAACCGGTCGGCGCGTTCGAGTGCCCTGTCGAGTCGGTCCAGGTGGGGTTCGAACGGTTCCTCGATACCGATCTTGCCGACGGGCGACCCGATCGAGGTGACGGAGAACCCGCGTTCGTCGAGGGTGGCTTCGAGGTCGGCGAGGCGTTCCTCGGAGAGGTCGAGGACGCTCTCGCCCCAGACGTTGCGCAGGTCGAGGTGGTCGATCCCCTCGGCGTCGAGCACGTCGAGCTGGTCGTCGAGGTCGTCGGCGATCTCGTCGGCGAATCCGCTGATCCGGTCGGCTGGCTCGGTCATGACCGGTCTACCGGGGGGGACGACCGTAGGCGTTACCCAACCGGAACGACGTGCCGCGTCGATGAATGAGGTCGACCGTCGCCGTGTCCAGCGGGCCCGCCGACAGCCCGCGAACGTCAGTCTTCCGGCAGACGGGCGTCTGACCGGGGTTTAGGGCAGTTCGAGCGCGAGTAGTGGTGGGTATGGGCCGACTCACTATCGAGTTGCCCACCGGTCTGGGCGACGGGAATGCGGAGACGGAAGCACAGACCGACCGCACGCGAGCGGTCGATAGCATGACGCGCCGCCTCGTGCGCTGGCACGAGTGCTGGGCGGGGTGTTACTCGGCGGGATAACCCGTTGGGTCCACCTCGAAGTGATTCGCCCGGCGTGAGCGCGTTCGAGTAGCGAGTATTGGGCGCTTTCCCAACTCCTCCAGTTGCAACTCATGAGAACTGTTTGTGCGTAGATAACACTGGTCGGATCAGAACGTACGCCGAGCGAAGCGAGGCGTTTCACCGCCGGAGCCGTCGAAGACGGCGAAGGCGGCTTTTTCACCCATGTTTTTGCCGGAGGGGTTCCCGCAGCGAGCGCGAGGCCGACCGAGGGGAGGCCTCGATGCGAACGGGGAACGGAGTGACCCGTGAGCGAACGCAGTGAGCGAGGAAACCCCTCCGGCAAAAAGATGGCTGGACAGCGATCCGACGAGCGGTCGTGAGCGAGAGTGGGGTGCTACTTAGAAGACGTTCCCGGCGAGGAACCCGATACCGAGTCCGACGAGGAAGACGACGACCAGACCGGCGATCAACAGGCGGGGGTCGACACGGCGCATATTCGAGGATGCCCCTGCCGGGACAAAAACGTACCCCCGACGACGGCGCCGTCGTCGATGCCGAATTTGCCGCCCGTTCGTTGCCCGAGCGTCACTCCAGGGTGATGTCGTCCTGAGCGGTGTTGCGGAGCGCGTCCGAGCGGCCGTACTCGCCGGGGGCGATAGCGACGGTCCCGAGGCCGCGCTGGGCGGCCGCCTCCAGCACGGGCTTGAAATCGGTGTCACGGGAGGCGATAGCGAGGATGTCGATGTCGTCTTCGACGGCCGCGGCGGTCGCGTCGACGCCGAGTTTCACGTCGACGTCGCCGCTGGTCGTGACGACCTCGAACCCGTGCGCCTCGGCGGCCTGGAGCAGGCCCGAACTCGCGTTCTCGTCGAGGTAGAGCCGGACGATAGCCAGCCGGCCGTACTCCCGGCCGGCCGCGCTGACGTCGTCGAAGTCGACCTCGAACTCCGACCTGAAGACGTTGGGACCGTCGACGAACAGTCCCACTCGCGTCTCCCCGTGACCGCGGCTCTCACTCCTGCTGTCGTCGGTGTCGCCGCCACCACCCTCGCCCCCGCCCAGCAACCGGTCCAGCCAGGACATGCCCGCGGATACCCCGCCACCGGGTATATGCGTGGCGTTCCCGCTCTCTTCGATACTGCGTGGCGCTACCGCCGGTCGGTGGCCCGCAGCGAGATCCGACCGGTCGGCCCACCCCGGTCGACACACCCCAGTCAGCACGCCCCAGACGACACACCCCGACTTTACGTATCGGCGGTCGTAGGCCGGCCCATGCTACAGGCAGGGATCGACGTCGCGGTGCTCGCCGACCTGCTCTCGGTGTTCATCATCGCCGCCGCGGTCGGCATTCTCGTCGCCAAAGTCGGCGATTTCCCCTACACGATCGCGCTCTTGCTGGCTGGTTTCGGCGCCTCCGTCGCCGGCGTCTCCGTCGCCATCGAACTCTCACACGACCTCATCCTCCTGGTACTGCTCCCACCCCTGCTGTTCGAGGGCGCGGCGACGACGGACTTCGAACGCCTCCGGCGCAACTTCACCCCGATAATCGTGCTGGCGGTGGTCGGACTCCTGCTGTCCGTACTCGCACTCGGGTTCGCCGGCCAGTACGCCTTCGGCTTCGACCTGCTCGTCGCTCTCCTCTTTGCCGCGATGATCCTCCCGACCGACCCCGTCTCGGTGCTTGCGCTGTTCGAGGAACTCGGCGCCCCCGAACGTCTCTCGGTGCTCGTCGAAGGCGAGAGCCTCATCAACGACGGCGTGGGCGTCGTGCTCTTCTCTGCCCTGCTCGCCCGCGTCGGCGCCGAGGGCGCCAGCGGTCACGGCGGCGGCCCACCCCTCTTCTCCGTGGCGGGTGGTGTCGACCTCCTTCTGAACATCGCAGTCGTTGCCGGCGGCGGCCTGCTCGTCGGGGCGGCGGGCGGCTATCTCGTCTACCGCGTGATGGTCAACGTCGACGAGCACATGACCGAGATCATCCTGACGATCATCCTCGCCTACGGCGTCTTCCTCCTGGCCGAACACTACGTCGAGGTGCTGCTGGGCATCCACTTTAGCGGCGTCATCGCCACCGTCGTGGCGGGCCTGTTCATCGGCAACCGCGGCGCCGAGTTCGCGATGACCCCACAGACCAAGATATCGATCTTCAACACCTGGGAGACCGGCGCGTTCATCGTCAACACGTTCATCTTCCTCATGATCGGCGTCACGACGCCGATCGGCGACCTGCTCTCGAACTGGCGGCTCATCGGGATGGCGATCGTCCTCGTCGTGGCCGCGCGGGCACTCGTCGTCTACCCGATCACCGCCGTGGTCAACCGCCTCTCGGAACCGGCGGTTCCCTTTCACTACCAGCACGTCATGGTCTGGGGCGGCCTCCACGGCTCGATCCCGATCGCGCTGGTACTCGGACTCTCCGCCGGGACGGGGCTCTCGCCGGAACTCCGGGCGACGCTGCGCGCGATGGTGTTCGGCGTCGCCGCCTTCTCGCTCGTGGTACAGGGGTTGACGATGTCGATGCTGTTGAACCGACTGGGGATCGTCACCCGCTCGGACGCGGAGGAACTCTACGAGTTGCTCGTCGGGCGTGCCCGCGCCGTCGACGCCGCCATCGAGGCCGCCGACCGACTCCACGAGCGTGGCGAACTCGCCGGCGAGGTCTTCGAGGACTTTACCGCCGAGTACGAGCGCGAGAAGACACAGTTGAGCGAGGCCATCGCCGAACTGGTCCACGAGAACCCCGAGATACGGCGCGAACAGTTACTCGCCGGCGAGCGTCGACTCCTCCAGCGCGAGAAGACCGCGCTGATGGACGCGATGCGCTCGGGGGTGATCGGCGACGACGTCGGCGAACGTCTCATCGAAGAGACGAACCTGAAACTCGACTACGTCCGCGACGGCGTCTCGACTGTCGAACGACACGAAGAGGGGTTCGAAGAGTTCTGGCGGCGCCGTGCCACCGAGTTCGGACTCGACACCGTCGACACCGACGGTGGTGGCCTGTCGGGCGACTCGACGACCGAGGACGAAGGCTGAATCGGCCGACCCTGGCTCACCTGCTCCCGGACAGCGGACATACCCGACTCGTGAATGCGGTGTGGTGCCACACCTCGTACGCGGTGTGGTACCACGCTTTGTCACACCTTTACCAGCACCCGCGCCCTCGACCGTGTACGATGACTTTCGAACGGCCAACCTAACGCGAGTCCGGCCGCTGGAACGCCCGTTCCGCCGGCGGGGCTCACCGACGCACTGCCCTCCGACCGTACCCCCACCCCGCCACCAATGTACGACAGTCCATCCCCACACGCATCGCCCGCACACACGACCGCGTCAGTCACGCCACGCAGTCTGGTCGCGACGCTGGCCATCGCCGCCGTCGTCGTGACACTCGAAACCCTCATCGGCGTCAGCCTCGGACTGGTCGCCGGCTACTACAAGGGCCGCGTCGACGAGAGCATCATGCGACTGTTGGACGTCGTGGTGTCGATTCCCCCGCTCTTGCTCGCGATGGTCATCGTCACCACATTGGGCATCAACATCTGGAACGCGATGCTGGCCATCGGCATCGTGTACATCCCGATGATGTCACGGACGGTGCGGTCCTCAGCGCTGTCCATACGAGAGGAGACGTACGTCCAGGCCGCTGAAGGGCTGGGCTACGACAGCAAGCGCGTGATGGGCAAGCACATCCTACCCAACGCCGTACCTCCGATAGTCGTGCTCGGCACGACAGATGTTGCGTACGCGCTCATCGACGTGGCGACGCTGAGTTTCCTCGGACTGGGCATTCAGCCGCCGAAGGCGTCCTGGGGAGCTATGGCCAACGCGGCACAGGGATACATCCTGGTGACGCCGTGGCCCATAGTCTTCCCGACCATCGCCATCGCCATCGCCGTCTTAGGGTTCAACCTCCTCGGGATGGGGCTGCGCGAAGTGTTGATCTACGGGAGCGACTTCGAGGAGGAGGTAGTCGAATGAACGCACACGGAGACCCACTACTCGACATCGACGGTATCAGCACGCACTTCCAGACGGCCAGCGGGGCCGTCAAGGCGCTGGACGACAATTCGCTGACGGTCCACGAGGGCGAGATCGTCGGTATCGTCGGCGAGTCGGGATCCGGAAAGTCGACGCTACTCCGGACCATTATGGGGCTCATCGAAGAGCCCGGGGAAGTAGTCAACGGGTCCATCGAGTACCGCGGCCGCGACCTGACAACCCTGTCGGACGAGGAACTTCGACAGCTCAGGGGCAACGACATCAGCCTCATCTTCCAGGAACCTACCTCGCACCTCAATCCTGCCTACACCGTGGGCGACCAGATCACAGATGTCCTCAAAGCCCACACCGAGATGGAGGAGGTCGAACGCTGGGAGCGGACCTACGAGCTACTGGACCTATTGGACATCCCGTCACCGGAGGACCGCGCGGAGTCATATCCCCACGAGTTCTCCGGTGGGATGGCCCAGCGGGTCTGCATCGCTATGGCACTGGCCTGCCAGCCGGACCTGTTACTTGCCGACGAGCCAACGTCTGCGCTGGACGTTACCATCCAAGCACAGATTCTTGACCTGCTGCAGGAACTGCAGGACGAACTGGGCGTCGCCATCGTCTGGGTCACTCACGATATGGGCGTTGTCGCCGAGACCTGCGACACTATGGGCGTGATGTACGCCGGCAACATCGTCGAGTACGGCGATGTTGACGACATTTTTGCGGAACCGAAACACCCCTACACGGAGGCGCTGCTGGATACGGTGCCGAGCCACACTGACGAGGGCGACCGCTTCGACACTATCGAGGGGTCGCCCCCAGATCTACAGAATCTCCCGCAGGGCTGTGTGTTCCAGGAGCGGTGTCCAAAAGCGATGGAGAGTTGCAGCACTCATCGACCGCCGTACTACGAGGTTGGGGGCGACGACTGGCTCGCGAAATGCCTCCTGCACGATGGCCAGCCGACCCATCCGTCCTCAACGAGCGCACCTGAGACCGATTTGTCCATTGACGAGGCACCGAACAGAGACGAGACGACCTCCGACGGCGGTACGGTTGTCGACGAGGCGCTGGAGGGGAAACGATGACACTGCTGGAGGTCAACGGCCTGACGAAGCACTTCCCGCTCGATACGGGCTTCCTTATGAACCTCACAGGCCGCGACCGGAAAGTCCAGGCGGTCAACGGCATCGACTTCGCCGTCGAAGAGGGTGAGGCGTTCACTCTCGTCGGTGAGTCTGGTTGTGGGAAGTCCACCGCCATTATGTCGGCGCTCCACCACCAGACGCCGACCGCCGGCGAGGTTACGTTCAAGGGCCACGATATCGCTTCGTATTCGAAGAAGAAGCTTCGCAGCGAGGCTCAGCTCATTTACCAAGACCAGCAGGACACGCTCAACCCGAAGATGTCCGTCGGCGAGGCCATCGCCGAGGCTATCCGGTTCCACGATGTCGTTCCCGAGGAACGCGTCGACGAACGCGTCGACGACCTTCTCAACCGCGTCGGAATCGCTCCGGGCGACAAACGCCAGAAGCCCTCGGCGTTCAGCGGAGGCCAGAAGCAACGCATCGCCATCGCCCGCGCGCTCGCGGTCGACCCGTCGCTGCTGGTCGCCGATGAGCCTGTTTCCGGACTGGATGTCTCCGTTCAGGCACAGATTCTCAACCGGCTTATGGACCTGCAAGAGGAGTTTGGACTCGCGCTAGTGTACGTTACCCACAACCTCGGCATCGCGCGCAAAATAAGCGACAAGATCGGTGTGATGTATCTCGGCAATATCGTTGAGTACGGCGATGTCGACGAGATATTCCAAAATCCCCAGCACCCCTACACGCAGGCACTGCTCTCGGCGAACCCTGTCCCGGATCCAAGCATCGACCGCGACCGCATCGTTCTCGAGGGGAGCATCCCGGATCCCATCGACATAGATGAAGTCGGCTGTCACTTCGCTCCACGGTGTCCCGAGGCCAGTGAGGAGTGTACCACTTCGGAGATGGGGCTCGAACCATTCGAGGGCGACTCTTCACACCAGGTCGACTGCATATACCGTTGACACTACCCGAAAAAGCCGTATAAGTAATTTGGGACGGTCACCGGATACTTTTTCGAAGCGGTACAACAAAGTATGATCCATTACCGATCAACTACGACTGCTTTCGAACCATTCAAAAGTTCTGACCGTAGTCGTGTGGGTTTCGTTATACTTTGAGAGCACAACCAGTGCTGAATTAAAGGAGTATTTTTATTAGATATGCGAGCGGTCCTTGGTATGTTATCCTATGAAACGGATATCCAAGACTGAACCGGGCCACGCACACCTAACCATCAGTCCGGACAGAGAACCGATCACCACCGTTGAACCTGGAGAGCGATTCAAGGTCGAGACCTACGACTACGTCGGTGACATCCTCCACGACGACACGTCTTTAGAGGACGTATGGGGCACTGACGAACTGGCCGACAATATCAATCCCGTCACCGGCCCCATCGAGATTGAGGGCACGGAGCCGGGTGATGCGCTCGCCGTTGACATCGTCGACATCGAACTTCCCGACCAGGGTGTCATCAACATCTTCCCGAACTTCGGCGGGCTGGAGGCATCCGTATTCAACCTCGCTGAGCCGAGTGAGCCCAGCACCACCTTCTGTGACATTGAGGACGGCGTCGTCACCTATCCCACCGAAAACGGCGAGACGGTCGAGTTCCCTGCACATCCGCAGATCGGGACTATCGGAACCGCTGAGAAACACGAGTCAGTCTACTCAGTCAAACCCCACGACCACGGCGGAAATATGGACTGCAAGGATGTCACCGTCGGAAACACCCTGTATCTCCCGGTCGACGTCGAGGGCGGATACCTCCACCTCGGTGACTGTCACGCTGCCCAGGGTGATGGAGAGATCTGCGGCATCAGTATCGAGGTTCCCGCTATCGTCACCCTGGAGATCGATGTAGTTTCCGGGTATGATATCGACTGGCCCCGCATCGAGTCCGATGAGGAAATTATAACCGTCGCCGCCGCACGCCCCGCGGAGGACGCCGCCAAGCTCGCGTACAAGGAGCTGATAGGGTGGCTCGTCGACGATTACGGGTTCTCTGAAACGGACGCCTACCAGCTCTGTAGCGCGGTCGGACGCGTCAGGATGGCCCAGCTCGTCAATCCCCAGTTCACCGTCGCGGCGAAGTTCCCGAAAGACCTCCTGTAGAATATGACAGTACTCGCTGCGGTCGACGAAACGATCGACCACGCACCCCAAATAACCGTTGCGCACGACCTCGCAAAGCAATACAACGACCGGCTCGATATCGTCCATGTCATCCCACAGGATGAGGCCGACAGTCACTTGCGAGAGCTGAGACAGTTTGACCAGTTCTCCGACTTCTCTATCGACCAGGAGAAACAGTCGGCCGCACAGATCGCCGAACGAGTAGTACAAGCGACTATCGACGAGGATTCGTCGGTCCTCGTGAGTGGAGTTGGCCGCGTCGGTGACCCCGCAGAGACGATTCTTGAAGTCGCCGACGACCGTGACCCTCGTTATCTCGTTATCGGCGGCAGTCGCCGCTCGCCCACTGGCAAGGCAATATTCGGGAGCACGACCCAGTCAGTGCTCTTGCAGACGAACCATCCTGTGGTGGTCGCTCCGATGGATGGCTAGCGTGACCGATCGCTATAGTTGCCGGTCAATTCCGCAAACCACCCAACGTAACCCACGACATCGTACCGAACAGTTTGTACCTCGGGCTCCGTTGAATCACTAGACTGCGTCGGAGTAGTCGGTAAATCCAAGGAGTTGCAGCGGGTGACTGATAGTTTGGCTGAACCTCCCTACCCGCTTCATCGAGGAGATGGTGTCGCTGGCCAAAATTCATCCCGGCGAATCTGCCGCCACCTTCTGAGGCGGCAGCTTCGCAGAACACGCGATGAGCTCCCTCCACAGGCTGCGGATTTCCCTCGGTGAATCCTACGAGATGATCATCGATCGGCTAGAGGTGATGCCGCCAATTCTGGAAATATTCAGAGTTGAGCCCGACGATCTGCGCCTCCCGCCCCCTCCGAGCTTGCTTGCACTCTAAGTAGTGGTCTGGGAGACCGTTGCGCCCGGATCGGTGAATTCGTCGCGCTGCACCCGAGTGACGAGCACTGGAATATCATATCCGTCGGCGTAGGTCGCCAACCGGGCGAGGGTTCTAGCCTGGAGGGTTTTCGCGTGAGTCTCGCCGAGGGTATCGTCGGCGCGGTACTGCGCGTCGACGGCTGGCGCGACGATGAGGGCTGGTGTGTGGGGCGACGTGTCCTCGTCACGACTTGGTGCCCGTCGACCGGCCGCCCCGGCGTTGGTGGTGGACATCTGGATCGACTTGTTCACCGCTGACGGGAGATCACAGACGACGCCGTAGTGCTGGTAGGCGGTAAATCCGCGTGCCACGTGGATTCGGTTGAGCAACCGTTGGCTGGGCGCGATCTGAGCGAGTGTCGTCGTCGTCGCGTGGCCGTTTGCGTCGACCCAGAAGGCGGCCCCGTCGTGCAGGAGGAGACGGTCAAGCACGAGCGACTGCAGGATTGGGACGCCGCGACCTTCCTCGACGTCGAGCAACGTGATGCCGTCATCGAGTGACGGCAACAACATCGCGTCCGTGGTCGGATCGGCTTGGTCAGCAAGGGCCTGATTGCGGTCAGCGCCCCGTGTCGGTTGGTTCACCGCCAATCGGTTCGACGTTGCGCGTTCTCTCATACTCGACTAGAGGTCCACATTCCCGATAAGCCGCGGCGTGGCGCTTCCGAGTTTCAGGGAAGGAGCCAGACTGTTGGTTACGTGTACTCAGTCGGCAAGATTTCTGTGTAGATAGGCGGTTTCAGGGAACGTTTCCAGAATGAGCTTATCGAAGTTCGGCATCCTGATTTATGTGATGGAGAGTCTTGCTCGGAGTTATGATCGATGTTGACGGAGCGATGAACAGTATTGACCAGGTATTCACTGTTGAAGAGCAATTTCGGTTTTCACTTGCGGTTCAACTTCTGCAGAGATATGGAGAAGAGCAGGTAACAGTTGAGTGGGAAGCGGTCGACGGAAATCGAACCGATATCGGCGTTCGGACGGAGGATAGCATCGTTCCGATTGAGCTGAAATACCTGACTGCCAAATCACGAGTGAGGGATCATAGATTTGATCAGTCATTTCAGATTGGAGGGAATCATGACGCGAACAGATCTCACTATGATAATATAAAGGACATAAAACGTTTAGAAAACGTCGTAGCAGAGAACGGGGGTTATGGATATTTCATTCTGTTAAGTAATATTCCGAATTACTGGAGCGAACCCAGCCGCAGTGCTCTCCATGATGAATTCCGAATCTATGAAGGAAGAACGCTTGAGGGGGAATTAGATTGGAAAGACTATCGACCCTGGATGGAAAGCCGCAATAGAGATCAGCCGATTGACCTTGACGGAAAGTACCAGATTGAATGGAGCGATTTCTCGTACCGAGACGATATTGAAGTATCTGGTAGCCCGAACTTTCGATACCTCGCAGTTCAGGTCGATTAGTCTCCTCGGGTTCACACTCCCGCTGGTTCTATGAGGAGTACACGAATTTGGTTCATGAAAACCAATCTGTTAACCAACACACGGCCTTCCAGAACTCGCGGTGTTGGTTAATGCTCGGTCGAATCGATACACTTGCTTGCTCGCTCACGAATTTTTTGGCCAGTCAGAAAATCGCGTCAGCGTTGCTTTGTGTCCAATTCGTATCGTAGCTTGAGAAGACTGCGGCATCGAAAATACATGGGAGAACCCCGGCCGTTGAACAGCTCTCTTGGACGATATCGGAAATAAAGTGGTAGTACTCGCGGTTGCTGAGCCCGGAGCCGGAGACGCGATAAGGCAGATCAAGATTGGTGTTTAGCCATTTCGTGATACGGGAATCGAGAGGGATCTCGAACCGTGTCAACCCGAGAATCTGGAGGATATTCCGTGCCTGCTTTGAGCCAACTCTGTGGAATCCTTCACCAGCAAACCCTTCAGACAGATACGTCGATACTTCTCTCTCCACCGCGTAGTCGCTGTCTCTTGGTTTACGCTTCCGTATCTCAATTAGCTTTTCAAGTTCACCCCACAGTTCGTCCCAACCATCTGTATCCAATCGTTCGAAATTTCTCTCACAGGCTTCGCCGATATTGTTGTAGTATCGAATCCCACCGTGCTCTTCGAGGATCCCGGAGACGTATTCGCCGATCCTCTCGACGTCCCGACACTGGTCAAGACTCACTGACTGAATTTCTTCTTTCAGAAACTGCGAAACATGGCTTTCTGGTCCTGACCGCTGCTGAGAGGTTAGCAATGCAGCCAGATGAGCGTTCCAGAAGTGATCTGCAGTAATACTGACTTCCGCTTCTACAACGTTCTGGTCACGCCGTTTCTGGACGAACGGGTTGTTCTCTTGTTCATCGATAATCCTTCGAACGTTACTGATCTCTGTTTCAGAGAACTCCCAGTTGACCTGCGCCATATACCTCGGTTCTGTGGGCGGTGGAAAAAGCTGATGTGGAGATCCGCTGAGACACCAATTCAGAGACGCCTGATCGAACAGCGAACAATTCACTGCATCGGCGACGCAGCTGCTGAATCGACGAGCGAGTACTCTCGGTCCCGACTCGTCCCCTCCGCTTCGAGGAGGTTGTACTGCTCCATCTTCGAGAGGTACGTCCGAACAGTCCGTTTCGTCCGTGGGTCATCCACGTCCTCGGAGTAGCGCTCGTGAATCTCGCTCGGCCCGACCGGGGCGTGTTCGCGAACGATGTCGTAGACGACGCGCTGGTGCGGCGTGAGCGAGTCGAGGCTTTTCTGCTTAATCTGGGCTCGGGCATCCTCCGCGGCGTCCAGGAGAATGTCGTCGGTGATGCGCTCGTGGTTCTCGCGATCTGCTTTGCCGGCGGCCGTTCGGAGGAT
>ENA-ORDC01000367-ORDC01000367.1-marine-metagenome-genome-assembly--contig:-NODE-367-length-46700-cov-16.313944_pt1 | contig 46700 bp, 43 predicted proteins | sample MGYA00237783_ERZ508515 | MGnify/ENA primary metagenome ERZ508515 (study PRJEB26186, sample SAMN06268792) | marine metagenome | isolation source: Eden Landing Ponds, San Francisco, CA, USA | place... | reverse complement strand
TTTATTTCTCTGGCGTGTAGAGTCATGCCACTGCCTCTCAGTCCCACTGCCGAGTGTAAAACACTAGCGGAACCGGGCGGCTGTAACCGTGAAACGTTTGTGATGGATCCCCCGGCAGTCGTGCTGACCCCACTGGGTACAGACACGCATATCAGTCCGGCGCGACAGCATTGGGATATGCCAACCGCAGACAACGACGGCGTCGCAATCGCCTACGAGCGCGACGGCCTCGACGACGCCGAGACGATCGTCTTCGTCGAAGGCCTCGGCTACGGGCGGTGGATGTGGCGCTGGCAACGAGCCCAGCTGGACGACCACTACGACTTGCTGCTGTTCGACAACCGCGGGACCGGCGACTCCGACGAACCGGAGGGGCCCTACACCATCTCGGAGATGGCGGACGACCTCGAAGCCGTTCTCGACGACGCAGGGGTCGAACACGCCCACGTCGTCGGTGCGAGCATGGGCGGGATGATCGCCATGCAGTACGCTCTCGAATACGACCGTGCTGACTCGCTGGCGCTATTCGCCACGAGCCCTGGCGGCTCCAGGGCAGTGCCAACGCCCGAGGAGACGCTCTCGCGGATGTACGATGTCCCCGACGACCTCGACGAACGCGAGGCGATCAAGTATAAAATGACGCCCGCACTGTCGGAGACGTTCCCCGAGCAGTACGACGACGTGTTCGAGGAGATCGTCGACTGGCGACTCGAAAGCGACGCGAGCGAGCAGGCCCGTCAGTGGCAGGGGGCCGCCGTCGAAGCCTTCGACGTGAGCGACAGGCTCGACGAACTCACACTCCCGACGCTGGTCATCCACGGAACTGGCGATCAGGTTGTCCCCGCCGAAAACGGGGAAATGCTCGCCGAAATGCTGCCAGATAGCCGGTATCTCACGTTACACGACGCGCCACATCTATTCTTCATCGAGGAGTTTCTCCAGGTGAACGAGCACCTCGATCTGTTCCTCAGGGATGTCTAACTGGCACGAGTTCGGCGACGGTCCACATCATCCCGCGAGTCCCCACCGTCCGTCCGCATGGGTCGGCGACTGGAGCAGCCGCAGGGCAGCGCTGTCGCCCGACCGAATCGGCCTCGTCGACGCGACTACTGGCGAACGATTCACCTACGCTGACCTCGACCGCAGAGCCAATCGCGTCGCCCGACTGCTCCGTGAGCACGACGTCGAATCGTCAGAAAGCGACGACGCCGACATCGGTGGCCGCGTCGCTGTGCTCTCGCGAAATCGCCCAGAAGTCGTCGACCTGTTCTTCGCGACGGGCAAGACCGGTGGCGTCCTCGCGCCCCTGTCGCATCGTCTCGCGCCACCGGAACTCCGCGCGTTGCTCGAACAGGTCGAGCCCGAACTGCTGGTCGTCGAAACGCCGTTCGTCGAGACGGTCGAGACAGCCCTCGAAAGTAGCAACCCCAATCCGTCGATTCTCGAACTACCGGCCGGCAGCGACTCTGACAGGGAACCGTTCGTGGGGGCGATTCCCGAGGACGATAGCCCCGTCGAGCCAGCGTCGCTCTCGATGGACGACGCCCACCTGCTGTTGCACACTGGCGGTTCGACCGGGACACCGAAAGAGACAGTCGTCACACACGGCAGCGTGGTCTGGAACTCGCTGAACACGATCACCGCCTGGGGACTGCGGTCCGACGATGTGTCGCCGCTGACATTTCCACTGTTTCACACCGGCGGCTGGAACGTGATCTCCGTCCCGCTCTGGCACATGGGCGGGACAGTCGTCATCGCCCGGGAGGTCGATCCCGGGTCAATCCTATCTACAATCGAACACGAAAGTGCGACAGTTCTGATTGCCGTTCCAGCTGTCTTGCGGGCGATGATCGAACACGACACGTGGGATCGAACCGACCTCTCGACGCTCCGGTTTGGCAAATCCGGCGGCGGGCCCTGTCGTGACGCCGTCATCGACGCGTGGTGGGATCGGGGTGTCGACCTTTCGCAAGGCTATGGACTCACTGAGTGTGGGCCGAACAACTTCGCAATGCCCGACAACTGGTCCCGGGAGAAAGCCGACAGCGTCGGGCTCGCAGCGATGCACGTCGACACCCGCGTCGTCGACAGTGACGGCGAACCGGTCACACAGGGCGAGGTCGGCGAACTCCAGCTTGCAGGCCCCCACGCCGCCGATCGGTACTGGCAGAATCCAGAAGAGTCTGCAGACGCCTTCGGCGGCGGCTGGCTCTCGACGGGCGACCTCGCACGAATTGACGCAGATGGGTACTACTACATCGTCGGGCGGACGAAAGACATGTTCGTCAGCGGGGGCGAGAACGTCTATCCCGCCGAAGTCGAAGATGTGATCGCAGCCCATCCTGCCGTTGCCGAAGTCGTCGTCGTTCCGGTCGCAGACGAGCAGTGGGGTCAGATCGGCCGGGCGGTCGTCGAACTCGCAGCCGACGCCGAGCGCGATGCCCTCGATATCGAGTTACTCCGGACATTTCTCGATGGTCGCCTCGCCCGCTACAAGCATCCGCGATCGGTGGCGTTCGTCGAGTCGATGCCGACTAGCGGCCCGTCGAAACTCGACCGAGAGGCCATCAGCGAGCGCTTCGGTGAGTGAGCCTGCTGTGGATCTCACCCGGGGCGTACCACCGCCAAGATCATCCCGGTCCAGACGAGCGCGAGCAGACCCGCCAGCACCATCGAGTACGAAATTGCGCGTACCGGAACTGCCAGCGCGTAGCCGATCGGCCGGAACGTCGGCGAGAGCGTGCTGACACCGGGGAGGAGCGACGCCGTATCGGCATCACTCGGCAGTGCCGTCAACCCGCAGGCGAGTCCGATCCATAACGGGACGAATGCGACGGGCGGTGTAAGTCGCGTCGCGAGCGCGAGCGCACCAGCAGCGAGCAGGGAGTTTCCGATCAGCGGCGCGACGGCGATGGTGTAGTCTTGCAGGAAGGTTTCGACCGGCTCGTGCTCGACCGTCGCCGCGTCCTCGAACAGCGCCAGTGACGGCCACTGCTCGATCTCGACACCAGTGAGTCGACAGGCGAAGACGTGTGCATATTCGTGGGCGAGGATTCCCGGGCCGACCGCAACAGTGACGGCGGCGTTGAACAGGGCGTTCAGGACCCGCAGTATCACAGTATTCAGTCGGCGGGTCGTCGAAAAGTGACTGTCGGTGTCGGTCACGAGTGTCGAAAGACACAGAGGGAAGGTACGGCAGTGATAGCGTGTGGAAGTCGGGTCGTGATGTCAGAGGCACGGCCGACCGAAGCGCCGCGGGGCACAGGCGGCAGCTCGTTCCACACGCAGGGTGTCACCCCCCTGCCGCATCTGAACGTAGCCCCCGATAGTTGGTAGGTACTATCCTGAAACTATCTATACTATCGATACAGCCAGTGTACCCTTTACAATCTACAATTTGTGTCGGAAGGCGTGCAGAACGTTTTCGCCCGTCCCGGTCAGTTCGATCTGTTTCTGTCGCCCAACAGCGTTGACCTGAATGTAGCCGTCTTCTTGCAGCGGGTCGATGATGTTGGCGTTCAACAGCGCGAACTTGGCCTTGTCGTTGGCGGGGTTGGCCTCGGCCAAGAACTGGAGTTCAGCGTCGTCAGCAAACTCGATGAGGTCTTTCTTTTTGACGGTGTAACTCTGGGTGTTGGACCCCCGGAGGTAGTCCAGAACCGCGACCTGATCGCGCGAGATTGCCTCGATCGGATAGGACGGCAGTTTCTCATCGTCGACCATCCCCTGAGTGAGTGGCTCCTCGTCGAGCGGGTGAGCCTGCGATTCCGGCTGGACGTAGTACGGCGTCGCCTCTGTCGCCATACAGGCGATGGCACAGCCGATGCCGGCCAGCTTCGGGCCACTGGAAACGTTCACTCTGACGATGTCCTCGGCGTGATCGGCGGTAATCGTCGTGACCACGCCCATGACGTCGTAGAGGTCCTGCAGGTCCGCCGTCTCGACGGTGACGGCGACGCCGTCTGCACGAAGATTCTCGATCATCGCCTCGTGGTAGGGCGTCCGACCGCCGTGGATCGTGTCTTCGAGCAGGTAGACGATGTCAGCGTTGTGTTTGCGAATCGGTTCGACGATACGGTCGCGCTCGTAGCCCAGCGGCGCGATGTGGATCTCGTCGATCTGCTTCATAGCCACCGTGCTCAGTCAGATCGGTTAGACTTTGTGGGATATCACGGCTGTCGAGACGATACACGGAAACGTCCGCGGGCGAATCCGGCGATATGGAACGACAGATTCGCGTCGCCACGACCGACGACGCGGCCTCTATTCGGGAGATCTACGTCCCCTACGTCGAGTCGACGGCGATCACCTTCGAGGTCGACCCGCCGACGGTCGCGGAAGTGGCCGACCGGATCCAGAGCGGTCTGGAGATGTATCCCTGGCTGGTCTGTGAGAGCGCAGACGGCCAGCTGCTTGGATACGCCGCGGCGAGCCAGTTGCGCTCGAAGGCGGCCTTCCAGTGGTCGGTCGAACTCTCTATCTACGTCGATCACGACGCACAGGGCAACGGCGTCGGGACCGCACTCTACACCGCGCTGCTGGAGATGCTGGCCGAGCAGGGATTCTACAACACCTACGTCGCGATCACGCTCCCGAACGCAGCCAGCGTCAGTCTGCACGAGCGGATGGGATTCGAGTCGACCGGGACCTTCCCCGGCGTCGGCCACAAACACGGCGAGTGGCACGACGTGCAATGGTGGACCAGAACTCTCGGACAGCGACCGTCAGATCCCGACCCACCGACGCCGTTCGAGGCAATCCCGCAGACCGAAGTCGACCGCGCGATCGAATCCGGGCAGGCTCACCTCGATGAGGGCGAGTGATACGACGGGGGTATGGACGGTCACAGCAGTCGGACGCGGATGCCAAGGTAAAAATCGATAGAAGCCCGAGCGTCGATCGATGGCAGTCGCCACAGAGATCAAAGAGGGTGTGAAGGCCCGTCCGCGGGCGGTCGCGGCCGTGATCACGATTGTCGGCTACGCACTCGTGATGAACGCCTTCGAACAGTTCGTCCCGTTCCCGACGATTCCAGAATCCACAGTCCGATTGCTCTCGTCGGTCATCGTCGTCATCAACGCGGCGACGCTGACGACACTGCTCGCGGGCGTCTACTTCATCAAACAGCGCCAGATCGACCGCCACAGGGCAGCGATGGTCACAGCCGTCGTGCTCGAAATCGCCTTTCTCGTGCTCTACCTCTGGAAAGTCGGCGGTGGCGGCGAACTCCACATCCAGGCTTCAGGAGCGTTCAGGATTGCCTACCTCGCCATCCTGGCGATCCACCTCGTCTGCTCGGCGCTTGCGGTCCCGTTCGTCGTCTACGCTGTCCTCCTCGGGCTGACGCACACGCCATCAGAACTGGCCGAGACGTCCCACGCGAGAGTCGGGCGGATCGCCGTGCTCGTCTGGTCGATCAGCCTCGCACTCGGGATCGTCACCAGCGCGATGCTCCGCTATGCCGGCTCGGAACTCAAGACCGTCGCGACTATCGTCTTCTAGGCCCAGTATCGTTTTGTCGATCGGCAACGTGTGATAGCACATGCCAGACAGTGGGGACGCTGACGACCCCGGCCCGCACCCCTCTGAAGCGGACGAGCAAGGGGTCCATCGCTGCGATTTCTGTCGGTTGCCGATCCCACACGACCCGATTGCGGTCGAACACGACGGCTACGTCTACGAGTTTTGCTCCGGGGCGTGTCGAGACGCTCTCGAAGACAGTGAACAGGTGTTCACCCAGTATCACGGCCATCGGCGGTTCGACTCGGGCGTCGACGCCCTCCAGGCAAGCCTCCCCGAGGGAATTCCACGCAACTCCTTCGTCATGCTGAGTGACCTGGCAGGGACACGGACAGAAGCGGTGCAGGCCGAGCTGGTCTGGCGAGCACTCCAGCGCGGCGAGCCGGTGGTGGTGGTTTCGCTGCTCGAACCACCAGTGTCGCTGTTGCAGTCGTTCGTCTCTCTGGAGTGGAACGTTCTGCCGTATCTCGAACGTGACCAGCTACACATCGTCGACGGGTTTACCTATCGTGTCGAGGATCACGAGCGGATGGTCCACCGGATGAACGCCTGGAACAGCCACCTCCGGTCGGTTGCAGCCGAGGCGACGACGACGGTCAGAGATCCCACCGAGATTCGCGAACTCCAGAGCCGGATCGACAACGCGATGGAACACCTGGAGATGCAAGAGCGAGGAATCGTCGTCATCGACTCGCTCACGGAGCTGGGAACACTCGTCCAGCCGGTCCAGGCGTACAACTTCGTCAAGGACGTCCGGGCCGATGTCTGCAAGGGTCGGTTCGTCCCTGTGTTCGCGGGTGCGACGATCACCAGCGAGGAAGAGCGCTTCCCGCACGACCTGGACTATATGGTCGATGGAATCGTCGAGATGCGACTCAACGAGGAGCTGGTCGAGGGCGCGCTCCTCAAGCAACTCCGTGTCCGGAAGATGAACGGGGTGCTGACCTATCCCGAATGGAAGTGCTACGAATACACCAGTGGCCTCGGGATCGTCACCTTCGATCCGCACGAGGAGATGGCACGTGAAACCGAAACCGCCGAGGTCGAATCAGCCGACGAAACCGAGTAGCTACAGTTCGAGACTGACGTGTTTGACCGGCAAGCCGTCGGCCTCGATATCGTATCGTGAGGCTGCGAGGTCGACGAGCAGGTCAAGCAGATATTCCTCCTCGTCGAGGACTGCGTCGACCTCGATGGTTCCCGGCAACTCGGCGTCCCGGAAGGCCGTTCGAATCTCGTGGGCCGACTCGGGCTGGTCGGCGTCGAGTTCGCCGACAACCGACTGGACAGTGAGCCACGTCCGGATCGTCGTCACGAGGTACTCGCGGGCTCGCCCCTCTGGATTCGGGACGTCGACGATTGTCGAGAGATACTTTCGCGCGCTCGATTCGGAGAGGTCGACGGTCGACTCGACCCACTCCTCGACGTCCTCGCGAGACGCGTCGGGATCGAGGTCGGTGACGGCCTGTTCGCAGACGTCGACCTCTTCGTCGGCGATTTCGTGGAAGACGTTGCCGACGACGACGGCGTCCGCGCCGGCGTCGAGCACGCGCTGGGCGTTCTCGCGGCTGTCGAGGCCACCACCGTACCACAGTCGTGACCAGGTGAGGCCATCGCTGATAGATTCGAGGATTTCCTCGGCCTCCGATCCGCCGAAGGTCCCGGAGTATTCGAGGTAGACAAGTTCGCTTTCGAGGTGCTGTTCGGCTGCCAGCGCGCGCTGTTTGGCCGTCTGTGGATCGAGTAGATCGGCCTCGGTGACGTTGCTCTCGCGGGCGGCCGCGCTGTCGAGATTCATGATGATGTACGCCTCGAAGACCGACTCCCGAAGCATCCACGCCGAGGCGAACTGCGCCAGACGATTCTCGATCGCGCCACCGGGGGAAATCGGCAGCTTTTCGGCGATCATCTCCGGTGCGAGATCGTCCTGAATATGCTCGATCCCGGCACCGAGCTGGCCGATCAGCGCGTCGACATCGCCGTTGAGCACCTCGGGGATCGCCAGAAACTCCGCTTTCGAGCGCGTCTCGTCAGTCACCTGCGCGGGTCCGCTGGGTTCCTGAAATGCCGGAACCGGGCGATCAGCGACGAGATCGAGTGTCTCTTCGGTGTTTCGGTCGTTGACGTCCCGGGAGCCGCCGACCTCGGCAGCGCTCGTGTGCTGGAGATAGAGCGGGTAGAGCAGGGGCAGTTGTTTTTCGTCTTCCGGGTCGATCTTGGTGATATGAGTCCAGTCACCCGGGACTGGGTTCGTGTCCAGCGAGAGTAGCGTCTTCGCGGCGATACTCGCCGTCGATGTGACGTCTTCGACGCGCCGGGCGATAGCTGGGAGACTCGTCATTACCGTCACGGTCGGGCCCCGCAGTATAAAAGCCTGCCAGATATTGCTCCGTCCACCCCGGCCCTCGCGCCCTCAAGCTCCGGGTAGGACGTGTGGATCGCCGGAGTGATAGATGTATTCGGTCGCAATCCCCGTCAGTGGCGACTCACTGTCGGTCGCGTTCTCGCGCGCAAGGTCGAGGTATCGCTCGGTTATCTCCCTGACTCGACGGGCCGCCTCGCGGTCACTGTCGGCTAGCACATATTCGGCGGTGACCGGCGTCAGTTGACCGTCTTCCAGATCCACACCGTAGTCGTCGACATCGTCGAGCCAGATCTGCGCGCCGATGATCGCCAGGACGATAGACCGCTTGAACGCCTCGTTGACCGGCAGCCCCGTCCGGCGGTACATCTCGATCATCGCGTCGTAGATGACGCCCACGCGGGCGTACTGGGTCTTGAGATAGGGCAGCTCGCGCTCGGCGTCGGTGAAGACGTCGGTGTCCACGTCGAAGGTGGCATCTCGATATTCTTCGCGGATGGCCTGGGCGGCGTCGGCATCACCCTGGCGAGCGTGTTCGTAGAGCTCGCGGAACCGGGGATCGCGATCCTGGTGCGCCTCCGAGAGGTCGACCGCCCAGTCGTAGATCTCTTCGACCTCGTCCGGTAATGCGGCGAGCGTTTCCGTCAGGTGTGCTTCCAGCGTCTCCTGGGCGACCCGAGCGACCGTCTCGTACTTGTCGGGTTCGATCGTGATCGACACCTCGAAGTCGTCGTACTCCTCGTCGTTGACGGCGTCGCGCATGTCCCCATCCAGTAACGCCTCGATGACGACCCGCGTCAGGTACTCCGCACGGTCGACCAGCGCCGCGGCATCGGCAGGCGTGCCCGCCCACTGCCCGGGATCCTCGGGGTTGCGGTACCGGTCGCTCTCGACGCGATTGGCGACGCGACCCGCCCAGGTGCTGTCAGCCACCGGGTCGTCGTCACTGCGTATTCGTGCCTCCCGATAGAGGTGACCCAGCGTCAGCTGGGCTGGCAGGATGAGCTTCGTGTCGTACTCGAAGGTGACTGACTCGACGCCGAACTCCTCGGCGAGGGCGGATTCGATCATCGTGAAGACGTCCTCGACCATCGCTTCGGTCCGGTCGTCGACGGTCGATTTGAGTCGGAGACTTTCGAGGTCGAACACGCCCGAATGGCCGTAGTAGCCGAAGACGGCCCGAACTGATGTCGGGAACGCCGGCCGATCGGCGAGCCAGCCGGCCGCGGCGCGGAGTGGTCCTGTCATCGTTGTCTCTGGCGGAAGGTCCGCCGTCGCTACAAAAGGTGTCCGTCGGGTCCCATAAAGACGCTTGCCCTTTCGATTGCCCGTTCTTCGTCAGCAATACCCACGCTTCAGAACGCCTTAGGCCGTCCGGGACCAAACCCCGTCGATGGCAACTGACCAACTCACCCCCGAGAGCGTGCCGCGTGCTCAGGACATGCCGATGTTCGGTCTCGGTACATGGGAGAACGAGAACCCCGACCAGTGTGCCGAGAGTGTACGGACGGCTCTGGACATGGGGTATCGACATATCGACACTGCGCAGGCGTACGGCAACGAGGACGCCGTCGGCGACGGCATCGCCGCCGCTGACGTCGACCGGGGGGACATCTTCCTCGCGACGAAGATCTGGATCGCGAATCTCGACTACGAGGACGTCCTCGAAACGGCCCAGGAGAGTCTTGACCGCCTCGGGACCGACTACCTCGATATGCTGTACGTGCACTGGCCTGCCCAGGCGTACGATCCCGAAGACACGATGGCGGCGTTCGACGAACTCTACGACGACGGGACGATCCGCAACGTCGGCGTCTCCAACTTCGAGCCCCACCACATCGATGAAGCGCGCGAACAGCTCGACGCACCGATTTTCGCCAATCAGGTCGAGATCCATCCGCTCCTCCAGCAGGAAGAACTGCGGGAGTTCGCCGCCGACACGGACCTCGAACTGGTCGCGTACTCACCGCTTGCTCGCGGCGACGTGTTCGACGTGCCCGAACTGACCGAGATCGCCGAGAAACACGGCGTCAGCGAAGCCCAGGTTAGTCTCGCGTGGCTCCGTGACAACGACATCACGGCGATCCCGAAAGCCACCAGCGAGGCCCACATCCGGGACAACTGGGGGAGTCTGACGCTCGAACTTGACGACGAAGACCACGAGACGATCGCCGGAATCGATCGAACGAACCGCAAAGTCGACCCCGGGTTCGGCCCCGACGCCTGGTAAGCGCCGCTGCTGGTTTGACGACGCCCCGCGGGGGTGGGGCCGGAACCTACAAGTATTAACCACCGGGCATTCGAATCGTCTGGTATGTCGGCCGCGACTTCGGCGGGCCTGGTCGGTGCGATCCGGATCGACCTCAAGCGGCTCCACGAGACCTGGATGGAACTGATCTACCCGCGACAGCTGAACGCCGAGCAGACCGTCCTTGGCAAGTGGCGTCCCGATACGACTGGGAGTCTGTTCGCTTACCGTCTGTGGGCAGCAGTCGGTGTACCGCTGATAGCGCTCCTGTACCCGATCGTCCTCTTTGGCTACTTCTTGCGTTTCCAGACACGAGGGGTCGACAGCGCCGCGACCCGAATCGGTGTCGCCGGCGTCGTCGCCCTCTCGGTCGTCGTCTGGGGCGCGCTGTCGCTCGTCGCAGAGTTTGGCCTCTCGATGGGGACGACCGGCGTAATCGCCGTCGTCGCCGCGGGCGTCGTCGCGACCATCTCCGCGGTGCTCGCACTGATTACCAGCCGGATCGGTGGCAGACTCTCGACCGTCCTCGTCTCCTATCCGCTGGCAGTCACGGCGATCTTTCTGCCACCAGCTGTCGCCGGGTTGTACTCCCAGGCCGTTGCCGATCAGGTGTTCCCACAGAGCGAATCGCTGGCGATCTGGCTGCTGGACAACGTGCTCACTGTCGGTGACCTCAATCAGTATCTGCGAGACAACTATCAACTGCAGGGCCCGGCCTACGTTGCGATGTGGTTCGGCATCGCCGTCCCCGTCGGCTGGGTCCTCGGCACCATCGTGACGCTTGCCGACTACGTCCGGCCGAAGGACTAAGGTCGCGCTGTGGCCGGCCGAAGGACATCGTCGCCATCGCGATCCGCGACGACCAGTGCTGCCTCGCTACCGAGCGTGATAGTCGTCCCAGCGAGTAGCGGCGCGATCACGCCGGCGACGACAGCATCGGGGTCGCTGAGTGGGGCCGATAGCGCGACCCGTTCGAGGGATTCGACATCGTGTTCGTCGGCGACCCGCTGGCCCGCTGCGAGGAGGTCGGCATGGGAGTACGATTCGGCGTCGGTCGTAAGTGCGGTTGCCTCCGGTTCGACTGTCGCGGGAAATTGGATCGGGTTCTCGCTCCAGCGTTGCTCCTCGAAGTGGACGACCGTCGGATCATCGGGCGGAGAATCGTACCCGAGCGCGGTCGTCTCCGGGCGGAGATCGTACTCACCAACCTCGGTAGCAGGGACTACGAACGCACGTCCCGGCGGGCTTTCTGGCGGGTCGGTGCGGACGCTCGCGCCGAGCACCCAGGCCCCGAACAGGCCGACGAGCGCTTGCGGCGATGGCGTCGGATCTTCGTTTGTTGAGCCGTCGGCGAGCGAGACAGTCGCGCTCTCGTGGACACCGTAGTGACGCAGCAGATTCCCGGCTTTCCAGGCGTCGATGCAGAACTGGCGGCCGCTCCAGGAGCGGCTTCGAGAGCCGGGACGGTGAATCCACACCGACTCGCCACCGCGGTCGGGATCCACAAGATCTCCGAGGACGTTCATATCGATCACTGGGTTCCGGGAGCGCAAAAGCCCGCGGATGACAACCGGCACGGCAACCTCCGACACGGAAGCGAAAGTTTATACACAGAACGTCGCAATCGTTGAGATATGGCTCTGATGTCGTCGGTAGTACGATAGCGACGCGGGAGTGTTTTTGCCGTCGATCCGACGACCAGCCACCACGCTACTCGACATATGACTGACCTTCCAGACAATTACGACCCGGACGAGCGAGAGGAGCACTGGCGCCAGCAGTGGCAGGAGATGGACATCTACCACTACGACGAGGAGGCGGCCGATCCAGACACGGATTACGTGATCGACACGCCGCCACCCTATCCGACCGGCAACCTCCACATCGGGAACGCACTGGGCTGGTGTTACATGGACTTCTCGGCCCGGTATCACCGACTCCAGGGTGAGGAGGTTCTGTTCCCGCAAGGGTGGGACTGCCACGGCCTTCCGACTGAGGTCAAAGTCGAGGAGAACAACGACATCCACCGGACGGACGTTCCCCGGGACGAATTCCGGCAGATGTGCATCGACCACACCGAAGAGCAGATCGACGCGATGAAAGAGACGATGCACACGCTCGGGTTCTCCCAGGACTGGGACCACGAGTTCAAGACGATGGACCCCGAGTACTGGGGGACCACCCAGGAGTCGTTCGTCGAGATGTCCGACGACGATCTCGTCTACCGGGACGAACACCCGGTCAACTGGTGTCCGCGCTGTGAGACCGCCATCGCCGACGCCGAGGTCGAGACTGAGGAAGGCGTCGAGGGAACGCTCTATTACGTCACCTTCGAAGGTGCGGACGAGGAGACTGAGGACATCGAAATCGCGACCACGCGTCCCGAACTACTGGCGGCGTGTGTCTCGATGGCCGTCTCACCCGACGACGAGCGCTACGAGGACCGCATCGGCGACACCTTCGAGGTTCCCCTGTTCGGCCAGGAAGTCGAACTCATCGCCGACGAGGAAGCAGACGCCGAGTTCGGGACAGGCGCGGTGATGATCTGTACGTTCGGGGACAAACAGGACGTGAACTGGTGGATCGAGCACGACCTTGATCTCCGTGCGGTCATCACGGAGGACGGCCACCTGAACGAGGAAGCCGGCGAGTACGAGGGCCTCACTATCGAGGAGGCCAAGGAGACCATCGCCGAGGACCTTGACGACGCGGGGTATCTCAACGACACCGAACCCACCACGCAAAACGTCGGGCAGTGCTGGCGCTGTGACACACCGATCGAGATTCTGAGCAAGGAGCAGTGGTTCGTCGAGGTCGACCAAGACGAGATCCTGGAGCGTGCCCAGGAGGTCGAGTGGATCCCCGAGCACATGTACGATCGGCTGGAGGACTGGACCGAAGGGATGGAGTGGGACTGGGTCATCTCCCGCCAGCGCGTGTTCGCGACGCCCATCCCAGCCTGGTTCTGTGGTGACTGTGGGCACGTCCACGTCGCCGAGGAGGACGAACTGCCGATCGACCCGACAGACGAGGGTCCCGCAATCGAGGCGTGTCCCGAGTGCGATTCAACCGAGTGGCACGGCGAAACCGACGTGATGGACACCTGGATGGACTCCTCTATCACGCCACTGTTCGTGCGTGACTGGCCCGATTCGGAGTTCCATCCGACGACGCTGCGACCGCAGGGCCACGACATCATCCGGACCTGGGCGTTCTACACCCTCCTTCGAACGGCGGCACTCGAAGACGAGATCCCGTGGGAAGAGATTCTCATCAACGGGATGGTCTTCGGTGACGACGGCAACAAGATGTCCAAGTCCCGGGGCAACTTCGTCCAGCCCGAGGAGGTTGTCGAAGAGCACTCCGCCGACGCCTTCCGGCAGGCGATGGCACTCGCTGGAAAGCGCGGCGAGGACGTCCAGTTCCAGTGGAAGGAAGTTACCTCCGCCTCGCGGTTCAACACCAAAGTCTGGAACATCACGAAGTTCGCGTCGGGCCATCTCGACGCGGACCGCGAACCGCTGGACAATCCCGCCTATCGCGACATCGACCGCTGGATTCTCTCGCGGTGTGCCGAGATCGCCGAGAACGTCAGCGAGTACATGGAGGACTACCGCTTCGACGCCGCCCTGCGTGAACTTCGGGAGTTCGTCTGGCACGACCTGGCCGACGACTACCTCGAACTCATCAAGGGCCGCCTCTACGAGGGGCGGCCAGGCGAGCGCGACGCCGCCCGTCAGGGGCTGTTCATCACGCTGACCGCCTCGCTGAAGATGCTCGGTCCGTTCGCGCCGTTCATCGCCGAGGACGCCTACGACGCCCTGCCGAGTACGGAAGGCAGCGTCCACGAGGCCAAATGGCCCGAGATCGACCTCCATCCCGAAGAGGTCGAGGACATGGCCGCCATCGAGCAGGCCGGCGAAATCATCGTCGACGTGGCCTCGACGATCCGCGGCTGGAAGTCCGACGAGGGGATGGCGCTCAACGCCGAACTCGATAAGGTCGAGGTCTACCCCGACGACGCACCGGAAGAACGTGCCATCGATACCTACGACCTCAGTGAGGCCGTCAACGCCCCCGTGTTGGTCCGCGAGGGTGTTCCGAACGTCGAACTGGTTCCCGTCGAGGTCGATCCGGACCACTCGGTCATCGGGCCGGAGTTCCGCGACAAGGCAGGGCAGGTCGTCGGCGCGCTCGAATCGATGGATCCAGAGGACGTGAAAGCGCAGGCCGACCGCAACGGCGAAGTCGAAGTGGATATCGGAAGTGAGGTTGCCGTGATTCCCGGCGACGCAGTCGAGATTGTCGAAGAACACCGCGCGGCGTCGGGCGAGGAGGTCGTCGTGCTCGAATCCGAGACAGCGACGATCCTGCTCTATCCCTGATCGGCCATCCGCTGGAGCCACAGCCCCGGCGTCTCGATCTCGTCGTCACTCGGCAGATTCTCGGGTTGCTCCCACACTTTCCCGGCGAATTCGATGCTCTGAGCGTCTGCCACAGCATCGAAGAAGTCCTTGCCGCGCTCGTACTGGCGGCGTTTCATGCTGAGGCCGAGCACTCGACGGATCAGAGTCTGAATCGGGCCGCGACCCTGGCGACGGCGTTCGAGTTCCGCCCGGAGGTCTTCGTACTCGTCGTCGAACGCGCGATCCATCAGGAGTTCGGCGTAGCCCTCGACGGCAGTCATCGTCGTGTCGAGTTCGCCCAGCGTCTCCCGGTCGACGTCGCCCTCGGCGAGACGGTCGACGGCGTGTTCCATCCGGGTTTCGAGGTGGTCCGGTAGCCACGGGGCTGCGCCGAACTCGGCGGCGTGGGTCACTTCGTGGAAGGCGATCCAGCGACGGAAGCGGTCGTTGTCCGCGTCGAGCGTGTCGGCGACGCGCTGGATGTTCGGATGGACGAAGTAGAGGGCATGCTCGTCCGCGCCGACGCCTTCGGCGAGCAGCAGCGGGTCGTACTGGCCGAGGACGTTCCGTGCGAGAAACGACAGCGCGATCGTCATCGTCCCGGAGTTGATCTTGCGGGCAGCGCTTGGAAACATCCCGGCGTGCTCTTCGAGGGGTGCCATCACACGCTCGAAGGTTTCGACGTTGTTGTCGACCCAGTGGTGGCGATTGACGATTTCGACGGATTCGGGGAGATCGAAGTCGATTCCCGAGACGTCCCGGACGCGGTCGCGAGCGTCACGGACGTCGGTCGCGTACCCCTCACGCTCGGCGTCGTCGATGTCCAGTGATCCGGGGCCTGTCGCGGCCTTCGTCGCTTCGGCCACTGCCGACCAGTCGATCGCGCCACTCCCGGATGCACCGGTTACGGCGCGCATACTGCGATAGAGTCCCATGCACCCCCGTAAGCCAGCGGCGCACATAGGGTTTCTCCCCCGACGCGAGGCCCGCGCCTCGCTCCCGCTTGTGGACTACTCGTCGTCGCCACTGAGTCGCTTCTTCAACACGATTGCCAGAACGACGAGCCCGGCGAGCAGAAAGAGCGGAGCCAGCGAAACCGTCGTCTCCTCGTCTTCGGTGTCGATCTCGATCTCAGTCGACTCTGCATCGTCGACGTCGTCGTTATCGCCAGTCGTGACAGAGCTGAACGGCAGGGCAGTCAGGGCGTCGGCAGTCGCCTCCGCAGTACCGTCGATATCAGCGTTGTCGAGGTGGATCTCGAGGAAGGTGAACTTCGCCATACTCGCACGTTCGACGAGCGAGACCAAAGGCGTTGTCCTGTCACTCGACGATCACGGTTCCGATCATGTTCGACGCGTGCGGGACGCAGACATACGTGTATTCGCCTGCCGTCTCGAAGGTGTGCTCGTAGGTCTGGCCGCTATCGACGACATCGAACCGGTTGCCATCTTGGGGCATCGAACCGAATCCGTCGGCCCCTTCGGGGATTGCTACAGTCTCGTGCATCTCCGGCCAGCCACACACGTTGTGGCTAGCGCTCTCGAACTCCCAGGTGACCGTGTCGCCCACCGAGATGGTAATCTCCTCGGGGTCGAACCGGAACTGATTGTTCGGCCCGACGGCGACCGTGTTCTGACTGCCGTTATTTGCGTCACCACCGTTTCCGTTGTCGCCTCCGCACCCTGCGAGAGCGCCAGCCGCAAGCAGGCCGCCCGTCGATCTGAGAACAGTCCGTCTATCGACGCCGGTTCGATCAGACATATAGCATGGTAGAATCCACAGGTGAATAAGGCGCCTGCCATACCAGTTCGGGACCCAAACCGCAAGACATGCGTCAGACATTGGGGAAACGCTTGTGCGGTCAGCGTTCATTAGTCGGCGTAGATGAACAAGCGCGGGCACGTGCTGAACGCAGTGTTGTTGAGTGTCGGCATCGGGTACATTATCCAGCCGTCCGGCGACGTCGAGACCTTCCGGACGATCGCAGAGGTCTCGGTGCCGATCGTCCTCGGCGCGCTGTTCCCGGACGTCGATACGGCCTTCGGCAAACACCGAAAGACGCTGCACAACCTGCTCGTACTCGGGATCGTCCTCGCGTATCCGATCTACTTCGACAATCTCCAGTTCGTCTGGATCGGCGTGATAACTCACTACGTACTCGATGTCTTCGGTTCCAAGCGCGGAATCGCGCTGTTCTACCCGCTGTGGGACGAGGAGTTCGGCCTGCCAATCGGCGTCACCGTCTCCAGTAAATGGGCCGACGCGATGATGCTCTCGGTCACGGCGTTCGAGCTCGCCGTCGCAGCGTTCATCGTCTACGTCCTCCCAGCCGAGATCCAGGCACAGGGCCAGCAGTTCGTCGGTCTCCAGCATCTACTCGTCTTCTAGAGCCAGCGTCCGTCTGGCTGAGGTCGATCACACAGTGACTGGATGGACGGCCGCCCGCCACTCGTTCCGCAGAGTGTGGGGTTCGTGACCGAACCATCACCGTGTTTATCAGGCCCCGTCTCCGAACCGTAGGCATGGAAATCGTACCGGACACGAGCGTGGTCATCGACGGCCGCGTGTCCGAACAGGTCGCAGACGGCGAGTTCGCCGGCGCGACTGTCGTCGTCCCCGAGGCAGTCGTCGGAGAACTCGAAGCCCAGGCCAACGACGGCCGCCAGCAAGGGTGGGACGGACTCGAAGAGCTCCAGCAACTCGCAGACCTCCACGACGCCGGCGACATCGCCGTCGAATACGTGGGTCGCCGTCCCGACGCCATCGAGAAACGTGAGGCCGGCGAGGGGCAGATCGACGCCCTCATTCGGGATCTCGCTCAGGAGCGCGACGCCACGCTCGTCACCAGCGACGTCGTCCAGAGCGAAGTCGCAGGGGCGAAAGGGCTCGATGTCGTCTATCTCGAACCGCACGGGAGAGACGTCGAACGCCTCGAAATCGAGAACTTCTTCGACGAGTCGACGATGAGCCTCCACCTCAAAGTGGGCGTCGCCCCGAAAGCAAAGCGCGGGGACATCGGCGACATGCACTACCAGACCATTCGCGACGAGCCCGCCAACGAAGCCGAACTCAAGGAGTACGCCCACGAGATCGAGGAGGGTGCACGCGCCAGCCCGGACGGGTTCATCGAGATCGACGAACCCGGCATGAGCATCGTCCAGTTCCGGCAGTACCGGATCGCGATAGCCAGGCCACCCTTCAGCGACGCCCTCGAAATCACGGCCGTCCGGCCGATCGTCAAGACCGATCTCGACGACTACGAGTACGCCGACGAACTTCGGGATCGACTGGCAGAGCGACAGCGCGGCGTCCTCATTTCGGGGTCGCCCGGCGCAGGCAAATCGACGTTCGCCCAGGCTGTCGCGGAATTTCTCAACGACAGCGACTACGCCGTCAAGACGATGGAGAAACCGCGGGACCTTCAGGTCGGATCGGACATCACCCAGTACACCGCGCTCGGCGGGAGCATGGAAAAGACAGCCGACTCTCTGCTGATGGTCCGGCCGGACTACACGATCTACGACGAGGTCCGCAAGACCGACGACTTCGAGGTGTTCGCAGACATGCGACTGGCCGGCGTCGGGATGATCGGCGTCGTCCACGCCACCCGTGCCATCGACGCCCTCCAGCGGCTCGTCGGCCGGGTCGAACTGGGGATGATCCCCCAGATCGTCGACACCGTCGTCTACATCGAAGCCGGCGAGATTGCCAAAGTCTACGACGTCAACACCGAGGTCAAAGTTCCGGAAGGGTTGATGGAAGAAGATCTCGCTAGACCTGTGATCACGATCGAAGACTTCGAAACCGGCCGGCCGGAGTACGAGATCTACACCTTCAATCGACAAGTCGTCACCGTCCCGCTGACGGGTGAAGATGGTGAAGGTGACGAGAGCGGTGTCAGTCGAATCGCTCGTCAGGAGATCCAGCGGGAGATCCGTTCGGTCGCGGACGGTCACGTCGAGGTCGAACTCCAGGGTTCCAATCGCGCGGTCGTCTGGGTCGAACAGCACGACATCAGCCACGTCATCGGCAAGGGTGGCGGCCGGATCTCCGATATCGAGAACCGACTGGGCATCGAGATCGACGTTCGGACTTTCGACGAGCGACCCGGCGGCAAGTCCGGTTCGAGCGCCGGCGGTAGCGGCCAGTCAGCACCCACCGCGGCCCAGGGCGATGTCGTCACGCCCGAGATTACCTCCCGGCACGTGATTGTTCCGGCCCACGACTACACGGGCGAGACGGTCGAAGTCCAGGCCGACAGCGAGTATCTGTTCACTGCGACTGTCTCCCGGGGCGGCGAGATCCAGGTTTCTCGCGGAAGTGCGATCGCCGAGGAACTCGAACAGGCAGTCGACCGCGGCAAGCAGATCAGCGTTGTGCCGTCCTGAGATGACTGCGTCAGGTCGGGATTAGTCAGCAGGCCGCTCGAACGTCAGGCGGAAGGTCGCGCCGCCGTGTTCGTTGTCGTCGACGGTGATCTCGCCACCGTAGGAGGCGACGATTTCACCCACCAGATAGAGCCCGAATCCGGATCCGGGATCGTGGAGATCCATCGATTCTCGGTCGAAGATTGCGTCCTTCCGGTCGTCGGGGATTCCAGGGCCATCGTCGGCGATCGTCACGGTCACACACGCCTCGTCGGCGCTCGTGTCGATCCAGATTTGGGGTTCCTCGACGGGGTTGTGCTGGACGGCATTGATCAGGATATTGTCCAGAACTTCCCCGAGCAGGTCGTCGGCGATGACGTCGGCCGACGGCAGTGATTCGAGATGGAACGCCGCGTCGGGATAGGTCTGCTGGGCGCGCACGACTCTCGATTCGAGGACGTCGTCGATCGGTTGCGGTTCGAGTTCCTGCTCTTTGCCGCGGCCGATCACCTTCGTTACCTTCCGGACTGTCTGGACGAAGTCGATCATCTCCTGCGTCCGGTCGGTGGCGACCTCCAGGTCGTCGTGTACCTCGTAGTCGACTCGGCCGTCGAGTAAGTCGAGTCGGGCCTTGACGACGTTGAGGCTGTTGAGCAGGTTGTGCCGGAGCAAGCGGTTCATGAACTCCAGGCGATTGCGCTCGCGCTGGAGTTCACGGTCGCGCTCGACCGAGGAGAGGGCGTACGCGACGACAGAGCCGAGCCGTCTGAGTGCGTCACGTTCCTCGCCGTCGAAAGCGTCCGGCCGAGTCGAATAGACGTTGAGTGTACCGTGCATCTCGCCATCGGCGATCGGAATCGACGCCGACGCGTGATAGCCGTAGCTTTCGGCGTGCTCGCGCCACTGCTCGTATCGAGGGTCGGTCCGCACATCCTGAATGACCTGCATCTCGCCCGTCCGATGGGCCATAGCCGTCGGCCCTGGCTCGCCTGCGGGGTCGTCGATAGAGAGGTCAAGTCCATCGAGATAGCCCTCGACTCCAGCCTCTGCGTCGAGGACGACGGTGCCATCATCGGTCGCGCCGACCCACGCGAATTCGTAGGAGTCAGAGGCGCCCAGGCGGTCACACACCAGTTGCTCGATCTCGTTTTTCGAGGAGAGGCCGAACATCGATTCGGAGAGGCTGTGAACCAGCGAGTTGATATCGTTGAGCGCGGCCAGTTGGTCCCGGCGTTCGCGAAGTTCGACTTCGTCCATGTGGCGCTCGATGGCCGATGCGAGGATGTTGGCGATCGACTGGAGGAAGTTGACGTCGTACTCGGAGAATTCTCGGGAGTCGGTGTCGTGTGCGCTGAGGATGCCCCAGGGATCGTCGATCGGGCCGATGATCGTCGAGATGCCGCTGGTGACGTCGTGCTCCGTCAGGAGGGCCGGTCCGCTGAATCGCGTCTCGGTGTCGAGATCAGACACGACGATCGGTTCGTCGTTCGCCAGCGTGTGGGCGGCCTGCGAGTCGTCGGCAGTGGCCGAAATACGTGTGTTCCCGACGATACCCTCGTCCCAGCCGACGCCCTGGCGAAGCAGTAACTGCTCGCCCGACGCTTCGAGGTCCAGCACCTTGCAGTAGTCTGTGCCGAGCGTCTCGGCGATAAGCCGCGTCGCGTCAGCCATCAGTTCGTCGATGTCACGGTCGGTCAGCGCGAGTTTGCCGAACTCCGTGACGCCCTCCTGCTGGACGACCCGGTGGCGAAGTTGTTGCTCGTCCGCGACGCGGTCCAGGGCAGCCGAGACGTTCGTCGCGACGATCTCGACGAGCTGGCGCATCTGCTCGTCGAAGGCCCCGCGCTCGGCAGCGATAGCCCCGAGGACACCTTCGTCTCCAACCGGAGCAGCGATAGCCGACTGGATCGGGGCCCCTTCGTGCGGTTGCTCGTACTGAGGGAGGTCCTGTACGTCGGGGACGTATCGCGCCTCGCCTGATTCGTACACCAGACCGGTGATGCTTTGCTCGTCTGGCGTGACCGCGGGGATCTCGATGTCGAGGATATCGGACGGGTCGTCTACCACCGGTGGGCCGAGTTCGTCACGGGCTTCGTCGTACTCGAAATACAGCGCCGCAGGCGCGTCCAGCACCTCTCGCAGGGCGTCTGTTGCGATGTCGATAATCTCGTCATTCGATCCGGCCCGAACCAGGCTTCGGCTGATCTCGTGTATCTCGACCAGCTGCCGTTCGAACCGCTTGCGATCGGCCATCTCCCGAACGACACCACAGCGACCGATCGAATCGTCGAACTCGAAGCGATCGAAGCGGCTCTCGACTGGAATCCCGTCCCCGTCTGCGGGACGGAGATCGAATTCCAGGCTGGCCTTGGTTCGCCGACCATCGGCGAGTTCGGCGACGAGCTGATCTGCCTGTTGTCGGACCGACTCGTCTTTGATCATCGTCGAGGGCTCACCGAGCAGTTCCGACCGATCGTAGCCCGTCATCTCACAGAAGGCGTCGTTGACCATGACGAACGTGTCGTCGTTGTCGACAGCGTAGACGCCGTCTTCGACGGTGGCGACGACCCGCTCGTACAGTTCGAGTCGTTGCTCGCGCTTCTTTTGCTCGGTGATGTCCTGAACGGCCCCTCTGAGCAGCGTGACCTCTCGGTCTTCGACCTTGGGCTCGCCCTGAATCCGCAGCCATCTGATCTCGCCATCCGGTCGCTCGATCCGTGCTTCGACTTCGAAGTGCTCACCGTCGAGGCCGCGTTCGACAGCCTCAGCGACATCCTGGCGGTCCTCTTCGACGTAGACATCGAGGGCATCCTCGAGAGATGGCTCCTCGCCGTGCTCGACCCCGAGAATGTCGTACAGGTTTTCCGACCAGAAAACGTCCATCGATTCCGGATCGATCTCCCAGCCGCCGACATTGGCGATGCGCTTGGTCTGTTCGAGCAGGTCCTGTACTCGATGGAGTTCGCGTTCGCGCTGAGCACGTTCGGTGACGTTTCTGACGACGCCGACACGGTCCCCAGTCGGCAGCAACGAGAACGTCGCTTCGGCTTCGATCTCACGACCGTCTTTGCGCTCGATCGCCGCTTCGAGAGTCGCCGTATCCCGCGTTCCCGCACGCAGTTCGCTTTCGAGGCTGGCCGCCTGCTCGGCCGTCTCCCTGTCGACGACCATCGAGACGTTCGAGCCGAGAAGTTCCTCGCGGTCGTATCCCAGTATCTCGGCGTAGGCGTCGTTGACCATGGTGAACGTCCCATCCTCGTCGACGACGTAGATGCCGTCTTCGACCGTCTCGACGACGGTTTCGTACTGCTCGAGTTCCCGCTCGCGTTCGACCCGGTCGGTCACGTCCCGAAAGTACACTGACAGCCCCGACTCAGAGGGGTACGCGGTGACCTCGAGCCACATCGAAAGCGGCGGGTAGTACTCCTCGAAGGAAACCTGCTGCTGTGTCGCCATCGCCCGTTCGTACTCCTTCTGGAACGTCGTCCCGACGGCGGGTTCGAACGCCTCCCAGACGACCTCGCCGAGGATGTCGTCGCTGTCGACGCCCAGCACCTCCTCGGCCTGTTCGTTGAGGTAGGTGAACCGCCATTGCTCGTCGAGTGCGAAGAACGCGTCGTCGATCCGTTCGAGTACGTCTGTCGCTGTCGCCTGTACGTTACTCATGTCGATCAGATGGGGACTGTGGAACGATCACTCGATTCGGCTGCGGTTGCACCGACGGCGGCGCAACGCAGCGAATCAACGGACTCCAGTTGGTTTCGATTACAGCGTTGCCCATATCGGAAATTGTTCGTCGTTGTATGTCTGAGATAATAAAATCCGTGGCCATCCGCTGCCCCAGTGGTCGAACGGACAGTCACATCACGTGCGTATCTGCAGAGAGGCGGTCGCCGTCGCATCGATCGTTTCGAGGAGTTCGTCCCGGCTCACTGGTTTCGTGAGATAGCGGTCGTACGTCTGTTCGTCGATATTCTCGTCGGGTTGGAATGCGCTGGCTATCACGACGGTACAGTCAGGGTAGGTTGCGGCGATTGCCCCAGCGACTTCGTCACCACTCGTCTCGGGCATCCGTCGGTCGAGGACAGCAACGTCGACGGTTTCGTCGAGACGTTCGAGTGCCTCGTCGCCGTCGGTGGCTGTCTGGGCCGTTACACCCTGAACACTCGACAGCCAGAGGTCGTACATTTCGAGGAGTTCTTGATCGTCGTCGGCCACGAGCACTGTGGTCATACATTGAATGCAACCCTCTCTGACACATATACGAGGGGGCTAATCCACCCCACTGTTTGATTACGCTCGCGGTTGTTCTCCCGACTCGACGGAGGTCAAACAGTAATGCGCGTCCTGATCGCTGGCGCTGCCGGCCGTGATTTCCACGACTTCAACGTCGTCTTCCGCGACCGCCCCGAGGTCGATGTCGTCGCGTTCACACGCGCTCCGGGACAGAACCTCGGCGAACTCGATTCCGGAACCGACCGTCGCTATCCACCCGAACTCGCCGGACCTGGCTATCCCGACGGCATCCCAATCGAACCCGAATCCCGACTCGAAGCCCTGATCGAGTCCCACGAGGTCGATCAGGTCGTCTTTTCGTACTCGGATGTCGCCCACGAACACGTCATGCACGTCGGTTCGAGAGCGATGGCGGCGGGTGCGGACTTTCGGCTCGTCGGCCCAAAACAGATGCAACTCGACGCCCAGGTGCCCGTGGTGGCTGTCGACGCCGTTCGAACCGGCTGTGGGAAGTCCCAGGCGACGGGCGCTCTTGCCGACGCCCTCGACGCTAGAGGTCACGAGGTTCGAATCGTTCGTGAGCCGATGCCCTACGGCGACCTGCTCGAAAACCGCGTCCAGCGATTCGCCTCCCACGACGATCTCGACGATGCGGGCGTCACTATCGAGGAACGCGAGGAGTACGAACAGCACGTCGATTCGGGCCACGTCGTCTTCGCTGGCGTCGACTACGAAGCCATCCTCGACGAGGCCCAGTCCGAGGCCGATGTCCTCCTCTGGGACGGCGGCAACAACGAACTCCCGTTCTTCGATCCCGATCTCCATGTCGTACTCGCCGACCCGCTCCGGGCAGGCGACGAGCTTCGGTATCACCCCGGCGAGACGAACTTCCGACTGGCCGACGTCGTCCTCGTGAACAAGGAGAATAGTGCCACCGATGGGCAGATCCAGACCGTCGTCGACAACGTCGGACGCGTCAATCCAGATGCTGCAATCGTCCACGCCGATTCCGTGGTGACCGTCGACGAGCCAGAGCAGATCGAGGGTGCGCGCGTGCTGGCCGTCGAGGACGGCCCGACGCTCACCCATGGCGGGACGAGCGAGGGCGCGGCCGCCGTCGCCGCCGAACAGTACGGTGCGGCCGAGCGCGTCGACCCGACCGACGGGGCTGTGGGCTCGATCGCCGAGACGCTCGCCGAGTACTCTCACCTCGACCGCGTGCTCCCGGCGATGGGATACAGCGACGAGCAGATCCGAGATCTGGAGCGGACGGTCGAGAACGTCGACTGTGATCTCGTCCTCGCGGGGACGCCCCACGACCTCGGACGGTTGCTCGATGTCGACGTTCCCATTGTGGATGTCCACTACAAAATTCAGTTGCGCGACGATTCGTTTGACGCACTGCTCGAGCGCTACGCGGACAGCCTGGAGCTCTGACCCGCGACAGCGTCCTACCTACAGGCTTTGGTCGCCCTCCTTTCCTGTGTGACCGTCGAGATACTGTCGACAGCATGCGTTCCTCGAACAGCGACGAAAGTGGGGTCGACGTCGGCCGTCGGGAGTTCCTCCTCGGCGGTGGTGTACTGAGTGCGCTCGCACTCGCCGGGACCGGCGTCTACATGACCTCGTCCGACTCGAAATCCAGCGACGAACAGACCTATCTCCTCCAGCAGGGCTACCTGCGGTACGAGGTCGACCCACTCTCGGTCGGAGGCACGACCGTCGAGGAGTTCTACGACTATCAGGACACGAGCGCCGACCCGCCAGCAAACCTGATCGAAGACGACGACGCGTCACGGCTGTTCGTCTACGACGGTCCCGTCGACGCCTCGTTGGTCTTCCTCCACGGGAGCCCGGACGTCGATCACGGTGGCACTGCGAGGTTCGCGTTCTCTGGTCTCAGCAGGGACCAGGGCGAGTGGGCCGTCCGCGACGACCCACGGCGCGTCAGCGACGACTTCGAGCCGTGGGACGGCGGGAATCAGGTCGTCGAGTGGCAGTGGGGCAAGAGGACTACCGACGGCGGTGCGTTCTGGGGCGTCCTCGACAGGCAGGACTTCACGATCAGCGTGAACCCAAAGATCTTCAGCGGCGTCGATAGCTGGCGATTTCTCTCCGGTGATCCGGGCGACCTCGACAGATACGAACTCGTGCGCGAGAAACCAGCGAAGATCAAGCCGACACGCGACCGACAGGTCAAACAGGCCAACGTCGAGATTATGCCCGATAGCGATCCGAACGAGTTCGATCCGTACGCGAACGAGGATCTCACTGTGGCAGTCAAGCCACCGCCGGACGGCGCCGACGACAGCGAGTGGATCGACCCCGACGACCTCGATCCGGGCAACTACGCGGTCAACTTCGGGTCGAGGGAGTATCTCGCGGGACAGAACGCCGCCCAGCCACAGCAGTACGACCGGAGCGGTGGCACGCTCTTCCTCGTCTACAAGGCCAAAGCAGCGAAGTTCACCCTCGAATCAGCCCACGGCTATCTGGTCGGCAAGGCAGGCGAGAAGACGTTCTTTCGCGGGCGGGACACCGTCCGTCCCGGCGGCTTCGACAACGTCGACAGCGACCCACCGCAACTGGTCGTCTCGGACATCCACGCTGACCCCGGTGATGGTGGACTCGACGAGGAGTACGTCGCGTTCGAAAACGACGGCGAGGAACCGCTGGACATCGGCGGCTGGACGATCAGGGACGACGACGGACACGCCTTCGCCGTTCCGGAGGGCTTCACACTCGATGCTGGCGAGACGATCCGCCTACACACGGGCGCTGGCGACACGACAGAGACCGCTCTGTACTGGGGTCGGTCCAGCGCTGTCTGGAACGACGCGGGCGACACGATCGTCGTCCTCGACGCTGACGCGACCGAGGTGCTGACCTACACCTATCCGCAGGAGTGATCACTCGATGGTTCGGTCGGCCAGGACGTCTTCGAGGTCGCGCATGAAGTGGTGAACGGTGTTGCCGACGAGATATGTGGGCTTGCCTTCGTCGAGGCACGTGTCGAGCACCTCCGAAGCGTCGGCGTTCTCCTCGTCATGCGTGCGGACCTCGGCGTCGACTTTTCGTCGAAAGGTCTCAGCGTGGGAGCCAGCAGCGTGGACGCGCCCGATCAGATCGTTCTCGGCCAGCCAGTTCACGTAGTGGACGAACGCCGCCGTTCGGCCCGCGCGGTCGCGACGCGTGAACACGAACGGTGTGACGGTCGGGTCGTCGAGACGCGCGACCAGATACTGCCGGAGCAGTTCCGTCGATTCCACGTCGTTCATCATCGCCCCGTTGGCCACGAGGCCACCACCCCGAAGGCGGTTCCACGACCATTCGCTGTGGAGCTCGGTGATGAGCGACTCGATCGTCCCGGGTGAGAGCGGATCGAGCCCGAGGATGCGCAGGGCCTCGTCGACGACCAGCGCCGAGCGAGCGCCGAAGACATCGGCGAACGGCCCGTCTGGATCGGGTTTCGCGACTGTGAAGTCGATGCCCTGAGCCTCGAACTCTCGGCGGAGGTAGTCGTTGATAGCGTCGTTGCGGTCGCCGCTGACGACGTGTGCGTCCTCGGGGACTGTCCGGGCGAAGACGCGCGCGATGTCAGGCAGCGTCGCCCCGAGCGTCGACTGGTGATCGCGCCGGACGTTGAGCAGGACGACCACCTGTGGATCGAACAGTTCGTTTGCGAGCCGCGTCGTGTACTCGCGGATCCCCTGATTCTCGGCGACGATGGCGTCGACGGGCCAGTAGTCGGCGAGTTCGCGTTCGTTCTCGTAGAGACGAGTGATCCCGTCGCGCTCGATTGCGTGCTCGTCGAGGTTGTGATAGGAGATCGGATGATTGCCCGTCTCCTTGGCGTAGGTCTCCAGGTCGCGAGCGACGAGGGCCTCGTTCAGCCACTGGACGACGGTGGACTTCCCTCGGACGCCTGAGACAGTGACGCGGTAGGGGACCGATTCGACGCGTTCGAAGTGTGCTCTCCCACGGCCAGCGACGTGTCGAGCGTCCGCCGCCAGTCGACGTGCCGTTCCGACGAGGTCACGAATCGGTCCTGTCACGGCTGTTCCTCCTCGGCAATGAGTGGTGAGTCAGTGGGCGACGCGCCGTCGACGGACGAAAAGACCGACTCGCGGGCAAACGCCGACCCGTCGGGGATCGATCGTTCGAGTCTGACGACCGTCAGCCCGGCCAGCAGTAGAACCACCGTGCCCGCGAGGGCGATCAATAGACTTGGTGGGTGCGCGAATGCGGTCCCCAGAGGGTCGACGAACGCCAGCAAAATGAGGTAAAAGACGACAAATAGGCCGGCGGAGAGCCTGATGCTCGCCGATCGGTGTCGCGGTGCTGTCCGGTGGAGGTTGTACGCACCGATGCCAGTGAAGATGCCGATGAAGAAGACGACGATTCCCGGGGCGCTCATACCAGTCAACGCCCCGATTCCGACGCCGAACAGCAGTCCCGAGACGAGCCCGATGGCCAGAAGGTTTCGCCCATAGAGCAGCGTCACCCAGTGGACGATCGAGATGATCGCGAACACGGCTGTCGCACCGAGAACGTACGCGAACGCAGCCGGGCCGAACCGGGCAGAGAAGACGGCGAGCAACGGGACGAGGATGACACCTGCGAGGCGCAGGTCGTATCGAGCGCGAATGAACTCGTAGAAAGCAACGTCGAGGAGTAACAGCGAGACTGTGAGCCATTCGGGGACGACACGGGCCGTCGGCTCACCGACCGGCTGCAGTGAGAGCACTGTGACGACGTCACTGGTGGGGAGATAGAGGAAGGCTGGAAGCCCCGTTTCGACACCCGAGAGCGCGACGAGACTGGCGGCACCCAGGACAAGCAACAGCAGATACGTGATGATCGTCGCCGCGAGGTCACGGCGACGCCGGTCGGCGTCGACGCGCATGAAGTTGTAGGCCGCGATCCCGGGGAAGATACTTCCCACGATCTCCGCGTGCTGGTAGTCGATGCGCTCCGGAAACAGCCACGAGAGGGCGAACGTGACCAGTAGAGAGACGACTGCGCCGACGACGACCGATGCCAGAAAGAGACGCCGACCGTGGATGAGCGTGTACTCTCGTAATGCCCACAGCACGGCGAAGGATGTACCGGTAGCGAGGACGAAAACGATGGGCGAGAAGAGTTCGCGAAAGGTATAGATCGCGAGCAGTGAGAGGACCATCACGCCCCCGAGTCGGTAGCCCCGCCGCTGTGAGAGCACTGCGACGGCCAGGAGGCCCGCCAGTACGACGACCGTCGCGATCAACATTGGAGGCTCTGTGAAAATGTTCGCTCACTCGTGGATAAGTAAGCGGGCTAACGGAGAACTCTCGGAGACGTGTTCTGCCGCCAGATATCGACCTCCCGCGTGGGAGCGAACAGAGACGGCTGGTGAGAATCCGACGACGCCCCGACATCTGTCGCTGTCGGAGTGGCGGCCAGTTCTGGAACGATCCTAGGCGGCGTTTTATTGGTCCATACGCGAATAATCTCGCGTATGTTCGAGACGATTCTGGTGCCGTCGAAACGCCGCGTCGCGGACGACGCCGCCGAGCGGCGAGCGGTCGATCTCGCCGCGATTCACGGGGGCGAAGTCGTCGGACTGTTCGTCGCCGACCCACGGGCGACACCGGTTTCGACGAAACTTTCCCCAGCGGAGGTTACGGAGTTTTTCCTCGAAGATACCGAGCATCCGGCCACGACACTCGAGAACCTCGCTGCCGAGCGTGACGTGCCCGCCTCCCGTGAGACACGCGTCGGTCGACCGGCGAGTGAAATCGTCGCGTGTGCTGAAGAGATTGACGCTGATCTGGTCATCATGGACACACACGCGCGTTCGGGGCTGAAACGACACCTGCTGGGCAGTACGACCGAGCGAACGCTCCGACAGAGCGACGTTCCCGTCCTCTGCATTCCTCGGAGAGAGTGACGTCCTGAGACGGACACTGCTATCGATTAGGACTGGCTTTTTTGTGGACGTACTAGTGAACAGTCCAACGATGGACAGTTTGGTGCGGGATGATCGATTCCGTCGGTATCTCGCTGGTGGCTGTATCAGTCTCATCGGGTGGCTCTTGCTCTCGGTGCCGCTGTACGACATGTGGGACGACACGGGAAGCCTGTCCTGGAGCTTCACCTCCACGTTCGTCGAAAATGTCGTATTCATGATCCTGGCCGCGTTGTTGGTTGCCGGTGGCATCTGGCTCGTCCGTACCGACTGGGAGACGAGCCAGGTCACGACCGTGACGCGCCGGACCCTGCTTTCGACCGGCGTGGTCGCAGTGCTCATCGGCTGGGCAGTGCTCCTGCAGTTGCTCGTCATGGGCGCGCTCAAGCCGATCGTTCTCGCCCTCAACGGCATACTCGTCGGTGCAGTCGTCGCGTTCGGCCTCAGCGTCTCGACCGTCCGTTCGGACGTCTTCCAGCAGGAAGCGGCCCAAAAAACGGCTATCAACGACCAATTCCAATTGCTCTACCGGGCGGCGAGTGACCTCGAACACGCGTCGGCACGTCCCCAGGCGTACCAGCTGATCGAGACAGCCATCGAGGACGTGACCGACGGCGCTGCCTTCCGGATCGTCGTCGACGGAGCGGAAGTGGTCGACGCCACCGGAAAGCGGGACGATCTCACGAACAGACGAGGGGACAGGACACACCCAGTCGAAATATTCGAGATCGGAACTCGTGGGCATATCGAGTTCGTCGGCCGGCCGCTGGAACCCCACGAAGAAACGACGATAGAGCTATTCAGCACGTATCTGGAGCGGACCCTCAGACGGATCGAGCGCGAGGAGACACTCCAGGACGAGCGGGACATCCTGGAGTTCGTCAATCGAACGCTTCGCCACGACACTCTCGGCGATCTCTCGTTACTCCAGGCCCGGCTCGGGATGCTCGAACGTGCGGTCGAGTTCGAGGACGACAGTCACCAAGAGCATCTCACGGTCGCGCTCGATCGGGTCGAGGAGATGGAAGAGTTCGTCCGGACGATGCGGACGTACATGCAGTCGGTCCTCGACGATGAGCACACGCTCGAAGCCGTCGCGCTCGCGCCACTCGTCGAAAAGCACGTCCGGACGACTCGACAGGCCTATCCGGATGTCGAGATCGAGTACGGTGATATCCCGTCGGTCGCCGTCAGGGGCGACGATCTGCTCGATCGAGTGTTCGTCAATCTCCTCACGAACGCAGTCGACCACAACGACGCGTCTCCGGTTCGGATCGATATCGATGGCGAACGCCAGGACGACATGGTGGTCGTCCGGGTCGCGGACAACGGGCCTGGAATCACGGCGGAACGACGCGAATCGATCTTCGAGCGGGGCGAACGCGGAACCGATAGTGACGGCTCAGGATTTGGCCTGTACCTCGTCAAGGACGTCGTCGAAAACTACGGCGGCGAGGTCCACATTCGGGACAACGAGCCGCGCGGGACAGTGTTCGAACTCGAATTGCCGATCGCTAGCTCTGATCGGTGATACAGCCGGCTGTAAGAGTTCGAAAGCATCCGCCACACCGAGGTCTCGATTATCTTGCGGAACGGACAGAGTCGTATGGCGATCGAAACGGAGTGGCGCCCGGGCACGACGAGGGGTGGGGAGTGTCATCCGCTCGTCGAACCGCAGGGCGGTCACCATGTCGTGGGGTGTGGGAGACGGGAGTGGAGTGCGCTGAGACGGGAATTGTGTGGGTGGGAGACGGTCCAGTCTGTCGCGTCGACTCCAGTTGCGGGTGGTTGCTTCGGTATGTCGGGCCGATTCGTTCGACCCGCAGTAACAACTGGCCCTCGAAGTATAGTATAAACCCACCCTAATTGTGTAGTTCGCGGCCTCGTTCGCCAGAGCTGGCTAACAGATACGACATCCGTGGGCGAACGTGATGGCGACCCCAATGGCTACGGTTCTGGGCGACACTCTCGAAAACACGATGGCCCGAACGAAAACACAGTCAGGGCCGCCCTATCCGGCGGCCACCGCTGGCTTGCCAGGGTGGCGGTGACAGTGCACCAGTTCGAAGGTGATCCACCGATCCAGAAGCAGGTTGCACGCACGCTCACCGAGGCCGGCGAGACGCTCGCGATCGCCGAGTCGCTCACGGGTGGGCTCGTGGGCGCGCTCGTCACGACGGTCCCGGGTTCGAGTGACTTCTTCGATCGATCGCTGGTCACCTACTCCCACGAGGCCAAGCACGAGGAGCTGTCTGTCGAGAGGAACGTACTCGAGGGGGTCGGGGCCGTCGACGGGACCGTCGCCGAGCAGATGGCCCGTGGCGCACAGGAGGTAGCGGGCACGACCTGGGGCGTCTCGACGACGGGGATCGCCGGCCCGACGACGAACGAGCGCGGCGATCCAGTCGGCAGGGTCTACATCGGCGTCGTCAGCGTTCGCGACGGAGAGGAGGTGACATCCGTCAGCGTTCAGCGGTACGACTTCGAGGGGTCACGAAGCGAAATCAAGGAGAAGGCGGCACGACAGGCCCTCGAAGACCTCCACGCGATGGCGACGGCGTGATCCGTTCGACGGGTGACGTACCGGTGTGTGCCTGGACCAGTCGATCGATACCGTAACCGCCCTCAGGTGCGTGCGAGCGACAGGTCGGGGAGGACTGACTCGCCGACCACGTTCACGAAGTGTTCGAGGTCGGGCGTCGATGCTAACAACTCTACCTCGTCGAATCCAGCTTCGGTATGGCGCTCGATCAACTCGGCGATATCGGTCGGGTCGCTCGTGATGAGTCCCCAGTCGGGCCACTCCTGTCGGGAGAGTGTCGACCGCGCTCGCTTCTGGATCTCGCGGGGGTCAGAGACGTCTTCGGAGAAGTCCACAGCCATCGAGCCAGTCCAGAATTCGACGGCGTCCAGTGCGGTGTCGTAATCTTTGCCGTAGCCGACCGACGCCTGCTTGATACGTTTGATCTCGTCGGGGTCGCGTCCCGCCTGCTCGGCCCCTGCTTCGAGTGCGGGGACGAGGTCTTCCTGATAGGTTTCGATATCGACCAGTGTCAGGAAGCCGTCGGCGTATCGACCCGCAACCTCCGCAGTCCGGGGCCCGTTGCCGGCGACGTATAGCGGCGGCCGTTGCTCGGGCAGCGTGTAGAGTCGCGCGGTATCGAGGTCCCAGTGATGGCCGTCGTAGTCATGAAATCCACCTTCGAACAGGCGATGGTAGATCTCGCAGGCGTCGATCAGTCGCTGGCGGCGCTCGGGGTAGTCGGGCCACTCGAAACCAAGCGGCCGCTCGTTGAGCGCTTCGCCGGTCGCGAACGTGACGTGAACGCGGCCGGGATACATCGCGCCGAGAGTCGCAACGTTCTGCGCGATTAGCCCCGGATGATAGCGCCCGATGGGCGCGGTCACGCCAGTCCCCATACGGATCTCGTCGGTGCGTTCGAGTGCTGCGCCGAGCCACGGCCAGGCCGCGCCACACTCCGCACCGGTGTGCCACCAGGGATGGAAGTGATCACTCGTCCAGATCGAATCGAGACCGGCGCGTTCTGCGCGCTGGGCGATCCGAGCGAGGTGGTCCGGACTGTGCTGTTCGTGCGGGGCGAACATGCCGACTTGCATACTCGCCTGTTCGAACAGTCGGCCCTTGTATCGCGGTCCAAATCATAGCGCGCACAGCCGGGGAACGTTCCACGTCTCCGCCGGATTCTCAGTCCCCGATTCGCAAGCGACCGTGGCCACCGAATCCCGACCTGCGCGAGTACCAGGATTACCGCCCGGGTTTTTGTTCGGACAGTAGTAATCGAAGGGCATGCGAACGGTGATCGCCCTCGGGGGCAACGCCATCGCCAGCGGCGCGCACCCGACTGTCGCCGACCAGCGCGCACGCATCCGCGAGACGGTCGGGCCGATCCGCGAACTCACCCAGCGAGGCTACGACGTGGTTCTGACCCACGGTAACGGCCCGCAAGTCGGCACACTCCTCCTCCAACAAGAACAGATGGACGCTCCGGAGCGGCCGCTTGACGTGCTCGTCGCGGAAACACAGGCGCAGATCGGCTATCTTCTTGCGGGAGAACTCGACGATCGACTCGATACCCGTGTCGTGACTCTCTTGACCCGAGTGCACGTCGATCCTGACGATCCCGACTTCGAGAATCCGTCCAAGCCGGTCGGCCCCCACTATTCCGAGACCGAAGCCGCCGCAAAACCCTTCGAGACGGGGCCAGTCAGAAGGCCGGACGGTGAGCGTGCCTATCGGCGACTGGTCCCCTCGCCACGTCCCCAGGAGGTGCTTGAAGCCGACGAGATTCAGGCTCTGGTCGAGCGGGGCGCGACAGTCGTCTGTGGCGGTGGTGGTGGCGTCCCAGTCGTCGACACTGGCGGCGGGACCGAAGGCGTCGAAGCGGTCGTCGACAAGGACCACACGACGAGTCTGCTGGCTCGCGAGGTCGACGCCGAAACGCTGGTGATGGCGACCGATGTCGAGTACGTCTACCGAGACTTCGGAACCGCAGAGCAGGAGCCGATCGAGGCGGTCGACGCCGCGGCGATGGGCCAGGCGCTCGACCGTGGTGAGTTCTCCGCGGGGAGCATGCAACCGAAGGTCGAGGCCTGTCTCGACTTCCTCGACGCAGGCGGAGAGCGAGCGGTCGTCACGTCGCTCGACAGGATCGGCGCAGCGGTCGACGGCGACGCTGGCACGCAGATCTACCCCTGATCACTCGGTCGTCGCCGGCTCTGGCCCTGTCTGTGAACATCGCTATTCAGGGAAGACGCGTTCTGTTCGAACAACGATTGCCCGCATCTACGATCCTGACGTGTGTGCGGTCCCCGAGGAGGAGAGCGACGACGACTCGTTAGTCACCGTGACCGAATAGGTAGCCGGTCCGAGGATGTCCGTCTGCTGGGCGAGGACGTTACTCCCGGAGTCTTTGAGCGTCGCGTCCATCGAAATGGTCACGTCGGTCGTACTCGATCCACCATCGGTCGTGGCGTCGAAATTCGACCCCGAGAGCGCCCCGCCGTTGTTCGAGAGGAGGTTGATCGTCGAGAGCGTCTTGTCGATCGACCCGGTTTTCGACGGCGAAGAGACGTCGAAGCTGTATGGCGTCTGCCCGACGGTCGTCTCGCTGGTCGAATTCGTCTTCACTTTCCAGGTCACCTCCACCGTCGACACCTTCGCTTCCTGGCCGTCCCAGGAGACGGTGATGTCCGGCGCGAGGGTGAGCGTGTTCAATTCGCCGTCGGTGGTCGAAACCGAGACATCCGCAGCGGTCAGTCCTGTGGCAGCAAGCGCCTCTTCGGAGCCAAAGAAGACGAGGCTACTCGCGAGCGTGGCCGAAGCAGCAGTCGCACTGCCGACTTTCAACAATTCTCTGCGGTCCATCTCACTCATGGAACTACATCGTCGATCAGACACCCAAAGGGACCGGCCTACAGACTTCCCAACACGAGGCTCTCGCTCACGAACTCGGCTCCCGGCAGCCTACGTACTTCACTTGTCGACGTCCACACCGTGGTCTTCGAGCACCGTGAAGAACTTCTCGGGGTCGACCTGAGGCACCCCGTTTGCGTCGGCGTCCTCTCGTTTCGTCGTCCCCGGATTCGCGCCGACGACCAGATAGTCGGTGTTTCCGGAGACACTTCCTGTGAGCGACCCACCGTGGCGTTCGATCAGGTCCTCGATCTCGTCGCGGGTCCAGCCCTCGATACTCCCGGTGACCACGAACGTGAGGTCAGCAAGCTCGTCGCCGCCCGTCTGTGTGGCCGTCTGCGGTTCGACCCCCCGGTCGCGAAGCCGATCGATCACCGAGCGGTTGCGCTCGCTCTCGAAGAACTCGTGGATGTGGCTGGCAACGATCGGCCCGACGTCCTCGACCGCCTGCAGTTCGTCCTCCGAGGCGTCCATCACCGCATCGAGCGACCCGAAGTGACGAGCGAGCGTCCGGGCCATCGTCGCTCCCACCTCGGGAATGCCGATGGCCGAGAGGAACGTCGCCAGTTCGGGCGACTTCGACTCCTCGAGCTGGTCGATCACCTTCCGCGCGCTCTTCTCGCCCCACCCTTCCAGGCTCGCGAGGTCCTCGACCGTGAGATCGTAGAGGTCTGCGACGTCGTCTTCGACCAGTCCCGCCTCGACGAGCGTGTCCGCGCTCTGTTCGCCGATCCCCTCGATCTCCAGGCCGGCGTCGCTGGCGTAATGCTCGACAGCCCGTTTCAACTGTGCCGGACAGCTGAGTCCCCCGATACAGAAGTGTAGCGGCCCCTCGCGCTCGACAGGACTGCCACAGACGGGGCACTCCTTGGGAACCCTGAAATACTCCTCCGAGTGCGACTCGACGACCTCGGCGACATACGGGATGACGTCGCCCGCGCGCTCGACGCGAACCTCGTCGCCGATGTTCACACCCATTTCCTCGATCTCGGCCTGATTGTGGAGGCTGGCCCGCGAGATGGTGACACCGCCGACATCGACAGGGTCGAGCAACGCGACCGGCGTCAATCTGCCTGTCCGGCCGACCTGCACGAAGATGTCCGAGATAGTCGTCTGCTCGGTCCGGGGCGGGAACTTGTAGGCGTAGGCCCAGCGGTAGTGTCGCGCGGTCGTCCCGAGCGTCTCGCAGTGCTCGCGGTCGTTGACTTTGAGGACGACACCGTCGATCTCGTAATCCAGGTCGTCTCGGCGCTCGAGCAGTTCGTCGCGATAGTCGATCGCCCCCTCGATCGAGTTCGCGAGCCGGCAGGCGTCGTTGACCTTCAGTCCCCACTCCGGGAGCGCCTCGTGTTCGTCCCAGTGCGTGTCCAGTCCCTCGAAGTCGATCGCGCCGCTGGAGGCGGTCGCGTCTTCGGCGACGGACTCGTCTGCGCCCGCCGCGAGCACGTCGTAGAAGAAACAGTCGAGCGGGCGTTCAGCGGTCACGCTCGGGTCGAGCTGGCGGAGCGTCCCCGCGGCGGCGTTACGGGGATTCGCGAAGGGGTCCTCGCCGCGCTCGACACGCTCGCGATTGTACGCGTGGAAGGCAGGCCGCGGGATGTATATCTCCCCGCGGACGGCCAGATAGCCGGGGTAATCGCCTCGGAGACGCTGGGGGACCGACCCGATCGTCCGGACGTTCTCGGTAACGTCCTCGCCCGTTTCGCCGTCGCCGCGGGTCGCGGCGCGCTGGTAGACGCCGTCGACGTAGATCACTTCGACCGAGAGGCCGTCGAATTTGGGCTCGCAGACGTAGTCGACATCCTCACCGACGGCGCGCTCGACGCGGTCGGCGAACCCACGGACCTCTTCGGCGTCTCCGCTGGAATCGATCGAGAGGAGTGAAACGACGTGCTCGACGGTCCCGAGTTCGTCCAGCGGCTCGCCCCCGACGCGCTGTGTGGGTGAGTCCGTCGTCTGGATGTCGTACACGTCTTCGAGAGCTTCGAGCCGCTCGAACAGCGCGTCGTAGGTCCGGTCGGCGATCGCCGGGTCGTTCAGTACGTAGTAACGATAGTCGTGAAACCGGATCGCCTCCCGGAGGTGAGCCGCCTGCTGTTCGGCCGTTTCTGCCGAGAGTTCCTCGACGGGTCGGAAGTCTGTGTCCGGCTCGCGGACGTACGGATTGTTCTCGCTGACGCCACTCTCCCCCGCGGATGTGTCGCTCCCGGCCATAGTCGAATCCTGGCCCGTCGGGGGTAAAAATCGGTCGGGCTGGGGCGCATTGTGAGTCCGACCACGGCCGGGCTGTACTGGCTTGTCGCCGATACCACGTCCTCAGTCGCTCTCGGGCGGGACGGCCAGCACCGGGACATCGCTCGTCCGGATCGTCCGTTCGGCGACGCTGCCGAGCAAGAGTCGTTCAATCCCGCTGTTGCCGTGGGTCCCCATCGTCACCATGTCGATCCCGTTGTCGTCCACGTAGTCGGTAATAGCCTGCACGGGCGCCCCCTCGAAGACAGTCGTCTCACAGTCGATCCCGCGGTCGGAGGCGCGCTCACAGACAGCGTCGACGGCGTCCTCGCGTTGGTCGGTCAGGTGCTCGATAACGTCGGGCAGTCCGGCACCCATATCGAGTCCGGACGCCATCGCCTGCACGTCCACCACCGAGAGGGCGTGGACGGTCGCGCCGCTGCGTTCAGCCAGTGCGAGCGCGTGATCGGTCGCCCGATCGGCCGTGGTGCTCCCATCTGTCGGTACGAGGATATCGTCGAACCGCCCGACTTCGTCGCGTTCGTGAGCCGTCAGGACCGGGACCGACGACGTCCGGAGAACCCGCTCGGTCACGCTGCCCAGCAGGATCCGCTCGACGCCGGTTCGGCCGTGGGTCCCCATCGCGACCATCTCTGCACCCAGGTCGGTGACGGTCGCACTGATGACGTCGTGCGGGATCCCTCGTTCGACGAGCGTCTCGTGAGGGACGCCAGCCTCGACGGCGTGGGCCTCGATGCGTTCGATTGTCCGCTCGACCTGCTCGTCTAGATCGTCCCGGTCTGATTCGGCCTCGGAGTGAGCCGACGCCGGTGTTTCGAGCACAGTCAGCAGCGAGAGACTGGCGTCGAACCGCCGCGCGAGCTCGATCGCTTCTTCGGCGGCGACCGTCGCGGGAGCACTGCCGTCGATCGGAACGAGGATGGTGTCGTACATCGTCCCCAGTGTCGCAGCCGAATCGGATAATGGCTGGGCCTACCAGCAGCGGTGACCCCTCCACAGTTGCGGTGACCGATTAGGCCCGACCGCCAACCACCAGCCACCCGATTGACCGACTGATGACCGACCGCCCCGACTACGAGGACGTGTTACTCCCGACCGACGGATCGAAACGCGCCGAACGGGCCGTCGAGCACGGTCTGGCTCTGGCCGCGAACACGGACGCGACTGTGCATACGATCTACGTCGTCGACGAGCGGTGACACGGGGGCTCCCGCACAAAGAGATCGTCAGGTACGCCGACGCTCACGACGTCGACGTCATCGTCATGGGACGAGCCGGGGACGGTGGTACCGAGCCCCACATCGGTTCGGTGACTGACCGTGTGCTCCGGACGACTGATCGACCAGTGTTCCCAGTTTGAGAAATGGAGCGTCTCGCGATCCGCTACTCCGCGTATCCTTCGCGTGTGAACGCCCCTTCCTGCTCGTAGATGTTGGTCAGTTCGACGATGAGTTCCTCGTAGGACTCTTCGTCCTCGCGATGGGAGTCCAGTTTTCGAAGCGTCGCTTCGCTGACCGAGATAGTCGGTGACATGGACCGATGCTGGCGTGGGAGCGCTCAAAAGGGCGGGGGCTAATCCTGGCCACGAATACGGAGCGAGTTTCGAGCGATTGTCGCGCGCGGCCGAACCTGAAGGCCCAGCCCATCCAGCCGGTAGACGGTCCAACACCGCGATTAGGAGGCGGCTATTTTTCCACTGCGGCGAGAGGGAACTCATGGTCGAACGCGAACACGGCGCTGATCCGCACGACAGGATCCGTGAGCGCATGCCGGTTCTGGCGTCGTACGCCGCATCGAGCGTGCAGCCGTTGGCGGGGACTACAGTCGCCGTCGCCTCGCATCTCGAACCCTCGACCGGCGTCTATATCGAGACGCTCCGGGACGCGGGCGCGACGGTCTATTGCACGGCGAGCAACGCTGACAGTATCCACGGCGACGTGGTCGAACACCTCGACGCGCAGCGAGACGTGAACGTTTTCGCGGCCGAGGACATGTCCGAGGACGCCCTCGACCGTGCGCAGCGGGATCTACTCGGACAGGACCTGGACGTGTTGTGCACCGATGGGGCCGAACTACTCGTGAAACTACAATCCCACCCCGATCTCTCACCGTCCGGGATCGACGGCGTCGCCGAACAGACCACCTCGGGCGTGACGCGAGCCCGGGCGATGGAGACGGATGGACTCCTCGACGCGCCCGTTTTCGCGGTGAACCACACCCCAATGAAACACTGGTTCGACAACGTCCACGGCACTGGCGAGAGCGCCCTCTCGAACGTCATGCTGGCGACCAACACCCGACTCGCCGGTCGAGCGGTCGTCGTCGCTGGATATGGATACGTGGGCCGTGGAATCGCGACCAAAGCCCGTGAACTGGGAGCACAGACGATCGTCACCGAGGTCGATCCCAGGAAGGCGATCCGTGCACACGTCGACGGACACCGCGTGCTGCCGATGGCCGAGGCTGCCGAAGTCGGCGAATTGTTCTTTACTGCGACCGGCAACTGCCACGTCATCACTGACGAGCACTTCGACCGCCTGCAAGACGGCGCGATTCTCTGTAACGCCGGCCACAGCGACGTCGAGGTCGACGTCGACGGGCTGGCAGAGCGCGCGGACGTCGTCTCCGATATCGGCGAGGGGTTGATCAGATATCGACTGCCGGATGGACGAGCGATCGAAGTGTTCGCGGACGGGACCCTCGCAAACCTTGCCGGGCCGTACAGCCAGGGCCATCCGGCCGAGATTATGGACGCAACCTTCGCCGCGATGTTCGTCGCGACCCGTGAACTCGCGGGGCAAGGGGACGACTACACGCCCGGCGTCCACCAACTCCCGACGCATCTCGACCGGGAGGTCGCAGAGAAGAAGTGCGAGGCGCTCGGTATCGATATCGATTCGCTGACCGACCGACAGCGTCGGTATCTCGACACCTGGCGACGCGAGGACATCGTAGATTAGGAAGGTCGTTTTTTGACCCAGTCGTCAGTGTTGGGGACGTAATGAGCAGTGATTCGACAGCCCAATCCGACGTAGACGAGGTCCGATCGGACTTCGAGAAGCTCGTGAAACACACCTCCATGGACGAATCGTTCGTCACCGAGCGGGTGTCAGTTGTCCATACCCACCTCGACGACTACGAACAGGCAGCGACCGAGAAAGAACAGAAGGACGCACTCTCGGAACTCGAATCCGAGATCGGATCGCTTCGGGACCACGTCAAGGAGGAACTCGGAGCTGGGGCGGACCGAGGCCACGAAATTCTCGACGGGATCGGGCGAAAGATCGAGAACCTCTAGTCGTTCCGTCTGCGGTGGGCCCGTACCTCTTGTTGGGTTGATGCAGTTCGGCGCTGGGGCTCTAAAAATAAAATTTCACTGATAGGACTGGCCGTGGGAGTGATCGTTCGACGATAGACCTCTGCACTAGCGAAAGTAAACAATCATAGGCGAAGGAAAAAAGTAACACCGCCCGAAAGACGTACGTGAGCAATACCGCAAGACATGATTCCTGAAGAACGACGCCGGACAATTGTGGACCTCGTCACCGAGCACGGGAGTTATTCTGTGGCGGAACTGGCTGACGTCCTCGACTATTCGAAACCGACGATACGGCGGGATCTGGATACACTCGAACAAAAGGGACTGATCAGCCGCTCGCACGGTGGGGCAGTCCCTGTCGACAAGATCGGTGCCGAACAGTCCTACAGTCAGAAAGAGGTCCAGAACCTCGAGAGCAAACAGGCGATCGCTAACCGAGCAGTCACGGAGATTCAGTCGAACGAAATCGTCTTCTTCGACGGTGGAACGACCACGATGCAGGTCTCCAAATCGATCACGGACGACCAATCGTACGTCGCCGTGACCAATTCGCCGTTGCTCGCGGACGAACTGATCGTCACCGCCGACAAGGTCAAGCTGACGGGCGGGACACTCAGAGGGAAGACACAGGCGCTGGTCGGTCCCACAGCCGAGAAATTCATGCAGCGATTGAACTTCGATCTCGTGTTTCTCGGAACGAACGGAATATCCAGCGGGGCAGGCCTGACGACGCCCAACGAGGACGAGGCTGAGATGAAATCACTGATGGTCGAACATTCAAAACGCGTCGTACTGGTTGCTGATGCCTCGAAATTCGGCCAGCGAAGTTTCGCACGCTTTGCCGACCTCGATGCGATCGATCTCTTGATCACCGACGAACGACCACCGGAACGGCTAGACACCGCGCTCGACAGTGCGGGCGTGTCCGTCACTGTTACACAATGATCCTCACGATAACGCTCAATCCAGCAGTCGATCACACGCTCGCAATCGATACCGAACCGCACGTCGACGCCGTCAACAGAGCCAGCCGTGGCGGGCAGTTCGACGCCGGCGGTAAAGGTATCAACGTCTCACAATACCTCGCGGCCGTCGGCGCGGACACCGTCGCGACCGGCGTCCTCGGCGGTTTCACTGGTACGTTCATCCGCACGGAACTCGCCGACGAGCCGTTCGAAACAGTGTTCGTCGATGTCGCCGAACCGACCCGGATGAACACGACGGTTCTAGCCACAGACGGCGAGTACAAGTTCAACGAGCGCGGCCCGAGTGTCTCCGAAGCCGCCGTCGACGAACTGCTCTCGTGGGTGGAGGCCCTCTCGCCCGAGCACGTCGCCATCGCCGGGAGCCTCCCACCAGGGTTGGGGCCCGAGACAATCGATCGAATCGCCGGCGCTGGTCCCTGGAAGACGAACGTCGACGTCGGCGGCAACATGCTCGTCAAGCTGTCCGAACAGTACGAGACGTGCAAGCCCAACCGAGAAGAACTGGAAGCAGCCGTCGGACGGTCAATCGAGTCGGTCGAGGACGCCGTCGAAGCCGCACGAGAATTACTGGAGACTGGATACGAGCGGGTGGTTACTTCACTCGGAGCTGACGGTGCGGTGCTCGTGACGGCCGAGACGGCACTGTACGGCGAGGCTGCCGAGACCGACGTCGTCGATACGGTTGGAGCCGGCGACTCGCTGTTCGCAGGTGTACTGGCGGCACTCGACCGCGGCGCAGACGAGGCAACAGCACTCAGACGAGGAATTGGCCTCGCGGGGGCAGTCGTCAGCCAATCCGGTACGACAGCGCCGACGGTCGGGAGTGCTGACTCGCTCGGTGCGGACATCTCGGTTCGATCAGTGCCGCTGTCGACAGAGTGAGGGGAGGGTGTCTCTGTCCATGATTGTTACCTGTATATTCCACACTAATCTATCAAAAACAAACGCATTCAAAGACTACTTTTCATAGGTCGTTCATTAATCCTGATGTAGTATGTCGACTTCAAACGGCGACTTCAAAGCAAGACTCACGTCAGTCAAAGAAGACGTGATGACGGGCGTATCGTTCATGATCCCGTTCGTGACCATCGGCGGGATTTTCCTCGCGCTGGCGTTTGCGTGGGCAGCGACACCGTTCTCTTCGGTGACTGTGGAGAATATGTTCGAGCCAGCCGCGCAGGGGACCCTCGCGTGGTTCCTCAGTCAGATGGGGGGTCTCGGACTCACGATAATGATCCCGGTTCTCGGTGGCTACATCGCGTACGCCATCGCGGATCGCCCGGGTCTGGCACCGGGTTTCCTGCTATCGTACCTGATTCAGCAGGGCACTGTGCTCGCGGAAGCCAACAAGGTGTTGGGTCTCCCTGCTGGTGACGGGGGAGCGGCAGCCGGCTTCCTCGGAGCGATCATTGCCGGGCTGCTGGCTGGATACGTGGCCCTCTGGTTGAAACAACGAAACGTTCCAAGCGCCATCAAGCCGATGATGCCGGTGTTGATTATTCCCGTCGCTACCGTGGCAATTCTGCTGCCTGTGATGTTGTTCGTCGTCGGCGTGCCGGTCGCGCTCGCGAACGCAGAATTGACCTCAATGCTCGAAGGGATGGAAAGTACGGCAGGATCTGGATCACTCCTCCCGGCCGCGGCGCTCGGGGCACTTCTCGGCGGCATGATGGCCTTCGACATGGGTGGACCAGTGAACAAGGTCGCATACTTGTTCTCGGTCGGCCTCCTCAGCGAGGGTATCTACGGACCGATGTCGGTCGTCATGATCGCCGGGATGACACCACCGCTGGGCATGGCGCTGTCGAACTTCCTGGCCGAGCACAAGTATCCCGACGAGATGTACGAGAACGCAAAGAGTGCGACCGTCATGGGATTCTCGTTCATCACTGAAGGTGCGATCCCGTATGCCGCGTCTGACCCACTCCGAGTGATTCCGAGCCTGGTTGCAGGAAGCGCGACCGCCGGTGCGCTCGCGATGGCCTCCGGTGTCGAGATGCTCGCTCCTCACGGCGGTGTCTTCGTCATCCCACTGGCAAAGGGCGGTGGCCCGATCCCCGGCCCGCTCGCGTTCCTCGGCTGTATCGCGGTCGGTGCGGTCGTCACTGCCGTGATGGTCACGCTGCTCAAGCCTGACCACGCCCCTGAAATGAACGCCGAACCAACAACTGCGGACTAAACAAATGGATCAAGAAACTGTCGATCGGATCATCTCACCCGATCTCGTCTCACTGGAAGAACCGCCCGGCGAGAAACGCGCCGTCATTGAACACCTACTCGACCTCATCGTCGATGCCGGCCGCGTCAGCGACCGCGAACAGGCACTGGAGGACCTCCTCAAGCGCGAAGAAGAGACCTCGACGGGCGTCGGCAAGGGGATCGGCATCCCCCACGCCAAGACCGCCGGCGCGACCGAGCCGACAGTCGCATTCACCCGCTCGACCGACGGTGTGGACTTCGGCGCGCCGGACGGCAAGCCGGCGACGCTGCTGTTCATGATCCTCGTTCCCGAGGGTGGGAGTGACGAACACCTCGAAATCCTGAGTTCCCTCTCACGAGCGCTCATGAACGATCAAGTTCGTGAGGATCTCCACACGGCTCAGTCGCCGAAAGAGGTAACGAGCGTGCTGACGAAGGCTATCACATGATGGATCGAATTGTCACAATCGTCCCGGAGGCAGGGCTGCATGCGCGACCGGCCTCGAAGTTCGTCGAGACGGCAAACCAGTTCGAGGCTGAACTGCAGATCGCCGCCGACGGTGAGGAGCCGGTCGACGCCCGGAGCATGCTCGGGGTGACGAGTGTCGGTGCCGAACACGGCGACCAGGTCAAGTTGATCGCCGACGGCGAGGACGCCGAGGCAGCACTGGACGCGCTCGAAAAAGTGCTCACGACACCGGAAGACGAATACGATGAGTGAACGCACGCTCTCCGGAATCGGCGTGACACCGCTCTCGGGAGTCGGAACCGTCGTCTGGTACGACCAGGATGTCGAACTTGACGAACCGCCGGCACCCGACTCAGTCGACACGGCGGCCGAACACAGACGTTTCGGGAACGCAGTCGCCACTGCTCGCGAGGAACTGCAGGCCGAGCGCGAGCGAACGGCCGAAAAGGTAGGCGAGAGTGAAGCTGAAATCTTCGACGCACATCTGCAGTTCCTCGATGACCCGCAGATCACCGGCGCGGTCGAGGACGCGATCGACGAGGGGCTACCCGCCGAACACGGCACGCGCGAGGGATTCCAGCAAGGGATCGAGCAGCTAGAGGCTGCAGGCGGCCGGATGGCCGAGCGGGCCGACGATCTGCGCGATATTCGAGACCGACTCGTTCGGATCCTCGCCGACGCTGAGCGGATCGACCTCTCGGCACTCCCCGAGGGTACAGTCTTGCTAGCGGAGATGCTCACTCCAAGTGACACTGCACAGCTCGACCCCGAAGCCGTCGCTGGGTTCGCGACCGCGGCTGGCGGCCGGACCTCCCACGCGGCGATTTTCGCGCGCTCGATCGGCATTCCGGCCGTCGTCGGCGTCGGCGACGACCTGCTCGATATCGAAGCCGACTCCGAGGTTGTCGTCGACGGCGAGGCTGGCGAGGTTATCGTCGACCCGAGTGAAGCGACGCGAGAACGGGCGAGTGAGCGCCGTGACGTCGAGGTCCAGGCAGACCGCGTCGAGACGGCCGACGGAAAAGAGATTGAGGTCGCCGCAAACGTCGGGACACTGGCCGAACTTGAGGGGGCCGTCGCACAGGGCGCGGATGCAATCGGGCTCTTCCGGACCGAGTTCCTCTTCCTTGACCGAGAGGCTCCCCCGGACGAGGACGAGCAGGTCGAGACGTACGTCGAAGCGCTCGACGCCTTCCCGGAGGGGCGCGTCGTCGTCCGGACGCTGGACGTCGGCGGCGACAAACCGATCCCCTACATCGAAGCCGACGAGGAAGACAATCCGTTCCTCGGGATGCGCGGCATCCGCCGATCACTGGGCCCCGACGCCGATCTCTTCGAGACACAGATCCGGGCGCTGTTGCGCGCCGGAGCGGAAGGCGACGGCAATCTCGCAGTGATGTTCCCGCTGGTCGCCACAGTCGGGGAGGTCGAACAGGCGCTCGATGTCGTCGACGAGGTGGCTGCAGACCTCGAAAGCGAGGGGATCGACCACGCGATGCCCGAACTCGGTGTGATGATCGAGACGCCGGCGGCGGTGTTCGTCGGGGACGCGCTGGCCGATCGACTGGACTTCTTCAGTATCGGGACGAACGACCTCGCGCAGTACGTGATGGCCGCCTCCCGGCAGAACGAACACGTCGCCGACCTCCACGATCCCTCGGATCCGGCCGTCCTCCGAGCAATTGATCGGGCAGTCGATGCGGCCCACGCGGGCGACATCTGGATCGGGATGTGCGGCGAGATGGCCGGCGATCCCGAGTTGACGGAGTTGCTGATCGGGCTCGGCCTCGACGAACTGAGCATGAGTGCCGTGACAATCCCGGATGTGAAGGCGAACGTCGTCGAGGCCGAAACCGACGAGGCCGAGTCGCTGGCCGCATCGACGCTCGAATCGAGCACGAAAGACCAAGTACGAAGCGTGATAAGTGATAACAAATGAAATTCGTTGCAGTAACGTCGTGTCCGACAGGTATCGCACACAGTCAAATGGCCGCCGAAGGCCTCGAACAGGCCGCCGAGTCGCTGGGTCACGAGATCCGAATCGAGATTCAGGGCGCGATGGGGGCCGAAGACGAACTGACCAGCCAAGAGATTGCTGACGCGGACGCGGTCATCATCGCTGCTGACACGTCGGTCAGTCAGGACCGGTTCGAAGGTAAGCCGCTCGTCAAAACGAAAGTCGCGAGAGCGATCAACGAAGGTGAGGACCTCGTGCGTGAAGCCGCTGCGGAAGCCGAGGGCGACGCCGACCACGACGAGTCGACCGAATCGACGGCCGAGCGACCAGCTGATGATACGGTTGCGGGCGAACCTGCCGAAACGACAGCGGAATCGTCCACCGGCGAGCGATCCGAATCTGGCGGACTGCTCGGCAAACTCAAATCGCTATTCTCCTGATTTTGGCCCTCGGACGGGGCCGAAATGATATCCGAAAGAATCGACACTAGCAGTATATGCAAGAGCGACAACGACACGAACTGGCAGACACGGCCCAGCAGATTGTCGGTGGGTTCCTGCTATCCGGGCCATTCGTCGTGACTGGCGAGGTGTGGCAACTGGCCCGGAACATGACTGTCTTTCACAGTCTGTTCCTCGTGGCCGTCATCATGGCGATCGGCTACGGTGGCCTCTACGGAGCCGACGACGACCGCGACCCCAGGACCGAAGCCGCGGTGTTCGGTGTGCCCGTCCGATTCATCTCAGTGATGGTCGTCGCGTTCGGCTCGGTCACCTTGCTGGCGTTTGCGATCACCGCGCCGTCAGTCTTTCTCGACGATCTGGAGCCGGTGAGCAGAATGGCTGTCACCGCACGGACCGTCAGCGTCGCAGCCATCTTCAGTGTCGTCGGGGCGGTGACCACCGACAGTCTCTTCTGAAACGACCGGCGGCTGTTCCGCATCCATTATTACGGAGGCGAGTAAACGCTCACACGGTGACAACGAATGCCGTTCTAC
>ENA-ORDC01000363-ORDC01000363.1-marine-metagenome-genome-assembly--contig:-NODE-363-length-46944-cov-10.246527_pt1 | contig 46944 bp, 49 predicted proteins | sample MGYA00237783_ERZ508515 | MGnify/ENA primary metagenome ERZ508515 (study PRJEB26186, sample SAMN06268792) | marine metagenome | isolation source: Eden Landing Ponds, San Francisco, CA, USA | place... | reverse complement strand
CGCAAATACGCAGTCTCTGCCTTACAGGAGAGTGCGAGTGACTCCCCAACCGAGGTCGCTCCCCACGCGGCCGATATCGTCCCACTGCTGAACGAGGAGAATAGCGAGATACGATCGAACGCGGCCACGATCCTGAAGACCGTCGCTCCCGACGCCGACAGTTCGTTAGGGGATCGCTTCGGCCAGTTGCTCTCCTACGTCATCCTCGAGACTGAGCAGGAGCCACGTCGTGACGTGGCGGCCGCTCTCCCGGAAATCGCCGCACACAATCCAGACGTGGTAGCCGCTCACAGCACCCCCTTGTGCCGCCTTCTCAGGGAAGCCTCCGCGCCGATCACCGAGTCGCTCGTGATGACCATCCGAGAGGCGGCTGACGCTCACCCGGGTGACTTACTCGACTGTGTGGGACCACTCTTCGACTATGTCGAAGACGGCGAAAGCGAGGACCACCGTAACAAAGCTGTCGGAACGATACGAATCCTTGCTGCGAAGAATGGAGAAAGGGTGGTTACAGAACTCGGCTCGGCAGGCAGTTCCTCATACATACCCTCACTCGCCGAGATCATTAGTACCCCGGAGCAGGAGTGGGGACTGCGCGTCGAAACCGCTCGGACGGTAGAGATGATCGCGCGAGCGGATCCGGGAGCAGTTTCGTCCCATCTGGGAGTTATCGTCGATTCCCTTGAGGTTTCATCCGAGCAGACGGAGTTTGTGACAGCCGTTATTCGGATACTACTGGCGACCACGAAGAACGACCCCGACGCGGTTGAGGTCTCTGAACACACCGATATCCTGATCACCATCTTATCTGAAGCCGAGGACACCGAGCTTCGGACGGAGATCTGTGACCTACTGACCCAGTTCGCCGACACTGATGCCTCGACCGTTGCGGACTACGCTGACACCCTCGTAGATCTCTTGACGGCTACTGGCGACGTCGAAGTCGAAGTACGCCGGGCCGTGGCCAGAGTCCTGAGCAGTATCGCAGACGACCAACCTGACGTAGTGATTCGACATCTGAGTGACCTCTCCCCACCGTTCGACGACTGGGAGACCCGACGGGAGGCGGCCAAAGCAGTTGGGCAGGCAACAGGCTCGAATCAAGAGCGTGTGGTGGAGGCTATTGAGGAGCAACTCTCTCGGCTTGACGATCCGTCGATCGATCGAACCGGCATTATACACTGGCTGGAGTGGGTGGCTGAAGACGGTGCCGGTGCTGTCCAGCCCTTCATTGGTGACTTGGATATTCGGGGGATGCTGGATGCCGACCGGAACTTAATCGTTGTTACCGCTGGTCTACTTGGGGAAATCGAACAACACGACCCTGGCTATGCTTCAGCGTTTGCTGAGGGTCTGGGCGAGCTCTTGGACGGTCCAGACAAAGTCCGGGCAAGAGCGACTTGGACTCTCGCCCACCTCGCAAAAACCTCGGTAAGAGATGTTGAGGAGTACATTCCACAGTTCGTTGATCATCTGGATCGCGATCACGAATGGGCCAGTAGACAAAGTGCGTTCGCACTCGCGGAGATTTCGGCCCAGAATGCCAGCAAGGTTGAACCACATATTGATGCTGTGGTTGCTGGACTCAACGCGGAGTTTAGAGTAACCCGGTACCACTGTGTTCGCGCGTTAAAACATATCGCCGTCGGACACTCTGAAGAAGTGGCTGATCATCTGGCGGACATGGCCAGTGTTAACGACTACCAAACGTCGTTAGTCTCAACACTTCACGATAGCTATGAAGATACGCGAGAACAGACGGCAGAGACTTTCGGGATCCTCGCGAAGAAAAACGTGGAAGCGATCCTCCCCTACGTGGGAGATCTCGTATACCGACTTGATGATGAAAACGAGACGGTCCAAGCGAAGAGTCTCCGTGCCTTAGGTTACATTACACGGAACAACCACGGCGCCATTACCACGCACACAGAACAGATCGCCACGCTCCTCGGCTACGCCGACACGCGTGACATCTACGACGACCTCGACTTCCGGGCGCGACTCGTCGAGCGCATGATCGAGGAGAACATCCTCGGCTACCACGAGGTCAACGAGGCCATCAAGTCGTTCCAGCGGGACGGCGTCGAGGGTCTCCCCTTCGACATCCACAAATAATGGCGTCCGAACCAGCCGCTGAGAGCGGATCCGACATCACGGCCTCCGAGACGCTCGCGTCCATCGTCGAGGCCTACAACCGGATGGACATGGAGATGTCGCGGTACATCTTCCTCATCGTCCTCCCGTCGCTGGTCTTCTTCGCCGGGACGGTCGTCGTCGCGGTCTTCGTCGAACTCCCCCTCTCCATCCGCCTCCCGATCCCGTTGCTGGGCGCTCTCGTCCTCTTTGCGGCCGTGGCGTACCCGAAACTCCTCGTGAGCCAGGAGCGCGTCGAGATGGAGAACCAGTATCACCTCATGATGACCCACATGACGGTGTTGTCGACGACGAACATCGACCGGATGGAGGTGTTCCGAAAACTCTCCGAGGAGAAGGAGTACGGCGCACTCTCGGAAGAGATCGGTCGGGTCGTTCAGCTCGTCGACACGTGGAACCAGAGCCTCGACGACGCCTGTCGTCGCCGCGCCCGTCGGATTCCGAGCGAACCCCTCGCCGACTTCTTCGACCGCCTCGCGTACACCGTCAACGCCGGACAGGAACTCAGCGAGTTCCTCCTCAGCGAACAGCAGGTGATGATCCAGAACTACGTGACGATGTACGAAAGCACCCTCGACAACCTCGAAGTGATGAAGGATCTCTACCTGTCGATGGTGCTGTCGATGACGTTCGCACTGGTCTTTGCCATCGTCCTCCCCATCCTGACGGGGACGAACCCGAGCATGACCGTGGGCGCCGTCATCGTCCTCTACGCGTTCGTCCAGACCGGCTTCTTCCTCGTCATCCGAACGATGTCGCCGTACGACCCCATCTGGTACTACCCTGACGGGGTCCGACCGGACGGCGAGTGGTCCATGATCGCGAGCCTCGCCGTCGGCGGCGTGCTCTCCATCGTCCTCATCGCCCTCGTCGCCGGCGACCTGTTCGGGCTCGGGCTCGGGCTGACCGATCTGCTCCCCGTCTCGTCGCTCCCCCGACCGATATACATGGCCATCCCCGTCACGCCGCTCGCGATTCCGGGCGTCGTCTTCCGCGTCCAGGAGGAGCGGATCAAGTCCCGCGACAACGAGTTCCCGAGTTTCATCCGGGCGCTCGGCGCGAGCGAGACGGCGAAACAGTCGACCACCACGGCCGTTCTCAAGACGCTCCGGAAGAAGGACTTCGGCCCCCTCACCGACGACGTGGACGACCTGTTCAAGCGCCTGAACATGCGCCTCGAACCGGACCGGGCGTGGGATTATTTCACGGCCAACACGCGCTCCTACCTCATCCAGAAGTTCAGCGAGATGTACCTTGTCGGTAGACAGATGGGGGGCGAGCCCAAACAGTTGGGTGAACTCATCAGCGAGAACATGAATCACGTGAACCAGCTCCGACAACAACGGGAACAGGCGACGGTTACGATGATCGGTCTCCTGTACGGGATCACCGCCGCCTCCTCCTTTGCCTTCTTCATCGGCTTCAAAATCGTCGACATCCTCGCCAACATGTCCCTCGACCTCACCGCTAGCTCCCAGATGGACGTGGGCAAACTCATCCACACACAGGTGTACGACCTCCCACTCATCCAGTTTCTCCTGCTCGGGGTGGTGCTGATCAACGCTGTCCTCTCGTCGCTCATCATTCGAACGGTCGACGGCGGTCACAAGGCCAACGCACTCCTCCATTTCGTCCTGCTGACGTGGATCGGGTGTGCCGTCGCCGTGCTGACCATGTCCGTCGTCGGGGGGCTGCTGAATGTCTGAACGCGTCATCGCCGACTTCGTCGGCCGGTTCTTCCTGACCGGGATGGACCGCGAGGACCCGATTCGGGGGCGCATCATCATGAGCCCGAAACGGCTGGTCCTCGCCGGCGACGATCACAAGGTGACGATCCCCACGTCGTCGATGTTCGACATCGCGGTCGGGCACGTGCCGCCGGAGATGCGCGAGTTCTTCAGCGACTCCATCACTATCGCCTACCGCACTGACGACGGCCGCCGCATGGCCGTCGTCGAGGCCGAGAGCGACACGGTCGACAAGTTCGCGACCGTCCTGTTCAAGGCCCACCTGAACGGCCGGACGGTGACGGTCGAACACCCCGCACGGCGCGGCGGTCGCGTCGTCGACTCCTCGATTCGGAAGGCCAAACTCGCCGTCGACGACGGCTCCCTCGCCTTTTCCGGGCCGGAAGTCGACTTCTCGATCAATCTGGCGACGGTGACCGACTTCGAGAAGGAGACACGGACGCTCGGCGGCGAGAGCCGCCCCGCGCTGTCCGTCCGACACGTCCCGGGCACCACCGCACTCGTCTCGATCGTGGCGCTCCCGTCCGAACGGGTGATGAACCTCCTCGGCCGCTACTTCCGCCTGGAGTACAGCGACATCGTCGAATCGCTGTCCGACATCTCCCTCTCCGACGAGGAGGTGCAGGTGCTCGTGGCCATCTACTCCGCCGGCGAGGGCGTCGACCCGCTCGACGTCGTCGCCTTCGACGCCAGCCGGACGACGATGGTCCTGAACGGCCTCCGCGAGAAGGAACTCGTCGCCGACGACGACGCGGGGACGGTACTGACGCCCAAGGGGCGGGTCGTGGTCAACAGCCGGCTCGAAGAGATCAACAACTGACGGCGGCCGCGTCGCCGGCTACTGGTCGTTCATCGCCTCGCTGGCGATGTTGCGCCCGCGGGCGTTGAGTGCGACTTCGCGCCGGATGCGTATCTCCTCGACCACTTCGAGTTCGATGAGGCGGTCGAACACCTCCTCGACTTCGTCGACGTCCATCCCGAGGAAGTCGGGAATCTCGAACGGCGAGACGCCGGAGTACAGCGCCATCAACACCTCGTTCTGCCGCTCGGTGAGGTCGACGCCGATCTCGCTCCGGCTCTCCCCCTTGCGGAGCAGGGTTTCGAGGATCGAACACCGGCGCTCCGAGCCGGAGATGTACGTCTGGACGCTGGTGCCCTCCTCACTGTGTTCCACCTCGAGTACCTGCCGTTTCTCGTCTTTGACCGACCGCTCGTTGGCCTCCATCGAGCCGATGTCGTCGAGATCGATCTCCACGAACGAGCCGTCCGCGATGGCGAGGTCGACGGCTCCCTCCTCGATCTTCAGGCGGGCCTTCTCCCACTCGGCGTCGGTGACGACGCCACCCTCGACCGCCGGATGGCGCGCGAGGACGACCTTGCGGTCCAGCAGCGCCCGGTACAGCATCCGCTCGAACGATTCGGGCTCTTTCGCGGAGACGAGGACGACGTCGCCGCCGGCTAGCTGGAGGCTCACGTAGCCCGACACCTTCGCGACGAGCTGGTTCACGTCGGTCCGGCCGTCGAGGCTCTCGATCTTCGGGAGCGGGATCGTCCGCTTGCCGCCGTTGCCCGCGAGGATCAGCCGCTTGTTCGACAGCAGGATGCGTCCGCCGGTCCACTCCGCGTCGTTCAGTTCGCGGCCGTCCTTGACGACCTGCGTGAACTTCCCGCGCGTGTCGACGACCTTGCGTTCGCCCTCGCTCATCGACGCCCTCCGAGCTTCGACAGCGCCGAGAACGCCTGTTTGCGGATCTCTTCGTCGTCAGTGCGATCCAGTACCGTCTCGAGTCGGTCGCGGGCGCGCTCGCCACCGACCTTCCCCAGCACGAACACCGCCTTCGACTGGGCGGTCTCCGAACACTCGGCGTCTTCCAGCAGGTCGAGCAGTTCGCGCTCGACCGTCTCACCGCCGAGTTCGACGAGGCTCGTCGCCGCGAACTGGGCGGTCGTTCCATCGTCGGTGTCGAGGGCGTCGATCAGCGCCGCCACGGCGTCGTCGTACCCCTCGTCGTCGGCGACCCGGCCGAGGAGCCACGCCACGTTGCGCCGCTCGCGTGGCTGGTTGCTCTCTTCCAGCAGCTCTACGAGCGGGTCGACGACGCTCCGATCGGCCGACCCCAGCCGGTCGACGATGGTTTCGCGGATGCGGTGGCTCTGCTCGGTCGGCGCCGCCGCGAGCAACTCCACGATAGAGAAGACGGCGGCCCGCCGGACCACGTCGCTGTCGTCGTCGAGCGCCTCGATCAGCGGGTCGATGGCCGCCGCGCCCTGGTATCCGCCGAGCGCCATGACGGCGGCGTAGCGCACCTCGTCGTTGTCGTCGTCGACGGCGTCGAGCAGCGGTGCGAGCGAGCGCTCGGTGCCGATAGCGGCCAGCGCGTCGGCGGCCTCGCGGCGCACGTGGCCGACGGGGTCGTCGAGGCGGGCGGCCAGCGCGTCGGCCGCCGACTCGTCGCCGATGGCGCCACAGGCCCGCGCCACCCGGGAGCGAACCCGCGGCTTCGGATCGTCGAGCGCCTCGACCAGCGCCGGAAGCGCGCCGGCGTCGCCGAGTCGTCGAAGCGCGTTCGCGGCCGCCATCCGTAGCTCCGGACGGTCGGCCGAGAGCGTCTCGACGAACGCCTCGGCGCGCACCCAGTCTGCGCCCTCGCTGTCGACGCCCGCCATCTCGGCGACCAGCCGTTCGATGGCGTCGGCACCGATGGCATCGAGGGCGTCGATGGCGGCGCCCCGTACCTCCTCGTCGTCGTCTTCCTTCGCCGTCCGTACCAGCGCGTCGACTGCCTGTGGCTCGTCGCCGACCACGTCGCCCAGAATCTCCGCCGCCCGTTTCCGGATCGACGGCGAGTCGCTGAGCTTCAGGTGGTCGAGAAGCGAATCCACGTCGCCGTCCTTCTCGAGCTGGTAGAGCGACATGTTACGTTCGCCGGTAGACGCGTCGCCGTTTGTCGACCGTTTCGACCGCGTCGCGGCTCTTCCGTGGGAGCGTCTCGGTCATGCCGATGACGAGATACCCGCCGTCCCGGAGCGAGGAGACGACGGTGTCGACGACCGCCCGCTTCGACTCCGTGTTGATGTAGATGAGGAGGTTCCGGCAGAGGACCAGATCGATCCCCCGTTTCGGTTCGTCCGCGATGAGGTCGTGCTGTTCGAAGGTGACGAGATCCTTCACCGCCGAGCGGACGACGAACGTGTCCTCGTCGCGGTCGACGTACTGCTCGGCGTCGTCGAGCGGTTCGAGTTCGGCCGCCACGTCGCGCGTCTTCGTCGTCCGGTAGACGCCCTCGCGGGCCCGGTCGAGCACGTCGGCGTTGATGTCCGTCCCGAGGATTTCGAGCCGACGGGTTCGGATCTCGTCGTCGTCGAGGGCGAGCATCGCGAGCGAGTAGGGCTCGCGGCCGTCGGAACAGGGGGCGCTCCACACCCGCGTCCGGCCGTGACCGGCCGTCACTTCCCGAAGCGCCTCGCGGATCGGCTCCCACGCCTCGGGGTTGCGGTAGAAACTGGTCACGTTGATCGAGAGGGAGTCGAGCAGTTCCTTCGGCTCCGCCGGGTCCGAGCGCACCAGATCGAGGTAGTCGTCGTACTCCTCCACGTTGCGGCGGCGCATACGGGCCGATATCCGCCGGTCCAGATACGACTCGTTGTAGTACGACGACTCGAAGTCGAGTTCGGCGGACAGGTGATCGAGCAGCGCCTCGAACGCCTCGTCGTCGGTGGTCGAGTTCGGGCTCATGGGGTCAGAGCGTCACCACGTCGAGGATCGGGACGATGTTACCGTCGCCGAGGACGGCCGTCCCGCTGAGTCCCGGAATGCCGCTCAACACCCCCTCGAGCGGTTTCACCACGACCTCCTCCTGTTTGTTCACGTCGTCACACCGCAGCGCGGCCCGACGTTCGGACTTCCGGATGCGGAGGAGCATGCCATCGCCGTTCAGCGTCCCACCCGGGACGTTCAGCTCCGACGCGAGGTCGACGACCGGGTAGATGTCCTCGTCGTGTTCGATCATCGGCTGCTCGTTGATCGTCTCGACCGTCGGCATGCGGCTCACCTCGTCGATGTTCTTGATCGGGACGCCGTACTCCTCGTCCCCGACCTCGATGAACAGCACCTTGACGATGGCGACGGTCACTGGGAGTCGCAGGGTGACGCTCGTCCCCTCGCCGTGTTCGCTCTCGACGTTGACGGAGCCGTCGAGCTGTTTCACCGTGCTGTGGACGACGTCCATCCCGACGCCCCGACCGCTCACGTCGGTCACCTCGTCGGCGGTGGAGAAGCCGGGGTGGAACACGAGGTCGTACACCTCCGAGTCCTCCATGGAGTCGAGTTCCGCCTCGTTCCGGACGCCCTTCTCCAGCGCCTTCTTCCGGAGTTCGTCCACGTCGAGACCGCGGCCGTCGTCCTCGACGGTGACGGTGACGTGGTCGCGCTCCCTGCTCGCGCGGAGTTCGATGGTGCCCTCCGGGTCCTTGCCCGCCGCTTTCCGCTCCTCCGGCGGTTCGATGCCGTGATCCACCGCGTTGCGCAGGATGTGCATCAACGGATCGCTGATCTCGGTGAGGATGGTGCGGTCGAGTTCGATGTCCTGCCCCTCCATCCGGAAGTCGATCTCCTTCCCCTGCTCGCGGGCCAGGTCGCGGACGAGCCGGGGGAACTTGCTGATCACCTTCCGCATCGGGATCAGCCGCATGTCCATCACCGTGTTCTGGAGGTTGCCGGTGATCTTGTCGAGCTCGCCGAGCGTGTCGGTCGCGTTCCCCACGTCGCCGTCGTCGACGGCGCGGCGGAGCTTGATCCGGCTCGTAACGAGCTGTTCGACCAGGCCGTGCAGGTCGTCGAGCTGGTCCACGTCGACCCGGACGGAGCTGATCTCCCGCGAGGAACCGTTGCTCTCGCCGGTCGTTCCGTTCGAACTCCCGGCGGTGTCGTCGTCGTCAGTCGCGTCCGCGGTGTCGTCGTCCGTGGCCGTGTCGGCGTCCGTCCCCGTGTCGTCGTCGGCCCCGTCGTCTTCGCTCCCCGTTTGCGACAGCGTGGCGTCGTCGATGGCGGAGACGCGGTCGAGCGTCGCCCGCAGTTCGTCGGCGGTCGTCGAGGCGACGACCAGATCGAAGCCGTCGTCGTACTCGCCGTCTTCGATCGCCTCGGGCTCGGGCGCCGTCTCGACGAGGTCACACTCCTCGCGGATGGCTTCGAGCACGAGCATCCCGTCGACGCCTTTCATCTCCGAGTCGCCGATGTCGACCGTCACGTCGAACGTGTCGACCTGCCCGCCGTCCGCGTCGTCGCCGCCGTCGCCGTCACCGCCCGTCGCCGATCCGTCCTCGATGACGGCTCGAATGTCGTCTTCGAGGTCGGCGGTCTCCACGTCGACGGTACCGTCCTCGTCGATGGATTCGACGGCGAGTTCGAGGCGGTCGACCCCCGCGAACACCAGGTCCATCACCTCGGGCGTCACCGCCATCTCGTCCTCGCGGAGTTCGTCGAGGAGGTCCTCGAGGGCGTGGGCGAGGTCGCTGGCCTCGTCGTAGCCCATCGCTCCGAAGTTCCCCTTCAGGGTGTGGGCCGTACGGAAGATGTCGTCCATCGCCTCCTGATCGTCGGGATCGGACTCCAGGGCCAACAGGGAGTTGTTGAGGTCGGTCAACTGCTCTTCGCTCTCGTGGACGAACGCTTGGACGTACTCTTCGGTCATGCGTTAACCTCCAGTCGGATGGCATCGAGGATGGCGTCGGGAATCTCGTCGTCGGGCAGGACGTCGTCGACCGACCCGAGTTCGATCGCTCGCTTCGGCATGCCGAACACCGCCGACGACGCCTCGTCTTGGGCGATGACGTGGCCGCCGGCGTCCTTGATCGCCCGGACGCCTTCGGCGCCGTCGGCGCCCATTCCGGTGAGGACGACGCCGACGAGCGGGCCGTCGATTGTCTCGGCGGCCGAGCGCATCGTCACGTCGGCGGCGGGCCGCACGCCGTGTTCCGGCGGGTCTTCGGTGAGTTTGGTGCGGAGTCGTCCCCCGCCAGCCCCCGCGACGACGAGGTGCTTGCCGCCCGGGGCGACCAGTGCGTCGCCGCCGCCGATGCGGTCGCCGTCCCCCGCCTCGCGGACGTCGTACTCGCTAGCGGCGTCGAGGCGGTCGGCGAACCGCCCGGTGAACGCGTCGGGCATGTGCTGGACGATGAGAATCCGGAAGTCGGCGTCCCGCGGGAGCGATCCCACGACCCGCTCGACGACCGTCGGCCCGCCCGTCGAGGACGCGATCAGCACCGTCGCGTCCTCCAGATAGTCGTCGCTGGTGGCAGTCGATCCCGCCGACCGGGTCGACGTGGTGGTGGTGGTGGTCGCCGAGGTCGACGACCGACCGCCGCTCACGTCGGCACCGGCGACGGCTTTCACCTTGCGGACGAGCTGGTCCTCCTTGCTCGACATGCGCGTGCTGACTTCCCCGCCGGGTTTGGTGAAGAAGTCGACCGCCCCCTTCTCCAGCGCCTCGAAAGTCACGTCGGCGCCGTCGGCGGTGTGGGCGCTGAGCATCAGGATGGGCGTGGGACGCTCGGCCATGATCCGCTCGACGGCCTCCAGCCCGTCGACGTCGGGCATCTGCAGGTCCATCGTCACCACGTCGGGCTCGTGTTCGAGGACGGTGTCGACCGCTTCGGCGCCGTCGGCGGCCGTGCCGACGACGTTCACGCCGCCGTTTTCGAGCATGTCGGACAGCATCGTCCGCATGAAATGCGAGTCGTCGACGACGACGGCTCGCGGTGTCGCTCCGCTCATCGACGCGTGGGCCCTCCGCCGTTCACCCACGTCGAGACGGTCCCGAGCGGTCCGTCGAGTCCGGGGGGAGTTCGTCCGATCATACGTTGGTCATCTCTTTCCGTAGCGGTGAAATAAAGACACCGGCACGGTTATCAGAACGGATAATCCGACCAGTACGCTTAATGTGCGAATCACCGACTGATACAGTATGCAGACACGCGACGGGACGAGGATACAGGACCGGGTTGAACGGGGTAGACGATGAGCGAAACGGCGACGCGCTCACGCACCGTACAGCTCCTCGAGTTCGAACTGGGCTCGGAATCGTACGCGGTCGATATCGCACACGTCGCCGAAATCGTCGACGTGAATGATCTCACGGTCGTCCCCAACTCCGCCCCCCACGTCGAGGGCGTCATGGATCTCCGTGGCAAAACGACGACCATCATCGACCCGAAGGCGGTGTTCGGCATCCGCGACGACGGTGCCCGCAAACGGATCGTCGTGTTCGACCGCGAGCAGACGGCCGACGGGAAGCCGGTCGGCTGGATCGTCGACGAGGTCGATCAGGTCGTCGAGGTCGACCCCGACGACGTGGAGTCGTCGCCCGTCGACGACGCCGACGACGCGGTCCGTGGGGTGATCAAACGTGACGGTGACTTCGTCATCTGGGTCCGCCCAACGGTCCTCGATGCGTAGCGATCGCGACCACACACGAAGGTCCGGCGATGCCGTATCAGCGGCGATAATTCGGCCAACAGCTTCATATGTTGTGAGTCGGACCGGACAGTCGAAGACTCACCGGCGAGACGCCCATTCCGGCGCGCTTCGGTGGCTCGACGGTCCCCGGGTCGCGACGAGTCGCGACCGTTCGCGCGCGCCATTCGATCAAGGAGCCCCATCATGACGCCCACGCTCTCAGACGCGACGGTGCTCATCGTAGACGACGAGCAATCGCTAGCGGATCTGTACGCCTACTGGATCGACGAATTCGCCACGGCACGCACGGCCTACGACGGGACGGAGGCGCTGGAGGAGTTGGCCGACGAAATCGACGTGATGTTGCTCGACCGACGGATGCCTGGCCTGTCGGGCGACGAAGTCGTCGAGGAGGTCGAGCGCCGCGGCCTCGATGTCCGGATCGTCATGGTGACCGCGGTCGATCCCGGCTTCGACATCGTCGACATGGGGATCGACGACTACCTGATCAAGCCCGTCGATCAGCCCGAACTCGTCGACACCGTCGAGCGGATGCTCGTCCGGAGCACCTACGACGATCAGCTTCAGGAGAAGTTCCAGCTCGTCGAGAAGAAGGTGACCCTCGAAGCGGCAAAGACCCCTCACGAGCTCGAAGAGAGCGAGGAGTACGCCGAGCTGACCCGACGGCTGGACGCAATCGAGCGCGACCTGGATTCGGCCGTCGAGGAGTTCGACGACGACGACTTCACCGTCGCGTTTCGGGAGCTCCCCGACGGTGGCCCGGTCGATTCGACCGAAGGGTCGTCGTGAGTCGCGGTCCGGTCACCCCTTATCGAACGACCGTCACCGGCACCGGCGACCGACGGACGACGGATTCGGCCACGCTTCCCAGGAGGACGCGAGTGACGCCCCGACGGCCGTGACTCCCGATGACGATGCCGTCGATGTCGTTGTTCTCCGCCCACTCGACGATGGCCCGGGACGGCATCCCGATCACCGTTTCGCCGGTTACTTCCATCCCGTGTTCCTCCGCGCGCGCCTTCGCCTCGTCGAGGACCTGTTCGGTTCGCTCCTCCGCGGAGTCCTGTAAGTGTTCGAACGTGCTCGGTGCCGCCTCGATGGAGCCGTAGCCCACGTCGGTCGGGTCGATGACCGACAGCACCGTGATGTCGGCGTCGGGGTACTCTTCGAGCGCGAATTCGAGCGCGGCGTCTGCGGGGTCTGATCCGTCGATCGGAACGAGTAGTCGTTTCGCCATGCTGTACCGTCCGCACGACACTCCCGTAAGCGTGGGGGGTCACTCCTCGACGGCGGGAAGTCGTTCCGTCGAGTGGGATAGTCAGGTTTTCGTAGGATGGCCCGCAACCCCCGGTATGGGAAGCGATCGTTCCGTCTCGCGACGCGGGTTTCTGACGACCGTGGCGGGCACCGCGGCGACCGCGGCCGCCGCCGGCACCGCGACGGCGCAGGCGTCGTTCGACGGGTGGATGAGCGACGTGGGTAACTACAGCGAGGTGACCGACGCGACCGGACAGGACGAGGTGTCGATCACGGTCGGCGCCTCCGGCAACGGCGGGAACTTCGCGTTCGGCCCGCCCGCCGTCCAGGTCGACCCCGGGACGACGGTCGTCTGGGAGTGGAACGGCGAGGGCGGCCAGCACAACGTCGTCGCCGAGGAGGGCGGCGAGTTCGAGAGCGAACTCAGCGCCGAAGCCGGCACCACGTTCGAACAGACCTTCGACTCCGAGGGTGTCGTCAAGTACTTCTGCCAACCCCACCGCGCGCTCGGCATGAAAGCCGTCGTCGTCGTCGGGTCGATGCCCGACTCCGGCGGTGGCGGCGGTGGCGAAGGCGGTGGTGGCGGCGGCGAAGTCGACCTCCACACGCTCGGCGTGCCGATTCAGGCCCACTGGGTCGGCGCGGCGACCATCCTCGGCATCATCGTCTCGCTGATATTCAGCTTCTACGTGCTGAAATACGGCGAATCACCACACACCGGAACCGGGAGAGGAGAGTAAATGTCATCCAGTGGCAGCACCTACGGCGACATTCACCGATACGAACCGGCCCGCGAGAGCACGGCCGCGGCCATCACGATCGTCCTCCTGACGGTCGTCGAAGTCGTCTTCGTGTTCATGTTCGCCTACGGCCTCGTCAGCGGATGGGGCATCACCGAAACGGGCAACATGTTCCTCGGCGCCATCCTGGCCGTGATCTTCGTCGATCTCGCGTTCATCCTCGCGCTGTACCGCAAGGAGTTCCTCCCCGACGTCGTCATCGTCAAGAAGCGGCGTCGGAAGTGGGAGGACCTCTACATCCGCGAGGAGGACGTCGACGGCGAGACCCTCGGCGACGGGGCGTGGGACACAGTCAAACGCGCGGTCTACCCGTACTACAAGCGATAAGCAATGAGTTTGGAAAAGAAAGACGACATGGACCACGAGGGGTGGATGAAACGGAAGGATCTGACGCCCGTCGAGTCCACCTTCCTGACGGCCCTCATCTGGATGGACAAGCGACTCCGGCTGGTCGACTACCTGGAGTTGCTGGAGGATCTGTACTACAAGGTCAACCTCCAGATGCCGAAGAGTCACACCGAACAGTACGACCTCGACAACAAGTTCTGGTACTGGTACCCGCTGTACGCACTGGGGTCGTTCTCGACGCTCGCGTACATCGTCGCCGCCATCTCCGGTGCCTTGCTCGGGTTCTACTACGCCCCGGCACAGACCGGTGATCCCAGCACGGCGTACAACTCGATCACGTTCATCATGACGGATCTCCAGTTCGGGTTCATGCTGCGGTCCATCCACCGGTGGTCGGCACAGGTGATGGTCGCGGCCGTGTTCCTCCACATGCTCCGCGTGTACTTCACGGGGGCGTACAAGGAGCCGCGCGAACTCAACTGGTTGCTCGGCATCGTCCTGATCAGCCTGACGATGGTGTTCGGGTACACGGGCTACCTGCTCCCGTGGGACCAGCTGGCCTTCTGGGCCGGTCAGATCGGCGTCGAAATGTCGCTGTCGATCCCACTCGCCGGCGAGTGGATCGCCCAACTCCTGTTCGGCGGCTTCACGCTCAGTCAGGCGACGCTACAGCGGATGTACATCATTCACGTGTTCCTGCTCCCGTTCGTCGTGACGGCGCTAATCGCCATCCACATCGGCATCGTCTGGGTGCAGGGCATCGCGGAACCCCACTAAACCATGAGCGACAACGACACCTCAGCCGAGACCCGCGCCGACGGCGGCAGTCCGGGCATCGTCGCCCCGGACGACGAGACGCCCACCTGGCGCGAGCGCAAAGAGCGAACGACCGGTCTCTCGCGGCTCACCTACGAGTACTTCGAGCGGGCCCGACGGGAGGACCAGGACCTCCGAACCGAGTCGGACTACGTTGAACGCGACGTGCTCGCGTTCCCGACGTGGCCCCACGAGACGGTTCGCAACCTCTCCATCGCGGCCTTCTTCACCGGGATGATCTTCTTCCTGTCGGCGACGATGCCGCCACACATCGGCTCGCCGGCCAATCCGAGTTCGACGCCGGCGATCATCCTGCCCGACTGGTATCTCTACTGGTCGTTCGGCCTGTTGAAACTCGGCCCGCTGAACCCCGACCTCGCCATCCTCGGCGGGCAGAAGCTCACCGCCGACCGCACCTACGGCGTGCTGGCGAACGTGGTCGTCGTCGGCGTCATCGCCATCGTCCCCTTCCTGAACAAGGGGTCGGCCCGGCGCCCGGTCGAGCAGCCGTTCTGGTCGGCCGTCGGCGTCGGCGGCGTCGTCTTCGCGCTGACCATCAGCCTGCTGGCGGTCAAGAACCTGATGCCGATGAACGTCCACCTGCTGTTCGACCTGACGTTCCTCCTCCCCATCGTCGCCGCGACGGTCACCTACGCCGTCCTCAAGACGATGCGCGAGGGGTACATGTACGACCTCAACCGTCGGTACTACCGGCTTCGTCCGCCGAAGTGACCGACGGCCGATGACCTCTTCTCCGGACGACGACGTAGGGCGTGATTCCGGAACCGACAGCGACACCACGACCGACGGCCGTCGCGACGTGGTCGTCCCGATGCGCCTGTACAAGACGATCACCGTCTTCTCCACGCTGATCGCCGTCGTCGGCGTCGTCTTCGGATTCGTGTTGCTCGACGCGGCGACGATCCGACTCAGCCTCCTCCGCCGCCTCGTGATCGGCGCGCTCCGTGCGGTCGGTGTCGTCCCACCCACGACGCTCCTGAGCGCCGTCCTCGCCGTCCTCGGCCTCGCGTCCATCGCGTTCGGCGCCGGCGTCTACGTCCTCGGCACGCGCTTTCGCGCTCGCGGAATGGGAAACCCTCAAGAGGACGCCGACGAATCGTCGAGTAATGGCTGACGAATTCATCAAGGGGCTCGGCATCTTCACGGGCGCCGGCCTCGGCTGGCTCGTGCTCGCGGGCTGGTACCGCACGCCGAGTTTCGAGAGCACGCGACAGCTCGTGAGTCCGGTGTCGCCCAGTCCGGCCAGCGCCGACCTGTTCAACCTGCTGGCCATCGGGCTGATGGACGTGCTCTTCTGGTTCGCCCTCCTCGGCCCGCTGGCGTTCTGGGTCGTCCTGCCGGCGGTGCGACAGGCCCAGAAGACGATCGAGAACCGCGGATAGCGTCGACTTCTCGACGTTCGAATCGAACGTCGTCGCAGTTACGGAAACGTGACGTCGACGTCCTGCGCCGACGCGCCTACACGACCAGTCGCCAGAGCGGCTGGACGAAGACGAAGAGGCTCTGGTAGCCGGCGTACAGCAGGGCGAGAAGCGACGCCGCGACGGCGCCCTTGGGCCGTTCGAACGTCATGTCGTTCCGGGCCTCGACCTGCCGGGACTCGAACTCGAAGAAGTCCGTAAGGAACAGGCCGACGGCGATGACCGACATCACCATGCCACCGTGGGGTTCGACGATCAGGAACACGAAGGACGCGAGCACCAGTGCGACCGTCGTGATCGTGTGGGGGAGATGCCGACTCAGTTCGTCGGCACCGTCCTCGACCTGGCTCTCGTGGACGCTGTGAGCGCGAATCCGCGTGAACATGTTCACCACCACCAGCGCCAGCACCATGTGGGCGATGTACGGTTCGAGCGCATCGAGGGCGCCGACCGGGACGGCGAACTGTAGCGGTTGCATACCCTGAACTCACGCGCAGACTCATTAGAAGTTTTCCGTTCGGGTCGGCGTCACGACATCGAGCGTGTCGACACGATCGATCCGCAGGTCGGCGCCCCGATCGACGCTCCCGTGCCGGACGCCGTCGACGACGACGGCGACGGTGCCCTCGCGTTCGACCGAGACGGTCAACGGCGTCGTGGGGTCGACCACCCGCCGCGCCACGGTCGTCGAGAAGGGGGCGATGGGGACGACGGCGGCGCCCGCGCCGGGTTCGAGGATCGCCCCACCCGCCGCGGCGGCGTAGCCGTCGCTTCCCAGCGGCGTCGCGACGACGATCCCGTCGGCCCGGACCGATCCCAGGCGCTCGTCACCGACCGCGACGGCGTACTCGGAGATGCTCGCGGGCGCGTCGGTCACGAGCGTCACGTCGCGGAGTGCGCGAGCGTCGTCGCCACCGTAGCCGAGGCCGAGGATCGGATGCGTGTCGACGCGACGGTCGCCAGCGGCGATGGCGGCGACCGCTGCGTCGAGCGAATCGCGGGCGACGAGATGGCGCCCGCCCTCGGCTGTCACCGGGAGCAGGGGTGCGTCGGGAGGGTCCGTGACGGCCGACCGGATGGCGTCGTCGCCGACGGCGACGACGACGGCTGGGTCGTCGTCCTCGGTGACGACGGTGGCGCCACCGACGCCGACTGCCGCCGTGTCGTCGTCGCCGTCGCGAACGGCGACGTTCACCGCCGCTTGCCTCCGATCCATGCCATACGCGGTACGTCGACCTACGGCGTTAAAAATCTCCCTCGGTCGGAGAGCGCGAACCGCTCGACAGTTCCCGCTCGAACGGCCAGTCGCCGGTGGCGCGCATGCCCGCGGCCAGATCCTGTGCTTCGAGGTCGGCCGCGACGGCCTCGGGGTCGCGGCGAGGGATCGGGTCGCCGGCCGCGAGTTCGGCCACGAGTTCGGTCACGAGGATCGCCCCCTCGCGGAGCGTGCGACGCTCCAGTTTGTCGAGCGTGTCCGCGCGGGTGTGTCCCCAGCCCCGCCCTCGGTCGCCGTCGTCGCTGGAGACGAGGAGGGCCGGAATACCCCGGGCGACGAAGGGCCAGTGGTCGCTGTGGGGGTGCTGAGTCGGACGGACGGAGACGGGGTGGCCGAACCGGTCGGCCACCCGGTCGACCGCGGCGCCGAGTTCGTCGAAGCCGTGGGTGTACCACTGGAGCGTCCGCCCGCGGCAGACGCCGTCGCAGTTGACGACCGCGTGGACCGCGTCGGGGTCGACCAGTTCGGCCTCGCGTTTCGACCCGCGGAGGCCGACTTCCTCGGCGCCGAAACAGACGAGCCGTACCCGGCGGTCGAGGTCGGCCTCGCGCGCGAGGAGGGCGCGCGCGGCTTCCAGCACGGTCGCCGTCCCGGCGGCGTTGTCGACGGCACCCTCAGCGATGTCGTGGGCGTCGACGTGACTCGTCAGGTAGACCGCGCGGTCGGTGTCCGGGCCGATGTCGGCGCGGACGACGCCGCTCTCGGCGCGGGGCGTCTCGCAGTCGACGGCGACGGTGACGCGCTCGCCCTCGTGGCGGCGGGCGAGGCACAGGCCGACCTCGCGGCTGACGCCGACGGCAGGGATCGGGCCGAGAGGGGCGTCGTCGGTGCCGACGCTCCCGGTCGGGGCGAGACAGCCCGGTGTGTGGTTCCGGAAGACGAAGCCGACGGCACCGGCCTCGACGGCACGGTAGTACTTCTCGCGCCGGTGGATGAAGCGGTCGTAGTGATCGGGGACGGTCGAGGAGACGAGGGCGACGGAACCTTCGAGGTCGGCGTCCTCGAAATCTGCCGGGAGGCCGTCGCCGCAGTCGACGAGCGGCCCCGAGACGGTCGCGTCGGGACTCCGCGGGAGGGCGATGGAGTCGGCCTCGCCGTCGGGCGTGTCGATTCGGCTCGTGCCCCTGATCCAGCCCTGAATTCCGAAGTCGTCGACGCTCGCGTTCCGGGCGCCGAGGGCGTCGAGGGCGTCACGCGTCGCCGTCAGTGCCTCGCGTTCGCCCGGGCTCCCCGCCATCCGGTTCCCGATGTCGACCAGTCGCTCCAGATGTGTCCAGCCGGCGTCGCTCGTGAACGTCTCGCCGATCCACTCCATGCCCCTGCGTGTGCGTCCCCGAGACTAACCGTTTCGGTCGGACGACGGGCGGGTTTGGATCGCCATCTCGAACGTCGAACGTCGATCCCTCGACGAACAGCTGTCGAACGTCAAACGGCCGATATTGGGGGGTAGAGCTTCCGAATCCGGCAGGTCTTTATTCGCTCGTCCGCCTATGTGAAACCATGACAGGCGTACGCGTCGCCGGGGTCGGGCTGACGCAGTTCGGGCGACATCCGGAGCGGACCGGACGCGACCTCTTCGGTGAAGCCGCCCTCGCAGCCCGCGACGAATCGACCGTCCCGCCAGCGGATATCGAGTCGATCAACTACGGGAACTTCATGGGGTCGCTGTCGGAGCGACAGGGCCACCAGGCGCCGCTCATGGCGGAGATGGCGGGGCTGCAGTGTCCGGCCACGCGCTACGAGGAGGCGTGTGCGTCCGCCGGGGTCGCCGTTCGCGAAGCCGTTCGGACCGTCCGCTCCGGCGAGGCCGACGTGGTGCTCGCCGGCGGCTGCGAGCGGATGACGAATCTCTCTACTGCCGACGTGACCGAGGCGCTGGCGACCGCCGCCGACGAACTCTACGAGATTCGGGCGGGGATGACCTTCCCCGGTGCGTACGCGCTGATGGCGCGGGCGTACTTCGAGCAGTTCGGCGGTGATCGGGAGGACCTCGCACACGTCGCGGTGAAGAACCACGACAACGCCCTGCCCAACGAGTACGCGCAGTTCCACCGCGCGATCACCACTGACGAAGTGATTGAGGCGCCGATGGTGTCGGAGCCGATCGGTCTGCTCGACGCCTGCCCCGTCACGGACGGCGCGAGCGCACTCGTCCTCGTCAGCGACGAGTACGCCGAACGGAACGACCTCGACGCGCCGGTGTCGATCACGGGGAGCGGTCAGGGTGGCGACAACCTCGCGCTCCACGACCGTGCGGACCTCGCGGTCACGCCAGCGACCGAACGCGCGGCTGCGGAGGCCTACGACGACGCCGGCTGTTCGGCCGACGACGTCGACCTCGTCGAGGTCCACGACTGCTTCACCATCGCGGAAGTGCTGGCGATAGAGGGGCTGGGCTTCTACGACCACGGTGACGGTATCGGCGCCGCGCGGCGCGGCGAGACGACGGCAACCGGCGAGCGACCGGTGAACCTCTCGGGCGGCTTGAAGGCGAAGGGTCACCCCGTCGGCGCCACCGGTGGGAGTCAGATCGCGGAGATGACGCGCCTGCTCCGCGGCGATCATCCGAACAGCGAGTACGTCGAGGACGCGACCCTCGGCGTCACGCACAACGCGGGCGGCACCGTCGCGAGCGCAGTCGTCCACGTCCTGGAGGTGGACCGATGACCGACGCCGGCTACGACGAGTGGCTGGACGCCATCGACGACGGCGAGGGCTACTACCTCGAATGCCCCGAGGGCCACGGCTCGCTCCCGCCGCGCCGGGTGTGTCCCCACTGTAGTTCGACGGCTCTCGAACACGCGTCGCTCCCGGCGACCGGCACCGTCGAGACGTTCACCATCTGTTACGTCGGCGGGCCCGACTTCGAGGATGAGGAGCCGTACGCCACCGCGATTGCCGAGTTCGGTAACGTTCGCCTGACCGGCGTCGTCCGCGGCACCGACCCCGAGGACGTGACGGTCGGGATGCCAGTCGAGCCCCGCATCGGCACCAACCGGACGACCGGCGACGACCTGCTCGTCCTGCGGGCTAGATAGCCTCCCGGACCGCGTCGACGAACGCGTCCGGATACTCGACGTGTGGCAGGAGTTTGGCGTGATCGAAGACGACGAGGCGAGCGCCCGCCTCGTCGGCCAGTTCGCGTCCCGTCGCGAGCGGCGGGAGGGTCGCGTCGCGCCCCCAGACGATCGTCACGGGCGCGTCGCAGTCGAGTAGGGCGGCGCCGAGGTCCAGATCCGAATTACAGTGCCCGGCGACGAAGGAGGCGACGGCGAAGCGGGCGTTGGGCTGGTGGGTGGTCCGCCACTGGTAGTCGGTCCACGCGTCCGAGACGGCGGCCGGGTCGGCGTAGGCGTGATCCGCGTTGAAGTAGCGGATCGACGGCTTCGAGACGAGGGCGTCGAAGCACGCGGTGCCGACGACGGGGGCACGGAGGAGTTCGCGGAGCCACGTCTTCGGCGGGTGGGGGCCGCCGCGGGTGGTGGGGCAGACGGCCACCAGCGAGTCGAGGGTCACGCGGTCGTCGTCGACGGCGCGGGCGACGTAGGCACCCGAGAGCGACGAGGCGACGACGGCGGGCGATTCGTACTCGGCGAGAAAGTCGGCGACGAAGTCCTCGTAGAGCGCCGCGGAGTAGCGAAGCGGCGGGCGATCCGAACGGCCAAAGCCCGGATAGTCGGGGGCGACGACGTGGTGTGTCTCGGCGAGGGCGTCGGCCACCGCGCGAAACTCGCCGCTCGATCCGGCGGCGTTGATGCCGTGGAGGCAGACGAGCGTCGGGTCGGCGGGGTCGCCCAGTTCGGCGTAGGCCACGTCCATTCCGCGCCAGCGATACGTCCGCTCGGTCGCGTCGAGAGCGGGTTCGAGTTCGCCCGCGGCGTCACGGAGGAGTCGGTCGCCGGCGACGATACCGCCGGCGAGGCCCGCGAGGGCGGTGCCGATACGTCGGAGCTTCATACCTTTCCGTGGGCCGCGACGAACTTATCCTCGGCGGCGATCGACGCAGTCGGCGAACGGCTCCAGCACGCGGTCGGCGACGGTGTAGGGATCCGTCTCCCGCGCCTGTACCTCGTCGACGAGCGCGTCCAGTCCACCGTGACGGTCGATTTCGGCTTCCAGCAGGTCGGCGGCGTCGGATCGGAGCAACTGGCGGATCTCTTCGGCGTAGCGGGTGCGCTCCCGGCGGTCGAGTTCGCCCGTCTCGCGCAGGTGGGCGTAGTGGTCGTCGAGCACCTCGATCAACTCCTCGACACCCGTCCCCTCGGTGGCGACGGTTTCGAGGACCGTGGGGTCCCAGTCCTCGGAATCGGCGTCGGTGTCGTCGTCCATCGACGCCACGCCGTGGTGGCCGGCGACGCCGGCCGGCGAGCCGTCGCGCATGTGGAGCATCTCCCGGAGGTCCGAGACGGTGGTCGCGGCGCCGTCCATGTCGGCTTTGTTGACGACGAACACGTCGCCGATCTCCAGAATGCCCGCCTTGAGCATCTGCACGTCGTCGCCGCTCCCGGGTTGGACGAGGACGACCACGGAGTCGGCGGTGCGGACCACGTCCACCTCGTTCTGCCCGGCGCCGACCGTCTCGACGACGATGCGGTCCTTCCCGAAGGCGTCGAGGGCGGTGATGGCGTCGGCGGTGGCGGTCGACAGCCCGCCCAACTGGCCGCGCGCGCTCATCGACCGGAAGAACACGTCCATATCGCCGACGTTCGAGGCCATGCGGATGCGGTCGCCGAGGACCGCGCCCCCGGAGTAGGGCGAGGACGGGTCGACCGCGATGACGCCGACGGTGAGGCCGCGGTCCCGATACTGCTTGGCGAGTTTGTCGACCAGCGTCGACTTGCCGGCGCCGGGGCTGCCGGTGACGCCGATCACCGACGCGTCGCCGGTGTGGGCGTGGAGGGCCGAGACCAGATCGCGATAGCCGCCTTCGCGGTTTTCGATGGTCGTGATTGCGCGGGCGAGCGCCCGGTGTTCGCCGTCGAGGATCCCCGAAACCAGGTCGTCGACGCGCGCCTCGCTCATCGTCGAACGTTCTCGCGGACGAAGTCGATCGTCTCCTGCATCGGCGTGCCGGGACCGAACACTTCGGCCACGCCCGCCGCCTTCAGATCGTCCCGGTCCTCGTCGGGGACGATCCCTCCGACGAGGACGAGGGTGTCCTCGAATGCGCCGTACTCCTTCAGCCCCTCGATCACCTTCGGGATGAGGGTGTTGTGCGCCCCCGAGAGGATGGAGATGCCGAGGACATCGACGTCCTCCTGGACCGCCGCCTGGACGATTTCCTCGGGTGCGCGGTGCAGCCCGGAGTAGATCACTTCGAATCCGGCGTCGCGGAAGGCCCGTGCGATAACGTGTGCGCCGCGGTCGTGACCGTCGAGGCCGACCTTCGCGACGAGACACCGGATGGTCCGCTGTTCCTGCCCCGTACTCATGCGTTACCGTTCACCGTGCGCCCGTTTGACTCTAACGGACCCCTGCCCGGCACGACGACGGAGTTCGTGTCACTGTACTGTTAGTATTGGTGCCTACTTTTATAACGAATCGTAATGTTAACGATAGACATGAACCGACTCATACGGACAGTCGGCAGGGTGGTCGCCGCCGCGACAAGTATCGTCCTTGCCGTTCTCGCACTGACGAGCAGCGTGCTCACCGTCCACGCCGACCAGGAGGAGTGGGCCGAGGTGACGGCCACGCCCGTGACGGCGCCCGTCGACCACGGCGACTTCGAGAACGGAGGTGGGTCCGCATGGGGCTGATCGACAAGATTCTGTCCCTCTTTGGCGGCGGATCGAGCGCCGCCGGTCCGGCGCCGCCATCGGAACAGGAGCCAGAGCCGGAACCCGACGATGACGCGGAGACGGAACCCGAGGCCGAGGCCGAAGCGGAGGGGGAGTCCGAGGACGAAGGATCGGACGATATGCCCACCAAGGACCTCGCTGCAGCGGCTGACCCCCGCCGTCGCGAGGACGAGGAGAACACCGTTTCCAACCGCGCCGAGAACCCCGAGGATCACGAAGCGGCCGAAGACGAGGCCGAGGAGGAAGCGGACGATGGCGGCGGCATGTCGACTAAGGCCGTCGCCGAGATGGCCGACCCTCGCCGCCGCGAGGACGAGGAGAACACCGTCCACAACCGCGCCGAGAATCCCGAGGATCACGAAGCGGCCGAAGACGAGGCCGAAGAGGAAGCGGACGACGACGGCGGCGGCATGTCGACCAAGGCCGTCGCCGAGATGGCCGACCCCCGCCGCCGCGAGGGCGAGGAGAACACCGTCCACAACCGCGCCGCCAACCCCGACGACCAGCGAGCGGCGTAGCGGGCATCCCTTATTCGCCGAGGTGCGTGTCGAGGAACTCGGCGATGGCGGCGTAGGCTTCGATGCGGTTTTCGAGTTTCGTGAACCCGTGGCCCTCGTCCTCGAACACGAGTTCGCGGACGGGGACGCCCGCCTCGCGGGCGCCCTCGACGATACGGTGGGCCTCGCTCACCGGCACCCGGGGGTCGTTCTCGCCGTGGAGGACGAAGAGGGGCGCGGCGATGTCTTCGACGTGGTTGATCGGGCTGATGGAATCCAGCAGCTCGCGGTCCTCGTCGAGCGACCCGTACTCCGCCTCGCGGAGTTCGCGCCGCCAGTCGCCCGTGTTCTCGAGGAAGGTGACGAAGTTGGCGATGCCGACGATGTCGATGCCGGCCGCCCAGACATCGGGGTAGGCGGTCAGGGCGGCGAGGGTCATGAACCCGCCGTAGGAGGCGCCCATGACGGCGATGCGGTCGGGGTCGACGGCGGGGTGGTCGTGGAGCCAGTCGACGCCCGCCTTCAGGTCCGCGACCGAGTCCATCCGCTTCTCCACGTCGTCGAGGTGCGTGTAGGCCTTGCCGTAGCCCGTCGACCCGCGGACGTTGGGTTCGAAGACGGCGTAGCCCCGAGAGAGGAGGTACTGTTTCACCCGGCCGAAGGAAGGGCGGCGCTGGGATTCGGGGCCGCCGTGGACGTCGACGACCACGGGCGTCTCGCCGTGGCCGGTGTCCGTTTCGGGCAGCGAGAAGAAGGCCGGAATCTCCAGTCCGTCGAAGGCGGGGTAACGGACGAGTTCCGGGGCGACGAAGGAGTCACGGGGGATGCCGGCGGTGGAGGCGCGGGTCCAGCGCTCCGTCTCGCCGCTCGTCACGTCGACGACGTAGATGTTGGCGGTGTCGTCGCTCCGGGAGACGGTGAGGGCGAAGCGGTCGCCGTCGGGGCCGAAACTCACGCCGCCGGCGACGGCGTCCGGGAGGTCGGGCGCCGAGAGGCGGTCGAGACGGCCGGGCGCGACGAGTTCGCCGACGCCCAGGTCGGTGTAGCCGTCGACGTTCCGGGAGTAGACGAGGCGTCGGGAGTCCTGATCGACCGCGACCCCGTCGACGTTCCACTCGTCGGCCGCGAGGGCGGTGGCCGCCTCGTCGTCGCTGGCCATCTCGACCGGCGATACCTCGTCGGTCGCGAGGTCGATATACGAGAGCCGGAGCGTGTCGGTGTCGCGGTCGGTGACCAGATAGACGTGCTCGCCGTCGGGTCCCCAGTTGGCGCTGAGATGCCGGACGCTCCCCTCGTGGGGGGTGAGATGGCGGCGCGACCCCGTCGCCACGTCGAGGACGTACACGTCCTGATCGAAACTGGAGTTCGACTCGGTGAGGAGGAGGCGGTCGCCGTCGGGGTCCCACCCGGCGACGGAGAACCACCCGTCGCCCTCGTGGACGCGTTCGGCGTCGGCCCCCGTGGCCGTGCGATCCTGGACGTACACGTCGAAGACGGACTCGTCACGGCGGTTGGAGGCGAAGGCGAAGCGGTCGCCGTCCGGGCGCCAGCCGCCGAACCAGTGTTTGGCGTCGGGGTGTTCGGTCAGGTCGGTGACCGACCCGTCGGTCACGTCGAGACGGTAGAGCGTCTCCTTCTCGTCGCCGCCGCGGTCGCGACCGACGATCATTTCGGGCCGTTCGGGCGACCACGAGGCGAAGGTGACGCGGTCGTCGAAGAAGGTTCGCTGTTCGGGCCAGCCGCCGGGGTCGGAAAGCGTCCACACCTGCGGGACGCCGGTGGTGTCCATGAGAAAGGAGAGGTGGTCGCCGTCGGGCCCGACGGAGGCGCCGTGGGCGCTCCGCACGTTGAGATAGCGCTCGATGTCGAACATACGGGCCGTTGGTCGGGCGCGACCAAACGTGTTCCCCCGTTCCGGTTGGAAGCGTCCCCGATCGCTCACCCATCAGGTGGTCCGACGGCTTCCACGCCGAGGCGGCTGCCGAGACCGGAACGACAAAGTGATCTACTGCCGATACTACTCGCAGATTCGTCCGATGGTCTACCGCTTTCGGTGTCAGCACTGCTCGTTCGTCGTCTGGTCCGCGAGCAGGGACGCACTCGCCGGCGCCGTCGAGTCACACGGACTCGACCACCACCGACAGCGGCTGACCACGCGGGACTTTCGTGTCAGCTGGGACTGTCCGTACTGCGAGAGCAGTGGACAGTATCACGATCGGGACGAGGGGGTCGAGGGGTTCAAGCAGCATCTCTTCGACCACGTCAAGTCGCTCGTCGAATCCGGCGTCCACGTCGCGGACGACATCGACGGGACGGGGAACGTCCTGGTGCGGTCGCCGCGCGGAAGCACGGCATCGAACAACGCACGGATACACTTCCTCTCCCCGGGCGACATCGTGGTGTTCGTGACGACGACCCCGGGTGAACGGCTTCGACTGCTGCACGAAGAGCTACACGAGTGGCCGGCACAGACGGTCGTCCTCACCACTAAATCCGACGTGCTGGGACGCGTCTCCGACATCGACTTCTCCGAAGTACCGCTGGAGATCGTCCGGCTCGACGGCCGACTCGGCCTCTCCGGGCTCGGTGAGACGCTGTCCCGCGTCGTCGAGGAGTACGAGGCGGCCGCCGGCAAGATAGCCGTCGAAATCGACATTCTCTCCGAACTCGTCGAGAAGTTCGATCTCCAGACCGTCTTCAAGTTCCTTCACTTGCTGGGAAAGCGCATCGAGCAGGCCGACGCGCTGGCACACTACCACGTCGATTCGCGGTCACGGTCGGAGTCGACGATCAACGTACTCGATCAGCTGTTCGACCTCTCGATAACGGCACACGACGAGCGATTCGTCTCCGAGTAGCCCACTGGCCCGTAGGCGTCGACGGCGCTCACGCCGACCCGTTCGACTCGCCGTCGTCCCCGCGGTGGCGCCTCGTGTAGTCTTCCGGCTCGCGGACGTACGTGTAGTCGACGGCGTTGGTCACGATGTCGGCCGAGAGGCTCCCACCGATCCCTTCGAGCACCCGCTCCGCGCGTTCGGCAACGTCCCCCGGGGTATCCTCGTCGTCGACGAGGATCTGGAGCCGTCGTTCGAGTTCGTCGCTGCCGAGTTCGGTGAGACTGGCCACCGCGAGTCGTGCGGTGTGGTCGTCGGACGCGTCGAGTGCGTCGATCAGACAGTCGTACACCGCGTCGCGCCGCTCGTCGTCGGCGTCGGCGTCGGCCACATACCCGAGCAACCACACCGCGTTGTGCCGCACCGCGGTTCGCCGGCTCTCGGACGCCATGTCGATGGCGTGTGGCACGACGGCACGCGTGTCGGCGCTCGAAATCTGATCGGCGACGGCATCCCGGACGCGCCGGGTCTGCTCCGTCGGGGCGTCGACGAACAGCTCGACGAGCGACAGTAGCGCCGCGCGCTGCACCGCGTCCGCGTCGTCCGTCAGCGCCCGAACCAGGACGACGACGGGGTCGAGACTCCCGAACTGGCCGAGTTCCTCGACCGCAATGCGTCGGAGCGTCTCGTCGTCGTCCCGGGCGATCGGTACGAGCGATCGGAGGGCGTCCTCGCCACCGATCGATCCGAGCGCCCGAACGGCCTTCTCGCGGACGCGATCCGTGGGGTCGTCGAGCCGGGCTCGAAGCGGGCCGAGACACCGTTCGTGGCCGATCAGCCCGCAGGACGCCACGGCCCGTGCCCGAACGCGGGGGTCCGGATCGGTCGTCGCCGCCACGAGGGCCGCCAGCGAGTCGTCGTCGCCGACCTGCCCGAGCGCCGTCGCGGCGACCATTCGAAACTCCGGGTGATCCGCGGTGAGCCAGTCCTCGAGACGCCGGGACAGCGCTCGCTCCGACATCGCATCGGCGTCAGCGTCGGTCCCGCTCAGTTCGCGGACGAGGCGTTCGAAGGAGTCCTCGCCGTGCCGGTACAGGGCGTCGATCGCCCGAGCGCGGACGCTGTCGTCGTCGTCGTTTCGGACTGCCGTCACGAGCGCACGGACGACTTCCTCCGTGGCGTCCCGGTCGGGGTGCTCGGAGAGGTCACCCAACAGCTCCGCGGCTCGCCGCCTGACAACTGGGTTCGAACTCCGCCGCAGGTGCGCGACGAGTTCCGTGGTCCGTGAGTCGCGAGCGAGTTCGTAGAGAAACGTCGTGTCGGTCACGGGTTATCGATATCGGGGCTACCGAGTGTGTCGACGTACGTGCGGTCGGGAATAAAATCCCCGCCCCGAGCGATCCGGCCTACAGCAGGCCTTCGGCTTCCAGCGCCGCCATCACGTCGTCGACGAGTTCGTCGACGGATTCGTAGGGGAACTCCTGGTGGCCGTCGAGGTTCGCGGCGAGTTCCATCGCCGAGAAGGAGACGTCGCCGGCCTCGAATCGGGTGCCGGGACCGTCCGGCAGCGCCGGAACGAGATCCATCTGGTCGGTGACGGGGAAGTCGGCACCCTCGAACGCCGTCCTGAACTGCTCGCGAAGTTCGGCCGCAACGTCGTCGCTCATGCGCATTCGTGGACGCATCGGGGGGAAAAGCGTTCCGAACTAGAAGAAGCCGTAGTCGTCGATCGCGCGCTCGTAACAGTCGACGTAGCGGTCGATCACCGCGTCGTGATCGTAGGGGGCGTACGCCTCGTTGACGGTCCAGTCCTCCATCGCCGCCGCGGCGACGATTTCGTCGGCGAGTTCCTGGGGACTGGTGACCAGCGCACCCCGTGGTTCCTCCTCGACGAGTTCGTGCGCCGCCGAGGCGGCCTGGTACTCGACGACGCCGACACAGCCACACGCCAGCGCCCGCAACAGGTTCGTCGCGAAGGGCTCCCACGTGGCCGTCTGGGCGAAGACGTGGGCCCCCTTGAGGATCGGCACCTGTTCGGCGGGGGACAGGTCACCGAGGAACTCGACGCGGTCGTCGATCCGGAGGTCTCGGGCGGTGCGTTCGGCGTCGGGGCGGGCCGGGCCGTCGCCGACGACCGCCGCCCGCCACTCGCGGTCACGAAGCTCCGCCAGCGCGAGCAGGAACTCCTCGACGTTGGCGCCCTCGTCGAGCGCGTGAGCGTACACCACGTCGGCACGGGGGTCGACGGGGGCGCTCCGGATACCCGCCATGTCGACGCTGTCCGGGATCATCTCGATGTCATCGTCGGCGGCGCCACACTCCCGGACCGTCGTCTCGACGGTTCGGGAGGGGACGAGCACGCAGTCGGGCGACCGGGCGGCCCAGCGGCGTTGCCACGGCGGCGTCTCGCCGTCCGGGCGCGCCCACCACTCGCCGACGACGGGCGCGCGCCGGAAGCGACCGGCGACACGGGCGGCGGGCACGGCCAGATGCGGATGGGTGGCGGCGTGGACGACGTCGGGGCGGACGCTGTTGAGGACGAAGGGGAGTTTGGCGACGAACGACCGGGGTGACGGCTCGGCCGTCACGCGGCGGTAGGTGACGCCCTCGAAGTCGAAGGACGGGTGGGCGCCATCCCACCACTGCGTACAGCAGACGGTCACGTCGTGGCCGCGGGTCGCCAGGCGCTCGGCGACCGCCCGCATCCGACGGGCGTACCAGTCGTCGCCGTCGTGGGCTGTCGTCATCGACACGAACGCGACGCGCACAGACACGACCACGAGACGGGGGGACAAAAAGCCAGTTCTCGGTCGCCGGGAACGGCCGCCGTCTTTGTGGCGGTGTCGGTCGAACAGACGTATATGTACGATCGGATTCTGGTACCGACCGACGGGAGCGATCCCGCGGCCGCGGCCACCGACCACGCCCTGACCGTCGCCGACCGGTTCGACGCGACGGTCCACGCCCTGTACGTCGTCGACGTCGACGGCATCGCTCACGAGGCACCGGGACTGGGGCTCGACGCCCTCCGTGACGCGCTTCGGACGGAGGGCAAGGCGGCGACGGATGCCGTCGTCGAGCGGGCCGAGGACCGCGGCGTCGACGTGCGGGAATCGGTCGTCGACGGCGTCGCCGAGGACGCCATCGTCGACTACGCCGACGCGGAGGGGATCGATCTGATCGTGATGGGGACCCACGGCCGACGTGGCCTCGACCGCTATCTGGTCGGGAGCGTCACCGAACGGGTCGTCCGCCGGACCGAGGTGCCGACGCTCGTGGTGCGGGGCGGCTGGGACTAGTCAGGGCGCCGCGACGACGACGGCCGCCTCGACGAACTCCCAACTGTAGACGTGGTTGAGGAGGAGGTAGGTGACGACGCCGAGCGACAGCGAGAGGATCCACGCGCCCGCGGCGACCCGGCCGACGCGGGCGTGAGCGGTGTCGCGGAGTTCCGCGGGCGTGTGGGTCACGCCGAGGACGATGGCGTAGAGGACGACCGGAACCGAGACGATGGAGAGGACGATGTGGATCGCGAGCATCGCGAGATAGGCGTAGTAGACGAGCGTGGGGCCGACGAACTCCTTGGTCCCGCCGCCGCCGATTTTGGTCAGATAGAGGACGAGGAAGACGAGGATGAGGCCGAACGCGCCGGCCATGGCGGTCGCGTGTTTCGTCACTTCGTCGCGACGAATCCACCGCCAGCCAGCGATCAGCGAGAGGGTTGCGAGCGTGTTGACGACGGCGATGGCGTCCGAGAGACGGTTCACCTGCTGGAGCGAGAGGTCGGGAAAGATCGAACCGGGCACGACGCCGAGGAAGGTGCCGACGACGAGCGTGTAGCCGACGACCGAGAGGACGAAGGTGACGGCGGCCGGGTGGTCCTTGACCGGGCCGCTCGCGCTGGCCGTTGCCATAGGCGAAGGTTGGACCGCACCGCTATCCCTCTTTCCGTTCTAGATCACGCCGGTTTTCGTCGCCGCCTCGCGCGCCGCCGCCTCGCTGATGCCGTTACCGAGGATGGTGTACCGGTCGCGGATGCGGTGGGCGGTCGTCAGCGCCTCGATGACGGTGTCGTCGTCGAAGCCGAGATCGGCGGCGGTCGTCGGCGCGCCGATAACGTCGAGGGCGTCACGAATGTCCCGCCACATCCCCTTCTCGCCCTCGTGGAGGTAGGCGACGAGGATCGATCCGACGCCGACTTGGTGCCCGTGGAGCGCGCGGTCGGGAGCGATACGGTCGAGGCGGTGGGAGAAGAGGTGTTCGGCGCCGCTCGCGGGGCGCGACGACCCGGCGATGGACATGGCGACGCCGGAGGAGACCAGTGCCTTCACGACCACCCACGCGGACTCCTCTAACCCCTGTTTGATCGACGCGGCGTTCTCGACGAGCATCTCCGCGGTCATGCGGGAGAGCGCGCCCGCGTACTCGGAGTACTCGACGTTCTGGAGGCGGTAGGCGAGCTTCCAGTCCTCGACGGCCGTGTAGTTGGAGACGATGTCGGCACAGCCGGCGGTGGTGAGCTCCCACGGTGCGGCGGCGACGACTTCGGTGTCGGCGACGACGGCCAGCGGCGGGTCGGCCGCGACGCTGTGGCGGGTGTCGCCCTCCGGAATCGACGACCGACCGCTGACGATGCCGTCGTGGCTGGCGGCGGTGGGGATGGAGACGAAGCCGAGGTCGAGGTGGTCCGCCGCCATCTTCGCCGTGTCGATGGGTTTGCCGCCGCCGAGGCCGACCAGATACGTCGCCTCCTCGGCCTCCGCGGCCTCGACGACGCGTTCGACGGCGCCGAAGCCCGCGTGTTCGACGGTGACCGTCGCGGGGTCGCCGCCGAGCTGATCGCGTACTCGGTCGCCGACGAGTTGATCCGGGGTCGGACTTGTGACGACCAGCGGTCGACCGGCCAGGGAGAGATCGCCGACGACGTCGCCGAGGTCGGCGAGGACGCCGTGGCCCACGACCACGTTCCGCGGGAGTTTGATCCACGTCGACTTCTCGAACATAGGGACCCTACTCGACGTGATCCTTTAGTAGCTGAGGGTCGCGATGGCCGACCGCCGTCGATGCCACGCTGCCGGTCCGGCCCTTCTTAACCATACAGTCCAACTCCCGGTATGCGCGTCGTCGTCCTCGGTGCCGGATACGCCGGTCTCACGCTCGCCCGCCGCCTCGAATCCAAACTCCCCGAGACGGCCGACCTCGTCGTCGTCGACGAGTCGGACCACCATCTCGTCCAGCACGAACTCCATCGCGTGATCCGTCGGCCGGCCGTGGCTGACGCCATCACCGTCCCGCTGGAAGATGTCCTGGACCGCGCGACGATTCGAACCGCCCGCGTCGAGGGCCTCGACCGGGACGCCCGCCGAGTCCACCTCGAAGACGCCATCCTCGATTACGACTACGCGGCCGTCTGTCTCGGCGCCGAAACGGCGTTTTACGACCTGCCGGGCGTCCACGAACACGGCCTCCCGCTGAAACGTCTCGACCACGCCCACCGGATTCGCGAGGTGTTTCTCGACGCTTGCGACGCCGACGGTCGGGCGGTCGTCGGCGGCGCCGGCCTCTCCGGCGTTCAGGTCGCCGGCGAACTCGCGGCGCTGGCCGCGGACCGCGACGCCGACGTGGACGTGACCGTCCTCGAACGGATGGCGTCGGTCGCGCCCGCCTTCCCCGAGTCGTTCCAGTCGGCCGTCCGCGACGCCCTCGAAGCGGCGGGCGTCTCCGTCGAGACGAACGCACGCGTCACCGGCGCGACTGCCGACGCGGTCGAACTCGACGATCGGACCGTCCCGTACGACGCGTTCGTGTGGACCGGCGGCATCCGCGGTCCCGACGCGATGGGGGGCGACCGTCCGGTCGTTCGGGGCGACCTCCGGCTCGACGACCGCACGTTCGCCGTCGGCGACGCCGCGCGGGTCGTCGACGCCGACGGCGAAGCCGTCCCCGCGAGCGCCGCGGCCGCCATCCGCGAGGCCCGCACCGTCGCGACGACCGTCGACCGCCTCGTCCGGTGGGAACTGGACGGCGGGGACCAGTTCCCGCCCAAGCTCGCCCCGTTCCGCTTCGACGCCCCGGGGTGGATCGCATCCGTCGGCGACGACGCCGTCGCCACGGTCGGTCCGAAAGTGTTCACCGGCGGGGTGGCCCGGGCCATGAAAGCCACCGTCGGCGCCGGCCACCTCTCCTCGATCGGTGCGATCGGTCGCGCCGCCGAGCTCGTCGGCGAGGAGCTCGGTTGATCGGTGCACTGCGCGCGACCGGCGCGTGATCCGATCGTGTGACAGGTGGGTTTAATTGTCGTCGCCTCCGGACTAGAGACAGGAGCCGATACATGACTGAGAGCGAGGGGGGAACCGTGCTCATCGTCGACGACGACCGCGAGGTCGTTCGAACCTACCGGCGCTATCTCGAAGATACGTACGCGATCCGCGAGGCGTACGACGGCGAGGAGGCCCTCGAAACCATCGACGACGACGTCGACGTGGTGTTGCTCGACCGGCTGATGCCCGGCGCGTCCGGCGGCGAAGTGCTCGACCGGATCCGCGAGCAGGAGTACGACGTCCGGGTGGCGATGGTGACGGCCGTCGACCCCGATTTCGATATCGTCGACATGGGGTTCGACGACTACGTCACCAAACCCACGACCCGGGAGGAGCTTCGACGGACGGTGGCGGATCTGCTCTCCCTGAATCGGCACGCGACCGACGTCCGGGAGTACCACTCGCTGCTCGTGAAAGCCGCCGCGTTACGCGACGGGAAGTCGTCGTACGAACTCGACGAGAACGCCGCCTACGCCGAACTCGAATCGCGCCTCTCCACCCTCGAAGCGTCGATCGAATCCGAGGCCGAGCGTCTGACCGACGACTCGCGGTTCGTCGCGACCCTCCGGGCGATCGACACGTCACAACGGGGGGAGAGCGATGGCTGAAGGCGACGCCAGAGCCGACCGCTACGCCCTCTCGGACGCCCTCCCGGTCGACGTCGACGGCGTCGATCCGGGACTGAACGTCCTGGTGTCCGGCCCGCCGATGTCCGGCAAGCGCCAGCTGGTGTTCGACCTCCTCGCCCCCGAGGCGGTCCCGGCCGACCCCATCGTCGTGATGACGACCGACGACCCGGCCCCGCGTATCCGGACGCAGTTCGACGACCGCGGCGTCCGGTTCGATCAGTCGTCGTTCCGTATCGTCGACGCCACGGGCGCCCCCGGCGACTCCGATCCCGGCATCCACCGCGTCTCGTCGCCCGCCGACCTCACCGGGATGGGCGTCGCGTTCACCCAGGCCGTCGATCAGATGGGAACGCCCGACCGCCTGCGTCTGGGCTTCGTCTCCATCTCGACGCTTCTCCAGTACGTCGACGCCGAACGCGCGTTCTCGTTCCTGCACGTCCTCTCCCGGCGGACGAGCGCCGCGGGCTATCTCGGCGTCTACAGCATCGACCCCACGACTCACGAGGATCGGTTCGTGAACGTCGTCACGTCGATTTTCGACGCTTCGATCGAGATCCGCGAGGACGACGACGGCACCCGCGAGCTCCGGATTCGTGGCCTGCCCGACGTGGCGCCCGAGTGGACGCCCTTCCCGCACTGATCGCGCCCGCTACTCCAGTTCCGTCGGATCGAGTCCGTACACCTGCCGGACGGCCGCCGCCGACACCTTGCCGAGTCGGAGGTCCCGAGCCACGGCCGCGGGGTCGCGGTCGGCCGGATCGCCGAAGCCGCCGCCGCCCGGCGTCCGGACGCTCACCACGTCGCCGGCGTCGAGGTCGTGGGTCGACTTGCCGGGAATCGTCACGGAGTCGCCCCCCGCGCGGGACAGGTAGTCCTCGCCGACCGCGCCGGCCTCGCCGCCCGCGAGGCCGTACGGCGGGTGTCGCCGCCGGTCCGCGAGGAGGCTGAAAGCGACGCCGTCGGTCAGCACTTCGATGTCACGACGGAGGCCGAGGCCGCCGCGGAACTCGCCGGCACCGCCGGTGTCGGGCCGGAACTCGTAGCGTCGCACCCGGACGGGGTAGACCGTCTCCAGCACCTCCGCCGGCGTGTTGAGCGTGTTGCTCATGTGGGCGTGGACACCGTCCATCCCGTCGCCGCCGGTCCGGCCGCCGTAGCCGCCGCCGACCGTCTCGTAGAAGGCGAACGGCTCGCCCTCTCGGTCCACCCCGCCGAAGGTGACGCTGTTCATCGTCCCCTGGGCGGCGGCGACGGACCGCTCCGGCGCCTCCTCGCCGAACGCCCCGAGGAGGGCGTCGGTCGCGCGCTGGGAGATTTCGAGGTTGCCGCCGACCACGGCCGCGGGCGGTCGGGCGTTGACGACCGTCCCCTCGGGGGCACGGATCTCGATGGGGCGGTACGTCCCCGCGTTCGGCGGCACGTCCGGATCGGTCACACAGCGCACCGCGTAGTACGTCGCCGACGCGGTCACCGCGAGCGGTGCGTTGATCGCCCCGGGCACCTGTTGGCTCGTCCCTTCGAAGTCGACGACGAGTTCGTCGCCGTCGACGGTCACCGCGACGGCGATGCGGATATTCTCGGTCCCCTGCCCGTCGTCGTCGAGGCAGTCCTCGAACTCGACGGTGCCGTCCGGCAACGCCTCGATTTCGGCGCGCATCCGCCGCTCGGCGTAGGCCTTGATCTCCGTCGTCGCCGCCCGCAGTGTGTCGAGGCCGTGCCGGTCCGCCAGGTTGCGCACCCGTTCGACCGCCGTCCGGTTGGCCGCCCGCTGGGCGCGGAAGTCGCCCCGGCGTTCGTCCGGCGTCCGCACGTTCGTCAGGAGGAGGTCGAACACGTCCTCGACCGGATCCCCCTCGTCGTACAGTTTCACCGGCGGGACCCGCAGGCCCTCCTGGTAGATTTCGGTCGAGTCGGCGGCGACGCTCCCCGCACGCCCGCCGCCCACGTCGGCGTGGTGGGCGCGGTTGGCCGCGACGGCCACCAACTCCTCGCCGACGAAGACGGGCGTCACCAGCGTCATGTCCGGCAGGTGCGCGCCGCCGTGGAAGGGGTCGTTCAGGAGGATGGCGTCGCCGTCTTGCAACTCGTCGGGCGGGTAGGCCTCGATGGCCGCCGCCACCGAGTACGGCATCGCGCCGAGGTGGACGGGGATGTTCTCCGCCTGACTGATCATCTCGGCGGCCCCGTCCGCGGTCACGTCGAACAGCGCACACGAGCAGTCGCGGCGGTCCTTGATGTTCGGCGAATAGCTCGTGCGCACGAGCGTCGCGTTCATCTCCTCGGCCACCGCGACGCAGGCGTTGCGCAGGACTTCGAGCGTGATGGGGTCGATATCCGTCATGGTTCGATCACCACGTTCCCCAGGCCGTCGACGTGTGCGTCCGCCGCCGGCGGGACGACGGCCGTGCTCTCGACGCCTTCGATCACCGCGGGACCGTCGAGTTCGGCGCCCGGGCCCAGCGTCTCCCGGTCGTAGACCGGCGTCTCGCCCGTCTCGCCGCCGAACGTCGCCGGCCGCGTCGTCCGCGGCGTCGCCTCGGCGTCGGCCGTCGCACCGTCGGCCATCGACAGCGCGGGTGGGTCGACGACGCCCCGCGAGCGCAGGCGAATGGTCACGAGTTCGACCGGCTCGTCCGGCGAGGCGTGGCCGTACCGCCGCTCGTGGCGGTCGTGGAAGCGGTCGGCGGCGTCGTCGAGGGCATCGGCGTCGAGACGGCCCTCCGGCATCGGCACCCGGAGGTCGAACGACTGACCGCGATATCGCAGGTCGACCACGCGCTCGAACCGCCGTCGGTCGGGCCCGTACCCCTCCGACTCCAGGCGCTCTCGCCCCTCGGCTTCCATCGCCTCGAAGCGCTCGGTCAGATCGGTGGGATCCACCTCGGCCCACGGACGCACCGCGGAGACGCCCTCCTCGTAGGCCGCGTCGCTGATGAGGAGGCCGAGCGCCGAGAGGACGCCGGCGGATCGGGGCACGACGACCCGTGGCACGTCGAGTTCCGCCGCGAGTTCCGCGGCGTGGAGCGGGCCGGCGCCGCCGTAGGCCACGAGCGAGAAGTCGCGGGGGTCGTGGCCGCGTTCGACCGAAACCACCCGCAGGGCGCGCTCCATGTTCGCGTTGGCCACGTCGACGATTCCCTGGGCCGCCGCCTCGACGCTCAGGCCGAGCGGGTCGGCAACCGACTCCCGAACCGCCTCGCGGACCGCCGACTCGTCGGCGCTCCCCTCGAAGAAGGCGGCGGGGTCGATCCGGCCGAGCAGGAGGTGCGCGTCGGTGACGGTCGGCTCCGTCCCGCCGCGGCCGTAACAGATGGGGCCGGGGTCGGCGCCCGCCGACTTCGGGCCGACGCGGAGACTCCCGCCCTCGTCGACCCACGCGATGGAGCCGCCGCCCGCGCCGATGGTGTGGACGTCGACCATCGGGACGGTCACCGGATAGTCGCCGACCGCTCCCTCCGTCGTGACGACAGGGTCGCCGTCGCGGACGAGCGACACGTCACACGACGTGCCCCCCATGTCCATCGTCAGCACGTCGTCGATACCGGTCTCGCCGGCGACGTGGGCGGCGCCGCGGACGCCCGCCGCCGGCCCGGACAGCAGGGTGTTCACCGGCCGCTCGCGGGTGGCCGTCGCCGACGCCACGCCGCCGTTCGACTGCATCACCTTCACCGCGGCGGGCACGCCCGCGTCCGCGACGCCCGTCTCGAGCCGGCCGAGATACCGGTTCATCACCGGCTTGAGCGCGGCGTTGATCGCCGTCGCCAGCGTGCGTTCGTACTCCCGAATTTCGGGGAGGACTTCGCTCGAAAGCGAGGTTTCGGCGTCGACGCCCTCCTCGCACAGGAGCTCCCGCATCCGCCGTTCGTGCGCGTCGTTCTCGAAGGCAAAGAGGAAGGCAACGGCGACGCTCTCCACCTCGGCGTCCGCGACGGTCCGGGCGACGGCGCGGGCGCTCTCCTCGTCAAGTGGGTCGACCACGTCGCCCCGCCGATCGAGACGTTCGGGCACCTCGTAGCGCCGGTCACGCTCGACGATCGGTGCGGGTTTCTCCGCGTGGAGGTCGTAGAGGTCGGGGCGGGTCTGGCGACCGATTTCGACGGCGTCGCGGAAGCCGTCGGTCGTCACGAGCGCCGTCTCGGCCCACTCCCGCTCCAGCAAGGCGTTGGTGGCGACGGTGGTCCCGTGGCCGAAGAAGGCGACGTTCGCGGGGTCGAACCCCGCCCGCTCGCTCGCGGCGTCGAGACCGTCGAGTACGCCACGATCCGGGGATTCGGGCGTCGACGGTACTTTGCACATCGTCAGGCCGGACTCGTCGGCGACGACCACGTCGGTGAACGTGCCGCCGACGTCGACGCCGACCCGTACGTCGGTTTCCATACCGTGGACACGGCGCTCGGGCAGATAAATCCCGGCTGCCCGGAGGCGGCAAATTGAAGCGATCGGGGCGGTAAGGAAGCGTATGAGCACGACGGTTTCTCAGCTGGAAGCACTCGGTCGGGAACTCGGCGAAGCAATCGCGGAGACGCAGGCGTACGAACGGTTCGAGGCGGCGAAGGACGCGGTCGAGAACGACGATGCGGCCCAGGAGAAGATCGCCGAGGTCGAACGCCTCCGCGACGAGTTCGTCGCCGCCCGCGACACCGGCGAGGCGACGCAGGAACACATCGCGAAGCTCCAGCAGGCCCAGAACGAACTCCACTCGATGGACGTGATGGAGGAGTATCTGAACGCACAGGAGGCGCTCCAGGGGCAGCTAGAGGAGATCAACCGGGCGATTTCGGAGCCGCTGGCCGTCGACTTCGGCGGCGAGGCGGGTGGCTGCTGTCACGACTAGATTCAAATCCGAACGGGCGGCCAGCCCGGCCCATGCTCGCTATCGCTGGTGGTAAGGGCGGCGTGGGGAAGACGACGACGGCGCTCGGGCTGTCCGCGGCGCTCGACACCTCGGTCGTCGCGGCCGACGCCGATCCTGATATGCCCAACCTGCACGCGCTCGCGGGCGTGGACCGCGACCCGACACTCACCGACCTCGACGGTGACGAGGTCGAAGCCGTCGTTCAGTCCCATCCCGACGAGCCGGGGGTCGGGGTGCTCCCCGCGCCCCACATCGGCGACGCCGATTCCGTCGATCGCTCGCTCACCCGACTGGCCGCCAGCGGCCGGCGAGTGGTCGTCGACTGCCCGGCCGGGGCCGGACCGGACGCCGCCGCGCCGCTCCGCACCGCCGACGCGACGCTCCTCGTCTCGACGCTCTGTGCGCCGGCGCTTCGCGACGCGGCGAAGACGGCGGCGATGGCCCGAACCCTCGACGCCCCACCCTGTGGTGTCGTGTTGACGGGAACCAGGTCGGCGCCGGCTCCCGTCGCCGACCTGCTTGGCTGTCCCGTGGTGGCCTCGATACCGCCCGCCGACGCGCCGATCCTCGCCGACGACGGCGTCCGCGCCGCCTATCGTCGCCTCGCCGACGATCTGGGAGAAGACATATCATGACGCCACCCGAAGGGGTTGGATATGGCTGACCGTCTCCCGACGGGCATCTCCGTCCTCGACAGGCAGCTCGACGGCGGTATTCCGCCGGGGAGCATCCTGTTGTTGAGCGCCGATCCGGCCAGCCAGTCCGAATCGCTGCTGTACGAGATCGCGGCGGCCCGCGGGACCCTGTACGTGACGACCGTTCGGTCCGAACAGGCGGTGCGCGACGCCGTCGATCGCTACCGTGGAAGCGTCGATCGGCTGACCATCCGCGACGCCGGCGATTACCCGCCGATCGACAACGCCACGCGCCTCGTGCGAGACCTCCCCGAGAGTTCGAACCTCGTCATCGACGTGGTCGATCCGCTGGAAGAGGCGGATCCGACTCGCTATCGCTCCTTCCTCAACGAACTCCAGACGCACATGGTCAACACGGGCTCGATCGCGGTGTTGCACGCCATGCACGAACACGGCGACCCGCCCGCCAACCGGTCGCTCACCGAACACATGGCGGACGTGGTGTTCGACCTTCGGACCGACACCGACGGCTCGCAGATCGTCAACCGTCTCGCCGTCCCGAAGTTTCGGGGTGGCGCCGCACTCGAGGAGACGATCAAGCTCAAACTCACCGACGGCGTCACTATCGACACCAGCCGCGACATCGCCTAGCGTACGACGTAGCCGGCCGCCCCGACCGTCACGACGACCGTCAGCAGCATCCAGAGTTGCGGGTTCTCGAACGCGCTCCCGGTCGACCCTTTGCCGAGAAACAGGTAGCCGAAGTAGACCGCGACCGGCGAGAGCCGGAGAAGCGGGCTGGCCGCCACGCCGAGGCCGTACTCTAGCGCGAGCGTCAGCGCGACGGTACAGCCCGCTGCGACGGCGGCGACGCGGAGGTCGGCCGCTACCTCGTCGGGAAGATTCATAGTCGGGCGATGGCCGCGGGAGAACGGGGAATTACTCCTCGATGTCCTCTTCGAGTTCGTCGACGATCTCGTCGGCGTCGACGTCGACGTCCTCCAGCGCCTCCTCGACGTCGGCGCCGCCGGCGCCGCCCATACCGCCCATCATGCCGCCCATGCCGCCCATCATGCCGCCCGTGCCGTCGATGGTCTCCTGAACGATGACGCGGTCGAGGTCGAGTCGGTCCATGATCTGCTGGGCGATCTGCTGTTTCTGGAAGAGCCACTGCTGGTTCATCGTCATCTGGGGCGTGGCCTCGATGTACAGCGTCTCCTTCTCGACCGTCTGGGTCTCGGTTTCGTACGCCGGCTCCTCGTCTTCGTCGTCGGACTCGACTTCCACCTGCACCTCTTCTTCGACCTCGTCGGTCTGGATCCACACCTCGGGGGCGTGGTCGAGGTGCATGCCGAGGAGACCCTGTGCCTGCTGTTCGAGGTCGTCGACGACTTCGACGAGTTCGTACTCGTACTCGAGGTCCTCGCCGGCCAGCGGGTGGTTGAAGTCGACGCGGGCGCGGCCGCCGATGATCGTCTCGACGTGGCCCTGTTGCCCGTCGACGTTGACGTGGGCGCCGGGGTAGCGGTCGTCCTCGTCGATCTTCTCGGCGCTGACGGTGCGCACGTCGTCGGGGTCGAACTCGCCGAAGGCCTCGACGGCGTCGATGTGGACGGTGTTCTCCGCGCCGACCTCCTTGCCGATCAGGTCCTCGTTGACGGCCTCGAAGACGTGACCGGCGCCGACGACGATGATGCGGGGTTCGAACTCGTGACCCTCCTCGTCGATGTCGGCCTCCTCGGCCACGTCCTGGTGGGTCGTGTCCACGACCGTTCCGTCGTCGGCGGTGCGGACGGTGTAGTCGATACGGACGAAGTCGCCGTCCTGCAGGCCGGACGCCTCTTCGGTCTCGGGTTCAGTCTCAGTCTCCGCCTCGGGGTCATCGGCCGCGTCGGCGTCTACCGGCGCGTCGGCCGATTCGGCCTGTTCGTCACTCATACAGTCCACAACTCCCGTGCGACCCTTAAGAATCACGTTTCCCATCTCGCCGCTCCGCGGAACTTTTCCGCCCCGCCCGCGACCCCCCGGATATGTACGAAGTCGAGTTGAAGGTCCGTGCGGATCACGATACGGTCCGGGAGCGCCTCGCGGCGCTCGACGCCGACCACCTCGGCGCCGTCACCCAGATCGACACCTACTACGACGCCCCGCACCGGGACTTCGCCGAGACGGACGAGGCCCTCCGCATCCGGCGCGAGGAACGCGACGCGGACGACACGACCACGCGCGTCACCTACAAGGGGCCGCTCGTCGAGGACGAGTCGAAGACCCGTCGCGAGGTCGAGACGGGCGTCGAGGACGGCGAGCGACTGGACGACATCCTCGGCGCGCTCGGCTTCGCTCCCGCCGCGGTGGTCGAGAAGGAGCGCGACCGCTACGCCCTCGACGGCTACACGGTCACGCTGGATACGGTCCGCGAGGTCGGTGACTTCGTCGAAATCGAGCGCGAGGCCCCCGAATCGGAGCTGGAGACGGTCCGCGAGGGCGCCGTTTCCCGCCTCGGTGATCTCGGGCTCGATCCCGCCGACCAGATCCGCACGTCCTACCTCGGCCTCCTCTTGAATACCTCAGAGTAATACTCTGGCTGCGAAAGGTTTCCGCAAGTTATAGCATCCGGCAGGGAGAATCTCCGCCGATGAGCGACCGGAACATCCGTATCGAGTCCGTCGACCGGCGCGCGGTCGAGGACCAAGAGGTGGAGATCGTCGAGCGGAAAGGAGTCGGACACCCCGACTCCCTCTGTGACGGAATCGCGGAGAGCGTCTCTCGAGCCCTCTCGAATCTCTATCTCGACCGCGTCGACGAAGTGCTACACTACAACACGGACGAGACACAGTTGGCCGCCGGCAACGCCGCGCCCGCCTTCGGCGGCGGCGAGGTCGTCGAACCGATCCACGTGCTGATCGTGGGGCGTGCCACTCGGCAGTACGAGGCCGACGACGGCACCGAGTACACCTTCCCCGTCGACTCGGTGGCGCTCTCGGCCGCCCGTGACTACCTCGCCGAGACCGTCCCCGAACTGGAGTTCGGGACGGACGTGGTCGTCGACGTGCGCCTCGGCGAAGGGAGCGGCGACCTCCAGACAGTCTTCGGCGAGGAGGACGCCGCCGTCCCGATGGCCAACGACACGAGTTTCGGCGTCGGGCACGCACCACTGACCGAAACCGAGCGGATCGTCCTCGAAGCCGAGGAGTATCTCAACGGCCCGTACGCCGCGGAGAACCCCGAACTCGGCCCGGACGTGAAGATCATGGGGAAACGCGAGGGCGACCGGATCGACCTCACGGTGGCGGCCGCGATGATCGACCGACATCTCTCCGGCATGGCGGACTACCGCGACGCCGTGGCGAAGGTCCGCGAGTCGGTCACCGACCTCGCCGAGTCGGTCACCGACCGCGCCGTCGGCGTCGAGGTCAACACCGCCGACGACTACGACGAGGGCGCCATCTACCTGACGACCACGGGGACGAGCGCCGAACAGGGCGACGACGGCTCCGTCGGGCGCGGCAACCGCTCGAACGGCCTCATCACCCCCAACCGGCCGATGAGCATGGAGGCCACCAGCGGGAAGAACCCCGTCAACCACATCGGAAAGATCTACAACCTCCTCAGCACGCGCATCGCGGCGGCGGTCGTCGACGAGGTGGACGGCATCCGCGACCTCCGGGTGCGCCTGCTCAGCCAGATCGGCCGCCCCATCGATCAGCCCCACGTCGCGGACGCCTTCGTCGTCACCGACGACACCGTCGCCCTCGCCGACATCGAGGCCGACGTCGAGGCCATCGTCGACCGCGAACTCGCCGCGGTGACCGACGTGACCCGCGACGTGATCGAGGGCGACCTCCGGACGTTCTGACGCCGATCGCGGCCCGCGGCCCGCTCCACACCCGCACGGACGGCCCGTTCGCCGTCCGAATCGAACGACCCTAGTACTCCGCCGCCGTAGCCTCCCCGTGACCGTGGACGACGCCGACGCCCGCTCCGACGACGCACACTCCGATCCGGACACCGTCCTCGTCAGCTTCGGCGAACTCGGGACGAAGAGCCGCGAGGTCCGCGGCAAGATGACGCGCCGTCTTCGCGACAACGTGGCCGCCCTCCTCGACGACCGGGGCGTCGACGCCACCGTCGACGCCGAGTGGGCACGGATCGTCGTTCACACCACCGCTGCCGACCGGGCCGCCCGGATCGCCGCCGACGCCATGGGCGTCGTCTGGGCGCGCCCGACCGTCCCCTGTGCCGCGACGCCCGACGCTATCGGCGAGACGCTCGCCGTTCTCGCCCGCGACGCCGACCCGGTCGACACCTACGCCGTCCGCGCCCGCCGCGCCGGCGACGCCGACGCACACGCCTTCACCAGCCGCGATATCGAACGCGAGGGGGGGCGTGCCGTCGGCGCCGTCACGGATGCCGTCGTCGACCTCGACGACCCCGACCGCACGTACCACGTCGAGGTGCGCGGCTCGCGAGCACACGTGGCCGCGACGACCTACGAGGGGCCGGGCGGCCTCCCGCTTGGCACGCAGTCGCCGTTCGTCGCCCTGATCAGCGGGGGGCACGACTCGCCCGTCGCGGCCTACGAGGTGATGCGCCGCGGGGCGCCAGTCGTCCCCGTCTACGTCGACCTCGGGATCTACGGCGGCCCGGATCACGAGGCGCGCGCGGTCGCGACCGTCCGCCGACTCGCCGCCTACGCGCCCAACTTCGACTGTCGGCTCCGCGTCGTCCCCGGCGGCGAACTGGCGGAGACGCTGATCGAGACCGTCGAGGACACGCGGATGCTCTCGTGGCGACGCGCGCTCCTCCGGATCGCCGAGGCCGTCGCGGACCGCGAGGACGCCGTCGGCGTCGTCACCGGCGAGGCGCTGGGCCAGAAGTCGAGTCAGACGGCGGCCAACCTCGCCGCCACCGACGCCGCCGTCGACCTGCCGGTCCACCGTCCCCTACTCGCCTGGGACAAACCCGACATCCTCGACCGCGCGCGGACCATCGGCACCCACGAGGACTCCTCGATTCCCGTCGGCTGTGAACGCCTCGACCCGCCGTTCCCCGAGACGGGGGCGTCGCAGGCGGCCGTCGAGGCCGCCGAACCCGACGACTTCCTCGCCCGGGCCGCGGCCGCCGTCGCGGACCTGCACGCCGTCGACCCTGCCGTCGTCGACGCCGGGCCGCCGTAGTCCGTCGGCGCAACCGATTTAGGGACGCCCACCGATTCACCGGCCGTGACGCAGGTGTGTCTGGTCGGCGCCGACGATGTCGATCTCCGATACGAACTCCTCTCGCGCGAGACGGCGCGGGCGGCGCTCGCCACCTACGACCTCCACGAACCCTTCGCCAACACCGTCGCGGTCGACACCGTGAGCCTCGGCGCTGCCGTCGCCCTCCTGAACGATCTGAACTGGTATCTCGTCCGCTTCGCCGAACGGGCGCTCGTTCGGGAGCCGAGCATCTCGACGGGTGAGTGGCTCTCGCGTGATCTGGCCGAACGCGTCCGCGACGGCGAGATACCGCCCGAGGAAACCGACGTCTACGTGCAGGTGTACGGCCTCGTCGACGACGAACTCGTCGAGCCGATGTACGCCACCCGCGTCGACGGGGCGGTGCCGGAGTACGACCTGCGGGACGTGGACGAGACGCTCGTGGTCAGGATTACCGAGGCGGAGTTCGGCAACTATAGTAACAATTGAAAATCGTCGCACAGCCGATCGCAGGACCGCGTGCGATCGGATCTGCAAACAGTTTCAATCGCTACGATCGTCGAACAGCCCCGTCGACATGTAACGCTCGCCGCTGTCCCAGAACACCGTCACGACCAGCGGGTCGTCCACGTCCAGTCGGTCGGCGACCCGCTTCGCGCCGACGCTGGACGCGCCGCTCGACTGACCGACCAGTATCCCCTCCTCGCGGGCGAGGCGCCGGCACTCGTCTTCCGCGGCGTCGAGGGTGACGTTCTCCACGCCATCGAGCAGGTCCGTGTCGACGTTCTCGGCGACGAACCCGGGGCCCATGCCCTGGAAGTCGTCCGGGCCAGGGTTGCCCGTGAGGAACTGGTTGGATTCGGGCTGGACGCCCACGACCTCCATCTCCGGATACGTCTCTTTCAACCGCCGCCCCGTCCCCGAGATGGTGCCACCGGTGCCGACCCCACAGACGAGGGCGTCGACCGTCCGGTCGCCCACCTGTTCGATGATCTCCGGCCCCGTCGTCTCGTAGTGGGCCTGCGGGTTCGCGGGGTTCTCGAACTGGTGCATCTGGACCATCCCCTCGGCCTCCAGTTCGTCCGCCCGCGCCCGCGCGTCCTCCATCTCGCCGTCGACGAGTTCCAGGTCGGCGCCGTACGCCGTCATGATCGACCGGCGCTCCGGCGACTTCGAGGACGGCATCACGAGCGTCACGTCGTAGCCTTTCGCCGCCCCGACGACCGCGAGGCCGATGCCCGTGTTGCCACTCGTCGGTTCGACGATGGCGTCGCCGGGTTCGAGTTCGCCCGCCGCCTCCGCGGCCTCGACCATCGCCTTCGCCGGGCGGTCCTTCGCGGAGCCGCCGGGGTTCTTCGACTCGATTTTCGCCGCCACGGTCGTCCCCGGCGGCGAGTCGATGGCCACCAGCGGCGAGCCGATGGCGTCGAGAATGCTGTCGTCCATGGACGCCCGGTTCGCGGTCGGCGCGTAAATCGGTGATGGAAGGCTAAAACTGCGACAGGATCTGCGCCTCGAACGCGTCGGGATCGAGCGTCTCGACGCCCTCCTCGTCCGCCTGCTCCCGCTTTCGCGTCCCCGGGTTCTCGCCGACGACGAGGTAATCCGTCTCGCCGCTCACCGACGACGTGACGTTGGCGCCGTGGGTCTCCAGCAACTCCGTCAGCTCCGACCGGGTGTAGCCGGGGACGCTCCCGGTGAACACGACCGTTAGCCCGTCGAGTTCGTCGTCACGTTCGCGGCGTGTCGGCTCGATTCCCGCACCGTCGTCGTCGATCAGCCGTTTCACCATCCGCACGTTCGCCTCGGAGTCGAAGTAGTCGACGACCGCCGCCGCGACTTCGGGCCCCACGTCTTCGACCTCCCGCAGGTCATCGACGGTCGCGTCCATCAGGTCGTCGAGCGAGAACGCCGCGGCGAGCGCCCGCGCTCGCTCCGTCCCGACGTGGCGGATGCCGAGGGCGTACACGAACGTCGCCAGCGGCACGTCCCTGCTCGCCGCCAGTTCGTCGAGCAGGTTGTCGGCGGACGTTTCCCCCCAACCGTCGAGCGCCACGAGGTCGTCGCGGTCGAGGAAGTAGAGGTCGGCGAGCGACTCGACCAACCCGGCGTCGACCAGCTGGTCGGCCGCCTCCGCGCCGAGCCCCTCGACGTCCATCGCGTCCCGCGAGCAGAAATGCTGGAGGGAGCGGCGTAGTTGGGCGGGACACGACGCGTTCGTACAGTAGTGGTGTTCGCCCTCCTGCACCACGTTGCCGTCACAGATGGGGCAGGTGTCGGGCATCGCGAAGTCGCCATCGCCGCCCTCGATCACCTCGACCACCTCCGGAATCACGTCGCCGGCGCGCTTGAGGCGGACGGCTGCACCCTCCTGAACGCCCAGCCGCCGAACCTGCGCGGCGTTGTGGAGCGTCGCTCGGCTGATCGTCACCCCCTGTACGTCGACGGGGTCGAGCAGGGCGACGGGCGTCAGCTTCCCCGTCCGTCCCACCTGCACGACGATGCGCTCGACCGTCGTCTCGCCGGTCCGTGCGGGGAACTTGTAGGCGAAGGCCCAGCGCGGATGGCGCGCGGTCGAGCCGAGTTCCTCGCGGGCGTCGAAGTCGACGACCTTGGCGACGACGCCGTCGATCTCGTACTCCAACGCCTCGCGTTCGTCCATGAGACGGTCGCGGTAGTCGATCACGGCCGCCACGTCGTCGACGACGGTCGTCTCGTCGTTGACGCGGAAGCCGAGGGTGCGGAGCAGGTCGAACGCGTCGGTCTGGGCGTCGAGGTCCGCCGAGGTGTCGATCACGTCGTAGAAGAACACGTCGAGGGGGCGGTCCGCGACCGTCGCGGGGTCGAGGAGCCGGAC
>ENA-ORDC01000357-ORDC01000357.1-marine-metagenome-genome-assembly--contig:-NODE-357-length-47219-cov-19.626702_pt1 | contig 47219 bp, 34 predicted proteins | sample MGYA00237783_ERZ508515 | MGnify/ENA primary metagenome ERZ508515 (study PRJEB26186, sample SAMN06268792) | marine metagenome | isolation source: Eden Landing Ponds, San Francisco, CA, USA | place... | reverse complement strand
ATCGCGCGCGGCTCGCCCTGGTGGCCCGTGACGATCGGCAGGAAGTTCTCCTTGCCCTCGTTCATGATCCGCTTGAACGTGCGGTCGACGGACTTGCGGTGGCCGTACATCCCCAGGTCGTCCGGGAAGTCCACGAAGTCCAGGCGCTCTGCGGTGCCCGAATACTTCTCCATCGAGCGGCCCAGCAGCACGGGCTGGCGGCCGATGTCGTCGGCGAACTCGACCAGCGATTTCACGCGGGCAATGTGGCTGGAGAAGGTCGTGGCGACGATACCGCCGTCGTAGTCCTCCAGACTGTACATGACGTCCTTGAGGTGGCGTCGCGCGACCGACTCGGAGGGCGTGCGGCCCTTCTTGCCGGCGTTGGTACAGTCCTCGATGTAACACAGCACGCCCTCGCGACCGATCTCGCGGAAGCGGTCCATGTCGATCGGGTCGCCAAGGACGGGCGTGTGGTCCATGCGCTTGTCCAGGCCGTAGACGATCGCGCCCTCGGGCGTGTGCAAGACCGGGTTGATCGCGTCGATGATGGAGTGGGTGACGTTGACGAACTCGAGTTCGTTCTCGTCGCCGATGGCCATCGTCTCGCCCGCGCTCATCTTCACGAGATCGTTCTGGACGCCGAACTTCTCCTCGCCCTTGATCTGCTGTTTGACCAGCTCGATCGTGAATGGTGTGCCGACGACCGGCGCGTCGTAGCGGTGGGCCAGTTTCGAGATGGCACCGATGTGGTCGAGGTGGCCGTGGGTCGGCACGATGGCCTTCACGTCACCTTCGAGGTCGCTCATCACGCGGTCGTCCGGGATAGCGCCCATGTCGATCAGGTCGAGGCTGTGCATGCGCTCGGTCTCGACGTTGTCGTGGATGAGAACCTTCGAGAGGTTCAGCCCCATGTCGAAGACGACGACGTCGTCACCGGCGCGAACTGCGGTCATCTGGCGGCCGACTTCCTCGTAGCCGCCGATCGTAGCGATTTCGATTTCCATAGTTTACCTCCGAGAACAGCCGACGCGGCTCGGCGACCGGGGGACTGCCTCGGTCACAGCACTGCGAACTGTCCGGTCGTCCGGATATTCGCTACCACTGTGGACCGGCGCGGTTCGGGTAGGCGGGCCACCGCAGCCGTCGCCCTCGAACCGGATCGTCGCGTACCGTCGAAGTCGACGCATCCCTCGGCCGCCGAACGCCGGGCGGCCGTCTGCTCGGTTATGAACCACTTACACGCCAGCCGTTAAAAACGGTGCGGGTTGACACTGGGCGACGGTACACACGGCTGGGGCTCGCTATCGAGTCGCCACAAAAAATCGTCGTCGAAGTCGGACGGGGTCGGAGTGCGTTACTCGTCGTCGCTCTCGCCGGTCAGTCGGCGCTTGCCGGCGTAGGCCGCACCGCCTGCGATGCCGACGAGGCTCCCGATGGCACCGAAGCCGGGGCCGAACCCGGAACCGGTGTCGCCGTCGCCGTCGCCGTCGCCGCTATCGGTCGTGCCACCGCCGCTGCCACTGACCGTAATCGTGACCTCGGTGGAGGCGCTCTTGCCCTGGCCGTCGCTGACGGTGAGCGTGAACGTCAGCTCCGTTTCGCTGTCGACGTCGGGCGCAGTGAACCCTGCACCGGACGTCTCAGCGTTGGAGAGTTCGACCGACGGGCTGCCACCGGTCTGTTCCCACTGGAACGTCAGCGTGCCGCCGTTGGGGTCGCTCGACGGCGTGCCGTCCAGCAGGACGATGTCGCCGGGTGAGACTGTGCGATCGCCGTTCACCACTTCGGCGACCGGCGCGTCGTTTTCGGACTGGGGGACGGCCGTCGCCGTCGTCGTCGCCGTCGCGCTGTTGCCGTCCGGATCTGTGACTGTGACCTCGAAGGTGAGCGTCGTCCGCTCGTCGACTTCCGGTGCGGTGAACGTCGGCTGGGCCGTGTCAGCATCCGAGAGTGGCGCGTCCGGACCACCGGTCTGTGTCCAGCTGAAACTCAACGTCTGTCCGTCCGGGTCCGAGGAACTCGACGCGTCGAGCTGGCCCTCCAGGCCGGCCCACACTTCCCCGACCGGGGGTGCGAGCGCCGTCAGCGAGACCGACTGCTCGCCGGTCACGAGCGACGTGATCGGGAACAGCGGGATGCTCGCCGGCTCGTCGGCGCTGTAGGACAGCGACTCGGACTGTGCGACGATGTCTTCGGGACCGACGAGGTCGAGGATCCGCGGTGCGGTCTCGGTGGAGTCGGCCTTTGCTCCGCCGAAGCTCCAATCGGCCGCTTCCTGGGCGAAGCCCTGGCGAATGCCGGCTGTCCCGAAGCCGTCCTGGCTGAACGTCATCATGACGCCTTTCAGCTCACTGAGCGAGTCCGAGGCGATGTGCTCTTTGGGCAGCGTGAAGCTGATCGTGTCGTTCTCGGTATCACCCGACGCCGACAGCTCGGCAACGGGCGAGTACTCGTCGGCGGTCGGGTCCTGATCGGGGGTTTCCAGGACGGAGCCGCCGGCCATGATGTGCACGCGGTAGTGATAGCCTTCCTGCAGCGTCGAGACCACGCCCGGCCGCGGCGTCGCCGAGGTCGGCGCGTCGTCAGGCGCGTTCGGATCCTGCAGGTAGAGCTGGATGACCTGGGCGCTGAATCCAGCCTCGTTGTCGAACTGGTTGTTCACTAGGCCCATGTGAGCCGTGAACTCCCAGGCGTCGGCCGTCGTGTTGATGTCGACGCCGGTGACGTCGAGTTGCCCCTTCGAGAGGTTGTTCGGGTAGGTGTACGTTCCGGGGCCAGTGTCGTCACCCTCGGGGTCGTCGATCGTCCCACCGTCGATCAGATCGTCGTACTCGTACAACGGGATGCTCGCCGCCTCGTCGGCGCTGTACTCCAGCGCGCCCGACTGGTTGACGACCGTGTCCGGACCGACCAGATCGAGGATTCGGGGGGCGGTATCCGTCGAGTCGGCCTTCGCACCACCGAAGCTCCAGTCAGCCGCTTCCTGGGCGAATCCCTGACGGATGCCGGCTGTCCCGAAGCCGTCCTGGCTGAACGTCATGATCGCGCCCTTCATCTCGCGCAGGTCCGAGTCGAAGTGCTCTTTGGGAATGGAGAAGCTGATCGTGTCGTTCTCGGCGCTTCCCGACGCCGACAGCTCCGCAAGCGGCGAGTATTCCTCGGCGGTCGGGTCCTGGTTGGGGGTCTCCAGAACCGAGCCGCCGGACATGATGTGTGCGCGGTAGTGATAGCCTTCCTGGAACGACGAGACGACGCCCGGCCGCGGTGTCGACGAGGAGGGGGCGTCCTCGGGCGCGTTCGGATCCTGGAAGTACAGCTGGATGACCTGGGTGCTGAATCCAGCCTCGTTGTCGAACTGGTTGTTCACCAGACCCATGTGAGCCGTGAACTCCCAGCTGTCTTCGGTGTCCTCGATGTCGAGTTGCTCGACGTCGAGCTGACCCTTCGAGAGGTTGTTCGGATAGGTGTACGTACCCGGACCGACGTCGTCGCCTGTCGCGTCGTGGATCGTCCCGACGTGATTGGCCGTTGTCGAGGACGAATCTGCCGTCACTGACTGGATTCCGAGTGCCGAAGCCGCACTGAGTCCAGCCATACTACCAAGGTACTGTCGCCGTTTCATGGTTACAGCCCACACAGTTGGATTTTAAAAAGGTCACGGTTTTCCCGACAGATTCGACAGCAAAAGCCGTGAATCAAAATTCGATCCCGATTCGCGATGTGCGACAGTCAGATCTTCCCGGGGCCTAGTGGTCTGACCTGTCCTCGGGTCCGCCATCCTGGTTCGTCAGCGACCGGATCCCGTAGGCGAGTCCGCCGGCCGTCCCGAGCGCGCCCGAGACGACGCCGAATCCGGGCCCGTCGCCCGACCCGGACGGTGTCGTCTCACCGCCGTCGTCGGCCCCCTCGCCGAGCGGGACGAACGGCAGCGACGCGCGGTCGTCGGAACCGTAACTCAGTGCCTCGGATTGCTCGACATCGGAGGGAGTGACGATGTCGCTGAGACGAGGTGCGTTCTCCACCGGGTCGGCCCCGCCGAACGCTGACTCGCTGGCCTCGGCGGCGACCGCCATGAGCGTGCCGTCGGCCCCAGCGTGGACGCCCGCTGCGACCGAGAACGTCGACACCTCGCCGTCGAAGGCCGATCGCGGGACAGCGACGGTCACCGTGTTCCCCTCTATATCGACGAGCGTATCGATCTCGGCAGTTTCGACGAGCGTCGAACCGTCCGCCCGGATCACGCTCGCCGTCGAGCCGCTGACGGCGACCCGGTAGTGCCACGACCGCTGGAAGTCGACGTTCGCGCCGAGGTCGTCGCGAGCGCTGGTCCGCCCGCCGTCGGCACTCGGGTCGTGGACCCACAGCACGAACATGTGTGGCGAGAAGCCACGAGATGCCTCGCGGGCGTCGTAGAGGGTCGCGACCTCGAATGCGAACCGTGCCCGGTCGGGCGTGGACGTGACGACGAACGACTGCAGGTCGAACGCTCCGCTCCTGTAGGCCGACCCGCTGGGATAGGTGAACTCGCCGGGGCCGCCGTCGTCGCCGAAGCCGTCGAGGAACGCGGCGACCGACTGGGGTCGGATCGCGGTCACGGACTCGGTGGCGATCGTCGTCTCTCCCGTCCGAATCTCGACCTCGTAGGTTCCGCCTTCGGTGAATCGATGGCCGAGCGAGATCGTCCGGGACTCGTCGGGCCCAGCCCGTGCGTTCAGCGCTTCGACGACCTCCCCATCGACGAGGAGTTCGATCTCCGTTCCGCCGACGTGTGTCCCCTCGTTTGCGACGGTCACCGTCGCGAACGGCTGGCTAGTGAGCGTCTCGCTGTCGATCGACGCGCTCACGTTCTGGGTCGGTCGCTCGTAACTCGACAGCGTCTCCTGGTCGTCCGCGTCTGCCGGCCGGAGTCTGACGGCCATGCCACCGCTGCCGACCAGCGAGGCCAGCAGCGTCGTTTGCCTGTCGACGAGGGCCGCCTCGACGCTGACGTCGTCGAGGTTCGTGTCGAAGGCCGCGTCGGGGCCGTCGCCGTAGAGTTCAGCGACGTACTGGGCGTCGTCGAGGAACTCCAGGGGGACGTCGAGCACGCGGGCGTCGTCGCCGGTCATGACGCCGACGAACCACTCCTCGTCCTTCCGGCGGGCAGTGACGGTGTACTCCCCGATTACCGAATCGAGGACGCGCGTGTCGTCCCAGCCCGCTGCCGGTACGTCTTCGACGAACTGGAACTCCTCGACGGTCGGGCCCCGTATCGGGGCCGTCTCCGGTTCGGGCATCGACTCGCCCGGCTGACTGATTGCGATCGCGTCGACGTTGATCCGTCCCGAATCGCCGGCAGCGAGTTTCAGCCCGACGGTGTTGTCTCCCGCATCGAGCGCCATCGTCGTCGAGACGCTGTTCCAGACGTCCCAGTGGTCGGTCTTGGGGAACGTCACCTGGGTCTCGCTGTCGCCCGCGACGACCGAGAGCGTCCCCTCGCTGCCGGTCCCGTTGGCGTACCGGACGTGAACGTCGTACTCGCCGGCTTCGGGCACGTCCTCGACCGTCCAGGTGAGTCGCGAGCCGGTCGAGCCGCTAGAGCGATCGACGGGGACGTAGCGTTCGCCCTGTGCGTGACCCCAGGCGGCCTCGGCACTGAAGGGACCGAGTTCAGTGAACTCGGCCTGGCCGACGCCGCCGACCGACAGCGTCGCGGGCTGGTCGGCGAGGTACGAACTCGGGAGGTCCGCGACCATGTGCAGGCCGCTGAGGTACGTCGGGTACATCGCGAGCTGTTTGGCTCGCGTCGTCTCGATGCCGCCCGAGCCCGAGTCCATGTCGAATATGCCGGGCGTGTACTCGACGGGTCCGGCGAGCATCCGGGTAAACGGGAAGGTCACGTGGTGGCTCGGGCTGTTCGTCCCGAAGGAGTCGTACTCCTGGCCGAGAACGCCCTCTTTGGTCATGACGTTCGGGAAGCGCCGGCGCTCGCCAGTCGGCTTGACCGGCTCGTGAACTTCGAGCATCTGTCGGTTTTTCGCGGCCTCGCGGTAGACGAGGTGGTGGTGGTTGACCAGGGGCTGGCAGTGGTGGCTGTGAATCTCGCCGTCGATTCGGACCCCGTTGTCGGCGACGTAGCCGGTCTTGATCGAGTGGATTCCCAGGTCGTCGTAGTCGGCGAAGTGGTTGGGGTCTTCGGCCAGTTGCGACTCGTATCGCGAGATGTTGCCCGACGTCTCGTTGTGGGCGGTCATCTCGACCGGCGGATCCAGCGACTGACCGTAGTCCGTGACTCCCTCCAGGTCGAAGTCCTCGTAGGACTGGTCGAAGTCCATCGTGTCGCCGCTGCCGGGGTAGGAGTCCCACCCCTGGTTCCAGCCCTCGACCAGCACCGATCGGATCCCGTGCTCGCTGGCGAAGTCCATGTACTGTTTCATCCGTTCGGTCTGGGCGGCGTGGTTGCCCTGGGTCGGCCCCCGGTACTGCCAGCTCGCGCGCCCAGTGATCATCAGCCACCAGATACCGATGAACTTCGCCGGTTCGATCCAGTCGGTCCCCTGCGGGAAGTGCTCGGGATCGAGCGGCTCGTTACAGTTGACGATCAGATTCGACTCGATCAGCGCGCCCGGTCGGTCGGCGATCTGAATCGTCCGCCAGGGCGTGCGGTGGGGGGCGCTGGCGGTCACTTTCGTCCCGTCGGGCAGCGGCGCGAGATCCGACTCAAGAGTGGTCGCCGTCTCGGTCGGTTCGAGTCCCATCGCCGCGTAGTCCAGCAGGTCGGCCTCGTGGACGCTGACGTAGCGGTCGTTTTCGGTCCGCATCGTCAGCGGCGTGTGCGCGCCCTCGTAGGACGTTCCCGAGCCGAGTTCGCTCAGCGGCGTCTCTCGATAGGAGTACTCGTAGCTGTTGTAGTCGTTCTGGATCCACCAGCTCGTGTGGTCGCCCTCGAAGGCGAACTGCGTCCGTTCGCCCGTGATGACGAAGTCGCCGAACCCACTGTCTTCGGGGAAGACGTACCGGAAGGCGGCGCCGTCGTCGAAGGCCCTGACCGCGAGGGTCAGCGACCGACCCGGATCGCTCGACTCTTCGAGACCGATCCGCAGTTCCTCGTGGTGATTTCGAATCTCGTCGTACTGGTCCCAGACCGGCGTCCAGGTCTGGTCAGTCGTCGCGCGTTCGCTCCCGGTGACGGCCAGGCCGTCGCCGAACGCCGGCTGGTTCTGGAACGCGAACCCGAGCGCCGAGTCGCCGACGACGGTCGTCCCGTCGTGGGTGACGCTGTAGGTGAGCGAACCGTCGCCGACGTCGACCGTGACCTCGATCGATCCGTCCGGTGAGGAGATAGTCTGGACGGGGTCGTCCTGGCCGTCGGTCACGCGCGCTGCGACCTGGGCCGGAACAGTCAGCGAGAACGCGGCTGCTGCCGTTAGCGACAGCCCGCCGAGAAAGTCACGGCGGTCGATATGTGGGGGGTGTTCGGAAGGCACACGAAACCCAATTGGACACGTCCCGATAAATCTACTGTCCTCACTCCCGCCGGACGTGTTCGAGTAACTCCTGAACCGCCACGGGTTCGTCGCGCTCGCTCGAGCGCATCGCGGCCTCGATCAACGCGACGGATTGCAGGTTCTCCGAGACCCGCGTCGGCATCGGTTCGCCACCCGCTCGCCACTGGCAAAATTGCTCGATCAACCACGAATTCATCCACTTCTCGCGGTCGTCCAGTGGAATCGTCTCGCCCTCGGGCGGCCCGGAGGCGGTATGCCGTGGTTCGGCGTCGGGATCGTAGGGATAGGCCGTCAACTCCCGGGCGTCGAGTTCCAACGTGGCGTCACGGCACTCCGCGCGGACGTACTCGTTGTTCCAGCCGTTCATCGAGACGGCGTTCGTCGTCGCGCCTTCGTAGGTCGCGTGAACGCCGTTTTCGAACTCCATCGTCACGAGCGCCTGGGAATCGCCCGAAAAGTCACTCCATTCGGGATTCCAGGTGCGCGCGTAGAGGCGTTCGCACTTCGCGCCCGCCAGCGATGCCAGCAGATCGAGATGGTGGACGCCGCCCTCGACCAGGAGTGGGTGGTCCATCTCGTACGGTCGGCCCGCGACCCACTCGTCGCGCTGGCGATAGCGCTGGGTGAACCGGAAGACGAGGTAGTCCAGCGGGCCGTACTCACCACGCTGGATGCGTCGCCGCAGCGTCGTCTTGTCCCGGTCGAAGCGGTGGCTCATCGTGACCGCCATCCTCGCACCCGCTTGCTCGACAATGTCCGCAATCTCGACAGCCTCGGCGAGCGTCGGCGCGATCGGTTTCTCCGTCAGGAGATCGAGATCGTGCGCCAGCGCGGCCTCGACCAGCGGTTTGCGCACCTCAGGCGGGACGACGAGCGTCGCGAACTCGGCGTCGTGGCTCTCGAAGGCTGTCTCGGCGTCGGTGTAACAGCGCTCGTCGGGAAGATCGAGATCGCGGTTCGCGTTTTCGAGCGCCTCGGGGTCCTGATCGACAGCGGCGACGACGTCGATCGTGTCGTCTTCGACGTTCGCCGGGAGGAACTCACCGACCCACATCGCGCCCCAGCCGCCGCAGCCGACGTGAATCACTCGCTGTGCCATACTGGTGTGGGACGCCCGTCGGACAAAAATCCCACTGAATTTCGACGATCGTCGTAACAGTAGTCGACAAACACTTAACCCAGTTCCGCGGAGAGTGAGGTGAACATGACAGACGTAGGCATCGACGCAGCCGAGTTCCGGAGCGGCAAACTCAAGCTCGATCTCGCGGAGACGTTCGCCGACGAGAAAGACGACGACCCCGCCAAGTACACGAAGGGGCTCGGACTGCACGCTTCCTCGTTCCCGGACGCCTACGAGGACATCGTGACGATGGCCGCCAACGCGGCCAAGCGCCTGATGGACCGCAAGGGCCTCGCGCCGGAGGACATCGGCCGGATCGACGTGGCCACCGAGAGCGCGTTCGACCACTCCAAGCCGGTCTCGACGTACGTCGCCGGCTGTCTGGAGCAGGTCTACGACGGCGACTTCCACCACGCGAACAAGGGCGAGCGGAAGTTCGCCTGTATCGCGGGCACCCAGAGCATCGACGACGCCGTCAACTGGATCGCAGCGGGCAAGAATCGCGGCCGCGCGGCGCTGGTGATCGCGACCGACACCGCACTCTACGAGCGTGGCGACCCCGGCGAGGCCACGCAGGGCGCGGGTGCAGTCGCCATGCTCATCGACGAAGATCCCGACCTGACCGTGATCGAGCCGGAGCAGGGCTTCGGCAGCGCCGACGAGACGGATTTCCTCAAACCCAATCAGCAGTTCCCGAGCGTCGACGGCAAGCGCTCGATGCAGGTCTATCTCATGCGGATGCGCGAAGCGTTGGAGGACTTCGAGATGCAGACGCCGACCCACCCGGACGACTTCGCACTCGTCCCGTTCCACACGCCGTTCCCGGGGATGGTTCGGAAGGCCGCCGCCCTGGGGTATCGCCACGTCGCTCGCGACACCGACGTCGAGGAGGAACTGGCCGAGGAGATCGGCCGCCAGCCCCGCCCCGAGGCGTTCGACGACGAGGAGGCGTATCGTGACGCCCTGAAGGAGTACACGGACAAGCTGACCGAAACCGACCTTTACAGTGAGTGGTACTCGCGGACGATCGAGCCGACTCTCGAGGTCTCCGCGCAGGTGGGCAACTGGTACACCGGCTCGGTCCACGTCGCCCGGATCGGCGGGCTGAAACACGCTCGGGAGAACGGGATCGACCTCGATAACGAGCAGCTCCTCGTGTGTTCGTACGGGTCGGGTGCTCAGGCGGAGATCCACGCCGAGACCGTCCAGCCCGGCTGGGAAGATGAGATCGCGGCGCTGAACATCGACGACCAGCTGGTCGAGCGCTACGACATCTCCTGGGAGCAGTACGAACAGATCCACGACGTGCACAACCACGACGAATCCACAGATATCGACGCCTACACGACGCCGGAAGGCGAGTTCGTCTTCGACGGCTGGGGCCGAATGGGCGAGCGGAAGTACACGTACGTGGAGTAGCTGGCGTACGCCGAGCGTTGCGAGGCGTTTCACTGCTGGCGACTATCGGGAGCCAGCAGGTCGTTTTTCCCCATGTTTTTCCGAGGAGAGGTTCCCGCAGCGAGCCGAAGGCTCGCGAGGAAACCCGACGAAGGAAAAAGTGGTCGCAGCAGATCCACGACGTGCACAACCACGACGAATCCACAGATATCGACGCCTGCACGACGCCGGAAGGCGAGTTCGTCTTCGACGGCTGGGGGCGGATGGGCGAGCGGAAGTACACCTACGTGGAGTAGCGAGGTTCTGAGCGAAGCGAAGAACCTCGTACCGGAGCGGGGAACGGATGCGACCCGCGGAGGAATCCTCTTCTACACTCGGATGTCAAGCGCTTTCAGTGCAGGCGATATCTCCACAAAATATTTTTCTACAGGAGTAGGTGTTGCTGGTACGAATTGATGATCCTCTTTGGTTTGTCTCTCATCACGATCGTCGGGCTGATCTGGCTCGGTGGGCTGGCCGTGTTTATCATCCGGCGATTCCGAGAGCAGGAATTGACTACATCTCATGTCCCCGCCATCATCCTGTTGGGCCTCGGGCTGACCGCAGGATTCGGGACCGTTGTCGGGTACGAACTGGCTGACCGTGAGCTCAACGGAGTCGAATACACCGCTCAGGCCGAACAACCGCCGTCGGAGCGGTCGTCTGCCGATCAGGAAACGCCGTCTGACACACCCGAGCGACTGACGACGTCGATCCCCGGAACAGAGATGGGTGGTCCTTACGAGTTCGACGAGTTGTCTCCCGACGCACAGAGCGTGTTTCTCTCGACGTTGGAGAGCGCCGGGGCATATACGACCCGAACCAGTCCCGCCGAGTTTCAGGACGAGAGTCCCACTGACGTTGGCGGGCCGGGCTACGCGTTCGTTCGCTACGACTCGGCGTGGTACAAACTCACGGCCGACGCGGGCGGCGGTCCACTCGCCGGTCTCAGATATATTCCTTTGTTGTTTGGTGTGTTCGTGACCTTCATTGCGCTCCTGGCTGGGTGGATCACCTATCTCACCTTTGGAACCCAGGGTGTACCGTAATTTGTCTCTCTCGTTGCGGGCCAGTGTAGCATACGGCGCGAGTGAAGCGAGCGCCGTTTCACTTCACGCGAGACGCGGAGCGTCGAGCGTGAAGCGTGTTTTTCCCCACGTTTTTGCGCGAGTTGCGGGCCAGCGGCCCGCAACCGTATGACGTGGCGGCGAAGCCGCCACGCTGTTCCCGCAGGTCGCCGGAGGCGACCGAGGAAACCCCGTGCAGGAAAAAGTGGTGCTATACGACCGCGTTCCAGATCGGGGCGACGTACTGGAAGGCGCTGAGATAGCCGATGTAGAGGAACGCCAGTAGCGAGGCGGCGATCGCGCCTTTGGGGCGGTCGAGTGGGATCTCTCGACGGAGTTCGACGTTGCGAGCTTCGAACTCGAAGAAGTCGGTGATGAAGAGCCCGACGACGAGCGAGGTCGCGACGATGCCGGCGTGCTGGTGCAGCGTCGTGTAGTAGAACGACCCCAGCAACAGCAGGACGTTCGAGGCGACGTGCAGTGGGTGTCTCGACAGCGATTCGACGCCCTCGTCGGCTTCCGCGAGGTGGCGGCGGTGTGCGACGATCCGCGTGACGATGTTCAGGAGCAACAACCCGAGCAGGATGTACTCGATCACCGCTGTCGCGCCGATGACCGAGTCGAGGATCCCGAGTGGCCCGGGGAGTTGGTACGCTGGACCTGCCATATCGCTATCTGTGAGCCAGGTCCATTAAGATGTTTCCACTTCCGGTTTCCGTGCTTTCGAGGGGTGGGTGTGAGTGTTGGGTGGTCAGGAAAGACCAGGAGAAGCACGAGTGGGATGGTTGGGAAGGATCTGAACAAGCACGAGTGGGATGGTGCGAACGACTTGCACTGCTCGCGCTAGGCGGATCAGCGCAGCAGGACCGCACCGCAGCACAGCGCCGCACCCTCCTCGCGGGTCGTACCTCCCCGCTCGTCCGAACAGCGGCGCTTCGTTCCCTCGCGCCGCTCGCTCTCCAACCGACTCACGCTCTCACTTCGTTCGAGCGCTCGTCTCTCGCCCGTCCCGGCGCGCACAAGGGCGCGCCGGGTGCGTGCCTGTGGTAGTTTTCTCCAAATTAGCTACCGTCCTCACGCCTCGTCGTCGCCGCGCGGCGGTCGATCCTCGCACTGGAAACAGGACGGACTCTCCGGGACGCCGAGAATCGATAGCGACCCGTCGACGGTGACCGTCACGTCGGTGAACGGCGGGATGGTCCCATCGATCTGGTCGTCGAGCAGCAGCGAGACGCCTGCTTCTTCCCGGGTCACCTGTATCCGGGCCAGTGAATCGCCATCGTACAACGGGACGGCCCAGTGGTCCAGTGACGTCGCGAACGCGGCCACTGGGACGACTGCGGCGGCCTCGACCTCCGGTGCGAACACCGGCGCACCGAGGCGACTGGCGTAGCCGCTCGTCCCCGCTGCGGTCGCGACGACGACGCCGTCGGCGCGGAACTCGGCCACCTCTTCTCTGGGTGTCTCGACCGCGAATTCCGAGATGTGGGCGGCCTCGGTCGTGACGAGCATCACGTCCATGAGCGCTCTGCCGCGGCGCTCGCCATCGACGTCGACCGCGAGGATCGGAATATCGGTCTGGGTTGCCTCTCCTGCGCGGACGCTGTCGAGAGCCGACCCGACGGCGGCAGCGTCGATTGCGCGAACGCCCGCGCCTGCATCGACGGGCAAGATCGGTGTCGAACACCCTTCACGGGCGAGATTCAGGAGTGCCGACTCACCGACGGCGACAGCGACGTCGGCCTCGTCGATCCCGGCGGCGCGCTCGACGCCGGACGGCAGTGTGAGTGCGTCGTCGCCGACGACCCAGATCTTCCGGCCGTCCGTCCGCCCGTTACTCATACTTCGGGGGTCGGTGAGGGCAGGCAAAAACCCTCCGCACCGACGCCGTCGACCTAGAACGGCCAGTCGCCGGTCCGGCGCATTCCCTCGGCGTAACCCTCCGCACGAAGATACTCCGCGACGTCCTCACCATCGATATGCGGGATCGACTCGTCAGAATCGGCGAGTTCGACGACGAGTTCGGTCAGGAGGATGGCGCTCTCGCGGAGGTCACGCTTTTCGAGTTTCTCCAGCGTGTCCGCGGCGGTGTGGCCCCACCCGCGGTCGGCACCGCTCTCGCTGGCGACCATCAGCCCCGGCACGCCGCGGGCGACGAACGGCCAGTGGTCGCTGTGGGGGACCATCGTCGGATCGATGGATATCGGATGGTCGAACCGGTCGCGCACCCGCCTGGTCGCCGCCGCGAGCGCGTCGACGTGGTGAGTCGTCACCGACAGCGTTCGGGAGCGACAGACTCCATCGAGGTTGACGACCGCGCGGATCGACTCCCGGTCGGTCGTCTCCGCGAGGTGTTCGGAGCCTTTCAGGCCGACCTCTTCGGCGCCGAAACAGGCGATCGCGACCCGCGTGTCGAGCTCGGCCTCGCGGGCGGTGAGCGCGTTCACGATCTCGACGACTGTCGCGGTGCCGGCCCCGTTGTCCATCGCGCCCTCGCTGATGTCGTGGGCGTCGACGTGACTCGTCAGCAGCAAGCGCTCGTCGGTCTCCGGACCGACGCTGGCCCGGACGATTCCGCTGGTCGCGTCGTGGACGTCGGCCTCGACTTCGACGGTGACTTCCTCGCCGTCGAACCGCCGGGCGAGTCGACTCCCCACTTCCTTGCTGACGCCGACGGCAGGAATCTCGCCGATCGGTGCGTCGTCGCGGCCGACGCTGCCCGTCGGTGGGAGACACCCCTCGACGTGGTTGCGGAAGACGAACGCCACCGCTCCGCGCTCGACGGCGTGGTAGTACTTCTCCCGGCGGTGGAGAGAGCGGTCGTACCACCCTGGGACGGTGCTGTCGGCCATGACGACCGCCCCCTCCAGATCGGCGTCCTCGAAATCCGCCGGGAGTCCGTGACCCACGTCGACGAATCGGCCTCGGGCAGTCCCACTGGGGCTCCGCGGGAGCGCGATACAGTCCCGGATCGTGTCGCCTGCGAGAATCTGACTCGTCCCGCGCGCCCACCCCTGGATGTCGAACTCTTCGATTCGAGCCTCGCGAGCGCCCGCCGACTCGAGCGCGTCACGTGTCAGTTCGAGGCCACGCCGCTCGCCGTCGCTGCCGGCCATTCGGCTGCCGACGTCGACCAGCGATTCGAGGTGTGACCAGCCCACGTCACTCCTGAAGGTTTCGGAGATCCAGTCCATGCCCGAGAGTGGGAGAGACGGGCCTTATGTGTTGGCCGCTTCCCTCCGTCAGTCCGCACCGCGAAGTCGCTCCCGGACGGCCTCGCGGTCGACCGTCCCCGAGGGTGTTCTCGGAATCCGGTCGGTGACGACTACCGTCTTGGGAACCTCGAACTCCGCCAGTCGCTCGCGGCAGTGCTCGCGGATTTCGTCCGTATCCACTGCGCCGACGACCAGCGCCGCGACGCGCTCGCCCCACTCCTCGTCCGGGAGGCCGACGACGGCGACCTCGTCGACTGCTGGGTGCTCGCGGATCGCCCCGGCGACCACTTCGGGGTCGACGTTCTCGCCCCCGGAGACGATCCGGTCGTCGAGTCGGCCGACGACCCACAGCCGGCCGTCCGCGTCGCGATAGCCCACGTCGCCGGTGTGGAATCCGTAGTCGTCGACGGCCTCGGTCGTCCGATCCTCGTCGAGGTAGCCCGGCGTCACCGTCGGTCCGGAGACGACAATCTCACCCGTCTCACCCACGTCGGCCGGCTCGTCGCCGTCGAGAATTCTGATCGTGGTGGTGACGAGTGGCTGGCCGACCGTGCCGGGACAGTCGGCGGTCTGCTGCGGGCTCGCGGTCGCGATCTGAGAGGCCGTCTCGGTCGTGCCGTAGGTCGCATAGACCGGAACCTCGCGGTCGAGAGCGCGTTCGAGCAGCGACTCGCTGGCCGGCGCGCCACCGAGCAGCACCGTGTCGAGATTCTTCGTGGGCGTCCAGCCAGCATCGAGCATTCGTTTCACCATCGTCGGGACGAGGGAGACGCCCGAGATCTCGTATTCGTCGATCACGGCCGCCGTCTCGCTGGCGTCGAACTCTCGCTGGACGACCAGCGTCGTGCCGTAGAGCGCCGTGCGGACGGCCGGAGCCAGCCCGCCCATGTGATACATCGGGAGACAGCACAGCCAGCGATCGCCCGGCGCGACGCCCAGTCTGTAGGCCGACGCCTCGGCGCTCGCGAGCAGGTTCTCACGGGTCAGTCGCACACCCTTTGGCTGGCCGGTCGTCCCCGAGGTGAACAGGAGCAGTGCGAGACTATCGACATCACGAGCGATCGGGACGAGGGTTTCGGCAGCGGCGTCCGGGAGCGGGGCGACGCCAGTCGGGGTTTCGACATCGGCAGCGTCGTCGATCGAGACGGCTGGATCGACGCCGAGTTCGGTCGCGCTTGCCGCCGTCTCACCGCTACAGACCAGCAGGTCCACAGCTGCGCGCTGGGCCTGTGCGGCCAGTTGCGCGTCGGTTTTCTGGACGTTCAGCGGGACGGCCACCCCACCGAGTCGCCAGATCGCGTGCAGCAACCGGACGTACGTCGGCCCGGTCGAGAGCAGGATGCCGACTCGCGTGCCCAACGAGACGCCGAGGTCGTCCAGACTCGCCGCGAGCGAATCCACGGCGTCGTCGAGGGCACGATAGCGCCAGCGCTCGCCCGAGTCGGCGTCGATCAGCGCGGTGCGCTCGGGGGTGGTTCGCGCACGGTGGGTGAGCACGTCGTAGCGTGGCCAGCGGTCGGTCATCGGCTCCCTCCCTCAGACATCGGCCACCTCCGCCCCGAGGCCGGGTTCCTGTGGGACGGCGATTCGGCCATCCTCGACAGCGCAGGGGTCGGGGCCGAGGTCCTCGGCCAGTCGGTCGGCGGTCGCCAGCCCGCAGGGCCGAATGTCGTCGATCGCGGCTGCGACGTGGACCGCAGTAGTCCGGGCGAGGACGCCGTCGATGGTCGTCGAGACGACTGGTTCGATTCCGTGATCCCGCGCTCGCATCGCGAGGGTGTGAGCGTTTCCCGGGCCGCCGACGACCATCGGCTTGAGCACGAGCACGTCCGCCGCGTCGGCGTCGATGATCTCCTGGGCGATGCAGTCAGTGAGACTCTCGTCGAGCGCAATCCCGACTCCGTTCCCCCGGAGGTCGCGGTGCCCCTCGAGGTCCTCGGCCGGAAGTGGCTGTTCGACGTATGCGACGGCCGCGTTCGCGAAGCCGTCGATGGCCGCGCGGGCCGTCTCCCGATCGTAGGCGGCGTTGGCGTCGACCCTGAGCTCGACGCCCTCACCGACCGACTCCCGGACCCCCCGGACCCGCTCGATATCCTCTTCGACCGGGCGCGCCCCGACCTTGATCTTCAGACAGCCGAAGCCAGATTCGACGGCGTCCTCGGCGGCTGCGACCGTCTCGTCGACGGGCGCGTCCCCGAGTGTCGCGTTGACCGGTACAGACCGCACGCTGCCGGCGTCGGGCGCGAACCACTCGTAGAGGGGGACCCCGTCTGCCCGAGCGTCGGCGTCGAGAAGCGCGCTCGCGAAGCCGTGACGGGCCGCGGGCGTCTCGGCGGCGTCGAGTTCCAGCAGTGCCGCGCCGTGGCCGGTCCCGGATTCTGCGCTGGCGTCTTCGTCGGCCGCCGCGGCCGCGCGGTCGAGTGCCCCGCGACACTCCTCCAGCGACTCCGTCCAGCCGGCCAGCGGCGTCGCTTCGCCGACGCCCGAGTGGCCGCGGTGGCGATAGCTGACGGTGAATCCGTCACGGGCCTCGATCGTCCCCGCAGACGTCGCGAGCGGGTCGGACAGCCGCAGCGAGAAGGAGTCGATCCTCATAGTGTCAGCCCCGCTGCGAACAGCAGCGCGTGCGTGAACATCGTCTGTCCGGTGCGTTCGAGGGCGGGATTGAGCGCCTCGCCATCACGCTCCGTGAGCACCGTCTTCGCGACCATCGCGGCCAGCGGGAGCGTCAGCAGCGGGGCCAGTGCGGCCAGCCCGTAGTCGGGGTCGAGCGCGAAGGCGACGGGCACGACGTAGGCCATGCCCGCCAGCAGGAGGAACTCGATCCGCGCGCCAGTGTACCCCAGCACCACCGCGAGCGTCCGCTTGCCGGCGGTCCGGTCGGTTTCGATGTCCCGGATGTTGTTCACAACGAGGATGCACGTCGAGAGCCCGGCCGCGGGCAGACTCGCCACGACGGCGTCGACCGGGACGCTGCCCGCTGGAATCCCGACCGGCAAGAGCCCGACGTCCATCGTCGCGACCGCCTGCACGTAGTAGGTCCCTGTCACGGCGACGACACCGAAGTAGACGAACACGAACAGATCGCCAAGCCCGCGATAGCCGTAGGGGTATGGCCCGCCCGTGTAGAGGATCCCGGCGACGATCGAAGAGAGCCCGACCACGAGGATCGGTAGGCCGCCGATCGCGACGAGGTAGAGTCCGACGACGACCGCGAGGCCGTAGGTGACGAGCATCGCTCGCTTGACTCGCGCGGGTTCGATCAGCCCGCCAGCCGTGACACGGGTAAATCCCTCGCGTTCGTCGGTGTCAGCGCCCTTGACGGCGTCGTAGTAGTCGTTGGCGAAGTTGGTCCCGACCTGGAGCAACAGCGCGCCGATCAGTGCCGCGAGCGCCGGGAGCGGTGCGGCGACGCCGGCGTGGACGGCCAGTCCGACGCCCACGATGACCGGCGACGCGCCCGCCGGCAGCGTCTGTGGCCGCGCGGCCATCAGCCAGGCTTTCCGTCGGGTGACCTCGGTACTCATTGTATTCGATTTGGGGTGGGCCGCCCAAAGCCGCTGTGATCGACTCGGGGTCGGCCGCCGACTGACGCGAACTACTTTGTCACTGGTTGCCGAACTATCACGTATGGAGACGTGCGGAATCTGTGAGGAGCAGGTCCCGTTCGCGAACACGGTCCACGTCCTCGTTCACACCAAAAGCGACGCGGGCGTGATCGACCACTACGTCTGTCGGGCGTGCTACGAAGATCATCTCCAATTCGAGTGAGACGCCTGCCGAGCGGGCTGTGCCGCTCGCGACCGACAGTGCCGGTGACGTTTTTCACGCTCGCGGCCGAGACACGACTATGCACCGGGTGATCGGCGAGCGCGACCTCGCGGAGACGGAACTCACAGTCGAGGAAGTCATCGAGATCTACCGCGGGATGGTCCGGGCGCGGCGGTTCGACGAGCGCGCGCTCGCGCTCCAGCGCCGCGGCTGGATGAGCAGTTATCCGCCGTTCAAAGGCCAGGAAGCCTCTCAGGTCGGGGCGGCCCACGCCATGGCCGAGGACGACTGGCTGGTCCCGACCTACCGCTCAAACGCCATGCAACTGACGCTGGGTGTGCCAGCCAGCGACATCCTGCTCTTTCGCCGCGGGATGGGCGAGTACCACTCTGGGCACGACAGACCGGTCTTCCCACAGGCCATCTCGATCGCTTCCCAGATTCCCCACGCCGCCGGGATCGGCATGGCCGCCGACTATCGTGGAGCGGACCACGCCGTCGTCTGCTACTTCGGCGACGGCGCAACGTCGGAGGGCGACTTCCACGAGGGGCTGAACTTCGCCGGCGTCTCCGACGCGCCGGTCGTCTTCTTCTGTGAGAACAACGGCTGGGCCATCTCGATGCCCCGAGAACGCCAGACCGCGAGCGAGACCATCTCGGCGAAAGCCGACGCCTACGGCTTCGACGGCGTCCGGGTCGACGGCAACGACCCACTGGCCGTCGCCGAGACGATGACCGACGCCCTCTCAGGCGCCCGCGACGGCGACCCCGTGCTGGTCGAGAGTCTCACCTATCGCCAGGGCGCTCACACGACGAGCGACGACCCTTCGCGATATCGAGACAGCGAGGCCGAGTTTCCCGAGTGGCGGACGGCCGACCCGATCGAACGCTACGAGGACTACCTTCGCGAACAGGGAGTGCTGGACGACGCGCTCGCAGCGACCATCGCAGCCGAGGTCCAAGACGAACTCGCTGACGCGGTCGAGACTGCCGAGTCGACGCCAGATCCCGATCCTGAGACGCTGTTCGAACACGTCCACGCCGAACTGCCGCCCGGATTGAGCGACCAGCGAGTGCACGTTCTCGAACAGGTGCGGCGTCGAGAAGAGGGCGACAGCACGTAGGTCCCGACGCACGAACGACGCCAGGATCGGCCGGGCGCTGTATTTCGGCACGGGCGCGCTAGTCGGGACGGAGTCGCTCGGTATCCTCGAATTCCCCAGTCTCCTCGAAGAACGTCTGAATGAGTTCGTTCTGGGCCCCTCGGAGGTGCTCGTGCAGTGTCGGCGGGGCGAGGTCGAGCGAGTTGGCGATCTCCTTGGCAGTCGACCCCCGGGGCCAGTCGAAATAGCCAGCCGAGTAGGCCGCCTGCAACACCGAATACTGGCGGTCGGTCAGCCGGTTTTCCAGGGACTGACGGAAGTCCTCGGTCGACTGGAGGTCGCGTTCGGTCTCGCGTTTGGCCACCAGATCGACGTCTTCGAACTGTTCCTGGATGGTCTCGACGATCGTCCGCACGTCCGTCTCGGGGGCGACGGCGGCGGTGAGATGGCCCGCTCCTTCGTCGACCCACATCGACTCCACGCTGGCCCCGGCCTCGATCAGCGCGAGGACGATCGACGAATCGCCGACGCGACACTCGTAGAGGTGTTCGTCGCCGGACTCGCCGATCCCGCGGGTCGTCTGGATCTCGGCCGTCCCTGTGGCGGCGTTCAGAAAGCGCTCGGTCGACGTGCCCGTGACTTCGAGATAGCTCGTCAACTCGCCGTCCGACGCCGGGACGAACCCCTTGAGTTCGATCCGTGACTCGGTCGCTGCCGACAACGAGACGAAGACGTCGGCTCGATCGCTCACGTCGAACTCCAGTTCGACGACCACGTCCGAGAGCATGAGTTTCTTGCTCTCGACGGAGTTGATCGCGTTGGCGACGCTGTCACCCAGTTCCGACAGCACCGCAACCTCCCGGTCGTCGAAGACGTCTGCCTGATCCGTGCAGACGGTCAGCACGCCGTAGACGGTGTCCCGATAGACGAGCGGGACGACTGCCCCGGCGGTGAAGGCGTCAGTTTCGAGCCCGGATTCGACCGGCTCGAGCAACTGCTGGCCGTCCGCATGCAGGCCCTCGACGACCTGCACCGAGCGGGTCGAGACGGCCTCGGCGATCGGCCCCTCTCCACCGTCGGCCCGCGGTTCGCCGTCGAGGCGGGCGTCGTCGCCCGCGATCGCTCGCGGCGTCGTTTGCTCGAAGCTGACGGTGTAGTCGCCGATCCACGCGAGTTCGTAGGGGTCGGCGTCGACGAGCCGCTCACAGACCGTCTGTTCGATCTCGTCACGACTGGTGGCGACCACCAGCTGTTTGTCGATGTCGCGGATGACAGACGTGATCCGGCGAAGCCGTTCGAGTCGGTCCTTCAGGGCCTGGATCCGCTCGGACTCGCCCGTCTGTTCGGTCTCGCGTCTGAACTCGGCCGCCGCGTCCGGGTCCCGGAGGTTCGACTCCTCGCGTTCTTCGAGGACGTCCGATTTGGCCTCCATCGCGAAGTACTCCTGGGCCTCGGCGTCGAAGCCCGCTCGCAACAGCAGGTCGTCGATCGTCTCCCGCAGTGCCGACTGGGTCGCCGGCTTGACGATGTACTCGTCGAACGGCAGATCGATGATGTCGGTGTCCGGCTCGACGGCCGTCAGCATGGCGACCTGACAGCCGAGTTCCTGTTCCCGGATCTCTTCGAGGATCGTATCACCTGGAATACCGGGCATCCGGCGGTCGAGCAAGACGACATCGAGGTCGTCGTCGAGTTGCTTTCGCGCCTGGATCCCGCCGTAGGCCGTCTCGACGTCGCAGTGGTCGGAGAGCCACACGGCGTAGGTGTCCGCCAGATCCTTGTCGTCGTCGACGACCAGTACCGTCGGTGTCTCACCTTCCGACGACGGCTGTGCCGTCTCTGTGTCACTCACGGTCGGTCGCCTCCCGCCTGCCCGGCCCAGTCAGCGCGATGCTGGATCCCGGCGCGAGGGCGGACTGGCGATAGTCGAACGAACATAGACCAAGAACGACCCGATACCAGCAAAAACTTTTTGTCAGGGTTCGGAAGTCGAGAGCGTCGCTCACCACCAGACGTGCGTCAGAACCACGACGAGTAGCATCGACGCCGTCAACAGGGTCTGGACGACGGCCGAAGCGAGGACGCCGACCGTCGCGTAGGCTGCCGCCCGCAGACTCGCGCTCGCATCCCGTTCGGTCCGATACCTCGCGAGAAACACCGTTCCCGCGACCCCGGCGAGCAGGCCGACCGGGCCCAGAACGACCGTGCCAGCGAGTCCGACCAGTGCCGCGAGCAGGCTCACACCCGTCGAAACGCCGCTGGCCCTGGCGGCGACGGCCCCGCCGAGCCAGTCCACGAGGACGGCGACCACCCCAACCGTCAGCAGCGCCACGAGCACGAACAACCCCGGCTCGCCAGTGGCCCACCAGTAGGTGAGGACGCCCACGACCGACAACGGGGGTCCGGGAAGCACTGGGACGACACTGAAGACGACGCCCAGCGCCAGCAACGCGAACGCTACCAGCACGAGCGGCTCGGCCAGCACTGAATCGAGGACTGACAGCGGGTGAACGATCGTCAGGACTGACGGCGGGTCGACGACAGTCGGAACCGTCGCGCGCACGCTCATCGGAATCGCTCCAGTTCCGCGTGAGCGTTTTCGGTTCCATACGCCTCGACCAGCCGCTCGGTCACGGTCCCGAGCGTACGCATACACTCTCGACGTGAGACGAAGTCGAGGTCGTCGGTGACTCGCTCCCAGGCGTGGGTCTGGAACACCTTCCGAACGAGCAATCGGGCCTCACGGTCGTCCAGGTCGGGACCCTCGGGATCAGTCAGTGCCGCCAGTGCGAGCGCTCGGAAGGGATCGGGCGCGGTGTCGAACATCCCGGCCCCGAACGGCGATCCTGCGAGCAGCCGCCACTCCCATGCCGACAGGTCCAGCCCGGGCGTCCCCTCGACCGACGCCAGCGCCGCGCGCACCACGTCGGGATCGAGGTTCGCGAGCGAGTCCGAGAGCATTCCCGAAACCCGGCCGAGGAACCAGTCGGTGTGTCGCTCCTGAAGCGATTCCCCGAGACCGGAGAGGGGCCGCAGCATGATTGCCGAGTGTTCGCCGCTGCGCTCGTTGCGCGTCGTCGACAGGTGCACGGTCGAAAAGCCGTTCGAAGCCCAGAAATCGAGCAATTCGGGGGTCGCGCCGTAGCCGACACCCAGGTAGTCGTACTCGTCCTCGGCGTCGGCGGCGATCCGATCGAGCAGGTGTGAGCCCAGTCCCCGTCCGCGGGCGGCGTGGTGGGTCGCGATCCGCATGACTCGCCAGCCGACCGGGATCGCTGCGTCCTCGTCGCGAAGCTGCGTGGTGAGAACGTCCGGAAGCATGTTCCCCCGGATCCGACGCCCCGCGTACATCTCCGCTCGGCGCTCGGCTGACAGCCCGCCCTCGCGTGCCAGCAACGCGACCGACACGACGTGTCCGTCTGCCAGCAGTGCGTGAACAGAGACGTTCGGTGCGTCCAGCAGGCGCGCCAGATCGTCCGGCTCGGTCCGGTAGTGTGCCAGTACCAGCAGGCCGAACGCCTCTCTGAGCAGCTGTTCGTCTGTCAGCAGCCGGTCGGCCCCGAGACGCTCATACGAGCTACTCCCGGGCCGGGCGTCTGCGACGAGCGGGTCGACGGGCGGCCGCGCGTCGAGCAACAGCGCTCGCGTCGCCCACACCTCGACGGGATCGCCGGCCGCGTAGCGGATCGGCTCGGTCATCGTCACCTCCCGAATCTCGCGCTCGGCGTCGGCGAGTCGGTCCCGGAAGCGAACCGAAAAGCCCCGCCCTGCGCCCTCGTAGCCGTGGATGGTCGTCGTGAACGCGACGCTCGGTGCGTCCAGAAAGCGCTCGAGCAGTCTGACCGGGAGTGCCGCCGCCTCGTCGACGAGTACGACGTCCGGATCGTCCGGCAACGCCGCGGCTTCGGCTGGCGGTGCGAATCTGACGCGTCCCTCGTCAGATTCGATCGGCCGGGACGCGTCCGGATCGTCGGCGAGCGTGCCCCGGTCCGTGTCGTCGCCAGCGAGCACGTCGAGTTCTGCGAGAAGTTCGCGCCCACGAGCGAACACTTCGCTGGCTCGTCGGTACTGCGGCGCGGTCACGAGGACGTCCGCCCCGGCCGCAGCGAGACTCCCCGCGGCCAGCCCGGCGGCACTGGACTTCCCCCGACCCCGGTCGGCCTCGACGACGACCCTCCCGCCGGGGTCGGCGAGCGCTTCGAGCGCGTGGAGGGTATCGACCTGGTTCTGGGTCAGACAGGCCGCGTATGCGGCGGCTGGGAAGACGTGATCGTCTGGCGCCGTCGGCTCGGGTCTGGGGCGACGCGGCGGCGGGTCGGTCAGTCCCGAGGACTCGACTGCCCCCGTCTCGGCGTCGACGATCGAAACGCCTCGATGGGCGCGCAGCGTCTCGACTAGCCGCGTTCGAAAGTGGCCGGTCACGTCCTCGCGAGTGAACGGTGGGACCGCGAGCGTTTCGTCGAACGCGTCGCGTCGGTCCGGCCAGCGATCCAGCGGTGGCGCGAGAAGCACGAACAGCCCGCCGCCGTCGACCGCACCGACGACCTGTCCCAGTGCGTTCGGGCGGAGTGACTCGTGGGCGTCGTAGACGACCGCTTCGCGCGTCTGTCCGAGGAGGTCGCTCGCGTGGGCCGGATCGAGACGCTCACAGTCGAGAATCGGCTCGGGACCGATCAGCGTGGTCGATTCCCCGGAGATCGAGGTCGCGTGGAGGGCGTCACCGACTCGCTCACGGGTCGCCGCAGGTTCGCCGGAGAGGACGAGGACACGGCGCTCGTCGCACAACTGGGCCTCGGCGCGAAGTGCGGCCGCGTGGTCCATACGCCTGCTCGGTGGCCACAGCCAAAGGACGTGACGGTCTGGTGGACGCGCGGCGCGTGACGATCACCGACCGCGCGCTGTGGCCTTGCTCCTCACGGTCGCGATGCGTTGCCGTTTGTCGGTGTCGGATCTTCCGCGATTGCACATTCGTACGCGAGGTCGACCGTGCCGGACTCGGTGAGCGTCAAGACCAGGCCGACGAGGTCCCGCCCGGTACAACTGGCGTCGTCGAACTCGAACTCCTGGACGGCATATCCGTCGACGATCACCGCGATCGTGTTCGCTTCGCCGTAGAACCCGTAGCCGCCCCTGTGGGTCCCGGATTCGAGGTCGTACCGGTGATTGAACAGTGTCTCCGACTCGCCCTCGACGATGACCCCGAGCGCCCGACTCGACTCTGTCCAGTTTCGGACGCTCACGTGGTGTGCCAGCCGGGTCGCTGGCGACCCAGCACATCCGGCGACCAGACAGGCCGCCACCCCAGCCGACCGGAGCACCGTGCGACGTTCCATCACGTCGTCTCGACGCTTGCGGTCCCCTTAAAAGGTGTCTACTCGGATTCCGATTCTGCAGGCCCACACAGTGACACGGACTGATCCTGCACGATCTGCGACAGCTACCCACCGCACGCCCTATACCGAAATTTTCAGTTCGATATAGTATTCTCATTTTACGTTCATCTGAGATCATGAATTGCCTAAGGGGCACAAAATATTAACCGTCATATAAAAACGAGTGTGAATATCAGATGTGAAAACTATACAAAATTAATAAGTAAGGCCGGTCAGTCAGTCCGACTGTCAATAAATGAACTTCCCCTCACAGATCTTTTCGATCGGCGGCGCAGGAAAAGAGCTCGCGTTCACGCTGCTGGAGTCGGATTGGGTGTTGCGGGATATTCTGGAGCCACGGCCGAGTCCACAGTCGGTGAGCGTGACCATCATCGACACGGCGGAAGGAGAGCAGAACACGGACCGACAGCGAATCAGGGATATCCGTGAACGGGTGACCGAACTAGAGAACGAACTCAGAGATCCGGATCAGGGACGGACGGGGAATCTGGAACTCGAGTACAAGCTGATCACCGAGAGCATCCAGCTGAGCGGGACGATCGACCTACTGGGGGACGACGCCGTACCCCGTATCGCTGCGGGCAACGGTATGGACGAGGACAAGTGGTGGATCGAAGAGCCCCACATCAACGAGAACCTGGATTTCGCCAAGGGCGTCGTCCGCAAGCGCGGGCTCGGGAAGGCGATCTACTACAAGGCCTACGCCGAGGACGACAGCATCTCGACGTACATCGATCTCCCGACCAAGGGGAAGGTCGCGGTGCTCTGTGGACTCGGTGGCGGGACCGGATCGGGCATCCTCGTCGATCTGGCCAGGCACCTCCAGCAGCAACACCGTACCGCCGAGATCACGCTGTTCGGCGTCCTTCCGAACCACACGGAAGGTCCCAAGGAGAACGCCAACGCCTTCGCCGCGCTGACCGAACTGGAGTATCTCCACCTCCAGCGCGAGGAGATCTTCAAGGACGTGGTCCTGCTCCCGATCGATCCGACTGACTTCGACGGGAAGACCGGCAACCGCATCCAGACGGACAAGTACCTCAACGAGTTCGACGAGGCGGCGATCTACCTGCTCGCTGCCTACTACAACACCGAAGGTCTCGAAGACCCGTTCGCCGACACACCGAGTTACGCGCCGTTCACCATCGGGATTCCACAGGTACTACGGTACAACGTCGAGGCTATCAACGACGCGAGGGAAGCGATTCGCGAGATTCTCGACGACAAGGAGCAGGCGCTCCGACTGGAAGAGGAGATCTACGCTCAGATCGACAGATTCCTCGCGAGACACTACGACGATCAGAACGTCGAATCCGGCCTTCGCGACCTCGACGTCGCCGACCTCTCCGAGCGACTGGAGAACGTCGAATCGCTGCTCGAATTCGATCTCTTCAACGAATTGGATTACCAATCGCTGTCGATCTTCAGAGGGATCATCGAGGACGCCAAGGCCGAAAGTGACGACGTCGTCGAACAGATCGAGTACATCGCGGCGTCGCTGCGCGCTGTCGACGCGACCAATCAGGACGCGGGCAGCTTCGTCGACAACATCGACGAGCACCTCGCGGAGATTCTCGAACAGGATCTGCGGGCTCTCGGCCAGCGAAAAGAGATCCTCGAACGGCGAAAGATAATCGACGACAGCCGGATTCGAAACGCCATCGAGTACCTGATCCGGTCGGGGAACACCAACTCAGCGCCGGGCGTCAAACTGCAGCGACTCGAAGCAGAAGTCGAGGACAAAGACGAAAAACGGAGTCGCCTCCAGTCCGACCTCGAGGACGCCAACGCCGAACTGGAAGCACTCCGGGACGAGCAATCCGAGGAAGTCCAGCAACGGCTGACGGAGTGGCAGCGCGCGACCAACGACGACCTCCAGGCGCTCCAGCAACACGACGAGAGCGCGATCGAGGACGCACTCTCGGAACTGTCCGGTCAGCTCAACCGCTTTCTCAACGCCGTCACGAACGCGGCATCGCCCGGGGAGGTCGAACAGGTCAACCGGGCAGGGGTCACGCAGTCGCTCGATCGTGTCCAGAGCGCTTTCGAGGGGACGAACTACAACTTCCAGCGCGACAGGCAAGCCATCGAGGCGTCGCTCACCCAGCTCAAGAACGCTCGGATCGCGTTCATGAATTTGATGCAACCGGAGGGGACGCTCGAAAAGCTCACGCCGTGGGAGAGTTCGACCGAGCAGGATCGCCAGGAGGCCAACAAGGACTACCAGATGCAAAAGAACAAGCTGAGCGACAACGGCATCTTCGCCATCGGGCCGCCCGGCGGGCAGTTCAGCGCGTCGGTCCAGTTCGACCCCCAGACGATCATCGAGACGGCTCACCAGAACCGACAGCAACTGGTCCAGCAGATGATCGACAGCCTGCGGGACCAGCTCGACGGACTTGACGGCGAACGCGTCCGGTCGCTGGAATCGGCGCTCAGTGCCGATCCGGTCGACGTCGACGAAGTCGAGCGCATCGCGAAGAAAGCGATCGAAGACGACGTCGTCGAGATGGGAGACGTCGAGGAAAGCGTTCGCGAGATCGAGAGCGAACTGGACGACGTCCAGGAGCAGCTCGACCTCTATCAGCCGACCATCGAACTGTTCGAAGATCTGAACAACCGCCGCGACAGCTGGTCCGAGCACAGTTCGTCGTTCCGTACGAACTGGAGCGAGTACGACGACGACTCCCGACAGCGGGTCGCGACCGAAGAAGAGGACTACGTCTACATCAAGAACATCCGGCCGGACGACGTGTTCAGAGCGACCGGCAACGACAACATCGCACAGAGTGACTTCTTCAGCAGCCGCGAAGAGCACCAGCGCGTCCGGGAGAACCTCGAAGAACTGTCGCGAAACGCTCGCAATCAGGAGTACACGGGCTTGCGACGCAGGCAACTCTCGAAAGACCGCAAACGCTACGACAACCTCCGCATCCGGCTGTCGGTGATGAGTCCGGCAATCTCACAGATGGATTCGGAGTCGATCGACTTCGAGAACATGTTCAACGGCGCGTTCGATCTCGGTGGCAGCGGGAAACGGTCGAAAAATCCCTACACGAGCTGGGCCTCCGAGGTCGGGGGGCCGTGGGACATCGGGCTCGGCGTCTTCATCAACGGGGTGTTCCTCGACAACCTCCGGAAGTTCGTCCAGGCCGACGGCTACCACAACGGGTACGAGAACCGACTCTCGGAGCTCGGCGACGACATCCTCGTCCATCACAGCTACGGTCTCGAAGACGGCTACTACGTGCGCCGGACCGGCCACCTCAACATGGAGTACGACGACGACATCGAGTTCTATCTCCGGGACGAGGACGAGATCGTCGACGACCTCCTCTCGGGCTACTACGAACGCGTCGAGCACAAACAGACCGCAGCGGCAGACGACGACTGACCAATGTCGAACGTGATCACGTATCTCCAGGAAAATCTGGAGAAGCTCAAGCTGATCGGCTACTTCGCCGTCATCCTGGCGCTGGCGTGGCCGATCGCACAGATGCTCGGTTCGGCGTGGGAGGCGTCGAACATCGTTCGATCGCTCTTCGACGTGTTGATCATGTACGGCGTCTCACTGGAGGCCAGTAGCGTCACGATCTTCGGGTTCTTCCTCGGGTTGTTGGCGTTGATGACGATCGACCCGAAGAAACGATGGCAAGCGTTTCTCCTCTGGTTCGGCCTCCTGCTGGGGCTCGTCGGCCTCCAGACGATGGACCTGTTCCTGCCGAACGTCGACCTGGTCGGCAGTGCCGGCTGGTTACTCTTCGGTCTCGTCAGCGGTGTCGTCGTCGGTGGCGGACGCAAACTGTTCCGGATGCAGACCGCCCAGGCACTGGAGTTCAGGCGGGCCTCGAAGCTCATCTTCTACATGGTCGCCTCGTTCTGTGTGGTCGCCTTTCTGGAACTGCACATCAACTATCCGGCTCTCATCGACGTTGCCGACAACTCGGTCGCGATGCAGTCGGTCAGTCTCTCGGCGACCGAGATCAACGCCTCGAACATCGAGTTGCACGCGGCCGCGACGGTACTGTTCGTCGTGACTATGAAACAGTTCGTCAAGTACGACGCCGAGACGGACTTTTTCATCCTCGGGCCGCGTGCCTCGGGCAAGAGTCTCTTCCTGATCGGCGCGTACCTCGAAGCGCTCGACCGGACCGATTCGGTCAAGAGTAACACGCCGCTGAACCCGAGTCAGGACCTGATGTCGATGGTCGAGGCGCTGGACAGACAGGAGACGAAGTGGATCGTCGAAGCGACCGGTCGCGGCGAGGTCAAGGACCTGCGCTTCCAGTACGTCCACGGCTCGGTCTTCCCCAAGAACGTCAAACTGTCCGGGATCGACTACGCCGGTGAGTACCTCCAGCGACTCCCGGACGCGCTCACGGGGATGATCGCCGAGGAGGACATGGACATGACCCTCCGACGACTCGCCGAGGGCGTCCGCGGGGCCGACACGCTCCTGCTGGTGATCGACATCGAACGGTTCGTCAACAACGAGCAGATGGAGATCTCGTCGTACTTCTCGATCCTCCAGTCGGCCAAGAACAAGGACGTCATGATCGTCGCGACGAAGGCGGACTACCTCGCCGAGGACTTCCGGACCGAGCGCGGCCTCGAACCCCACCGATACTTCGAGGACTTCAAGCAGTACGTCAACAACAGACTCAGAGAGAGCGAGAACGTCAACAGTCTCATCACCGAGACGGCCGGCGCAGAGGTCCATCCGGTCTACTATCAGACGACGATCGACGAGAACGGGAACCGGGTCCCGATGCGCGACGAGACGGGTTCGGTCACGACAGTCGGGTTCACCGAACTCCTCAACAAGTTCGGGAGAGGGTGACGATGTCGGACATCAGAATCTACGGCTCCCAGGGTCAGCCCCTCGATAGCGAGACTGACTCGCCCGACCAGCGCATCAAGGACTTCTTCTTCGACGGCGTCCGACTGGCGATCCAGGACCGCGGCACGGAGGTCGAGGCCACGGTCTTCTTCCGGGCGCGAGAATCGGAAGCCAGCCGCTCGGAACAGTATTACGCCGTCTACCGGGCGAACTCGATCCGGGATATCGGACGCGGGTTCCACGCCGACCTGGTCGACCTGGTCGAAGGGAAATACGGGATGGAGCTGGTGACTTCGACCGACGACACGACGATCTTTCAGTTGCTGGTCGAGAACGAACAGGGCCGAACGCCGACGAACACCCGCGACCTCGACGACCTGAAGACTCTCCTCCGGGACAGTCAGTCGAGTTCCCTTGGGGGCTCATCTGAGAGCACGCTCGGGATCAAAGACGAAGCGACCACGACGGGCGTGCAAGCGCCCCAACCGCTGAAGGTCGGCGTTGGATCGTATCGGCTCGCATTCGGCGTGTTACTCGAAGTGACCGCCGACGCCGGGTCGGTCGTGATCGCCGAGAACGCCGACAGTTCGCGGCTCTCGGACTTCACCATCGTGATCGAGGAGGGGCCGTACAACGGCGTCACGCTGCTCGGAGAGACCGAGCAAGCAGTCCAGAACCTCCGGGAGCGCCGGCGGCAACGTCGCCAGCCCGCGGGGGCAGTCGCGTCGGACCCCGGGTTGCTGGGCAGACATGGGAAGAAGGTGTACCTCCTCGGCAGCGTGTTCGGCGTCGTCCTGATAGCAGTGATCGTCCTGTACGGCTCGGCGCTGGCCGAGATGCCGCTCGTCGATGGGTTGCCACTCATGGGTGGTGATGAAGAGCCGGTGCCCGAAGTCGAGATCGACAGTGTGGAATACTACACGGGGAACCAGACGCTGCGATTCAGGCTGATGGCCGCCAGCGACGGGAGTCTCCCCGAGAACGCGACCGTCACCGCAAGGATCCACAGGGAATCCTCTCCCAGGAGTCCCAGCGGCACACCGACCACGAGTCCAGGCGACACGCTGGCCACGACGACCACAGGGACGGAGACGACGGTACCGGCCGGCACGGGAACTGTGACGGGTACTGATTCGTCGACGACAGCCGCTTCCGAAACGCAGACACCAGTCACGACTGATCCGCAGACGGCGGAGACTGCCGACGGGGCCGTCTGGAAGGACGAGACGAACGTGACCGACGGAGATTACACAGTCACGTTCCAGAACGTATCCCGTGGGAATGTGAGCCTGGCCGAAAACACCAGCTACAGGCTCGAAGTCGACGTGTCGTACGACGACGAGAATCTCTCGGCAAATGGTTCGTTCCAGCCACGGAACGTATCATCGTCCACCATCGGCCTGGAAACGGTCGAAGTACCTGACGTTCGGTACGTCAATGGAACGATAGCGTTCAGCGTCGACAGCTCGGCCGGAGAATTCCCTGACGGTGTGAACTGGAGCGTCAGCGTCGAACAGCAGGAGAAAATATACGACGACATAACCTACGGCCGGAACAGGATCTCGGTGGAGGACCTCCCACCGGGTGAGTACACGCTGAACGTGATCGCGATTCGAAACGGTGAGTCCAGAACGTTGGCGCGAAACTTCACCGTTAGTACGCCAGAGAGGATCATCCGATTCACACAGGGTCCAGAGTACGACCCTGCAGAACGGCAGGTGACGTTCACGCTGGGAAATCTGTACGAGGTTCCGGACAACGCGACGGTAATGTCGACGATCGTAGAACCGCCGAGTACAACCAACCACAGCCGTAGAGTCGGCTCGACGATGAATGTCTCCGGAGAGTTAGCAACCGGGACCTACACCCTCAACGTCACGCTGTCGTCGGACTCGGTCTCCGATTCGATCAATGAAACGTTCACCGTGACCACCCAACCTCTCTCGTTCGCACTCGAGCCGCGACCTGTGTACGATCCGACCAACGAGAGCGTCGCGTTCACGGTTCGGGCGATCAACGAGTCGGTCCCCGCTCGCGCGAACGTAACTGTGAAATTAAAAGATGGAAGCCGGTCGATAGTGACCGAGACGTACACGTACGGTGAAATCAATCGAACACGCCAGCATCTCGATTCTGGTGTTCTGGATCCTGGTGAATTGGGGCTTGAGGTAGTCGTCGAAGATCCTGTATTCTCCGACGACGAGACCAAGACGGTCTCGTTCAACGCATCGATGGTCTATCTCGGGTTCAGCGACGGGCCAACGCACAACGAATCGACTGACGAGGTGTCGTTCGATCTGGAGAACCTGCGAGCAAACGAATCGCTGCCGTCGAACGCCACGATGAACGTCTCGGTAGAGAACGGTCCTGGTGAGCAAGTCACCGAGTCGTTCAAAGTGACCGGTGGCCAATACAATCAATCGTTCGCGCCCGGCGTCAGTGACGGCAGTTACGACCTGGTTGTGACCGTCGAAGCCGACGGTGAGACCTACGTGACGACCGGGCAGTTCCTCAACCAGAATACGTCCCTGGCGTTCAATGAGGGGCCCGACTACAACAGGACAGCCGGGCAGGTGACGTTCGAGATGACCAACGCCGCCGACGGCTTCGATTTGCCCGAACAGACGCCGTTGAACGTCACGATTAGAGACGGTGGCGAACGGATCGCGTCCAGAGACGTGGATGTGACCGACGGTAACTACGCCAGTTCGATCGGCGTCAACCTCGAAAACGGAACTTACCACGCGAACGTGACGATCGAAGACGACGGCGTGGCCTACAGCGCCAACGAGTCCTTCGACGTCCGGAACGTCTCGGCCACGTTCAGCGAGGGTCCCGAGTACAACGCGACGAGCGGAGAGGTCGCGTTCAACATGACGAACGCAGCCGCCGGGTTCGACCTCCCCGAGGAGACGACGATGGTGGTCGAGTGGTTAGAGGACGACTTCCCCACCGGTGACTCCACGGTGGTGAACGTCACCGATGGAGCCTACAACCGCTCGATCGCCTTCGACGAAGACAACGGAACCTACACCGCCAACGTTACGATCGAGGCCAACGGCAAGCACTACTCGGAGGAGAAGCCGTTCGTCAAGCGAAACGTCTCGTTGAACGTCAGCTACGGGCCGACGTACGACGAGTCGGCAGGCGAGTTACGCCTCAACCTGACCAACGACGCCGAGAACTTCAGCCTCCCCCAGACCAACAGGATGGCGGTGTCGGTCACTAACACGTCGGGTCCCGTCAACGCGACGACGCTGAACGTCACGAACGGGAACTACAACCGCTCGTTCCCGGTCACTCTCGACGACAGCAACTACACCGTCTCGGTGACGATCCAGCGCCACAGCGCGCCGGTCACTGTCTCCGTGGATCTGACTGTCGGGGCTGATGAAGCCGACCAGCAGAACGTCGCCCGGCAGTTCGTCGCGAGAGCGCGAGCCACCTAGCCCGAACTCATAGTGATTACTCTCAGAAACTGTTCTTCAGCTTCTCGAAGAAGCCCTGTTCGACGTCGATCTCCTCGCCGCCGGCCTCCGCGAACGCCTCCAGCGCCTCGCGCTGTTCGCTGTTGAGGCTATCGGGCGTGTAGATCTGGACCGTCACGAAGAGGTCGCCGTGGCCGCGCCGACGGAGTCGGGGCATGCCCTTGCCCTCCAGCCGGAAGGTCTCGCCGCTCTGGGTTCCGGCCGGGACCTCGAACTCGACGTCGCCGTCCAGCGTCTCCACTTCGATCGTGTCGCCGAAGACCGCCTGGGGGAACGAGACCGCCTCACGCAGGCGAAGATCGTCGCCCTCGCGCTCGAAGGTGTCGTGCTCGCGGATCGCGATATCCACCAGCAGGTCGCCGTTGGGACCGCCGTTCTCACCAGGCGCGCCCTCGCCGTCCATTCGGAGGGTCTGTCCGTCTCGGATCCCCGCAGGCACTTCCACAGTGAGCGTCGCCTCGTTACGGACGATTCCCTCGCCGCGGCAGGTCGAACACGTCTCCTCGTAGAGGGTCCCCTCACCGCCACAGCGGCGGCAGGTCGTCGTCTGCTGGACGCGCCCCATGGGGGTTTGCTGGACCTGTGTGACCTGCCCGCGCCCGTCACACTCCGGGCACGTCTGGCTGTCCGAGCCCGGCGGGTGACCGCTGCCGTCGCAGTCCCCACAGCGTTCGGGCCGCCTGATGGTCAGCTGCTTCTCGACGCCCTCGTAGGCGTCTTCGAGATCGACCTCCAGACGGGTTTTCAGGTCCTGACCCTGTTGTGGGCGACTACCGTCGCGGCCGCCGCGGCCGCCCCCGCCGAAGAACTGGTCGAAGATGTCTTGCATGTTGAACCCGCCGCCACCGCCGAAGGGGTCGCCGCCCATACCGCCGCGACCGCCAGCGCCGCCCTGGCCGTCGAAGCCGCCGTGTTTCTCGGCCTGCTCGAAGCGCTCGTGCCCCATCTGGTCGTAGGCCTGGCGTTTCTCCTCGTCCGTCAGGACCTCCTTTGCCTTCTTTGCTTTCTTGAATTTCTCCTCGGCGTTCGGATCGTCACTGACGTCTGGGTGATACTCTCTGGCCTTCTCCCGGTAGGCCTCCTGGATCTCGTCGGCGTCGGCGTCACGGGAGACCCCCAGAATGTCGTAGAAGTCCTCGCTCATTGGTTATTGGGCGGTACTCGATTGAGACACTTGAAAAGCCCGGGTCCGACTTCGAACCGCGCCGCTGGCACTACAGGTCGGAGATGCGCAGATTGTCGAAGCGGACGTCGAGTTTCGACCCCCACGCGCCACCCCAGACGTTGGCGTTGAGCTGGACGACGACATCGCGGTCGGCCCACGACAGGCTCGGTTGATAGCTCGTTTTCTGCTCGTCGACTGCGAAGGTGAGGCCCTCTTCACTGACGGTGATCGAGAGTTCGTGCCACTCCTCGTTCGACAGTCGAGCGCCGAACGACGACTGAGCGATCCGATCGCCGTTCTCGTCTTTCTCCTCGAAACTGACGCCGCCGTAGTAGTCGATGTCGAACAGGCTGACTTCGGCGTCGGTGTTCGCGTCGAGCAGGCGGAGTCGACAGCCGCCCTCGTCGACGTCGTCGGCGACCTTGTAGAGGTCGACAGCGTACGTTCCCGCGCCAGCGAACGACTCCGTGGTCGTGACTTTTGCGCTGGTACTCGTTCCAGGTGTCGACGCCATCCCGAGCGACTGCGAACCGTCGCTGGCGAGGTCGGAGGTGATCGAGACGCTCGCGTTCTGCTGACTGTCGTCGTTCATTGTCCCGGGCACCCCGTTGGCCTCGAAGGACTCGCTGAACAACGCCCCACCACTGGACCCGTCGTCCGAACCGCCGCCGAGCATCGAACACCCGGCCAGTCCTGCAATCGATACTCCACCCACGACGCGGAGCGCGTCACGTCGATCCATTCCCATTCGTACTCGTCGCGTTCGTTTTCGAAGCTGGTTGATAAATCCATATGTTTTCGGTTATCAGTCGAATCACAAAAACGCGCTTCAGGGAACGCATTTAGTGGCGTGGCACCACTCCACATACATGTCCGTCGACGATAGCTACGTCCCAGTCGCCGATCTGGCCGACCTCCGCGAGGAGGGCCGACTGCTCGCCAGCCCCCAGAATCGCCACGTTGCGCTGTTTCACCACGGGGACGAGGTCTACGCCGTCGACAACCGCTGTCCGCACATGGGCTTTCCACTCACGGAGGGCACAGTCGAAGACGGCATTCTCACGTGTCACTGGCACCACGCGCGGTTCGAACTGGCCTGCGGGGACACCTTCGACATCTGGGCCGACGACGTCCAGACCTTTCCGACTGCCATCGAGGACGGCCAGGTGTACGTCGACCCCGATCCCGAACCGGACGTCCCCCCGGAGACACACTGGCGCAACCGACTGGTCGACGGCATGCAGGAGAACCTCTCGCTGGTGACCGCCAAGGCTGTCATCCACCTCGACGACCTCGGTGAGGGATTCCAGACGCCGCTCGACACGGCCGTCTCGTTCGGGACGACCTACCGCGACGCGGGGTGGGGCCGCGGGCTCACGACGCTGGGCGCGATGGCGAACCTCTACGACCACCTCGACCGCGTCGACCGCCAGCGCGCGATGTACGTCGGAATCGGCGAAGTCGCCGACAACTGTTCCGGTGAACCGCCGCGGTTCGATCAGTACGCGCTCGGCAACCAGGACCTCTCGAAAGACCGCCTCAAGTCGTGGTTCCGCGAGACCTGCGAGGTCCGGGACGAAGATGGTGCCGAGCGCTGTCTCCGGACGGCCGCTGCGACGCTCCCTCCCGAAGCGGTCGCCGAGATCGTCGTCGCCGCCGCGACCGACCACCTCTACATGAATTCGAGCCATACCCTGGATTTCTGGAACAAGGCCTTCGAGACGCTGGAACACGTCGGCTGGTCGGAGGCTCCCGACGTCCTCGCGTCGGTCGTCCCGCAACTCACCGATGGCTCACGCGCCGAGGAGACCTCCTCCTGGAGACAGCCGATCGACGTCGCTCAGCTGGTCTTCGACGCCCACGAGCGACTGGACGGCCTCGTCGCGGCTGGCGAGGGCACCGAGTGGACGCGGCCGGACGACTTTGTCGACGTCCTCCTCGGGGACGACCCGCACGCGATCGTCGACGCGTTGACTGACGCGATCAAAGCGGGCGCGACCGCTCCCCAACTCACCGACGCGGTTGCCGACGCCGCGACCCGGCGAGTCGCACAGTTCGCGACCAGCAACGAGTTCGGCGACTGGAACACCGTCCACCACACCTACACGTACGCCAACGCAGCCCAAAAGTTCGCGCTGCGGACCGACGCCGTCGAGGCCTACCGACCCGCGTTTGACGGCGCGGTGTCGGTCTATCTCGATCGTTTCCTGAACCAGCCAGCCGCACCGATTCCCGATGGTGGTCCAGACAGCGACCCCGAAGCCGTCCGTGAGGCGCTCCTGGAGACGTTCGACCAACAGGGTCGCGTGAACGAGGCCGGGTCGCTCGTCGCCGACCACTTCGCTTCGGGCGGGGACGTCGACGCGCTGATCCAGACGCTCGGCGAGGGACTGCTCCGGGAAGACGCGGGCTTTCACACGCTCCAGAGTCTGGAAGTCGCCATCGAGCGCGCCGAGCGGGCCGACGCACGGGAAGAACAGCGACTCCCGTTGCTGGCGACCGCACGCTACATGGCCGCGCACTTCCCGACCCGGCGCGAGCGCGAACAGACGTTCTCGATCGCCCGCCGACTGTTCGAGGGTGAATCGATCCACGAGGGCGATAGTAGCCATTGAAAATCACTGCACACACGATCGCACGACAACAGCGCGATCGGTGTGGAATCGTTTCAATTGTCACGATAGGCCAAACGTCTTTCACCGCTCCTGTCGATGTCTGTGCCATGCCGACACCCGAGTACGAGGAACTCGATGTGACCGTTACGGACGCGGTCTGTCACGTCCAGATGGACACCGACGCCCCGTTCAACGCGTTCACGCCGAAGATGGTCGAGGAGTTACTGGAGGTGGCGATCCGCTGTAACGACGAGTGGCCCGTCCGCGCGATCGCGCTCACCGGATCGGAGAACGGCTTCTGTGCCGGCGCGGACGTCCGAACGTTCCAGGGCGACGACCCGACACAACTCCGCCGCGTTGCGGGCGTTCTCCACGAGGCGATCCGCGAACTCCACGCGGCCGGCGTGCCGATCGTCACTGGTGTCAACGCCGTCGCCGCCGGGGCCGGCTTCGGGATCGCGATCCACGGGGACATCGTCCTCGTCTCCGAGGACGCCCGCCTCGAATTCGCCTATCAACGACTCGGTCTCGCGGCCGACGGCGGGACCACGTGGATACTCCCGCGGCTGGTCGGCCTCCGGAAGGCAATGGAGATCGTCCTGCTCGACGAGCCGATCGGTCCCGAGGAAGCCGTCGACCTCGGCCTCGCCAGTGAGGTCGTCCCTGCCGACGACCTGGAGACGCGACTCGACGAGATGGCTCACAGACTCGCTTCGGGGCCAACCGCCGCGTTCGCCGACACGCGACGACTGTTGCTGCAGAGTTTTCACAACAGCTTGCCCGAGCAGCTCTCGGCAGAAGAGGAGGCGATGGCCCGCGCGGTCGAGACCGATGACTTCACGCGCGGCGTGACGGCCTTTTTCGAGAAGGGCGAGCCGGATTTCCAGGGCGAGTGAGTTACTCGCCGAGCTGGTGGGTGAAGAAGGCACTCCCGACACTCGCGACCGCGCCGAGGACGCCGATCACGATCGAGTTGATCAGGAGTGCGCCGTACCGTAGCGACGCCTCGCTCACCGTTTCGCTTTGCCTGGCTGCTTCCGGGACGGTCTCCCAGCCCTGTATCGCCAGGAACGCCGACAGGAAGACGAACAGGAACGCACCGACCAGGGCACCGCCGCCAGCTGTGAGGAGCACCTCACTCGTCTCACCGGAGACGCGGACGGCGACGAGAGCGCCTACGACGCCGGACACCAGTATCGCGAGTATCTGCAGATAGCCCGGATAGTACGACGACGAGAATGTGGCGCCCGCCCCTCCTACGACGAACCGTACGAGGCTCTGCTGTTGCTGTGCAGCCTCTCGTTGCTCGGCCTGATCGCGCTGCTCAGACGGGACGTCCTCGAATCGATTGTCGTACCGGTCGATCGCCTCCTCGCTCCCGTAGAGTGCGTGGGTGTCACCGACGAAGCCGAACAACAGCGGTACCAGTCCGATCGCGACGCCGACGACCGCGATAGCGACGGCCACTTTCCCGGCGTTTACCAACGCGTCGCTCCCGCCACCGCGTGACGGTCGGCGTCCACCTCTCGGCCCTCCGCCGGGCGGCCCCTGCGGTGGCTGCTGTTGTGGCGGTTGCTGTTGGGGTGGTTGTTGTGGGGGTTGCTGTGGCGGCTGTTGCTGGCCTTGTCCCTGTGTCTGTTGGGACGATCCCTGTGGTTGGTTCGGTGGTTGGTTTGCCATGAGTTTCACCGCTGGCCCCGAGAGCCAGCTTGTCGGAAGGCGCACGGTCCAGTGACATGTAAGTTCGGGTCAGTTGTCAGACTCTATAGGATGGACGTCTCCCCCGTGGAACGTAGTTCTCGAGACTTCTTCCAACTGAGTCGACTTACTCGTCCAACAGAATCGCGAGCGTTTCGTAGGTCCCGACGACCATCGCGGGGACGACGATCATGAAGATGTGTTCCTCGATCGGAACCCCGAGCAGCTCGACGCCCGTTCGGAGAGGAATCTCGAAGACGCCGACTTCGAGGGTGTACCAGTCCCAGACGAGCGCGAAGGGGTAGAGCACGAGGATCGTCCGGGCGGCCTCGCGGTAGACGCCTGCGTAGGCGATCAGCGCGAGCGCGACCGTCCCCCAGAGCAGTTCCGTGACGAGGTACGTGTACTGGCCGAAGACGGTGATGTCGGGGAGCACGACCGCAGTTAGGCCGACGGCACAATAAACGGTGGTGGGTTCTCCCACGAACGATCGGGAAATAGGACGAAGTTTGATTATCCCAGGCGACGAACTTTCGGTGATACGATGGATATTGCCGATATTGCTACCAGCGAGTACGTCGAAGTCGACGTCGACGAACGTCTCGGGAAAGTTCGATCGATCTTCGAGCGGGAGAATCCGAAGGGGATCATCGTCACCGACGACGGCGAGTACACTGGGGTCGTCACCCAGAAACAGCTGGTACAGTCGCACGTCGAAGACAAGACCAAGGTCGGCGGAATGGCTCAGAACGCGCCCAGGATCGAACGAACCGCGGACGTCCGTGAGACCGCCCGCGTCCTCGTCGAGAGTGGAATCAAGGTGGCGCCCGTCTTCGAGGCCGGCGACCTCTGGGGTGTCATCACCGACGACGACATCCTCGAAGCAGTGCTGGACAACCTCGACGCCCTCACTGTGGAGCAAATCTACACCGAGGACGTCATCTCGATCGCCCAGGATGCCCAGGTGGGCCAGGCGATCAACAAACTCCGGGAGAACGGCATCTCCCGTCTCCCCGTGATCGACGAGGACGGTCATCTCTCGGGGATGGTCACTCGTCACGACATCGTCGACGTGGTCGTCCGGGACATGGACAAGTCCACTCGCGGTGAACGCGCGGGTGACATCGACCGGATCCTCGATCTGCCGATCTACGACATCATGAACAGTCCGGTCGAGACCACCACGTTCTCGGCCTCCGTCGAAGACGCCGTCCGGACGATGCTCGAACACGACTACGCCGGGCTGGTCGTCACGCCCTCCGAAGACGACTCGCTGGTCGCCGGAATCATCACCAAGACGGACGTCTTGCGTGCGCTTACCTTCACGGAAGAGGAGCACATGGACGTCCAGATCACGAACATCACCCTGCTGGATACGATCTCCCGGCAGGACATCCGGATCGACATCGAGGAGGTCGCCGACAAGTACCGTGAGATGCAGGTCCAACACGCCCACGTCCGCTTCCACGAGCACAAAGAGAAGCTTCGCGGGACGCCCCTGATCCAGTGTCAGATCCGCCTGCGCACCAACAAGGGCCAGATGGCCGGGTCCGGCGAAGGCTACGGCGCGGAGACGGCGTTCAACGTCGCACTCGATAAGCTCCAGCGGAACGTCCTCGAACAGAAAGGCGTCGAGAGCGACGAGGAGTACCAGGGCCAGCTCCTGCGGAAACTCGGCGAACTGTAACGCGAGACTTCTTCTCGCTGTATTTCGATCCACCCACCGAACGTCGAGGTAGCAAGTGGTTTGACCCCGGCCCCCGAGGGATCGCACATGGACGCAGACGTCTTTCAGTCGACGGTCGGCGGGTCGGTCCAGGCTCCGCCGTCGAAGAGCTACACGCATCGTGCGATCCTCGCCGCCGGCTACGCGGACGGTGCGACCGTCACCGACCCGCTCGTGAGCGCCGACACGAAAGCGACGATGCGCGCCGTCGCGGCCTACGGCGGCGCGGTCGAGCGACACGAGGACTCTCTCGACGTCGAGGGATTCGACGGACGACCCGACATCCCCGAGGACGTCATCGACTGTGCCAACAGCGGGACGACGATGCGACTCGTCACTGCGACCGCCGCACTCGGTGACGGACTCACCGTTCTCACTGGCGACGACTCCCTTCGATCCCGACCACAGGGGCCACTGCTGGACGCACTTTCGCAGCTCGACGGCCGTGCCGAGAGCACCCGCGCCAACGGCCAGGCCCCGCTGGTCGTCGGTGGGCCGATCGACGGCGGCAGCGTCTCGATCCCCGGCGACGTCTCCTCGCAGTACATCACCGCACTACTGATGGCAGGCGCAATCACCGACGACGGGATCGAGATCGATCTCGAAACCGAACTCAAATCCGCGCCCTATGTGGACATCACGATCGAGGTACTGGAGGCGTTCGGCGTCGACGCCCACACGACGGAGTCGGGCTTTTCGGTCGCGGGCGGCCAGTCCTACGATCCCGAGGGCGGCGAGTACACCGTCCCCGGAGACTTCTCGTCGATCTCCTACCTGCTGGCGATGGGTGCGCTGGCCGCACCTGATGGACTGACCGTCACGGGCGCGTACCCCAGCGCGCAGGGCGACTCGGCTATCGTCGACGTCCTGCAAGAGATGGGCGCGGACCTCACGTGGGATCGCGACGCCGGCGAGATTCACGTCTCCAGATCGGGCCTCACGGGGATCGAGGTTAGCGTGGCCGACACGCCTGACCTGTTGCCGACGATCACCGTCCTCGGGGCGGTCGCCGACGGGACGACGACGATCACCGACGCCGAACACGTCCGCTACAAGGAGACCGACCGGGTCAGCGCGATGGCCGAGGAACTCACTGCCATGGGTGCGAGCGTCGAGGAAGAACACGACACGCTCACGATTCACGGTGGCGAGAGCACGCTCTCGGGGGCGACCGTCGATGGCCGTGCAGACCACCGGATCGTCATGTCACTATCCGTTGCGGGGCTGGTCGCAGAGGGAGCGACTACTGTCGAGGGGATCGAACACGTCGACGTCTCGTTCCCGGATTTCTTCGACGTCCTAGTCGGACTCGGTGCGTCCGTCTCCCGGGAGTGACTGGCTCTCGGGGCGACCGCTGAATCTGTTTTCGACGTGTCTGAGGGCGCTGACTGCCGCGACCGCGAGAACGAACTGCCAGACGTACGTCGCCAACATGTGTGAATAATTGCCGTACTGAATAATAAATAGTGCTAAATATTGCTGATAGGTCTGCCGACCGATTGCGAAATCGAGGACTGTATGCGCAGGCGTGACGGCGAGAAGAAGAGTCGAACCGCTAGTGTTCGGGCTCTTCGGCAGGCGCGACCATGTCGTCGATGGTCAGAATGAGGCTGTTGGCAGTGTCGTCTTTGCCGCTGAGCGTGCCGACAATCTGGAGTTTCGACAGCGGCGTCGGCCCGACAGTGATCGTATCGCCCTCTTTGAATCCCGAGATCGAGCCCTGGAGTTTGATCTCCGCACGGCAGTTTTCGGGGTGGTGGACGCTCGTGAGGTCGATCTCCTCGACGTTGGCCTCTTCGACGCGCTCGCCGTTGTGAAACAGTGGTACCTCGGCGGCGTGCTCCATCTCCTGGATCTGGAGGGCGTCGTAGGCGTTGGCGGTCGGCTTGTACCCACCTTTCGGTCCCGGTACGCCCTCGACGAGCTGGAGCGCCTTCAGACTCTGCATCTGGTTGCGAATCGTCCCCGGATTGCGGTCGACTTTATCGGCGATATCTTCGCCTTTGACTGCACTCTCGCTCTCGCGGTAGAGATTGACCAATTCCTGCAGGATGTTTTGCTGACTCGGTGTCAGTTCGATCGATGACATTAGTGGTTTTTCGTGATAATGTTCCATAAAGCTCCCGGTGGCAAGATATTAAATTGACAGGAAGAGCCTTCCTTCGTGGGGAATGTGAGTCGGCGGCCGAAGACGAAATGACTAACCGGATCGGCCGTGGGAGTGCTGATATGCACGGCAAGCGCGTACTCGTCACGGGTGGCGCGGGATTCATCGGGTCGAACCTCGCGAACCACCTCGCGGCGGACAACGACGTGATCGTCGTCGACAACTGCTATCTCGGCACGCCCGAGAATCTCGTCGACGAGATCGACTTTCGAGAACAGACGGTCGTCGGGACGGACCTGCCGACCGACGTGGACGTCGTCTTCCACCTCGCGGCGCTCTCGTCCTACGCCATGCACGAGGACGACCCCCAGCAGGGCGCACGGGTCAACGTCGAGGGGTTCGTCAACACCGTCGAACAGGCCCGCGAGGACGGCTGTGACACGGTCGTCTACGCCACGACCTCGTCGATCTACGGCAGCCGGACCGAACCCTCTCCCGAGGACATGCCCGTCGCGGTCAACACCGGCTACGAGGCCTCGAAGCTCGCACGCGAGCGCTACGCGGAGTACTTCTCGAACCACTACGACATGTCGGTGGCCGGCCTGCGGTACTTCTCGGTCTATCAGGGATACGGCGGTGCAGAGGAGCACAAGGGCAACTACGCCAACGTGATCGCGCAGTTCGCCGACGACATCGCCAACGGCGACTCGCCGAAACTGTACGGCGACGGCGCGCAGACCCGTGACTTCACCCACGTCGACGACATCGTCCGCGGGACGGTCCTGGCGGCCGAACACGAACTCGACGGTATCTACAACGTCGGTACTGGCGAGCGCTACTCCTTCAATACGGTCGTCGAGATGCTCAACGACGAACTCGGGACAGACGTCGCCCCAGAGTACGTCGAGAACCCCATCCCCGAGTCGGTGTACGTCCACGACACCTGCGCCGACGCCACGAAACTCCGCGAAGCGGTCGGCTGGGAACCCGAGATCGACTTCGAGGCGGGGATCGAACGCGTCTGTGCACAGTACTAATCTACGTCGTCCGGATCGATCGCTCCAGCCGTAACGATCTGTCCGTCCTCGCCGACGTCACTCCGGCCCACGTCGAGAATATCGAAGCGAGCGCCACCGTCGGCACTCTCTCCGACGTCGAGCGTCCAGCCGTGAGCGTCGACGATCTCGTTGACGATCGCGAGCCCGAAGCCGGTCCCATCTGCAGCTCTCGTGTATCCCGCGTCGAGGACACGGTCGCGCTCTTCCTCCGGGATCCCCGGACCGTCGTCCGTGACTGCGAAGCCACGTCTGGGATCTTCCTCTGGATGTTGGGGCCAGGGGCGACTGATCGGCTCGACTCGAATCGTTACGGGCCCGTCGTCGCTCGCGTGTTCGAGTGCGTTTCGAAAGAGGTTCTCCAGGAGTCGCTGGAGCTGGTTTGGATCGCAGGTGATCGTCCCCAGATCGTCGTCGACGTCGAGCGTTCCCCGCTCGTCACCGACGGTCCCCCAGGCCTGGGTGACGACCTTCGACAGCGATACCGTCTCGGCTTCGGCGACCGTCTGGCCGTATTTTGCGAGCGTGAGCACGTCGTCGATCATCTCGTCCATCCGGGCGTGTGCGTTCTCGACGCGGTCGAGATGGTCGCAGTCACAGACTTCCTGGGCGAGCGTGAGTGCAGATCGAGCGACCTGCAGGGGATTGCGGAGGTCGTGACTCACCAACTCCGAAAACGCCTCCAGACGTTCGTTCTGTCGCCGGAGTTCCTGTTCACGTCGTTTCCAGCGGGTGATGTCCCGGGTCACGCCGATCAAGCCGACGATGTCACCGTCCGCGTCGTGCCAGGGGACTTTGGAGGTGAGGTTCCACTGGTCCAGTCGTGCCAGGTACTCCTCTTTGTCGACGATCGCTTCGTCCTCGTCGATGACCCACATGTCCTCTTCGAACGCGCGCCATGCGTGATCCGACGCGACGAGTCCGATCTCCGTGTCGGCTTTGTCGAGAAACTCGTCCATCTCATCGCCGAAGTACGCCGTACTGATGTACCGGTGGCGACCGTTGCGGTCTTTGACGTAGAGGTGTGCCGGCAGCGCGTCGAGAATCTCGTCGAACAACTGGCTCTTGTGGTAGAGTTCCCGGAGTTGGTTGCGATCGACACCGCCGTCGAGGAGATCGTCCAGGCGCTGTTCGGTGACGTTGGGGTACTGAATCGCGCTATCGCTCTCGTCGAAGTCATAGGTGTCGCGGCGGCGGTCGCGTTCGATCAGCCGTCCCTCGACGTGCTCGGCCAGCGCAGCGATATCCTTCGTGCCGGATCCCGTAACGGCGGTCCACCTCTCGCTCACCTCTGGTTCGTCGGATCCGTAGTAGACGATCGGCAGAACGGGATGGGACTCCCGGACGTTCTCGACGAACGCCGCGGAGTCGCCGTCGAGTACGACGATCAGACAGTCGATGTCGGGCCAGGCCAGTCGATCGCTGGCTTCGACGGTGTCTCCATACCGCTCGACGGTGAATGATGTTCGCGCATCTTCGAGCGTCGTTCCGAGTCGACGTGCGCGCTCGTCAGTGTCCGCGACGAGCAGTAGCGTTCGGTCGTCGCCCCCCGACATGAATCGTGTTGCAACTCACGGCCGATCCCATTAACTGTTGGCGTCTCGACCACCGCCGATCGTGACAGCCTATTTATCCCGACCCGTGCAACGCCGCATATGGACCGACCGATCACCGTCCTCGGCGTGCCGATGGACCTCGGAGCCGACCGCCGCGGTGTCGACATGGGCCCCTCGGCGATCCGCTATGCCGGATTGGCCGACGAACTCGAGAGCCTCGGATTCGACTGTGTCGACGGCGGCGACCTGCGGGTCCCCCGTCCCGAAGAACGTGACCCCGACGCCGAGGAACCGGCCGGCGGTCGGGCGAAGTACCTCGGGGAGACACGCGACGTCTGCACGCGCCTGGCGACACGCGTCGGCGACGTTCTGGGACGGGGATCGTTCCCGCTGGTGCTCGGCGGCGACCACTCCATCGCGATCGGGACCGTCGGCGGTGTCGCTCGAACCCGCGAGACGGGGCTGATCTGGTTCGACGCCCACGGCGACTTCAACACGCCCGAGACTTCCCCGAGCGGCAACGTTCACGGGATGCCACTGGCCGCGATCCTCGGCACGGGCCCGTTCGCCGCCAGCGAGTGGGCGACCGCACCGACTGTCCCCGAAGAGAACGTCGTCCTCGTCGGTCTGCGTGACGTCGATCCCACCGAACGGCCCGCCATCGTCGACAGCGACGTGACCACGTTCACCATGACTGACATCGACCACCGCGGGATCACCGACGTCGTCGAATCCGCCATCGCGGTCGCGACCGACGGCGTCGACCACCTCCACGTCAGTCTCGACCTGGACTGGCTCGATCCCTCCGAGGCCCCCGGCGTCGGTACACCCGTCCGCGGCGGCGTCTCCTATCGCGAGGCTCACGCCGCGATGGAACGGGTCGCCGCCCCGGAGGTCCCGCTGACCAGCATGGAACTCGTCGAGGTCAATCCTATTCTGGACGAGCACAACCGCACCGCGGAACTGGCCGTCGAGATGGCCGCGAGCGCGCTCGGCAAGCGCGTCCTCTGATAGCCCTGAAAGCCCTCGCAGCCGACTGGCGTCGGCTGCTCGCCCTTTTCATGTCCACCAGGCCCGGACGACCACCGTCGGCGATTGCCGACGGGGTCTAGAGGCAACGCCAGCGCTTTCTGTAGTCGCGCGCGGAGTGCGCGCGACTATCCCCCTTTCCTCCCCGGCACGCGGGATGAAACCCGCGCGCTGGCTTCCTGACCGCACCGCTGTGGCCGGGAGTGAGTGCCGCGGCGATCGCCGCGGCCGAACCGACTCGGGGAAGGGCAGGCCGAATCACTAGCATACGGCGACTCCGTCGCCGTTTCCCCGGAATCGCCCAATAAGGCGATTCCGGCCTTTTTCCCCAAGTTTTTCCGCCGCAGGGTTCCCGCAGCGAGCGTCGTGGCGCTCGCGAGGAAACCCGAGGCGGAAAAAGTGGTTATTCGTCTTCGTAGACCCAGACGGCGTCGGCGCGCTCGTAGTCGACGAGTTCCTCGTCGTCGAAGAACAGGTCGATCTCGCGCTCGTTTGCGCCCTCGTCCTCGTGGTCGGACCCGTGGATCACGTTGTGGCCCAGATCCAGTCCGAGGTCACCGCGGATGGTGCCGGGCTGGGCGTCAGCCGGGTCGGTCTCGCCCATCATCTGGCGGACCTGGCGGGTGGCGTCTGCGCCTTCCCAGACCATCGCCATCACGGGGCCGGAAGTGATGAACTCGACCAGGCCCTCGAAGAAGGGCTTGCCCTCGTGCTCGCCGTAGTGCTCGTGGGCGAGTTCCTCGTCGATCTGCATGAACTTCGCGCCGACCAGCTTCAGGCCGCGGTCTTCGAGTCGCGTCATTATTTCGCCGATCAGCCCGCGCTGGACGGCGTCCGGTTTCGCCATTACGAACGTGCGCTCGTCGTGGTGACTCATGGATGAAAGTAGGGGTGTCGCTCAGGCCTCGGCCTCTTCGGCCTCGGTGTCTTCGTCTGCGTCCTCGCTGGATTCGGCCTCGTCCGCTGCGTCCTCGTCGGCAGCCTCGGAGTCGGCCTCCGTGTCGCCGTCGACGGTTTCGTCCTCGTCGTCGGCGTCCGCAGCCTCGGATTCGGCAGCTTCGAGATCGGGTGCGGCCTCGGAGTCGTCTTCGGCTTCTTCGTCGTCCGCTTCGGCGGCTGCTTCTTCGGCCTCGCGCTCGGCGGCGGCCGTCTCCTGGCGGTCGCTCTCGCGGCCGGCGTCGGTCCAGTTGAGGTCGCGGGCTTCACGACCCAGCTCGGCGTTCTTCTCGCACTTGGCCGAGCAGTAGTGGATCGTCGAGCCGTTGGTTCGGACGAGCATCGTGCCCGTGCCGGCTTCGATGTCGCTTCCGCAGTAGTCACACTCGCGTGTCTGTGGCATCTTACTGGCCTCCGATTGCGTCGGCTT
>ENA-ORDC01000356-ORDC01000356.1-marine-metagenome-genome-assembly--contig:-NODE-356-length-47372-cov-15.453769_pt1 | contig 47372 bp, 53 predicted proteins | sample MGYA00237783_ERZ508515 | MGnify/ENA primary metagenome ERZ508515 (study PRJEB26186, sample SAMN06268792) | marine metagenome | isolation source: Eden Landing Ponds, San Francisco, CA, USA | place... | reverse complement strand
GAGTAGGTCATCGTCAGGCTCCTATACCCAAAGCCCCGCCGGCATCGCCGTGCGGGGCTTTTTTTTGTGTGTGATAAAAGTCTCATTCCCCGCAATCGTTCTCTCCCTGAACGGACTCCGCTGAAAAACTGCTGACTGATTCAAAGCATTGCCCGCCTGCCTGAGTATGCTGGATACAAGGAAATTCCCTCTCCCGTTTTCGGCTCAGGAGTTTGGCAATTGACGGACAGAACCCTGAAAACGTCCATGAGTCTGATGATGCTCTTGCTTGCCGGTGTGCCGTCAGCCTGGGCGTCCGGCATGGAGCCCATGAGCAACCGGGAAATGGCTGACGTCCGGGGGCAGGGAGTCGGGATCGTCATGGAGGACTTTCGCTTTGCACACGGTCATGATCCGGCCAACAACCAGACATTCCGGTTGAGCGGCATCACCAACCAGGCCGGAGAGGATGTCGAGGTACTGGTTGATCAGCTTTACATCGGAGGTGCTGGGAGCCAGCGGGGTGAGAGCCTGCAGACGGTCAACCTCGGGCGTCTGACCAACCCCTTCGGGATTGATCTGGTTGATGGTGATGGGATCGGCGGTGATGCAGCTGGTAAGGCGGTGTTTGAATACGCGGCTCCCGAGAAGGTTGCACAGGCTGAGGGCGTCGCCTGTCTGCCAGGTGGGGCGGACACCGGCTGCGTGAGTCGTGCGCCGAATGCGGATCAGAACATCCGGGGCGAACGCATGGATCTTGGTTTCGAGACAACGGTGCACTCTGGTACCGCTGTGGCGAAGTCGGTGAATATCCATGCCGAGAAGGCCGTTGTGGATGGCAGTTTCATCCAGCTATGGGGGGCGACGTCTGACGATAGCCGACAGCAGCTGCGCGGCCGCATCCAGACCAACTTCTACACGCCCAGCCTGACGGTCAGTGCCTGCGAGCAGGGCGGAACCAATTGCAACACCGAGATCGCCTTCAATGATTTCATGATGGAGCTCGCCCTGGGCAACGAGCATCAGCCGCTCTTCATGGGCGTTCTGGGCGTAGGCCAGGAAGTAAAAACGGATGGTAAGACCGTTGCCGGCCCCGGTAACTTCCGTCTCGAGCTGAAAGCCATCAACAACGCCCGATCGCCGACCCCCATCAATGACGCGGGCGACGGCTCCAGCGATGATAATGCCACCTACGATTTCTACAGCGATTATTACACCAACGATGAATACCGCAGCGACATAGAAGTCGGCAGTCTGGAGGTCGGTGGCCAGGACATGGGATCAACCAGGATGAAGGGGATGCTGTTCCAGAAACTGGATGTGACCACGAGGAGCCTGGACTGATATGGCGATTCAGGGAAATAGCATACGCAGGTTCATGGTCACAGCTGTCGTTGCCCTCGGTTGCGCTTCAAACGCTGTGGCCGAGATGGAATCGATGAGTGACCAGGACCTCTCGGGAGTCAGTGGGCAGTATGGGGGCATGTCGCTCTCTGGCGATGTGACGTTCAATGAGTCCGGTGGTCCCCTCAAGGGCGAGGCTGTCGGGTTTGACTGCGGCGAGGGCGAGCGTTGTGGTGCCCGGATTGCCGCGCAGCTGAATCAGGGCGGTGGCTGGATTGTACTGGACGATCTGCAGGGAACCTTCGAGTTCATGGGGCTGACGCTGGCCACTCGGCTGATCACTGGGGACGATACGGGATTCGGGGGCGATGCAGGGGACTTCAACCGGGAAGTCATTGAGATCGGCCTGCCGGAGACAGCCCGTTTTACGGATTTCAGCTACACCATGGCAACCAGTTCAACGGCCCGCCCCGGCGATAGTGATTTCCGTCAGGTTGATCGCCTGACAGTGGAAATGGGGGGCGACATGACCCTGGACGGTAATGCATTGATCTTCCCTACGGAGCCCTGAGCCATGAAGAAACAGGTACTCCATCGCTGGTTTTCTGCAGCAGGGATGGCGCTCTACGCGGCAACGGGCCAGGTGTGTGCCATGGAAGCCATGAACGATGCGGAACTGGCCGGTGTCCAGGGGCAGGCGGGCGTTACCGTCGAAATGGCCCACAAGGCCTCCATGGATCGTTTCAGCTATTTCACCAATGACAACGGGATACATCTGAAGGACATTCGGGTCGGGTCTGCCTCCGATCCTGAAGGTCAGGCGAGAAGGGACTATGAACTCGATCTGCTGAACGATGGCAGCCTTGAGATCGGGCTGGATATACAGGATGAGCGTGTGTCTGTGGGTGGTGTCTCGTTGGATGACAGTGGCGCCCGGAGCATGGGGGCCTTCTGGATGGATCGTGATATGGATGGCTTCTTTCGCATTACTCCTGGTGGTGCGGGTGGCTCTGCTGATGGATACACCTTCAATTTCGGTTACGCGTTGAGTAATGGCCGTTTCGGCTATCGCACGAATGGTCATCAGTTGTTTCTCGATGATGTATCCATGAATATCTCAACACCGGAAGGGGCCGGTCATACGCTTGATGTGATCGATGGGGCCATCCAGTACGTGGCGCCGACGGTTGGGGATATCACCATAGGAGCAGTCCGTTACGCTGAACAGTCGACCAACATTCGAGGCGATCAGAGCGCGCTCGCCAGCATGGGGTCTTTTGAAGCCGATTTCGATTTTATTACGGATTTCGAGATTCGTGGTGGTGGCGGTCGCCAGGGGGCCGAAGGGATACAGGTTAGCGCAGATACTACGCTCAATACCGCAAGCTTTCTTTACAGCACCAACGGTTATGGGCTGCTTTATCAGGGAATATCCGGGGCCTCCAGTGTCCAGGACCTTCGTATCGAAGTAGGGGAGGATTTCACGGAGGAGGGCCGTCAGGGACTGGCCTTTACCCTGAACGGGGCCAGCTCCAGGGCGGAAGGCAATCTCAGCATTGATGACATCCGGCTGGGTGTTGATGCCGGAACCCGGGATGGCGGACGCAGCGTCGGTTCCGTGAACTTCAGCTGGCTTTACGAGAACCAGACCATCAATGGGGCGACTTTCGCTAATCAGGTCTACCTGATGGCCGGAGGTCACCCGGATGCGGGCGACGAAGGGATGCGCTTCGCCTCTGAATGGAGCCTTGCGGATGCGGGGCTGACCTGGACGACCAACGGCAATTCTGTGCTTTTTGACGGGATACAGTCCTGGGGGCGCGGTGATGTGACTGTCAACGTCACGGGCAATGAGGCACTGGGGGGCACGCAGTTCTACAAAGGGCTTCGGGTTGGTTTTGATGGCATTTCCGGCGGCTACCGCATGGATGGGATTCGTGTCGGCTCCGAGGGCTCGGCAGAGGGAGCCGAGGTTCAGGCGGGAGCTGAGCTTCTGAGTGCCCTCGGGGTTTTCCGTTCCTTTGAATTCGGCAATATGGACGGGCAGTACACGCTGACTCCGGGCGGTCCGAATGGCGACGGGATCACCATCAACTCGGACCTCTATATCGAGGATGGCCGTATCGGGTCCCTGACCGAGGCGTCTGGCCAGGGCGTCTGGGCGGACGACCTGTCTTACGAGGGGCACATCCGGGATATGACGCTGGAAGTCGTTCAGAATGGTCTTCGTGTCGTGCAGGGAGAGGCATGGAGCACCATGGATGTGGGCAATCTGCGGGTAGGCGGCGCGGAAGATGGCGCCAGTTTCGGCCGCATCGTCTGGCAGCGCTACGGTCAGGACAGTGAGATGGTGATTACGGGGCCGGAAGGGCAGGAAGGGCTCAAACTGGCCCTTACGAGCATCTTCAGTGAGGCGGTGGGCGATAAGCGTAACCGCTTCCTGTGGGAGACTGGCCGGACCACGGATGCGGAGGGCAACCCCCAGAATGGAACCGGGATGCAGTTGGTGCTCGACAACATACACACGTCCGATGGACTGGGTGCCGGCAACAATGATTTCGGGGTCCAGACGGAGTTGTCGGTCGACGTCCGTGAGGCGGATTCCGCTGATGGACTGCAACCGAGCTTCCATGTGAATACCCACACACGGTTCAGGGAGCTCAATGTCGGCCGTGTCAATCTTGTCCACAATGATGGCAGCGGCAACAGTTCCACGGCGACGGCGCTGCAGGGCGTCAGCATCCAGAACATGGATATGGAATCGAACCTGAACGCCACACCCATTCCCTGAGGTGTTCCTTTCCCCTGCTGTGTTGGTTACCTTAGCCGGATCAGGCAAGGAGACCACATGCATCCCTATCCTCTGATCCACCTGCTGGCCGATGGCCAGCTCCATTCCGGTACTGAACTTGCGGAGCGGCTGGGTGTGACCCGGACCGCTGTCTGGAAACAGCTGCGCGGGCTTGAGGAAATCGGTCTGGACGTTGAGTCCGTCCGCGGCAAGGGCTATCGGCTGGCTGAACCGCTGGATCTGCTGTCCCGGGAGTCGATCGAGCCGGCTCTGGCGGATCTGAAGCCTCAGCCCGAACTGGCGCTGGAGCCAGTCGTTGAATCAACGAACACACTCCTCATGGGCCATTCCGGTTATTCAGGGGTTCCCCGCGTGTGTCTCGCCGAGCAGCAGTTACAGGGGCGCGGTCGCCGGGGGCGGGGGTGGGTCAGTCCCTTCGCTCGCAACCTCTACCTCAGCGTCGGTGTGGAAACCGATGCTGGGCCCGCAGCGGTCCAGGGCGTAACGCTAAGGGCGGGCCTCGGGGCGGTCCGGGCACTGGCGGGGCTTGGTATAGAGGGACTGGGGATCAAGTGGCCCAATGATCTTTGGCTCAATGGCCGCAAGGTGGCGGGCATTCTGACGGAGCTTCAGGGATCGGCCCAGGATGAACTCAGACTCGTGATCGGGCTGGGCCTGAATGTCTATATGACGGAATCGGAAACCGCGATTGACCAGCCCTGGACATCCCTGGCCAAAGAGGGGCAGGTGCCAGAGGGGGGGCGCAACCGTTTGGCTGTTGCATTGATTGAGGGAATCCTGGCCTCGGTGGCCGATCTCGGGTTCGGGCCGGATCCGGCCGTTCCCGCAGAGTGGGCGCACTATGATGTGTTACGGGGCCGGCAGGTGGCCGTCAGGGGCAGGGATTGTCGAGGCATCGGTGATGGCATTGATGCATCCGGGCAACTTCGGCTGCGGATGGCGGATGGCGAAGTGATACTCCTGAATGCCGGAGAGGTGAGTCTGGAGGTCCCGATTGATTCTGCAGGTTGATGCGGGGAATTCCCGGGTCCACTGGCGCTGTCTTGATATGGACCGCTTGGTCATCGCCCGGGGTGATCAGCCATGGGAGACGATCGGATCCGACGGCATTGCGGGCGTGGACTCTGACAGGCTGACGTGGCTGGAGTTTGCCTCGGTTGCCGGCGACCGGGCCAATCAACTGAAAGCCAACCTGGTTTCCGGCAACCACGTGCGGGTTATGGAGTTTGCGGCTTCCCGCCGTCAGTGTGGTGTGGTCAATGCGTATAATGATCCCGCCCAGATGGGGGTTGATCGATGGCTGGCGATGCTTGGGGCGTACAGTACCTGGGAGGGCCCGATTACGGTTCTTGATGCCGGAACGGCGATCACCGTTGACCATGTGGACGCTTCGGGTAATCATCAGGGTGGCTATATCCTTCCAGGTGGGGCTCTCATGGCGCAGTCGCTTGGCGCGGGAACCTCGGGGGTGCGCCCGGAAGCGGTTGCCGGTGCCGACACTGCGCCCGGCATAACAACATCCGAGTGTGTTCATCACGGCATAGCCTGGCTCATGCAGGCCCTGGTGGCCCGAAGCGCTGATTACTGGCAGGGTCGTGGCACCATGATCGTGACCGGTGGGGATGCTGCGGCTGCAGCGTCGGGTTTGCCGACGGAGCAGGTTGTAGAGCCGGACCTGGTGTTCCTGGGCATGGATGCGGTCATGGCTGAAGCCAGGGGCAGTCGCTGAAACACGGGAGTCTGGTGTGCGGATTCTTTTCGGGGTACTCGTTATCGCCAATCTGGCCGTCTTTCTGCTGGCCGCACGCCTGCCAGCACCGGAGTCGGGTAATGTGCCCAAGGCCAATATACCAAGGGTGGAACCGATCCGGACCATTGAAGCAAAAGAGGGTGTTGCAAAGCCGCCGCAAAATCCTTAGGATACTGCCCTCGCTGATTGGCGATACACAGCTGGTGTAGCTCAGCAGGCAGAGCAACTGACTTGTAATCAGTAGGTCGGGGGTTCGATTCCCTCCACCAGCTCCAGATCAGCACCGTTTTTAAGCAGAAGGCCTGCGGGTCGGCTGCGAGACGGAGGGGTTCCCGAGTGGTCAAAGGGATCAGACTGTAAATCTGACGCGAGAGCTTCGCAGGTTCGAATCCTGCCCCCTCCACCATATTTTGCGGGTGTCGTATAGTGGCTATTACCTCAGCCTTCCAAGCTGATGACGCGGGTTCGATTCCCGCCACCCGCTCCAGGTTGTCGAGGGCTCATGTAGCTCAGTGGTAGAGCACACCCTTGGTAAGGGTGAGGTCGGCGGTTCAAGTCCGCCCATGAGCTCCAGTTCTAAGGCTGAAGGCTGGCTGTAACATAACGAAGAAAGGCAACGGCGCGGGAGATAGGTCAAGTGTCTAAGGAAAAATTCGAAAGAGATAAGCCGCACATCAACGTGGGCACCATTGGTCACGTGGACCACGGCAAGACGACGCTGACGGCGGCGCTGACGCGCGTGAGTGCGGAAGTGTTCGGCGGTGAGGCGCGTGCGTTTGACCAGATCGACAACGCGCCGGAAGAGAAGAACCGCGGTATCACGATCGCGACCTCGCACGTGGAGTACGGTTCCGAGAGCCGTCACTACGCGCACGTTGACTGCCCCGGCCACGCTGACTATGTGAAGAACATGATCACGGGCGCGGCGCAGATGGACGGCGCGATCCTGGTGGTCTCCGCCGCTGACGGCCCGATGCCGCAGACGCGTGAGCACATCCTGCTGTCACGCCAGGTTGGCGTGCCGCACATCGTGGTGTTCCTCAACAAGGCCGACATGGTCGACGACGAGGAGCTGCTCGAGCTGGTTGAGATGGAAGTGCGGGAGCTGCTGAACGAGTACGACTTCCCGGGCGACGACACGCCGATCGTAACCGGCTCCGCGCTGATGGCGATGGAAGGCAAGGACGACAACGGTTACGGCACCACCGCGGTGGCGAACCTGATCAAGGAAATGGACGCGCACATTCCCGAGCCCGAGCGCGCCATCGATCAGCCGTTCCTGATGCCGATCGAGGACGTGTTCTCGATCTCCGGTCGCGGTACCGTTGTCACCGGCCGTGTTGAGCGCGGTGTGGTCAAGACCGGCTCCGAGGTGGAGATTGTGGGTCTGCGCGAGACGCAGAAGACCGTTTGCACCGGTGTTGAGATGTTCCGCAAGATGCTCGACGAGGGTCGTGCGGGTGAGAACATCGGCGCGCTGCTGCGTGGCACCAAGCGTGACGACGTTGAGCGTGGCCAGGTACTGGCCAAGCCGGGCAGCATCACGCCTCACACCAAGTTCGAGGGCGAGATCTACGTCCTGAGCAAGGACGAGGGTGGTCGTCATACGCCGTTCTTCACCGGCTATCGCCCGCAGTTCTACTTCCGGACCACGGACGTGACCGGCACCTGCGAGCTGCCGGAAGGCGTCGAGATGGTGATGCCGGGTGATAACGTGAAGCTGGTAGCCACGCTGATCGCGCCGATCGCGATGGAAGACGGGCTGCGCTTTGCGGTACGCGAAGGCGGCCGGACTGTCGGCGCAGGCGTGGTGACCAAGATTATCGAGTAATACAAAGTTTCGGTGCAGGCCAGTAGCTCAATTGGCAGAGCAGCGGTCTCCAAAACCGCAGGTTGGGGGTTCGATCCCCTCCTGGCCTGCCATTTATTTCGGCACCCACAAAGTTGAACCCTATGGAATCCAGTTCCAGAGAGGCGACGACCCGCTTTGACACCGCAAAGTGGGTTGTCGTTGTTGCTTTGGTGGCGGCAGGTGTAGCCGGCAACCATTACTACGGGGGCGAGTCCCTTCTTTACCGTACACTGGCGCTGGTGGCGCTGGCGCTTGTTGCCGGCGCTGTTGCGCTGCAGACGGGGAAGGGGCGTCAGCTGGCCCGGGTTATGAGAGAGGCCAAGGTCGAGATCCGCAAGGTGGTCTGGCCGACCCGTCAGGAGCTCCTTCAGACAACGGCCATTGTACTTGGCTTTGTGCTGCTGGTGGCATTGATCCTGTGGGGGATGGATTCTCTGGTGGCGTGGATTGTCTCAAGTTTGATCGGTTAACAGAGAGCGGCACATGGCGAAACGCTGGTACGTGATTCACGCCTATTCCGGCTTCGAAAAGCATGTCATGCGGTCCCTCAGGGAACGGGTGCAGCTCAACAACATGGACGATCTTTTCGGTGAGATTCTCGTGCCCACCGAAGAGGTCGTTGAAATGCGTGAAGGCAAGAAACGCAAGAGCGAGCGCAAGTTCTATCCGGGGTACGTGCTGGTCCAGATGGAGATGACCGACGAGACCTGGCACCTGGTCAAGAGTACTCCCAGGGTTATGGGTTTCATTGGCGGCACACCGGATAAGCCGGCACCGATCAGCGAGAAGGAGGCAGACGCCATTCTTCAGCGTGTCGAAACCGGCGCCGAGCAGCCCAAGCCCAAGACCCTGTTTGAGCCGGGCGAGATTGTCCGTGTCATCGAGGGTCCGTTTGCGGACTTTAATGGCGTGGTTGAGGAAGTCGACTACGACAAGAGCCGTGTCAAAGTAGCGGTTCTGATTTTCGGCCGGTCCACGCCGGTCGAACTGGAATTTGGCCAGGTCGAGAAAGACTGAAGGCCATCTGGAGAAGGGCACGTGGGCCTGTCAGGTGCCACGTGCCTTTCTGTCTCAACGGGGAGCCAGTAAGGCGTTTGAACCCATCAGGAGGTTATCGTGGCTAAGAAAATCGAAGCTTATATCAAGCTGCAGGTCGCCGCGGGCAAGGCCAATCCGAGTCCCCCCGTGGGTCCGGCTCTGGGTCAGCACGGCCTGAACATCATGGAGTTCTGCAAGGCATTCAACGCCGAAACGCAGGACATGGAGCCCGGACTGCCGACACCGGTAGTCATCACGGTCTACAGTGACCGCAGCTTCACCTTTGTCACCAAGACGCCGCCGGCGCCGGTGCTGCTCAAGAAGGCAGCAGGCATCTCTACCGGCTCGGGCAAGCCCAACACCGACAAGGTGGGCAAGGTGACCCGGGAACAGCTGGAAGAGATCGTGAAAGCCAAAGAGCCTGATCTGACGGCCGCTGATATGGACGCTGCAGTGCGTACCATTGCAGGCACGGCACGCAGTATGGGCCTGAATGTGGAGGGGCTCTGAGATGGCAAAACTGAGCAAGCGCCAGAAGCTGATCCGCGACAAGGTTGATCGTACCCGCGCCTACAGCGTGGATGAGGCGGTCGATATCCTGAAGGACCTTGATCAGTATACGAATTTCCAGGAATCCGTGGATCTGGCTGTGAATCTGGGCGTTGATGCCCGGAAATCCGACCAGGTGGTGCGCGGTTCCACTGTTCTCCCCAATGGCACGGGCAAGAGCGTGCGGATTGCCGTTTTCGCCCAGGGCGATAACGCGGACAAGGCGACTGAAGCCGGTGCCGATGTGGTCGGCATGGATGATCTGGCGGAACAGATCAAGGGCGGCGACCTGAACTTTGACGTGGTCATCGCCACGCCGGACGCCATGCGCGTTGTCGGTCAGCTGGGTCAGATCCTGGGTCCCCGCGGTCTGATGCCGAACCCCAAGGTCGGCACGGTGACCGCCGACGTGGAGACCGCTGTTGGCAACGCCAAGGCCGGTCAGGTCCGGTTCCGGACCGACAAGAAGGGTATTGTGCACTGCGGCGTTGGCAACGTCGGTTTCGATGCGCAGGCGATCCGCGAAAACGTGGAAGCGCTGCTGGGCGATCTGAAGAAGCTCAAGCCCTCCACGGCCAAGGGTATCTATCTCAAGAAGGTGACGCTGTCCTCCACTATGGGGCCAGGGCTTACCATTGATCAGTCAACACTGTCCATCTGACAGGTTGCAGAATACCGGGCGCCGTAAGCGGTGCCCGCAGCAAGCTTTGTAGTCTGGGCGTGAGCCGGGCTGTCAAAGACCGCAGGTCCCCGAAGCCATCCGGTACAGGGGTTAAAGCAATGCCTGCGCAGACGGTGTAAGACGTTCTCTCCGAACAAAGACACCGTAAGGGCGCCCTCAGGGGCGTGAGTTGATCGCCGGTTCTGCCGGCACAACCTGAGGAGTAAAACCAGTGGCAATCCAACTCGAAGGCAAAAAGGCGATTGTCGCCGAAGTCAACGAGGCTGCCAGTGGTGCTTTGTCTGTTGTCCTTGCGGACTACCGGGGTGTGGACTCCGGCGATATGACCGCATTGCGCGCCAAGGCCCGTGAACAGAATGTTTATCTGCGGGTGGTTCGTAACACACTCGCCAAGCGTGCTGTCCAGGGAACCGACTTTGAGTGCGTGAGCGAGGTCCTCGCCGGCCCGACCCTGTTTGCATTTTCCATGGAGGATCCGGGTGCGGCTGCGCGCCTGCTCAAGGATTTTTCCAAGGAAAACGACAACTTTGAAATCAAGGCACTGGCCGTAGGTGGCGAGCTGCTGGGTGGCGAGCAGATTGATCGTCTGGCCAAGCTTCCGACGCGTGACGAAGCGCTGTCGCAGCTGGCGGGCACAATCCAGGCTCCGATCACCAAGCTGGCACGGACCTTCAACGAGGTTCCGTCCAAGGTTACCCGCGCGGTAGCTGCAGTTCGTGACCAGAAGAAAGAAGCAGCCTGATTGGTTTTTTATCATTTTTGAATCTGGAGAATAGTCATGGCTCTGTCTAAAGACGATATCCTTAATGCAATCGCTGAAATGAGCGTCATGGAAGTAGTTGAGCTCGTGGAAGCGATGGAAGAGAAATTCGGCGTTTCCGCTCAGGCTGCTGTTGCAGCAGCTCCGGCTGCGGCTGGTGGTGGTGACGAAGGCGGTGCTGCGGAAGAGCAGACCGAATTCGACATCGTCCTGACGTCTGGCGGTGAGAAGAAGGTCAACGTGATCAAGGTTGTTCGCGAACTGACAGGTCTCGGCCTGAAAGAAGCGAAAGCTCTGGTTGACGGCGCACCGGGCAACGTCAAGGAAGGCGCCAGCAAGGAAGAGGCGGACGACGCCAAGGCGAAGCTTGAGGAAGCAGGCGCCACTGTTGAGCTCAAATAACGGCTTCCATAGCCGTCCAGAGCGCTGAACCGCGAATTGGCTGGTGGCGTATGCCGCCGGCCTTTTCGCGTTATATGCAGGTCACCCGGATCTAGGATCCGGGTGCCCGGGCCCGACCCGGGACCCATCCCGGTTGACTGTTCGCAGGCCGGGTACACCAGTTATTGAGTCCGAAGCTGGGGAATGCAGATGACTTACTCCTACACCGAGAAAAAGCGAATCCGCAAAGAGTTTGGCAAGTTGCCGTCCGTCATGGATGTTCCGTTTCTGCTTGCAACGCAGATCGACTCCTACCGGGACTTTCTGCAACTTGAATCCGACGCGGATAATCGCAAGAACACGGGCTTGCATGCCGCGTTTCAGTCCGTTTTCCCGATTACCAGCTACTCGGGGAATGCAGCACTGGAGTATGTCAGCTATCGGCTCGGCGAGCCGGCATTTGACGTCAAGGAATGTCAGCTTCGGGGGGTGACCTACGCGGCACCGCTTCGCGTGAAAGTGCGCCTGGTCATCTATGACAAGGAATCGTCCAACAAGGCCGTGAAGGACATCAAGGAACAGGAAGTCTACATGGGCGAAATGCCCCTGATGACTGAAAACGGCACCTTCGTGGTCAACGGCACTGAGCGGGTGATTGTCTCCCAGCTTCATCGTTCGCCCGGTGTGTTCTTTGATCACGACAAGGGCAAGACCCACTCCTCCGGCAAGCTTCTTTATTCCGCCCGGGTGATTCCCTATCGTGGTTCCTGGCTGGATTTCGAGTTTGATCCCAGGGATTCCGTGTTCGTGCGCATCGACCGCCGGCGTAAGCTTCCGGCCACCATTCTGCTGCGCGCGCTGGGATATACTTCCGAGCAGATTCTGGAGCTGTTCTTCGACAACAGCCGCTTCACGCTCGGCAAGGAATCCTGCCGGCTTGAGCTCGTGCCCAGCCGGCTGCGTGGTGACATTGCCACGTTCGACATCATGGACCAGGAAGGCAGTGTCATTGTTGAGAGTGGCCGCCGGATTACCGCGCGCCACATCCGCCAGCTCGAGAAGGCGGGGGTTACCGAGCTTGAGGTTCCGCGTTCCTATCTCCACGGTCGTGTGGTTGCAAGGGACATGGTGGATGAGAGCACCGGTGAGGTGATTGTTGAGTGCAACACCGAACTCACCGAGGACCACCTGGAAAAGCTTGAGGAAGCGGGCATCCAGACAGTCGACACCATCTACACCAACGACCTCGACTGCGGACCGTTCATTTCCGATACGCTGCGGATTGACCCCTCGCGCAACCAGCTGGAAGCGCTGGTCGAGATCTATCGGATGATGCGTCCGGGTGAGCCGCCGACGAAGGAATCCGCTGAGACGCTGTTCAACAACCTGTTCTTCTCTGAAGAGCGCTATGATCTCTCTGCCGTTGGCCGGATGAAGCTCAACCGCCGTCTTGGACGCGAGGAGCTGGAAGGCTCCGGTGTTCTGGACGAGCAGGATATTGTGGATGTGCTGCGCACGCTCGTGGACATCCGTAACGGTAAGGGTGAAACGGACGACATCGACAACCTGGGCAACCGCCGCATCCGCTGTGTCGGTGAGATGGCCGAGAACCAGTTCCGTGTTGGCCTGGTGCGGGTCGAGCGCGCGGTGCGCGAGCGCCTGAGCCTGGCCGAAAGCGAAGGCCTGATGCCCCAGGACCTGATCAATGCCAAGCCGGTGGGGGCGGCAATCAAGGAGTTCTTCGGCTCCAGCCAGCTGTCGCAGTTCATGGACCAGAACAACCCGCTGTCCGAGGTGACTCACAAGCGCCGCGTTTCGGCACTTGGCCCGGGTGGTCTCACCCGTGAGCGGGCCGGCTTTGAGGTCCGGGACGTACACCCGACCCACTATGGCCGTGTGTGCCCGATCGAGACACCGGAAGGTCCGAACATCGGTCTGATCAATTCGCTGGCCACCTATACCCAGACCAACAAGTACGGCTTCCTGGAAAGCCCGTACCGCAAGGTTATCGACGGCCAGGTGACGGACGAGATCGTGTATCTGTCCGCGATCGAGGAGAGCAATTACATCATCGCCCAGGCCAGCGCCAAGCTGGATGACAGCGGCAAGCTCTCCGATGAGCTGGTTACGGTGCGGCATAAGAATGAATTCACCGTCATGCCGCCGGAGAAGGTCAACTTCATGGACGTCTCTCCGCGGCAGGTGGTGTCCGTTGCCGCCGCGATGATTCCGTTCCTGGAGCATGACGACGCCAACCGCGCCCTGATGGGTTCGAACATGCAGCGTCAGGCGGTTCCCACCCTGCGCGCGGATAAGCCGCTTGTGGGCACCGGCATGGAACGCACCGTGGCGAAAGACTCCGGTGTCTGTGTGACGGCTGAGCGTGGTGGCGTGATCGAAAGCGTCGACGCTTCCCGTGTCGTGGTCCGTGTTCGCGACGACGAGACCAGTGCCGGTGACGCGGGCGTTGATATCTACAACCTGGTGAAGTACACCCGTTCGAACCAGAACACCTGCAGCAACCAGCGGCCCATTGTGAACCGTGGTGATGAGGTTGAACGTGGCGATACGCTGGCCGATGGTCCGTCCGTGGATCTGGGCGAGCTGGCACTGGGCCAGAACATGCGCATCGCCTTCATGCCGTGGAACGGCTACAACTTCGAGGACTCCATCCTCATTTCCGAGCGCGTGGCTCAGGAAGACCGCCTGACCACCATCCACATCCAGGAGCTTACCTGTGTAGCCCGCGATACCAAGCTGGGCTCCGAGGAGATCAGCGCGGATATTCCGAACGTGGGTGAGCAGGCGCTGTCCAAGCTGGACGAATCCGGCATCGTATACATCGGTGCCGAAGTGGATGCTGGCGATATCCTGGTCGGCAAGGTCACGCCCAAGGGCGAGACGCAGCTCACACCGGAGGAAAAGCTCCTGCGCGCCATCTTTGGCGAGAAGGCATCCGACGTGAAGGACACCTCGCTGCGGATGCCCACCGGCAAGCGCGGTACCGTGATTGACGTCCAGGTCTTTACCCGCGACGGTGTCGAGAAGGACCAGCGTGCTCTGTCCATCGAGCAGGATGAGCTGAATGCCTTCCGGAAGGACCTGAAGGAAGAGTATCGCATCGTTGAGACGGCCACGTTTGAGCGTCTGACCAGTGCACTGGAGGGACAGACAGCCATCACCGGCCCGGGTGTGAAGAAAGGGGACACCCTGAGCGCGGATTACCTCAGCCAGCTCAGTTCCGACGATTGGTTCAAGCTGCGCATGCAGGACGATTCCCTGAATGACCTGCTGGAACGCGCCCAGGAACAGCTTGAAGAGCGGCGCCAGGACCAGGAGCAGCGCTTTGAGGTCAAGAAGGAGAAGATCCAGCAGGGCGACGACCTGGCCCCGGGCGTACTCAAGATCGTGAAGGTCTATATGGCGGTCAAGAGTCGCATCCAGGCGGGTGACAAGATGGCCGGCCGCCACGGTAACAAGGGTGTGATCTCCGCGATCATGCCGACTGAGGACATGCCGTTCGATGAGCAGGGCGAGCCGGTGGATGTGGTTCTGAACCCGCTGGGTGTGCCCTCCCGGATGAACGTCGGGCAGGTGCTTGAGACCCATCTGGGCGCGGCTGCGCGCGGGCTGGGTGACAAGATCAACACCATGCTCGAGCAGCAGAAGAAAGTGGGCGAGATCCGGAAGTTCCTCGACGAGGTCTATAACGGTACCGACACACCGGAAGTCAAGCTCGATGAGTTGAGTGACGACGAGATCATCACCATGGCCAACAACCTGCGTGGTGGCGTACCAATGGGTACAGCGGTGTTTGACGGTGCCAACGAGGCCGAGATCAAGAAGATGCTTGAGCTCGCGGACATGGATACCAGCGGCCAGATCAAGCTGTTCGATGGCCGCACCGGTGACGGCTTCGACCGGCCGGTGACCGTGGGCTACATGTACATGCTCAAGCTCAACCATCTGGTTGAGGACAAGATGCACGCCCGTGCGACCGGTTCCTACAGTCTGGTGACCCAGCAGCCGCTGGGCGGTAAGGCGCAGTTCGGTGGCCAGCGCTTCGGGGAGATGGAGGTCTGGGCCCTGGAAGCCTATGGCGCCGCCTACACCCTGCAGGAAATGCTGACCGTGAAGTCCGACGACGTGAACGGCCGCACCAAGATGTACAAGAACATTGTCGATGGTGACCATCGTATGGAGCCGGGCATGCCCGAATCCTTCAATGTTCTGGTCAAGGAAATCCGGTCGCTCGGCCTCGATATCGATCTCGAGACGGACTGACCCGAAACCTGTTTGGCAGCGACGGCGGTGGCACAGCGCCACCGCCAGTGATTAACGCTCCGGAGCCAATATTATGAAAGACCTGCTCAACCTGCTGAAGAACCAGAATCAGAAACAGGAATTTGATTCCATCCGGATTGGCCTCGCTTCTCCGGAAATGATCCGTTCCTGGTCCTTTGGGGAAGTCAAGAAACCGGAAACGATCAACTACCGGACCTTCAAGCCGGAACGCGACGGCCTGTTCTGTGCCAAGATCTTCGGGCCGGTCAAGGACTACGAGTGCCTGTGCGGCAAGTACAAGCGCCTCAAGCATCGTGGTGTAATCTGTGAGAAGTGCGGTGTCGAGGTTGCCCTGGCAAGCGTTCGCCGTGAACGCATGGGCCATATCGAGCTGGCGAGCCCGGTGGCTCACATCTGGTTCCTGAAGTCCCTGCCGTCGCGCATTGGTCTCCTGCTGGATATGACCCTGCGCGATATTGAGCGCGTGCTGTACTTCGAATCCTTCATCGTCATCGAGCCGGGCATGACCACCCTGGAGCGTGGCCAGTTGCTCAACGACGAGCAGTACTACGAGGCGCTCGAGGAATTCGGTGACGAGTTCGATGCCCGCATGGGCGCGGAAGCCGTGAAGGAGTTGCTGGGCGACATCAATCTCGGTGAGGAAATCGAGAAGCTGCGCGAAGATATTCCGCAGACGGCTTCCGAGACCAAGATCAAGAAGCTCTCAAAGCGCCTGAAGCTGATGGAGGCGTTCTACTACTCCGGGAACAACCCGCAGTGGATGATCATGGAAGTGCTGCCGGTGCTGCCGCCGGACCTGCGTCCGTTGGTTCCGCTGGATGGCGGCCGCTTTGCCACCTCCGACCTGAACGATCTCTATCGCCGGGTGATCAACCGTAACAACCGCCTCAAGCGTCTGCTTGAGCTCAATGCGCCGGATATCATCGTGCGCAACGAGAAGCGGATGCTGCAGGAGTCCGTGGACGCGCTGCTGGACAACGGCCGTCGTGGCCGGGCCATTACCGGTTCCAACAAGCGCCCGCTCAAGTCCCTCGCGGACATGATCAAGGGCAAGCAGGGCCGTTTCCGCCAGAACCTGCTGGGCAAGCGTGTGGACTACTCCGGTCGTTCCGTGATCGTGGTCGGTCCGTACCTCAAGCTCCACCAGTGCGGTATCCCGAAGAAGATGGCGCTGGAGCTGTTCAAGCCGTTCATCTTCTCCAAGCTCGAGCATCGCGGCCACGCCACTACCATCAAGGCGGCCAAGAAGATGGTTGAGCGTGAGGAAGGCCTGGTCTGGGACATTCTGGAAGAGGTCATCCGGGAGCACCCAGTCCTGCTGAACCGGGCACCGACGCTTCACCGTCTGGGCATCCAGGCGTTTGAGCCGGTGCTCATCGAAGGCAAGGCCATCCAGCTTCACCCGCTGGTCTGCGCGCCCTATAACGCGGACTTTGACGGTGACCAGATGGCGGTTCACCTGCCGCTGACGCTGGAATCCCAGCTTGAGGCGCGGGCACTGATGATGTCCACCAATAACGTGCTGTCGCCGGCCAACGGCGAGCCCATCATCGTGCCTTCCCAGGACGTGGTTCTGGGCCTGTACTACATGACGCGCGAGCGTCTCCGTGCCGCGGGTGAAGGTCGCATCTTCGGTGACCTCGACGAGGTCGAGCGCGCCTTTGGCGCCGGTGAGGTGGATCTGCAGGCGAAGGTCCGCGTGCGTGTCACCGAGGTTGATCTCGATGACGAGACCGGTGAGCGTCACGTACAGACCAGCATTCAGGACACCACTGTGGGTCGGGCGATGCTGTACAACATCACGCCGGAGGGGCTGCCGTTCAGCCTGGTCAATCAGGCCATGGCCAAGAAGCAGATCTCGAAGCTGATCAACGCCTGTTACCGCGAAGTAGGCCTTAAGGAAACGGTGGTCTTTGCCGACCAGCTGATGTACACCGGTTTCCACTATTCCACCGTCTCCGGCTGCTCCATCGGCGTGAACGACTTTGAGGTCCCTGACGAAAAGTACACGCTGATTGAGGAAGCCGAATCCGAGGTCATGGAGATCGAGCAGCAGTTCGCTTCCGGTCTCCTGACTCAGGGCGAGAAGTACAACAAGGTGATCGACATCTGGGCCCGGGCCAACGACCAGGTCTCAAACGCCATGATGGACCGCCTGAGCAAGGAGCAGGTCATCACGCCTGAGGGCGAAGTGGCGAAGGATGAGAACGGCGAGGAGCTGACCCAGGAGTCGTTCAACTCGGTCTACATCATGGCCGACTCGGGCGCCCGTGGCTCTCCTGCGCAGATCCGGCAGCTTTCCGGTATGCGCGGTCTGATGGCCAAGCCGGATGGTTCGATCATCGAGACTCCCATCACGGCTAACTTCCGTGAGGGTCTGAACGTACTGCAGTACTTCATTTCGACCCACGGTGCACGTAAGGGTCTGGCGGATACGGCCCTGAAAACAGCCAACTCCGGTTACCTGACCCGCCGTCTGGTGGATGTCTCCCAGGATCTGGTCGTGACCGAGGAAGATTGCGATACGGATGACGGCATCCTGATGACGCCGCTGGTTGAAGGCGGTGACGTGGTTGTACCGCTGGGCGACCGGGTCCTTGGTCGTGTGACCGCGAAGGACGTATTCACCCCGGGTGATAAGAAGAACCCGGTGGTCGAGGCCGGTACCCTGCTGGACGAGAAGCTGGTCGACAAGGTTGAGCGTGCTGGCGTGGACGAGGTATGGGTCCGCTCGGCGATCACCTGTCACACGCGTTATGGCATCTGCTCGAAGTGCTACGGTCGCGATCTGGCGCGCGGGCATCAGGTCAACGTGGGCGAAGCCGTTGGCGTCATGGGCGCGCAGTCGATCGGCGAGCCGGGTACCCAGCTGACGATGCGTACCTTCCATATCGGTGGTGCGGCAAGTCGGGCTTCCGCTACGGACAACATTCAGGTCAAGCACGGTGGCAAGGTCCGTCTGCACAACCTGAAGTCCATCGAGAAGAGTGACGGCACCCAGGTGGTGGTTACCCGTTCCTCCGCTCTGGCGATTGCGGACGAACACGGGCGTGAACGTGAGTGGTACAAGCTGCCCTATGGCGCTGTCCTTGAGGTGAGCGAAGGGGCAGAGGTGGAAGCCGGTACAGTGGCGGCGAAGTGGGATCCCCACACGCACCCCGTTATCGCCGAAGCAGAGGGCAAGGTGCGCCTGCTCAACATTGAAGAAAACATCACGGTCCGCACCCAGACTGATGAGCTCACCGGCCTGTCGACCATCGAGGTGATGGATCCCAACGATCGGCCGGCCTCCGGTAAGGATCTGCGGCCGGCTGTGGAAGTGGTAGACGGCAACGGTGAGCCGGTCACCCTGGCGGGTGGTTCGCCGGCGCATTATTCGCTGCCGGCCAACGCGCTGGTAACGCTGCGCGAAGGCGATACCATGGAAATGGGCGACGTCATTGCCCGGATACCGCAGGAAACCACCGGCACACGCGACATCACCGGTGGTTTGCCGCGGGTCGCGGACCTGTTCGAAGCGCGCAAACCCAAGGATCCGGCTATTTTGGCCGAGGTCAGCGGTGTTGTTTCCTTCGGCAAGGAAACCAAGGGCAAGAAGCGGCTGGTCATCACACCGAAGGACGGCGACCCCTACGAAACGCTGATTCCGAAGTGGCGTCAGCTGAACGTCTTTGAGGGTGAAACCGTGGAGCAGGGCGAGGTCATTTCCGATGGTCCGTCCAACCCGCACGACATCCTGCGGCTGCTGGGGATCACCGAGCTGGCGAAGTACATCACCAACGAGATCCAGGATGTGTACCGTCTGCAGGGCGTGGGCCTGAACGACAAGCACATCGAGGTGATCTGCCGGCAGATGCTGCGCAAGGTTGAGATCCAGGATTCCGGTGACACCCGTTTCATCGCCGGTGACCAGGTTGAGTACACCCATGTGATGGAAGAGAACGAGCGGATGGAAGCCGAAGGCAAGATGCCGGCGAAGTTCCAGCGTGAACTGCTGGGCATCACGAAGGCTTCGCTGGCAACCGACTCCTTCATTTCCGCGGCGTCCTTCCAGGAGACGACGCGGGTACTGACCGAAGGTGCGGTTACCGGCAAGCGCGACTACCTGCGCGGTCTCAAGGAGAACGTTGTGGTCGGTCGCCTGATCCCGGCGGGTACCGGTCTGGCGTACCACGAGGAGCGCCGCCGTCGCCGCGAGGAGGCAGAGCAGCAGGTCAGCGCCGACGATGTTGTCGAGGCACTGAGTGCAGAGCTCAATAAGTAACCAGTTATCTTGACTGGAAGAGGGCTCGCACTTAAACTTGCGGCCCTCGCTGAACCGCCCAGACAGGGCGAAAACCGTCTGAAAACCGGAGTTAGTCTAGATGGCAACCATTAACCAGTTGGTTCGAAAGCCGCGTAAGCGCCGGGCTGCGAAAACCGACGTACCGGCGTTGCAGGCCTGCCCGCAGCGTCGTGGCGTCTGTACCCGTGTCTACACCACGACCCCGAAGAAGCCGAACTCGGCCCTTCGTAAGGTCTGTCGTGTGCGGCTGACGAACGGCTACGAGGTGGCATCCTACATCGGCGGTGAAGGCCACAACCTGCAGGAGCACAGTGTGGTCCTGATTCGTGGTGGCCGGGTCAAGGACCTGCCGGGTGTGCGCTATCACACCGTGCGAGGCACGCTTGACACCCAGGGTGTACAGGATCGTCGCCAGGGCCGTTCCAAGTACGGTACCAAGCGTCCGAAGTCCTGATCGGGATTTCGGTTTCAACAACAGTGATTCAGCAGGCTTTCTTTTATCGCCGGCAGTCGGTCGCTACGGATCGTCGGTGCCGATAAGAGTAAGGCCGGGTGGCGTCAGTGGGCGCATCATTCCGGAGCAACCTGAAGACCTGACAACTTTTACCTGAGGGCTTATCGATGCCAAGAAGACGCATTGCAACGAAGCGGGAGATCATCCCGGATCCGAAGTTCAACAGTGAACGACTGGCCAAGTTCATCAACCATGTGATGGAACATGGCAAGAAAGCGGTCGCCGAGCGTATTGTGTACGGCGCGCTGGACATTGTTGCGGAAAAGACCAACCAGGAGCCGCTCGAAGTTTTCGAGACCGCCCTGGAGAATATCCAGCCCATGGTCGAGGTGAAGTCCCGCCGTGTTGGTGGTGCGACCTACCAGGTTCCGGTTGAGGTAAGGCCGTCACGCCAGGTGGCGCTGGCCATGCGCTGGCTGGTGGATTTCTCCCGGAAGCGGGGCGAAAAGTCCATGGTTCAGCGCCTCGCGGGCGAAATCCTTGATGCGGCCGGCAGCAAGGGTGCCGCGGTCAAGAAACGGGAAGACGTGCACCGTATGGCCGAGGCCAACAAAGCCTTCTCCCATTACCGCTTCTAATCGACCGAGGTATCTGACGTGGCACGTAAAACACCGATCAAAAGTTACCGCAATATCGGCATCTGCGCCCACGTGGACGCCGGTAAGACAACCGCAACCGAGCGGATCCTGTATTACACCGGTCGCAGCCACAAGATGGGTGAGACGCACGACGGTGCATCCACAACCGACTGGATGTCCCAGGAGCAGGAACGCGGGATTACCATTACCTCTGCGGCCGTAACCGCCTTCTGGCGTGGTATGGACCAGCAGTATAATGAGCACCGGATCAACATCATCGATACCCCCGGGCACGTTGATTTCACCATCGAGGTGGAGCGTTCCCTTCGGGTGCTCGACGGTGCTGTGGTGGTCTTCTGTGGCACCTCCGGCGTCGAGCCCCAGTCCGAGACGGTCTGGCGCCAGGCGGATAAGTATCACGTCCCGCGGCTGGTCTTCGTCAACAAGATGGACCGTGCCGGTGCGAACTTCTCCCGCGTCGTGGATCAGATCCGCGAGCGGCTGGGTTCCAGTACAGTACCGATTCAGCTGCCGATCGGCGCCGAGGACAACTTCCAGGGCGTGATCGACCTCATGCGGATGAAGGCGATCTACTGGAATGAAGCCGACCAGGGGATGACCTACGAGCAGACCGAGATCCCGGACGAGCTCAAGGAAGAAGCAGAGGCCGCGCGTGAGGCCATGGTTGAGGCGGCTGCCGAGGCCAATGAAGAGCTCATGGAGACCTATCTCGAGAAGGGTGAGCTCAGCGATGACGAGATCAAGAAGGGTCTGCGTACGCGCTGTCTCGAGAATGACATCGTGCTTGCGACCTGCGGTTCGGCATTTAAGAACAAGGGCATCCAGGCGCTGCTCGACAACGTTCTGGAATTCCTGCCGGCACCGGATGAGGTCAGGGCGATTACCGGCGTGGTCGATGACGACGGCACAGAGGAAACGCGTTCGGCCGACGACGATGCGCCGTTTGCGGCACTGGCGTTCAAGATCGCGACCGACCCGTTCATGGGCACGCTGACGTTCTTCCGTGTCTACTCCGGCAAGCTGGAAACCGGCACTGCCATCTACAACGCCAGCAAGCAGAAGAAAGAGCGTGTGGGCCGGATGGTCCAGATGCACGCCAATGACCGCGAAGAGATCAAGGAAGTGTTCTCCGGTGATATTGCGGCTGCCATTGGCCTCAAGAACATCACCACTGGTGACACGCTGTGCGATGAGAAGCACAAGATCGAACTTGAGCGCATGGAGTTCCCGGAGCCGGTTATCTCGGTTGCGGTTGAGCCCAAGTCCAAGGCTGAACAGGAGAAGATGGGGACGGCTCTGGGCAAGCTGGCTCAGGAGGATCCGTCTTTCCGCGTCTATACCGACGAGGAGTCCGGTCAGACCATCATCTCCGGCATGGGCGAGCTCCATCTCGACGTAATCGTCGACCGCCTCAAGCGCGAGTTCAAGGTCGAGGCGAACATCGGTAAGCCGCAGGTGGCCTACCGTGAGTGCATCCGCAAGCCGGTCGAGGTGGAAGGCAAGTTCGTCCGCCAGTCCGGTGGTCGCGGTCAGTATGGCCACGTCTGGATCAAGCTGGAGCCACTGCCTCTGGATGACGAGGATTCCCCCACGTTCCTGTTTGAGAACAAGATCGTTGGTGGTGTGGTTCCCAAGGAATACGTTCCCGCCGTGCAGCAGGGTATCGAGCAGCAGATGCAGACCGGTGTTCTCGCCGGCTATCCCATCCTCGGTGTCAAGGCGACCCTGTTTGATGGCTCGTATCACGATGTGGACTCCAACGAGATGGCGTTCAAGGTCGCCGGTTCCATGGCGATGAAGCAGGGTGCACTGGATGCATCGCCCGCGCTGCTTGAGCCCATCATGAAAGTTGAGGTCGTGACGCCCGAGGAGTTCATGGGGGACGTTGTAGGCGACCTGAACCGTCGCCGTGGTCTGGTCCAGGGCATGGAGGATACTCCGGCAGGCAAGGTGATCCGCGCCGAGGTACCGCTTTCCGAGATGTTCGGCTATGCGACGGACCTGCGTTCCGCGACCCAGGGGCGCGCCTCTTACGTGATGGAGTTCCACAATTACGGGGAAGCGCCGACCAGCATCGCGCAAGAGATCATGAACAAGAACTGATTGAAACGACAGAACAGAGCGAAGAGGTGAATCGTGTCTAAGGAAAAATTCGAAAGAGATAAGCCGCACATCAACGTGGGCACCATTGGTCACGTGGACCACGGCAAGACGACGCTGACGGCGGCGCTGACGCGCGTGAGTGCGGAAGTGTTCGGCGGTGAGGCGCGTGCGTTTGACCAGATCGACAACGCGCCGGAAGAGAAGAACCGCGGTATCACGATCGCGACCTCGCACGTGGAGTACGGTTCCGAGAGCCGTCACTACGCGCACGTTGACTGCCCCGGCCACGCTGACTATGTGAAGAACATGATCACGGGCGCGGCGCAGATGGACGGCGCGATCCTGGTGGTCTCCGCCGCTGACGGCCCGATGCCGCAGACGCGTGAGCACATCCTGCTGTCACGCCAGGTTGGCGTGCCGCACATCGTGGTGTTCCTCAACAAGGCCGACATGGTCGACGACGAGGAGCTGCTCGAGCTGGTTGAGATGGAAGTGCGGGAGCTGCTGAACGAGTACGACTTCCCGGGCGACGACACGCCGATCGTAACCGGCTCCGCGCTGATGGCGATGGAAGGCAAGGACGACAACGGTTACGGCACCACCGCGGTGGCGAACCTGATCAAGGAAATGGACGCGCACATTCCCGAGCCCGAGCGCGCCATCGATCAGCCGTTCCTGATGCCGATCGAGGACGTGTTCTCGATCTCCGGTCGCGGTACCGTTGTCACCGGCCGTGTTGAGCGCGGTGTGGTCAAGACCGGCTCCGAGGTGGAGATTGTGGGTCTGCGCGAGACGCAGAAGACCGTTTGCACCGGTGTTGAGATGTTCCGCAAGATGCTCGACGAGGGTCGTGCGGGTGAGAACATCGGCGCGCTGCTGCGTGGCACCAAGCGTGACGACGTTGAGCGTGGCCAGGTACTGGCCAAGCCGGGCAGCATCACGCCTCACACCAAGTTCGAGGGCGAGATCTACGTCCTGAGCAAGGACGAGGGTGGTCGTCATACGCCGTTCTTCACCGGCTATCGCCCGCAGTTCTACTTCCGGACCACGGACGTGACCGGCACCTGCGAGCTGCCGGAAGGCGTCGAGATGGTGATGCCGGGTGATAACGTGAAGCTGGTAGCCACGCTGATCGCGCCGATCGCGATGGAAGACGGGCTGCGCTTTGCGGTACGCGAAGGCGGCCGGACTGTCGGCGCAGGCGTGGTGACCAAGATTATCGAGTAATCGGTACCGCGCCCTGGAAAAAGGGGTTGCCGTCGCGCAGCCCCTTTTTTGGTTTCAGGGTCCATCCCTGTAACGGATTCTCTGAAGCAGTCCGTAGGTTGACGCCGTCGCGCATGCGCCCTATAATGCGCATCCTTTTTACGGGTCGGCTTATACGAGCTGCCAACAACGATTGGAGTTTGGTGCAACATGCAGAGCCAAAAAATCAGAATCCGGTTGAAGGCGTTTGATTACCGCCTGATCGATCAGTCCACCCAGGAAATTGTCGATACGGCAAAGCGGACTGGTGCTCAGGTTCGGGGTCCTATTCCTCTGCCGACCCGGAAAGAGAAGTACACCATCCTGATCTCGCCGCACGTCAATAAGGACGCGCGTGATCAGTATGAGATCCGGACGCACAAGCGCCTTCTGGATATCGTTGAGCCTACCGAAAAGACAGTCGATGCTCTGATGAAGCTCGATCTCGCCGCCGGAGTGGATGTGCAGATCAGCCTGGGTTAACCCTTTAGTTAACCCCTCAGAGTGTAACTGTCTTTCAGGCCATAGAGGGTTGAAGCCCCGTACACTAAGAGGTGAACAATGGCGATTGGTGTTGTCGGCCGCAAGGCCGGTATGACTCGTATTTTTACCGACGAGGGTAACTCCATCCCCGTCACGGTGATTCAGGTTGATGCCAACCGGATTACCGAAATCAAGACGCCCGAGCGGGACGGCTACCGCGCGGTTCAGGTAACGACCGGTACGCGCCGTGCGAACCGGATTACCAAGCCGGAAGCGGGCCATTTCGCAAAGAATGGCGTCGAAGCAGGGCGCAGTCTCTGGGAGTTCCGGCTGGAAGACCAGTCAGAGGACGGAGAGCTGCAGCCCGGTTCCGAGCTTGACGTTTCCCAGTTCGAGGATGGTCAGTCGATTGATGTGACCGGTCAGTCCAAGGGCAAGGGCTTCTCTGGTACCGTCAAGCGCTGGAACTTCTCCACCCAGGACAAGACCCACGGTAACTCTCTCGCGCACCGCGCACCTGGCTCCATTGGTCAGTGCCAGTCTCCGGGCCGTGTATTCAAGGGCAAGAAGATGTCCGGTCAAATGGGTAATGCGCGCGTGACCAGTCAGAACATCGAGATCGTGCGTGTTGATGCCGAGCGGAATCTGCTGCTGGTTAAAGGGCCCGTCCCTGGCGCCAATGGCGGGGACCTGATCATCAAGCCCGCAGTGAAAGCCTAAGGGGTGGCGTGATGGAATTGACAGTGACAGGAAGCGGTAACGGTGTTCAGGTATCGGATGCCGCTTTTGGTAAAGAATTCAACGAATCGCTGGTGCACCAGGTCGTAACCGCCTACCTGGCGGCCGGCCGTCAGGGCAGCGTCAAGCAGAAGACGCGTTCTGAGGTCAGCGGCGGCGGTAAAAAGCCCTGGCGACAGAAGGGCACTGGCCGTGCCCGTGCCGGTACCATTCGCAGCCCGATCTGGCGCGGTGGCGGCACAACTTTCGCGGCGCGCCCGCGCGACTATTCGCAGAAGGTGAATCGGAAGATGTATCGTGGCGCGCTGCGCTCGATTCTCTCCGAGCTTGTGCGCCAGGAGCGTCTCGTGGTTGTGGACTCCATTACCCCTGATCAGCCGCGTACCAAGGTGTTCAACGCCAAGCTCCAGGAGTTGGGTGTTCAGCAGGACGCGTTGATTGTTTCTGACTCCGTTGAGCGGAATCTCGAGTTGGCATCGCGCAATATCCCGAACGTGGCGGTTTCCGATGTCCGGGGCGTGGATCCGGTGAGTCTCGTAGCGCACAACCACGTCGTGGTTACAGTGGATGCGCTCAAGAAGTTTGAGGAGATGCTGGGATGAATCAGGAGCGAATTTACAAGGTTCTGCTCGGCCCGCTGGTCTCTGAGAAGGCGACCATGGTTGGTGATCAGGGCCAGGTCGTGTTCAAGGTGGCTCCTGATGCGACCAAGCCTGAGATCCGCAAGGCGGTGGAGCAGCTGTTCAATGTGGACGTAACCAAAGTCCAGGTGAGCAACCGCAAGGGTAAGAACAAGCGCACAATCCATGGCATGGGTAAGCGTGACGATCTTCGCAAGGCGTATGTGCGCCTGGCTGATGGTCAGGATATTGACTTCATGGACGTGGAATAGGTTGAGGGGTTACAGACATGTCGATTGAGAAAACCAAACCGACGTCACCCGGTCGTCGCCACCTCATCAAGGTCCGTAATCCTGACCTTCACGGGGGTGCACCCTACGCGCCACTGGTGACCAAGCTCAGCAAGACGGGTGGCCGGAACAACAATGGCCGGATCACGTCCCGTCATATCGGTGGTGGCCACAAGCGCCATTACCGCCATATTGATTTCAAGCGCAACAAGGATGGTATTCCCGGCCAGGTAGAGCGTCTGGAGTACGATCCGAACCGTTCCGCCCATATTGCGCTGGTCAAGTACCAGGATGGGGAGCGTCGTTACATTATCGCGCCCAAGGGGCTCAAGCAGGGCGACAAGGTTCAGTCAGGGATCGATGCACCGATCCGGGCCGGCAGTACCCTGCCCCTGCGTAACATCCCTCTGGGTTCGGTGATTCATTGCATTGAGCTCAAACCCGGAAAGGGTGCCCAGATCGCGCGAAGCGCCGGTTCGTCGGTCCAGCTGGTCGCGCGTGAAGGCAACTACGCAACCATTCGGCTGCGTTCGGGTGAGATGCGCAAGGTGCCGGCTGATTGCCGTGCCACGCTGGGGGAGGTTTCCAACAGCGAGCACAGTCTCAAACAGTCCGGCAAAGCGGGTGCAACACGTTGGCGTGGCAAGCGGCCAACAGTACGCGGTGTTGCTATGAACCCAATTGACCATCCGCATGGCGGTGGTGAAGGGCGTACCTCTGGCGGGCGTCACCCGGTTACACCCTGGGGGATTCCGACCAAAGGACATAAGACTCGTAAGAACAAGCGTACTGACAAGATGATCGTACGTCGTCGTTCGGCCAAGAAATAACGTTTAGGGGAAGAAGCTGTGCCACGTTCTCTGAAGAAAGGTCCTTTTATAGACCTGCATCTGCTGAAGAAGGTTGAGGCAGCTCTGGAAAACAACAGCCGTAAGCCGATCAAAACCTGGTCGCGCCGCTCCACGGTGTTTCCGGAGATGGTAGGGCTGACCATTGCAGTGCATAACGGCCGGCAGCATGTGCCGGTCATGATCACTGAGGAAATGGTTGGTCATAAACTTGGCGAGTTTGCCGCGACACGCACGTTCCGCGGGCATGCTGCCGACAAGAAAGCGAAGAAACGCTGATTCTGAGGGGATTAAACGATGGAAGTAGCGGCTAAAACGAAAGGCGCTCGACTCTCGGCTCAGAAGGCTCGCCTTGTCGCAGACATGGTTCGTGGGAAGAGTGTCGAGGAAGCGCTGAATACACTGGCGTTCACACCGAAGAAAGCGGCCGGGATCATTCGCAAGACCCTCGAGTCTGCGATTGCCAACGCCGAGCATAACGAAGGCCTGGACGTGGATGAGTTGCGGCTTGCAACCATCTGTGTGGACGAGGGGCCGACGCTGAAGCGGATCCAGGCACGGGCCAAAGGCCGTGCAGACCGGATCCTGAAGCGCACGTGCCACATCACCGTCAAGGTTTCGGACGAGTAGGAGATACCCGATGGGTCATAAAGTACATCCAACCGGTATCAGGCTTGGCGTTGTCAAAGAGCACAACTCGGTCTGGTATGCGGAGAAAGGGGCTTACGCCCAGAACCTGTTGAAGGATATCGAGGTCCGCGAATTTCTCAATCGCCGGCTCGAGAAGGCCTCGGTCAGCCGGATTCTGATTGAGCGTCCCGCGCAGAACGCTCGGATTACGATCCATACCGCCCGTCCGGGGATTGTGATCGGCAAGAAGGGTGAGGACGTGGATAAGCTCCGAAAGGAGCTGACCGACATGATGGGCGTGCCCGTGCACGTCAACATTGAGGAAATCCGCAAGCCTGATCTCGACGCCAAGCTGGCTGCCCAGAGCGTGGCGAACCAGCTGGAGCGCCGCGTGATGTTCCGGCGCGCCCTCAAGCGGGCCGTACAGAATGCTATGCGCCAGGGCGCCAAAGGAATCCGGATCCAGGCGAGTGGCCGCCTCGGCGGTGCCGAGATTGCACGTACCGAGTGGTACCGGGAAGGTCGCGTACCGCTGCACACGCTGCGTGCGGACATCGACTACGCGCATTACGAGGCCCACACCACCTACGGGATCATCGGCGTGAAAGTCTGGATCTTCAAGGGTGAAATCCTGGGCGGTCTTGAGCAGGTACGGGCTGAAAAAGAAGCCGCTGCTCAGAAGAAAGCTCAGAAGTAAGGGGGTCTCCAAATGCTGCAACCGAAACGAACCAAGTTCCGCAAGGTACAGAAAGGCCGCAATCGCGGCATGGCCCATACAGGCAACAAGGTCAGCTTTGGTGAGTACGGTCTCAAGGCGACCGGTCGTGGGCGTGTCACCGCACGCCAGATCGAGGCGGCCCGTCGGACCATGACCCGCCGGATCAAGCGTGGCGGCAAAATCTGGATCCGTGTGTTCCCGGACAAGCCGATTACCGAGAAGCCCCTTGAGGTCCGCATGGGCAAGGGCAAGGGCGCCGTCGAGTACTGGGTTGCTGAAATCCAGCCCGGGAAGATGCTGTATGAGATGGAAGGGGTGGCAGAAGACGTGGCGCGTGACGCATTCAATCTGGCCGCGGCCAAACTGCCGGTACCGACCACCTTTGTGAACAGGACGGTAATGTGATGAAAGCGACAGAATTGCGTGACAAATCGGCAGAGGAACTGAACCAGGAGCTGATGCGGCTGTTCAAGGAACAGTTCAATCTCCGGATGCGCAAAGCGACAGGTCAGCTGAATCAGTCCCACTTGCTGCGTCAGACCAGGCGCGATATTGCGCGTGTTAAAACCGTTATGACTGAGAAAGCAGGTGACTGATATGGCTAATGCAAGTGAAAACGCCAGGACGCTCAACGGCCGCGTGGTCAGCGACAAGATGCAGAAGACGATTGTCGTTATGGTTGAGCGCCGGGAAAAGCATCCGCTCTACGGCAAGTACGTGAAGCGCTCGACGCGTATCAAGGCTCACGACGAAGACAACCAGTGCAGTGTCGGTGATTTTGTAACCATCGCCGAAAGCCGTCCGCTAGCGCGGAACAAGGCTTGGACACTGGTGAACGTGGTTGAGCACGCGTCGAAGGTGTAAGGCGCCAGGACACTGGTTCTTGTCGTAAAGACGAAGTGGTTTCTAGTGGAGACTAACCATGATTCAGACGCAAACCGTACTTGACGTAGCCGATAACAGCGGCGCCCGTCAGGTCATGTGTATCAAGGTCCTGGGTGGCTCGCACCGGCGCTATGCAAGGGTCGGGGATATCATCAAGGTATCCGTCAAGGAGGCGATTCCCAGGGGCCGTGTCAAGAAGGGTCAGGTGCTCAAGGCAGTTGTGGTCCGGACCAAGAGTGGTATCCGGCGCCAGGACGGGTCCCTGATCCGGTTCGACGGCAATGCGGCGGTTCTGCTTAACCCGCAGGAAGCGCCGGTAGGCACCCGAATTTTTGGCCCGGTGACTCGCGAACTTCGGAATGAGAAATTCATGAAGATCATTTCGCTGGCACCCGAGGTTTTGTAGGAACAAGAGGCCGGTTATGAACAAGATCAAGCGAGATGACGAAGTGGTGGTCACCACGGGGAAAGACCGTAACAAGCGTGGCAAGGTGCTGCGGATTGTTGATGGTGGTGAACGGGTCGTTGTGTCCGGGATCAATATGGTCAAGAAGCACACGCGCCCGAATCCCATGGCGGGAACCCAGGGCGGCATCATCGAAAAGGAAGCTCCGATTCATATTTCGAACGTGGCCATCTATAACCCGCAGCAGGCCAAGGCTGATCGTGTCGGGTTTCAGGTGAAGGAAGACGGCACCAAGGTGCGCATCTTCCGTTCCACGCAAGAAGTGATCGATAACCAGTAAGCGGCGGTGGTTACGATGTCCAACATGAGAGACGTGTACAAAGAACAGGTGATCCCGGCGCTGAACGAGCAGTTCGGGTATGCGAACCCGATGCAGGTGCCGCGGATTGAAAAGATCACCCTGAATATGGGCGTTGGCGAGGCTGTAGGCGACAAGAAGCAGCTCGATAACGCTGTCGCTGACCTGCAGATGCTGTCGGGTCAGAAGCCGGTGATCACCAAGGCGCGCAAGTCCGTTGCAGGCTTCAAGATCCGGGAAGGCTTCCCGATCGGCTGTAAGGTGACCCTGCGTGGTGAGCGGATGTGGGATTTCTTTGATCGCCTGGTGCAGATCGCGATTCCGCGGATCCGTGATTTCCGTGGCCTGAGTCCCAAGTCCTTCGACGGGCGCGGCAATTACAGCATGGGCGTGCGGGAACAGATCATTTTCCCGGAAATTGAGTACGACAAGGTCGACAAGGTCCGTGGCCTCGATATCACCATCAGCACGTCCGCTGAGAGTGATGAGGAAGGGCGTGCTCTGCTTTCGGCATTCAATTTTCCGTTCAAACAGTAAGGATCGGACATGGCCAAAATCGGCATGAAAGAGCGCGAACGCAACAGGGAACGCCTGGTCGCCAAATACGGCGAAAAGCGTGAGCGCCTTAAAAAAATGAGTAAGGATCCGAATCTGAGCGACGAAGAACGCTGGGAAGCGCAGATGCAGCTGCAGAAGCTGCCGCGTAACTCCAGCCCGGTGCGTCTTCGCAATCGTTGCCAGGTAACCGGGCGCCCGCATGGTGTCCTCAGGAAATTCCAGCTTTCGCGCATCAAGCTGCGTGAAACCGGAATGCGCGGAGAGGTTCCGGGGCTGCGCAAGGCCAGCTGGTAACCCGCGCGTTGGTAAGCAACAGCATTGTTGCTGCACAACTGAAACGATCAGGAGTCTCATACGAATGAGCATGCAAGATCCGTTGGCGGACATGTTCACGCGCATCCGTAACGGCCAGATGGCCGAGAAGGTGAGTGTGGAAATGCCGTCCTCCAAGATGAAACAGTCCGTTGCCACGGTCCTGCGGGACGAAGGCTTCATCGAGGACTTCAGCGTTGAGGGCGATAAGAAGCCCCGGCTGACCATCAATCTGCGTTATTTCGAAGGCAAGCCCGTCATTGAGAGCATCCAGCGGGCGAGTCGCCCTGGTCTGCGCCAGTATCGCGGCAACAGCGAACTGCCGCGCGTGGCCAATGGTCTGGGCGTCGCCATCGTCTCCACGTCGAAGGGCGTGATGACAGACAGCGCCGCCCGCAAGGCCGGCATTGGTGGCGAAATTATCTGCACCGTATTCTAGGAGGAGTCATGTCCAGGGTTGCGAGTAATCCTGTCGTGCTGCCATCCGGTGTCGAGGTGAATTTCAACGGTCAGGACGTTGAAGTGAAGGGTGCCAAGGGTACGCTTCAGCACAGCATTCACCCGAGTGTCGAAGTGACGCAGGACGACGATAAGCTGCGGTTCGCGCCGCGTAACAATGCGAAGAAAAGCCGTGCACTGGCCGGTACCACCCGGGCACTCCTGAACAACATGGTTGTTGGTGTGACCAATGGCTTCGAGCGCAAGCTCGAAATCAATGGTGTCGGTTACCGGGCCCAGGCCCAGGGTGACAGCGTGAATCTTACGCTTGGCTTCAGCCATCCGGTGGAATACAAGTTGCCGGAAGGCGTTACCGCTGAGTCCCCCAAGCCGACCGAACTGGTGCTCAAGGGCATCGATAAGCAGCGTGTCGGCCAGGCTGCAGCAGACATCAGGGCTTTCCGTCCGCCTGAGCCTTATAAGGGCAAGGGTGTCCGCTATGCGGATGAAACGGTAAGGCGTAAAGAGGCCAAGAAGAAATAGGGCAAACAGATGAGCGCGAAGAAAGAATCCAGATTGCGTCGCGCACGTAAAGTGCGCATCAAGATCCGGGAACGTGGCTCCAACCGCCTCTGCGTCCACCGTACACCGCGTCATATGTATGCTCAGGTGACTACGGCGGATGGCAGCCAGGTGCTGGCGGCCGCCTCCACACTGGACAAGGAGTTGCGCCAGGGTGCAACCGGAAACGTGGACGCCGCACGCCAGGTTGGCGAGCTGATCGCGGAACGGGCGAAAAACGCGGGTATCGAAACGGTTGCATTCGACCGGTCCGGTTATCGCTACCACGGTCGCGTCAAAGCGCTTGCCGATGCGGCGCGTGAAGCCGGCCTGCAATTCTAAGAGGTGGAGAAGATGAGCGTGAATGAGCAGAACCAGCCCGAGCTTCAGGAGAAGCTGGTGCAGGTCAATCGGGTGGCCAAAGTGGTCAAGGGTGGCCGCCTTTTCGGTTTCACCGCCCTGACGGTTGTGGGTGATGGCAATGGCCGGGTCGGTTACGGCCGCGGCAAGGCACGTGAGGTGCCGGTAGCGATCCAGAAGGCGATGGACTCCGCGCGTAAGAATATGGTGTCCGTGCCGTTGGATGGCGCTACGTTGCAGTACCCGGTCAAGGCTAACCATGGCGCCTCCAGGGTGTTCATGCAGCCGGCTTCCGAGGGTACCGGCATTATCGCCGGTGGCGCGATGCGTGCCGTTCTGGAAGTTGCCGGTGTACACAACGTATTGGCCAAGTGCTATGGCTCCACCAACCCGATCAACGTGGTACGGGCTACCGTTGAAGGCCTGAAAGCCATGCGGTCGCCGGAAGAAGTGGCGGCTAAGCGTGGTAAAACCGTGGAAGAGATCCTGGATTGACGTTATGGCTAACAAAACGATCAAGGTCACACTGACCCGCAGCCCCATCGGCGCACAGAAGAACCATAAACTGTGTGTCCGTGGACTGGGACTGCGCCGTCTCCACCATTCGGTGGAACTCGAGGACACGCCCGCGGTCCGCGGGATGATCAACCGTGTCAATTACATGGTTCGGGTAGAGGAACAGTAAGATGCAACTGAACGAACTCCGCCCAGGTGACGGCTCCAAGGCCGAGCGCAAGCGTGTTGGTCGTGGCATCGGCAGTGGCCTGGGTAAAACCGGCGGCCGTGGTCACAATGGCCAGAAATCCCGTTCCGGCGGCAGTATCGCGCCCGGGTTCGAGGGTGGTCAGCAACCGATGCGTGGGCGCCTGCCCAAGTTCGGTTTCACCTCCCGTCAGCAGCGTTGGGAGACGGAAATCCGTCTTCACGAGCTGGCCAAAGTCGAGGGTGACACGGCTGATCTGGACGCTCTGAAGAAAGCGGATCTGATCCGTCATGACGTTCGCGAAGCAAAGGTGATCGCCTCCGGTGAGATCTCCCGTGCGGTGACCGTCAAGGGCCTGCGGGTAACCAAAGGCGCCCGTGAAGCGATTACTGCCGCTGGCGGGAAAGTCGAAGACTGAGTCGAGGGCTAAATGGCTAAACAGGGACCGGCATCCGCTAAGGGACAGGGCCTCTCGGAGCTCTACTCGAGGCTCAAGTTCGTTGTGATCGCGATCCTGGTTTATCGGATCGGCGCGCACATCCCGGTCCCGGGCATTAACCCGGATCGGCTGGCGGCAATGTTTGAACAGCAGCAGGGTACCATCCTGGGCATGTTCAACATGTTCTCAGGGGGTGCCCTTGAGCGTATGAGTATCCTGGCGCTGGGCATCATGCCCTACATCTCCGCCGCGATCATCATGCAGCTCATGACGGCGGTCAGTCCGCAGCTGGAGCAGCTCAAGAAAGAAGGCGAATCCGGTCGCAAGAAGATCAGCCAGTACACGCGGTACGGTACCGTTGGCCTGGCGTTCGTGCAGGGGCTGGGGATTTCCGTGGGGCTTGCGTCCCAGGGGGTGACGTTCTCCAGCGGCCTCGACTTCTATTTCATCGCGGTCGTGTCCTTTGTATGTGGTGCCGTTTTCCTGATGTGGCTTGGTGAGCAGATCACTGAGCGTGGCATCGGAAACGGCATCTCGCTGCTGATCTTCGCCGGTATCGTCGCCGGTCTCCCGGGCGCCATCGGTCAGACGCTCGAACAGGCCCGCAGTGGTGAGATGAGTCTGCTGCTGGTCTTCGGTGTCGGTGCCATGGCTATTGCCGTGGTTGGGTTCATCGTGTTCATGGAGCGCGGTCAGCGCCGGATCACGGTGAATTATGCCAAGCGCCAGCAGGGACGCCGGGTCTACGCCCAGCAGCAGAGTCATCTGCCGCTGAAGGTGAACATGGCCGGTGTTATTCCGGCGATCTTCGCGTCGTCGATCCTGCTGTTCCCGGCATCACTGGGACAGTGGTTTGGCCAGTCCGAAGGCATGGAGTGGCTGGGGGATCTGTCCCAGATCCTGGGGCCTAACCAGCCTCTGTACATCCTGCTGTTTGCGGCTGCAGTGATCTTCTTCTGCTTCTTCTATACAGCACTGATGTATAACCCGCGGGAGGTCGCGGACAACCTCAAGAAGTCCGGCGCCTTCATCCCCGGGATCCGGCCCGGTGAGCAGACCGCGAAGTACATTGACGGGGTGCTCACACGTCTGACGATCTTCGGGGCGCTGTACATTGCAGCAGTGTCGATCATGCCCCAGTTCCTGACGGTATTCGGCAATTTGCCGTTCTATCTCGGGGGTACGTCACTGCTGATCGTCGTAGTGGTGGTGATGGATTTCATGTCACAGGTTCAGGCACATCTGATGTCGCACCAATACGAATCGGTGATGAAGAAGTCCAACCTCAAGAATCACGGACGCAGCGGCATGTTCCGCTGATCAACGGGAGACTGAAATGAAAGTACGTGCATCGGTGAAGAAAATCTGCCGAAACTGCAAAATCATTCGTCGCAATGGCTCGATCCGGGTCATCTGCACCGAGCCCCGTCACAAGCAACGCCAGGGGTGAGGCAGCATCAGGGGGCGGTTGTTGATATCTGCCGATTCAGGCGCTATCATTCCGCACCTTTTGTGACGGTAACGTAAACAGCAAAGCTTTGAATGCGGAGTGAAGTGAATGGCACGTATAGCCGGTGTCAACATACCCGAGAATAAACATGCCGCGGTTTCGTTGACCTATATCTTCGGGATCGGCCATACCACGGCAGGTCAGCTTTGCGACGCGACGGGCATCCCCCGGAACACGAAGGTTGGCGAGCTTTCCGATGAGCAGGTGGACAACCTGCGCACGGAAGTCGGCAAGCTTTCGGTTGAGGGTGACCTGCGTCGTGAGGTTCAGATGAACATCAAGCGGTTGCGGGACCTGGGCTGCTATCGCGGCCTTCGGCATCGCCATGGTCTGCCGGTTCGTGGTCAACGGACCAAGACCAATGCGCGGACCCGCAAGGGCCCCCGTAAACCGATTCGTAAATAACAGGTAGGTAAAAATGGCAAAGCCAGGTACACGTACCCGTAAAAAGGTGAAAAAGTCAGTTGTTGACGGCGTGGCCCATATCCACGCCTCGTTCAACAACACCATCGTGACCCTGTCCGATCGCCAGGGCAACGTCCTTTCCTGGGCGACTGCTGGCGGTTCTGGATTCCGCGGTTCACGAAAGAGTACACCTTTTGCTGCGCAGGTAGCAGCTGAAAGGGCCGGTAACGCGGCCGCTGAATACGGTCTTAAAAACCTGGACGTAATGGTCAAGGGTCCCGGACCCGGCCGGGAATCCGCGGTTCGCGCTCTCAATGCGGTAGGTTTCAAGATCACCAACATCGAGGACGCGACACCCATCCCGCACAATGGCTGTCGTCCGCCGAAAAAGCGCCGCGTGTAATCAAGGAGACAGCGATTTATGGCACGTTACATTGGTCCGAAATGTAAACTGTCTCGCCGCGAGGGGACAGATCTATTCCTGAAGAGCGGGGTCCGGGCGCTCGAAAGCAAGTGCAACGTCGATCAGGCGCCGGGTCAGCATGGCGCACGGCGTACCCGGGTGTCCGAATACGGAACCCAGCTTCGGGAAAAGCAGAAAGTACGCCGTATGTACGGTGTGCTGGAGAAACAGTTCCGGAACTACTATCAGGAAGCAGCTCGCCGCAAGGGTTCAACCGGCGAGAACCTGCTTCAGCTGCTGGAGTGCCGGCTCGACAACGTGGTCTACCGCATGGGTTTTGGCGCCACACGCGCTGAAGCACGGCAGCTGGTTTCCCACAAGGCGCTGCAGGTCAATGGCCGCACCGTCAATGTGGCCTCCTACCAGGTGCAGCCCGGTGATGAGGTCCGCGTACGGGAGAAGGCTCAGAACCAGCTCCGTATCCGCAATGCGCTGGAGCTGGCGAACAGTCGTGCGGCCATCGAGTGGGTCGACGTCGACGCCAACAAGCTCGTCGGAACCTTCCGGTCCCGTCCGGAGCGCAGTGATATCTCTGCGGACATCAACGAGAGCTTGATCGTCGAGCTTTACTCCAAGTAACGCACAGCGAAATAGGGGCGTCCAATGCAGCGTTCAGCTACCGAATTTCTGACTCCTCGCAGCATTAATGTGGAGGAGCAGACCCAAACCCACGCCCGCGTGGTTCTGGAGCCTCTTGAGCGGGGCTTTGGCCACACGCTGGGTAATGCTCTGCGGCGGATCCTGCTGTCTTCCATGCCCGGAAGCGCAGTAACGGAAGCGCAGATCGATGGAGTGCTGCACGAGTACAGCGCCATTGAAGGGGTTCAGGAGGATGTCATTGAGATCCTGCTGAATCTCAAGGCGCTGGCCGTTAAGCTCAATGGTCGCGAGCAGGCCGAACTCTCTCTTTCCAAGAAAGAAGAGGGGCCGGTCACCGCGGCGGATATTCAGCTTGATCATGACGTTGAGATCGTCAATCCGGATCTGGTGATCTGTCACCTGTCCAAGGGCGGTGAGCTCAACATGAAGCTGACGGTAAGCTCCGGCCGAGGGTATGAGCCCGCGGATCAGCGCGAGCAGGACGAGGAAAGTCGGGCCATTGGCCGCCTTCAGATTGACGCGACCTTCAGCCCCGTCCGCCGTGTTTCCTACATGGTTGAGAGTGCCCGTGTTGAGCAGCGGACCGACCTGGATAAGCTGATCATCGATCTGGATACCAACGGTACCATCGATCCGGAGGAAGCGATCCGTCGGGCGGCGACCATCCTGCAGCAGCAGCTGGCAGTGTTCGTCGATCTGGACCAGGAGAAAGAGCCGGAAGAATCGCAGGAAGAAGAAGAAGTTGATCCGATCCTGCTGCGCCCGGTTGATGATCTTGAGCTGACCGTGCGCTCGGCCAACTGCCTGAAGGCGGAGAACATCTACTACATTGGCGATCTGATCCAGCGCACAGAAGTCGAACTGCTGAAGACGCCCAATCTCGGCAAGAAATCACTGACCGAGATCAAGGATGTGCTGGCCTCCCGTGGCCTGTCGCTGGGTATGCGGCTTGAGAACTGGCCGCCGGCGAGTCTGCGCGGTGATGACCGGGTCCTTGGTGGCTGATCGCTGAATCGCTGATTTTGATTTAAGGAATTAGAGCAATGCGTCATCGTAAGAGTGGTCGTAAATTAAACCGAAACAGTTCGCACCGGAAGGCCATGTACCGCAACATGACTGCCTCTCTGGTGGAGCATGAGCTGATCAAGACGACCCTGCCCAAGGCGAAGGAACTTCGCCGTGTGGCGGAGCCGCTGATCACGCTCGCCAAGGAGGACTCGGTGGCGAACCGTCGTCAGGCATTCGCGCGGCTGCGCAATGACCAGGCGGTGACCAAGCTGTTTGAGGAGCTCGGTCCGCGGTTCGAGAGTCGTCCCGGTGGTTATCTGCGGATTCTCAAGTGCGGTCTTCGGGCTGGTGACAACGCGCCCATGGCCTATGTTGAGGTCATCGGTCGTCCGGTTGTTGAGTACGTGGAAGACGATGAGGATGATGACGACGAGGACTGAGAGTCTCGTGTCTCCGCCTGAAGTGCTCAGGCGATGCCTCAGAAGAAGCCGGACCCTGTGTCCGGCTTTTTCATGCGCAGTTACTGGCTGCAGGCCTCGGGAAGATAATTGACCAGGTACTGGCCCGTGTGGGAGTCGCGCTCCCTGGCGACCGTTTCAGGGGTGCCTTCCGCTACCAGGCGTCCGCCGCCGTCCCCTCCCTCCGGTCCAAGGTCGACCAGCCAGTCCGCGGTCTTGATGACATCCAGGTTATGTTCGATCACCACTACGGTGTTGCCGTGGTCCCTGAGGGTGTGCAGCACGTCGAGTAGCTGCTGGATATCGTGGAAGTGCAGGCCGGTTGTGGGTTCGTCGAGGATGTACAGTGTGTTGCCCGTGTCCCGCTTGGACAGTTCCCGTGCCAGCTTGACCCGTTGTGCCTCGCCCCCTGACAGGGTTACGGCGTTCTGGCCGAGCTTGACGTAGGACAGACCCACTTCCATCAGTGTCTGCAGGCGCCGGGCGAGGAAGGGAACGGAGTCGAAGAACTCGCGCGCTTCCTCGATGGTCATGGAGAGCACCTCATGGATGGTCTTTCCCTTGTAGGTGATTTCCAGGGTCTCCCGGTTGTAGCGCTGGCCCTGGCAGACATCACAGGGCACGTAGATGTCGGGCAGGAAGTGCATCTCGACCTTGATCTCGCCGTCACCCTGGCACGCCTCGCAGCGCCCACCCTTCACGTTGAAGCTGAATCGGCCCGGTTTGTAGCCGCGCGAGCGGGCCTCCTGGGTTCCCGCAAACAGCTCGCGGATAGGCGTGAACAGTCCGGTATAGGTGGCCGGGTTGGACCGTGGCGTGCGCCCGATGGGGCTCTGGTCAATGTCGATGACACGATCCAGGCTTTCCAGCCCTTCGATGCGTTCGTGGGGCTCCGGTGTGAGTGTTGTAGCATTGTTGAGCTGCCGTGCAGCGGCCGGATAGAGCGTGCTGTTGATCAGCGTGGATTTGCCGGAACCTGATACGCCAGTGACGCAGGTCATCAGCCCCACGGGGATGCGTACCTCGTCGCCCTGGAGGTTGTGGCCGGTAGCGCCCGTTACGGTGATCCAGTGTTCGCCGGGGGCGGTCCGCTGTCGGGGAATGGCGATCCGGCGCTGGCCAGTGAGGTACTGGCCCGTGATGGACTCCGGTTCGGCCGCGATGGCGTCGGCAGTGCCCTCGGCCATGATCCGGCCGCCATGGATGCCGGCACCAGGGCCGATGTCCACAATGTGGTCGGCGGCGCGGATGGCGTCCTCGTCGTGCTCCACCACGATCACGGTGTTGCCCATGTCCCGCAGGCGCTTGAGGGTGCCCAGTAGCCGGTCGTTGTCGCGCTGGTGAAGCCCGATCGAGGGCTCGTCCAGAATGTACATCACCCCCACGAGTCCGGCCCCGATCTGGCTGGCGAGCCGGATCCGCTGTGCCTCCCCTCCGGAGAGGGTATCGGCGCTGCGTTCAAGTGTGAGGTAGCCCAGGCCCACGTTGACCAGGAATTCAAGGCGTTTGCGGATCTCGTTGAGAATGGTCTCGGCGATCTGGCCACGCCAGCCCGGAAGGGTGATGGATTGGGCGTTGTCCAGTGCATGGGCAATGGAAAGGCGCGCCATTGCCGGAAGCGTCCAGTCGCCAATGAACACATTGCGGGCCACCTCATTCAGGCGCGAGCCGCGGCAGTCCGGGCAGGGGCGCGAACTCAGGGAACGGGAAAGTTCGTCGCGTACTGTCTGGGAATCCGTTTCCCGGTAACGCCGTTCCAGGTTGGGAATCACCCCCTCGAAGGGATGCTCTCGGTCCACCGCCTGACCGCGGGAGTTCACATACCGGAAGGTGATCGCTTTATCTCCGGTGCCGCGCAGGACGGTGTGCTGGAACCACTCCGGCAGCTCCTGCCAGGGCGTGTCGAGGTCGCAGCCGTAATGGGAGGCGACGCTTTCGAGCATCTGGAAGTAGTAGACTGAGCGCCGGTCCCAGCCCCGTATCGCACCTTCGGCCAGAGTGAGTTCGGGGTTGCGGATCAGTCGTTGGGGGTCGAAAAACTGGTCAACCCCCAGCCCGTCACAGGTGGGGCAGGCGCCCGCCGGGTTGTTGAATGAGAACGTCCGCGGCTCGGGCGCGCTGATGGAGTAGCCGCACTGGGGGCAGGCATGGCGGGCCGAGAAAACCAGCTCCTCCGCGCCGTCTTCATCCATGGAGGCCACCCGGGCGGTTTCATCCGCCAGCGCCAGTGCGGTCTCGAAGGATTCGGCCAGACGCTGCTGCAGTCCGTCCCGGATCCGGAAGCGGTCCACAACCACCTCAATGCTGTGTTTGCGCTTGGCGTCCAGTGAGGGGAGGTCATCGATGTCGTACACCGTCCCGTCAATACGCAGCCGTATGAACCCCTGGCTGCGCATCTCATCCAGCACCTGCTGGTGTTCGCCCCGGCGCTCGCGGATCAGCGGCGCCAGAATCATCATGCGGCTGCCCTCGGGCAGAGCCAGCACCTGGTCCACCATCTGGCTCACCGTCTGGGCAGCCAGTGGTTCATCGTGCAGCGGGCAGTGCGGTTCGCCGGCGCGCGCGAACAGCAGGCGCAGGTAGTCGTGGATCTCGGTGATGGTGCCAACCGTGGAGCGCGGGTTGTGCGAGGTGGACTTCTGTTCGATGGAAATGGCCGGCGACAGCCCCTCAATATGATCCACATCCGGCTTTTCCATCATGGAAAGGAACTGGCGGGCGTAGGTCGAGAGGGATTCCACGTAGCGCCGCTGCCCCTCCGCGTAAAGAGTATCGAAGGCCAGTGATGATTTGCCGGAGCCGGAGAGCCCCGTGATCACCACGAGCTGATCCCTGGGAATATCCAGATCCACCGATGCCAGATTGTGGGTGCGCGCACCCCGGATACGGATGTGTTTCATGTTGCTCCAGTTGCCGGGCAAAACGACCATTATAGGGCTTAGCGCCACCCCGCCATAGATGGATTGATCTGGATCCATGAGTGAACCGCCGGCGCTGTGCTAAGATGGCGCCGCTTTTCCGGAGGATCCTTGATGAACGCCACTGAAAAACGCGCCATAGCGGCTCTGGCAACGGTCTACGGCTCCCGCATGCTGGGTCTGTTCATGATCCTGCCGGTGTTTGTGCTGTTGGGGCGGGATCTTCAGGGGGCAAGCCCGGCGCTTCTGGGTGTGGCACTGGGCGCCTACGGTCTGTCCCAGGCGCTGCTGCAGATCCCCTTTGGCATTCTTTCAGATCGTTTTGGGCGCAAGCCGCTGATCCAGATAGGGCTTGTGCTGTTTGCCGCCGGCAGTCTGCTGGCGGGGTGGTCGGATTCCATCCAGGGGGTCATTGCCGGGCGCATTCTGCAGGGCTCAGGCGCTATCGCCAGTGTGCTCATGGCGCTGGCCAGTGACCTTACCCGCGAGGAAAGCCGCACCAAAGGTATGGCCACCATCGGACTGTCCATTGGTATGGCCTTTGCCTTGTCGCTGGTGCTGGGGCCAATGGTGGGGGATGCCTATGGGCTCACGGGGATTTTCCTGCTGACGGCCGTGCTCGCGGGCATCGGTATGGTGCTGGTCGCAACCATCGTGCCCACGCCTGAGACGCGCACCCATCAGCCGGATGCGCTGCCGGCCCGGGACCAGCTCCGCCAGGTGCTGACATCGGGTCGGCTGTTGCGCCTGGATGGCGGTATCTTCGTGCTGCACCTGACGCTGACCGCCCTGTTCCTGATTGTGCCGCTGACGCTGGAGGAGCTGGGGCTGGGCACCAACCAGCACTGGTGGGTCTATCTTTCGGTGATGGGAACGGGCTTTGTGGCAATGCTGCCGCTGCTGATCATTGGCGAGAAGAAGCGCCGTCTCAAGCAGGTGATGACCGTGGCGGTGGCGCTGCTCGGGGTGGCCGTGGCGCTGATGGGCATCGGCTGGGAGCGGATCGCCGGATTCTGGGTGGTGCTGTTCATCTTTTTCACCGGCTTCAATCTGCTGGAGGCACTGCTGCCCTCGCTGATCAGCAAGGAGGCGCCCGCGGCCGGCAAGGGATCGGCCATGGGCGTCTATTCCACCAGCCAGTTCATGGGCTCCTTTGTGGGCGGTGCGCTCGGGGGCTGGCTCTCTGGTTTCGCCGGTGCCAGCGGTGTTATTGTTCTCGTTCTGCTGGCCATCGCGGTCTGGCTCGGCCTGGTTGTCACCATGGCGCCGCCACGCTACGCCACCAGTCTGGCGTTGCAGCTCACCGATGAGCACACCCAGGATCCGCGCACCATGCGCGAGGCGTTTCTGGCCATTCCGGGGGTGGATGATGCCGTGGTGCTTGCCGGCAGCGGTGAGGCCTGGCTCAAGGTGGATCGCCAGCAGTTCAGCGAAGAATCCCTGTGGCGTCTTCCCTTTGTGGTGCGGCAGGTCTGAGTAAGGAAGCCACGGGACGGTTTCCGTCAACGCATAACAGCGAATAAAGAGAAAGGAACAGGAGCAGAGCATGGCGAGAGGCGTAAACAAGGTCATCCTGATCGGCAACCTGGGCGCGGATCCCGAGACCCGGTATACCGCCAATGGCAACCCGGTCACCAATCTCAGGCTGGCAACGGACGAGAGCTACAAGGACCGCAACACCGGCCAGATGGTGCCGCGCACGGAATGGCACCGCATCGTCATGTTCGGCAAGATCGCGGAAGTGGCCGGCCAGTACCTGCGCAAGGGGTCCAAGGTCTACATTGAGGGCCGCCTGCAGACCAACAAGTGGCAGGACCAGAGCGGTCAGGACCGTTACACCACCGAGATCATCGTCGACATCAACGGCCAGATGCAGATGCTCGACAGCCGTGGTGGTGACAGTGCCGGCACCGGAGGCGGCGCGCCGGGTGCCGCACAGGGTGGTGCGCCCCAGGGAGGCGGTGGCTACGCGCCCCAGGGTGGTGACCAGAATCAGGGGACCGGCATGCCGGATCCCGTTGACGACTTTGATGACGACATTCCCTTCTAGCAGACTTCTGCCAGCAAGTCCCAGTGCTGTGTTAAAAGACGTGGATAACCATCTGAACAGCGTGAATCTGTTCGGATCCTGAACTATACTCGCGACACGTATTGGCACTCCCATTGTTCCGTGAGAGTGCCCTTCGGAATTTCACGAGCAGCGCAGACGGTCAACTTGCTGGCACTCCGATCCCTCCGACATCCGTTCGCGAAACGTCACTCTTCACTCCGCGTGGGGCTGGAGTTGACCGATGATGCGCTCCATTGGGCCTGCATGCAGGCGGACGGTTCGCTCCAGAGCGGCTCCGCAGGCGCTGGGCAGACACTGGAATCCCTGGTGAATGAACAGGGGGTGGGTGGTGCCCGGGCGCGGGTGGTTCTGGGGCCGGATCAGTATCAGATCTTTCAGGCAGAGCGCCCCAACGTCGAGCCTGGCGAGCTGGCGGACGCCGTTCGCTGGAAGCTCGGGGATCTGCTCGATTATCCCGCCAGTGAAGCCGTTATTGATACCTTTCCGTTTCCCGAGGACGCCTCACGGGACCGTGGGGCATTGATTAACGCCGTCTGTGCCCACCAGGACCGGATACGCTCTATCGTGGAGCGTATCCATGAAGCGGGGCTTGAGCTTGAATGCATTGATATCGCCGAGCTCGCGCTGCGTAACCTTCTGGCCCGTGCCGATCCAGAGGGGCGTGGCGCGGCCCTGGTGCATCTGGGACGGCAGAGTGGTCACGTGATCTTTTGCCGGGGTGAGGTGCTCTACATGGCGCGGCGCCTGGATGTCTCCCAGGCCCAGCTACGGGACGCCACCACCCAGGAGCAGACGGTCCAGGACCTGGCGCTGGAGATCCAGCGGTCGCTGGATTATTACGAAAGTCAGCTGCGACAGATTCCCCCCTCCCGTGTCCAGCTGGCAGGCCACCCGGAAGCGCTGCCGCTTGCCGGGATGCTCAATTCCGAGGTGACCGCTGAAGTGGTGGATCTGGATTGGAGTGCCATGCTCTCAGGCGTGACGCCCGCACCCGGAACCGGGCTTGCTGTTGCCACGCTGCTGGCGGATGACGAGGGAGCGAGATGAAGCAGTCCGTCAACCTGTACACAGAGGCCTTTCAGCCCTCAAGGGAGTGGCTGACCCTGGGCCGGATGCTCAGCCTGGTTGCGGTTGTGTTGCTGGTGGTTGCCGGCATCGGGGGCGCTCTCCGGTATCAGTTGGCCGGTGCTGAAGCCCGGCTGGCGGAGATTGAAGCCCGGGAAGCCGAAAAGCAGCAGTCGGTGGAGACGCTCCAGGAACAGGTGGCCGACCGAAAGAAGGATCCGGCCCTGGAAGAGCAGGTCACACGACTGGAGCAGCGGGTCCGTGATCGCCGCCGCCTGGTTGAGCGTGCGGATTCGGTGGCAAAGGCGAGTAGCGAGGGCTTCACACCCTATCTGGAAGGGCTGGCACGCCAGACACTCGATGGGCTCTGGCTCACACGGATCCGGGTGGATCTGATGCGTGATCGTCTGGGGCTGTCAGGTCGTACCACCGATGGCCAGAACGTGCCTGAATATCTGCAGCGATTGCAGAAAGAATCCGTGTTCGAAGGGCGTCGCTTTGCCCGCTTTGGCATTGACCGCCCGGAGGACGGTGGGCCGCTGAGCTTTGATGTGGCTTCAACCCGCGAATCAGCGGAGGAAGACGAATGAAGGACCGTCTCCAGCAGCGCTGGCAGACGCTCGCGGCTGCCTTCCTGGCGCGGGCGCGCCGTGAACGTGTGCTGATGCTGGTGGCTGCGGCGGCGCTGGTGGCTCTGGGAGCCTGGCAGTTGCTGGTGACACCGGTTCTGGAGGCCCGGAGCCAGGTGGCGGAGCGCATTGCCAGTGCGCAGGAGTCGCTGGAAGGGCTTGCCGCGCAGGAGGAAACGCTTCTGCGCAAGCTGGAAAAGGATCCCAACGAACCGCTGCGTGAACGTATCAGCCAGCTCCAGAGGCGCCTTGACCGTTACGATCAGCAGCTCGAGGAGCTGACGACCGGCCTGATCAGCCCGTCGGAGATGGTGGCGCTGTTACGCCGTATGCTGGCCCGGCATGAGGGGGTGGCCCTGGAGAGTGTCTCCCACAGGGCCCCTCAGCCGGTTGCGGTGGAAGGCCAGGATGACAGTGCGAACAGTGAAAAGGAGGCCAGCCTCTATGCCCACCCGGTGGAAGTCACCGTCAGCGGTGGTTTCCATGATGTGCTGGCGTATCTGCGGGATCTTGAAGGCCTGGATGAGCGTCTGGGGTGGCGGTCACTGGATTATCAGACACAGGACTGGCCGGGAGCGCGGGTCCGGATCCGGTTGCACACACTGAGCCTGCACAGGGAGTGGTTGGGTGTCTGAACGGCTTGTGAGTGGCATCATTGCTGGCCTGCTGATTCTGGTACCGCTGACCTGCGGGGCCAGCAGCGGGGCGTCACTGCCGGACCCAACGCGGCCGTCCTCGGTATCGACACAGGAAAGCAGCGTCTCGCCGGCACGCCGCTTCCAGCTGGACTCAATCCTGGTGGGGGATCAGCGCCGGCGGGCGGTCATCAACGGGATCAGCCTTGCTAAGGGCGGTCAGCTTGGGGATGCCACCCTTGTCCGAATCGGTATGGATCGTGTGCTGATTGAAATCGGCGGACAGCAGTACACTCTTGAACTCGACAGCGCGCCGTCAGTCCGGCGCTAGCAGCAGGTTAACCGTTATGCGAGAGCGTTCCGTCCCATTTCTGATGCCAGCGTTGCTCAGTCTGCTTCTGGCCGGCTGTGCTGGGAATCCGCTGATGCAGACCCAGAAGGCAAGCTCCACGGATACCACGGAGCGGATTGAGGAAGAGCTGGAAAAAGCGGAATCCGAGAGCGGCAATACCGGCGCCGCCCAGGCGCCTGATGAGGTGACCGGCGCCCTGATGCCGGACTTTTCCGGCGGGAGCGGCACCGGTACCGGTGCCGAGGAGCGCTTCAACGTCAATGCCCAGGGTCTGGCGGCGCCCACTTTTTTCCGGAGCCTGGTCGATGGTACCCCCTACAACGTGGTGGTGGATCCGGCCGTGGAAGGATCCATCACCCTGGACCTGACCCAGGTGACCCTTGAGGAGGTCATGGATGTGGTCTCGGACCTCTATGGTTATGAGATCGCCCTTGAGGGCCGCATCTACCGTGTCCGTCCGGCCGGTCTGAGGACCCGTATCTTCCAGGTGGATTATCTCGATATTCAGCGGACCGGCAACTCCGAGACCCAGGTGCGCTCCGGACAGGTCACCGATGCTGGGAACGGAAATTCCGGCTCGGGCTCAAGTGATAACAACGGTAATACCAGTGGCGGGACGGTGGTTGGCACCCGCATCACCACTACCTCTGAATCGCAGTTCTGGGCGGATCTCCGCGACTCGTTGAAGCTCATGGTGGGTAATCAAAGCGGCCAGCGGGTCATCACAAACCCGGGGTCAGGGGTGGTGGTTGTGCATGCCCGCCAGGATGAGCTGAGAACCGTGGAGGACTACCTTCGCCGGATGCAGCTGATCTCCAAGCGCCAGGTCATTCTGGAAGCCCGGATTCTTGAGGTTGAGCTGAGCGAGGGGTACCGCCAGGGCATCAACTGGAATGCCGTCGATGAAGTGGGAAGCGGAACGATCGAAGGGAGTCTCAGCAGCATTGGTACCGGCAATCAGGGCGGGGGTGTGCTGTCCACGGCTCTGGACGTCAATGGCTTCAACACCCTGATCGAGCTGCTTGGCAGCCAGGGGAACGTGCAGGTGCTCTCCAGTCCCCGGATCTCAACCGTCAATAATGAAAAAGCGGTCATCAAGGTCGGTAGTGACGAGTTCTTCGTGACCGATCTTGATTTTGATGACGATACGACCGCTGGCGGCACAGGGACCTCCAGGTCGACCTCCGTGGATCTAACGCCATTCTTCTCGGGGATCTCGCTGGACGTCACGCCGCAGATCAGTGACGACAACGTGGTGACCCTGCATGTGCATCCGTCTGTGAGTGAGGTGGAGGACCAAGAAAAGCTGATTACGATTGGTGATGAAGATGTCACTCTGCCACTGGCTCTGAGCACGGTACGTGAGACTGACAGCGTGGTGCGTGCGCGTAGCGGCCAGATTGTTGTGATCGGTGGCCTGATCCAGGACCGCACCGAAGAGACCGTATCAGCGGTGCCTTTCTTCAGTGAGATTCCCGTTATCGGTGAGCTGTTCAAGCAGCGCGACTATGAGTCGCGCAAGAGTGAACTGGTCATCCTGCTCAAGCCGATGATCGCCAATGCCGACCGCTACAGGCAGGACTTGGAGGACAGCCAGCAGCGAATCCGTGATCTGCGCCGGATCATGGAATCCACTGAATCCCCGAAGCCAGAACCGGCGGCGGGCGCGACACAAGAGAGGTAGCATGTACGAGGCATTTTTCGGCCTTCGGG
>ENA-ORDC01000355-ORDC01000355.1-marine-metagenome-genome-assembly--contig:-NODE-355-length-47446-cov-5.489033_pt1 | contig 47446 bp, 45 predicted proteins | sample MGYA00237783_ERZ508515 | MGnify/ENA primary metagenome ERZ508515 (study PRJEB26186, sample SAMN06268792) | marine metagenome | isolation source: Eden Landing Ponds, San Francisco, CA, USA | place... | reverse complement strand
TAGCCAAGCCAGGAAACGGCGGCGGACTCAAGATCCGCTCCCGTAGGGGTCCAAGGGTTCAAATCCCTTCCCTCGCATCGTGTAGGGGTCACACGGCGTGACGCCGAAAGATGCACGCGGAAGGGGGCAACGGCTCGCGGCGACCCACCGACGTCGAGCGGTTCGCTCCCTTCCATCGCACTGCTGGACCGACGCGGTCCCTCGCAAACCGCGAGCGGCCACCGTCTATCGACGCCGATGGACGACGGCCGACCAGTGCCGGAAGACTCGCACGGAGCGGTCTTCCCTCGCAATTCTCCGACCTGACATGCCAGAGTCCGGTCTGTCGCCCGGGATGGAGTGACTCGGATTCCCGCTCGGTGGTGGCTACTCTAGATACGATTTACCGCCAGTAACACCCAATCTAATCTGTCTTGGGACCGGGTAGTTACCACCTTATTTTCGAGTATATATACTAGATACACAACTACAAGTAATCTATCACTTTTGGGGACGAATGAATATAATTGCGTCTGAAAAGGCGTATTATACCACTCTCAGAAGCACTGCTGCATAAAAAATATACCACAGGCTTCTGTAATTTCTTTGTAATGATAAAAACATCAATACTAAGACGTGCTGTCATCCTCGCGTTGGCAGCCATGATGTTACTCGCAGGGCCTGTCTCGGTGCTGTCCACCGCCGGGGCGACGCCCGTCGCCGAGCGCCAAACCATCTCGGTGACCGAGAACGTCGACGTCTGGGAGCGGTCGCCGCTCACGCTCCGTACGACCTCCGAAGGGCCGACGACGATTGCAGGTCCCCGGACGTTCATCAACGTCGAGTCGGCTGCGACCGGTGACCTGCCGCTCAACAAGCGCACGCTGACGGTCCACGAGCGCAACGAGTCGATAAATATGTCCTTCGAGCCCAGAATCGGTGCCGGGACGAGGGCGCTTGCCGGCGACGAGGCGCAACTGCTCGCCGTCAAACTCAATCGGCTCCCGACCACGGAAAGCCTAGACACCAGCGACATCTCAGCCTCGCTCGGGGCCGTCTTCGCGAACAACACGAACGTCACGTCGTCCGAACTGCTCGACGACTCGGAGGGTGTCGGGCAGATAAGCGAAGCGGGCGAACTGAACGCCTCGTACACGCCCGAGTCAGGCGGTGCCTACGCCTTCGTCCTGGTGACCGTCGACGAGGGTGACGAGGGGCTGTCGGTCTCCGAGGGCAACGTGTCGGTCGAGGGCGACGTGACTGTCGTCGGCGTCGAGCAGGCCATCGTCCAGGACAACGCCTCGACCGTCGAACCTACCCAGAACCCGGTCAACCCCGGCGACAACGTCACGCTGAACGTCGACACGGAGATCGAGAACGAGAACGTCACGCACGCGGTGGTGCTGGTACGACAGGGCGAACTCCAGCGCCAGTCGAGTACGGTGACGGTGTCGGGCGAATTAAACGGGAGCTTCAGCCGGGACCAGATTTCCGTCCGGACCTCCTTCGACGGCGTTAGCGGCGTGGCGACGGTCGGGAACGACACCAGACTCGCCGGCATCAACCTCTCGACGAACCAGTCGATACCCGCAATCGGTCTGCAGGGTGTGTTCGGCGTGGTCGCCTCCCAAGCCGAGTCGGACGCTGACGGTGACGTCGTCCACGCTTCCGCAACCGTCGTCAATGCTAGTGCAGACGCCAATGTGACGGTCCAGACGCTTGACTCCTGGCCGAATGGCGAGTATCAGTACGTCCACGTTGCGGTCGGCAACGAGTCTGGGACCATCAACTCGAATACCGGAACGGTGACGCTGAGCTAGGGCGGCGGCCTCAACAACGGGGTTCACCCTGGCAACGGTAACGGTCTCGGTAGCGGCCTCCCCAATAACGCTGGCGGACCGAACTTCGGGATAATGATGACGAAGCGGAGTAACTGATCGGGACAGTTGGCACCTCCTATGAACAGACCGCGTATCGTAGCTCCAGGATCCACGGACTTCGACCGGTGCTACGTCCAGATGATCTCCAGTTGCGGACAATACGGGCACGCTACCGATTGGCTACTCTTACTTGTACGCAATTTCAAATAGGCAAGCGGGACTGACTGACAGCCACACGCGTTCGAGTGTCACGCTGCAAAACACCCCTACAGAGCGTCCCGTTTTGGGAATTCTATGCGACATCCTGTCTCATCTGGTGTCACTGCATAAGAATTATACCGCACCTCTCCGAAAAAATTCAGTAATGTGTAATACGACAAAAATAAAACACACTGTAATTTGTGTGATTGCAGTGTTACTGGTGTTGGCCGCGCCTTTGTCTGTCACGTCGGCGGCGGCGACACCAGTAGCCGAGGGGCAAACTACGGCAGTGACGGAGAACGTCAACGTGTGGGAACGGGCTATGCTCCCGCTTCGTACCTCCTCTACGGGGCCGACGACGGTAGCGGCCCCGCAGACGTACATCAACGTCGAGGCCGCACAGACCGGTGACGTCCCCCTCAACAGGGACCAATACACGATTCACGAGGCGGGCGAGCCCGTGGACCTCACCTTCGAATCGACAATTGGAGCTGGGACTTCATCGGTCGCCGGTGACGAAGCGCAACTGCTCGCCGTCAAACTCTCCGAGCGCCCGGACGCGGCTGGGTTCGGTGACGGGAGCATCAGAACCGAACTCGCTCGCATCTTCACGAACGACTCCAGCGCCAGTTCGGTCGAACTGCTAGACGACGCCGAGGGGGTCGGTTCGATTGACGACAACGGCGCGCTCGAAACCTCGTACACGCCCAACTCGGGTGGGGCCTACGGCTTCGTCCTGGTCACCGTCGACGACGGTGAGGGACTGTCCGTGTCGGACGACGAGGTCTCGACCGACGGGAACGTCACCGTCGTCGGCGTCGAACAGACGCTGGTTCAGGACAGCGACGCCACGGTCGAGGCGACTGCCGACGACGTCGGCGGGAATGTCACGCTCGACGTCGAGACCGACTTGGACGACGACTCAGTAACGCATGCGGTGCTGGTGTTCAACGAGAGCGAGCTGCAACAGCGAACGAGCACCGTCCTGGTGACCGGCGACATCGGCGCGAACCTCTCGGAGGACCAGGTCACGGTCGAGAACTCCTTCGACGGCGTCAGCGGGGTCTCGGCGACTGACGGCGACGCCGCCTTCGCCGGAGAGTCGACGGCGGCTGGGGCGATGCCGTCCGCGGGACTGGTCGGCCTGTTCGGGTTCGTACTTTCCGAAGCATCCCCGGACGCGAGCGGCGACGACATGATGTACGCCTCGGCGACGACGGTGTCCGAGAGCCCCGACACCACCGTGGCCGTCGAAACGCAGGACTCCTGGCCGACCGGCACGTACACGTACGTCCACGTCGCCGTCGGCGAGGACTCCGACGGCATCGCCTCCAGTACCGGCACGGTCACGCTGTCACAGTCGAACGAGACTGACCCCGGCGACGACGGCGACGGCTCCGACGACGAGACTGAGACCGGTGACGGCGGCAGTGACGACGACAGCAGCGACGGGAGCGACGACGACGGCGACGACAACAACGGCGGAAGCGACGACGGTGATGACGGCGACAGCGATGGTGGCGATAGTGACGATAGCGACGACAGTAGTGACGGCGGCGATGGAGACGACAGCGACGACACCGACGACGGAGCGGCGACCGACACGGACGCGGACGACGGCACCGAAGCGGTCGAAACCGACGACGGTGCCCAGACCGAGGCGGCCACGACTGCCGCCGGTGGTGGTGCCCAGCAACCCGACGACGTGGGTGCGACCGGAACACCGGGCTCGGTCGAGACCACGAGTTCGAGCGGCCCCGGATTCACCGCGCTCGTCGCGGTGCTGGCACTGCTATGCGCCGGACTTCTGGCGCGGCGGGACTGACTCACAGGCCACGCAGTGTGGTCGACACGGCTTTGCCGCGATTTCTTTCCTGTTGTACGCTTCCGGGCGCTACCTCGTCCGGCCGATGCCGCCGTCCAGAACCGGTCGCGGCGAAATGTTGCTGAGACGCATAATTTTATATTATTTTACAAATAAAGTGTGCGTGTAAGGTACACACAATGGGGGACTACGCAAAGCAATCACGCGCGTCGAAGCTCAAGTGCATTACGTGCAACTCACCGGTCGTGGTCACAGTCGACGAGGAGTACATCTGTGTCGACTGCGGCGAAACGCCGATCGAATCCGCGACCCAGGCCTGAGGCCGTCGTCGCCCGGTCCGTGGCTACCGGGCGTTCGACGGTACAGTCTCGCTGACCGATAGCCACGCCTGTTCTGAACGGTGTCGCTTCTGCAAACCGCGAGTCTTCGGTACGGGGTCCCGCTATGGTATTTCGACCGCCACCGGCTCGTGACTCCGGTACGCCGCCACGACGCCGTAACTGGCGGCCAGCCCGAAGACGACGAGCGGGACCGCGAGCGACTGCAGGCTGTCGGGGGCGTGGGCCGCGAACGACGGCGACCGGTCGGGGTTTGCCGCCAGCAGCGGCCAGAACAGGTTCGGGAAGAAGTAGTAGTCCGTCCCGAGCCTCAGCATCGGGTGGAAGTCGCCGGCGATATGCGAGAGGTAGCCGGCGGAGAACACCACCGCGTACCGCCCGTAGCCTCGGCGGGCGGCAAGCAGTACGACCACGGTGAGCACGGGCAGCGAGACGACCAGCGAGTGTGCCAGCATCCGTCCGCTGGGGAGGACGGCGAGCGTCCACGCCAGCGGCTTGTCGATTACGTCCGGGAGCTGTGTCGCGACGAGCAATAGGAGCACCGTCGGCCCGGACGGGAGCCGACGCCAGCGAACGACCGTGTACACCGTCAGCGGAACCGCTGCGAGGAGGAAGTGACCAGCGGGGTACACCTCAGAGTCAACGGCCCGCGGAGAAAAAAGCCGTTCGCCGGGCGATGGTATCGGGGTGGACCCGTCTCAGACTCCAAGGGAAAGCGAGTCAGCCGGTCACGTTCACCCAGAGGTGGACTTCCCGGTACGCGGTCGACTGGTTGACGGTCGCGGGTGGCGAGCCGCGATACAGCAGGTACTGGAGCCTGAGCCGCTCCCCCGTCATCTCCGGGGTCACCTCGTGTTGGCGGTGCCAGGTCTCGTTGTGCTCTAGCGTCGGCCGGAAGCGCCGCAGTTCCGTCCGCTCCCGTACCCGCGTCTCGTTGCCCACGCGTTCGACGCGCTGTAACTCGGTGACGACGGTGTACTCCGTTCGCTCGTGTTCCTGGTTCCCGATGCCGACTATCAGCGACCGGCTTTCGCCCCGCTGGAACTCCGTCGGGTAGCCGTCCGCGACGAGCTCGCCGTCCTCGCCCTCCGTCAGCAGGTAGAACTCGCTGAACCGCTCGCCCTCTTTCGGGACCGTGACGGCGTAGCCCACGCTGCCGGCCGCGAGCAGGATGCTCACGACCAGTAACACGTTCAGTGCGGCGTCCGTCCGCGTCGCCGGCGAGAACAGCTCCTCGCGGCCGGCGACGAGCCACGACCGATAGGGAACGCGGAACCGCTCGTCGGCGGGCAACGCCCACCGGCGAACGGCCGCAACACCGGTCAACACGAGCGTCAGCCCGCTGAGCGAGACGAGAATCGGGAGCAGGCGGATGCCCCACGGCGTGAAGTTCAACACCAGGACCACGAGGGGGACGAGTGCGATGCTGAGGCCGAAAGAGAGCGAGACCCGTTCGATGCCGTCGATATCGTCGATACCGTCGATTCCCCCGGCTTCCGGGTTCGTGACGACCTCGTCGTCGGTGGGTCCGCTCCCGTCCTCCGGGAACAACGCGGCGATGAACGCGTACCCAGGGATGAAGAGGGCGAAGACCAATCCGGCGATGACACGGACTGGGGTATCGGAGACGACCGGCAGCAAAACGGCCAGGTTCGTCAGAACGACCACGCCGACGACGGCGGCCAGGTCAGCCGGGAGGCGGCGGAGTTGGCGCGGCAGGAGCAGTTTCCACGCCGGGGTACCAGCCATTACCGGAGAATCATGTTGCCACTGTAAAAAATAGACGGTTACTTCGCGTTCTGCACCACTATATTCCGGTAGGTTGACCCCATCGCCGACTGCGAGGTGGCGCTTACAGTTGTTGTCATACTGAGGTGTGTGGTGTCGGGATTCAGTTGGTGTCAGGACACCGAGTTGACTGTACCGGCCCAGAAGGCTGACGTATCGTCCATGGGATCCAACAATCGGCGACGCTATCGGACACAACGAGTCCGATCTCTGAGGACCCAGTGGATATATCTGCACAGTAATAACTATCACACCGCGGCGATGGCGGCCTACGCCGCGGTCCACGACCAGCTAGCGGCGCAGAACGGAATCAGCGAGGGCGCGACACACTGGGAACTCCTCCAGCGAAGCCGAGCCCACGGCGTGCCCGAGGAGCAGGTGGCGGACATCGAGACGGTCGTCGAAGCCTTCGAGACGGCGGCGTTCGCACCGGCCTCGGTCGACCCGGACCGCGCCGAGACCGCCGTCGAACGCGCCCGGGAGCTACGGTCGAACGGCCACCCGTGACCGGTCCTCTTCGCCTAGCGGCACCTCAATAGCCCGGGAGGCTCCGAGTCGTCCGTCGGCATCCGGTAACGCTCTTACACCCACCCGGTGTAGGGACGGGCAATGAGTGACGGCCGGAGGGGGCGACTGCTGCTCGTCGTGGCGGTGGTCGCCGTTGCGGTCGCGGCTCGCCTGACGACGCTGCACTGGACGCCGCTCCCCTCGACGCTAGACGGGTTCGGCTACGTCGCTCTGGCCAGGGACACCCTCGAAACGGGGGCGTTCCCGCTCAGCCGGTTCCGCGCGGACAACATTGTGTTTACCGCTGTTCTGACAGTCGTCGGCGCACTGACCGGCGAGCGGCCGCTGTACATCGCCCAGCCGGTCGTCGCGGTCACCGGCGCGGCGTCGTGTCTGACGGCGATGGCGCTGGTCAAACGCCTGGCGCGGCCGAGTCGCTGGCCGCGCTCGCGGACGACGCTGGCGATGGGCGTGGTCGGGATGGGGCTCGCGGTCGAGGGCATCTACCTCCGGCGCACCGGCCAGACCGACGAGGAGGCGCTGGCCTTCCTCCTGCTCCCGCTGTTTGCGATTGCCGTCCACCGGCTACTCACGACCGACCGGTACAGGCGTCGCTGGGGGGCCGTCGTGGTCGTCCTGTTCGCCGCCTTCCCGCTGCTCCACACGTTCAGTTCGCTCATCGTCGCGCTGGTCCTGACGGGCGTGCTGGCCGCACACCTCGCCCGGATTCCGCCGCGCCGCGACGCCGCCGTCTCCCTCGCCGTCGTCGCGGGCTTCTGGACGTACATGTGGGGGTACTATCGGTTCGCCGAGCAGTCCCAATTAGTCGTTCCCTACGTCGACCGCATCAGCGCGTACCCGGGGCTGTTCCTGGCCTGGGTCGTCCTCCTGGTGGCGACGCTGGTCTGGTTCCAGCGGACGAGCCCCCGCCTCCAGCGGGTGACTGTCGGCGGCGCGGTCGGCCTCTGGTTCCTGACGCTGGGCACGAACGCGCTCCGGACCGTGTTCCCCGGGACACAGACCACGCCGACCGGGCTTCTGGGGCTCGTCGCGGCCTTCGCCGTCCCGGTGGCGTTCGCCCTGGTCGGTCTCCCGCTGGCGAGCCGCGACCGGCGGCGCATCGGCCCGGTCGTGCTGGCGCTGCTGCTGGCTCCGATTGTCGTCGTGTACTTCTCGCTGACCGCCTCGCTGACCCCGGAGTACTACGGGACCGCGCTCCGGGGCCAGACGTTCGTTCACCTCCCCGTGTTCGTGCTGGCCGGCGTCGGCGTCGCGTCGCTCGCCTCCCGGCGGTCGCCGTCACCGGACGGCGGGCTCGGGTCGGTCAGGCCCCATAGCCGCCGGCTCGCGACTGTCTTGACGGTCGTCGTCGTGGTCGCCGCGCTCGTGACGATGCCCATCGCGTTCGTCAACCTCGACACGCTGGCGTTCCCGACCGGGGCGACCGAGTCGCAGTTCGCGGCCGCGACGTTCACCGCCGACCACGTCGACGAGCAGTGGGCCTCGGACCACCCGTTCAGCCGTATCGTCGACCTGTATTATCCGGGGGCATCCAACGGAACATACCAGCCGACCGCCCGGTGGCTCGGCGGCGGCGCGGAACCGGACTGCCCGACGCTGTCGCGGGCGTCGTGGGGGACGACCGGAGCGCACCTGTTCCCGGCCGCGAGCGAGAAGACCACGCCCGCGGCGCTGGCGCAGTGGCGCTACGAACACGGCGTGGTCTACGACACGCGCGCCCTCGACTCCGTGTACCTCGTCCGGCCGGGCGGGAACCGAACGGGGTGCTGACGGGTCGGTTCCCCGCGCCCGCGGTCCCTTCTCGGGTATGTAACCGTGGCATACAATACGGGGCCGGCAGAAAGGCCGACAATGACCGACCCCGTCCTCGTCGGCTCGGACCTGTGTGTCACGCGACGGGGCACGACCATTCTCGACGGCGTCTCGCTGACGGTCGAGTCGGACGCGGCCACGCTCGTCCAGGGCCCCAGCGGGGCCGGGAAGTCGACCCTGTTCAACGTCCTCGGACTGCTAGAGCCACCGTCTAGCGGTCGGCTGACGGTCGCCGGTCGGGACGCGAGCGCGCTGTCGGAACGCCAGCGGGCGCGCCTGCGTCGGACGACGCTCGGGTTCGTCTTCCAGGACTTCCAGCTCATCGGCGACCTGACCGCCCGCGAGAACGCCTCGCTGCCTCAGGAGCACGCAGGCGACCGCGACCCCGGCTGGCTGGACACGCTGTTCGAACGCCTTGGCATCGCCGGGCTGGAACACCAGTACCCCGCGACGCTGAGCGGGGGCGAGAAACAGCGCGTCGCCATCGCCCGCGCGCTGGCGAACCGGCCCGAGGTCATCCTCGCCGACGAACCGACCGGCCAACTGGACCCCGACACGGCGTCGTCGGTGCTAGACCTCTTGTTCAGCATGAAGGAATCGACCGAGACCGCGCTCGTCGTCATCAGCCACGACCCGCAACTGGCCCAGCGGTTCGACGAGCGGCTGTTCATCCGCGGCGGCACGCTCGTGACCGACGCCGCCTCAACCCCGGACGCACGGTCGACGGAGACGGGCTAGCGGACCGATGGGATACCGAAACGCCCTCCTGTTTCGCTGGTCCAGGCGGGACCGGCTCACCGTCGTCGTCGTCGCCGTCACGGCCGCGTTCCTCATCGGCACGGTCTTGCTCCTGTTTACCGCCGTCACCTACTCGGAGACCTTCGCCGAACCGCTCGCGAACTCAGGGACGGTCACTTACCACGACGCGGACGGAGGGCCGCCGGACGCGGGCGGGAACGTCACCGTCCTCCCGACGGCGACGGCGAGCGCGAACGGGACCGAGGTCCGGCTCGTCGGTATCCCGCCCGATACCCCGCGGGTGCTCGTCGAGGGGTCGGCCCAGTGGCAGGAGGGGCGTTTGCCGACGATACCGGACGGCGTCGACGCCCGAGGGCCGGTCGCCCAGCAGCGGACGCGGGCGGTCAGCGGGTCGAACGGGACCGTCTCGCTGTCGGTCGTCCCGCAGGAGCGGGGGACGACGTTCCTCTCCGACCGGTGGTACGCCACGAACGCCTCGACCGCACAGCGGGTCGGAGTCACCGGCTACTTCGTCATTGACCGGAGCCCGAGCGGGACCGGGCTGGGGAGCCTACCCGGCGAGGGGGCACCGCTGGTCAGCGCGCTCCTGTACGTCCTCGGCGGCCTCGAACAGGTGCTGTGGGCGCTGGGCGTCGCGGCGGCCGCCGGCGGCCTGCTGGTCCTCATCGTCGTCTACAACGTCACCCGGATGAGCGTCCGCGACCGCCTCGACGCGATACGGGTCATCCGCTCGACCGGCGCGCCGGGCTGGCGCGTGGGCCTCCTGTTTACGCTCCGTGCCGGCCTCCTCGTGACCACCGGGGTCGTCCTCGGCTACGCCGTCGGGCTCGTCCTCATCAAGGCCCTGGTCAACGTCGCCATCTACGTCGGCCTGCCAATCGCGCTGGACGTCACCGTCTCGGGCCAGAGCGCGACCGTCGTCGCCGCCGTCGCCGGCATCTTCGTGCTGATGGGACTCGTCGCCGGCGCGCTCGCGGCCTACCCCGCGGCGACCCGTCCGCCGGCCACGCTCGGCGGCCGCCACGCCCGGTCGGGCCAGTCCGGGCAGTCGACGCTTGCGAGGGTCAGAGGCTGGGTCGCGCCGACGTTCCTGTCCTGGCGCTCGGTCGTCCCGACGGCGGCGACGCTGACCGTGTTCGGCATCACGTTCCTGCTTGTCGTCTCGGTGGCCGGACTCGCTTCCCCGCTCGGCGGTGCGGCGGGCGACACCGGGACCATCACCCAGGCCGGCGCGCCCCACCCGCTGAACAGCCGCCTCGACGCCGAGTACGCGTCGGCGCTCCGGGCCGACGGGACGCCGGCCAGCCCCGAAATCATCTACGCACAGGTGTCCGACGGCCAGCCGTACATGGCCCACGGGGCCGAGTACGACCTGTTCGCCAACGTCACCGGGGCGACGCTGGTCGACGGCCGGCGACCACAGCGCTACGACGAGGCCGTCGTCGGGAGCGACCTCGCGCGGACGCTGGACGTCGGGGTCGGCGACGAACTGACCGTCAGCGGGAGCGTCAAGCCCGGGATTCGCCGGGTCACTATCGTCGGCCGTTACGACGCCCCCGGAACGCTCGATGACCTGCTGATTCTCCCACTCGACTCGGCGGCCGACCTGGCGACCGGGCGCGGCCAGGTCCACATGATTCGCGTCGAGGGGCCGGTTTCGGGGATAACCGACGCCGGACCCGGCGCGGCCAACCGGTCGGGCGCTGTGGTGACGGGGATTTCCGGCCCGGGCCGTGTCACCAGGGGCGACGCCGTCAATCTCTCCGTCACCGTGCGAAACGTCGGCACCGAGCGGGCGAGCCGGGAGGTCGCGGTCCGGTATCGGGGCGAGCGGCGAACGACGACGGTGGCCGTCCCGCCGGGACAGGAGCGGTCTGGGACGGTCTCTTTCGAGGCGTCGGAACTGGGTACCTGGAACGCCACCGCCGGGGAGTACGCCCACTCGGTGACCGTCGTCTCCCCGAACGCCATCGAGATTCCGGCCCAGCTCCCGTCACAGGCACCGCCCGGGTCGGGGCTCTCCGTCCCCGTGCTCACGAAGACCGGTGACCGCGTCTCGAACGCGACCGTCGCAGTCAACGGGCCGTCGCTGCGAACGGGGGCGAGCGGCGTCGCCGTCGTCCCCCTGCCGCGCGAGCCCGGGAACTACACGATAACCGCCCGCTCGGGCGACCAGACGGCGACACACGACATCCAGGTCGTCCGGGGAGCCCAGCGGGAACTGTACGGGGAGGTGTCCGTCTCACCCTCCTCGGGGTCGGTCCTGACGACGCCGACGCTCACGGTCGGCCTCGCGAATCCCTGGCAGGAACCGCTCGTCCGCGACGTGCGCGTCGTCGGCCCCGGCGTCTCCCGGAACCGGACCGTCTACATGCCGCCCGGAAACGCCACGCGGACGCGGTTCTCGCCCGACGGCGGCCGGGGCCAGCCCGGGACCTACACCTACCGGGTGACGGCCAACGGGACCACCCTCGGGACGACGACGTACACGGTGACCGGCGACCGCCGGCTCGCCTCCGCCGTGGCGAGCAGCGGGTCCTACGCCGCCGGAACGCCAATCGAACGCTCTGTCGAGGGCGTGTTCGGTAACGTCCAGCTGATTCTCGGCGTCCTCGTGGTCCTCTCGGCGCTGAGCACCGTCGGCAGCACCACCGCCACGTTCGCACAGGGCGTCCACGCGCGCCGACAGGCCATCGGCATCCACCGCTCGACCGGGGCGACCCAGTGGCGGGTTCTGCGGACGGTCCTCGCCGACATCGCCCGCATCGCGGTTCCGGCGACGGCCCTGGCCCTCGGCCTGTCGGTCCTCGCCTTGCAGATACTTGAACGGGCCGGCTGGCTCGTCTTCTTCGGCTTCCGCCTCTCCGCGCGAACGCCCCCGACCGTCCTCGCGGCGATATTCGCTGGTGGCGTCTCGCTCGCGTTGTTCGGTGCGCTCGTCGCGACGGTGCCGTACCTGACGGCCTCGCCGGTGTCGCTGCTCCCGAGCGGCGACCGGACGCGGACGCCCGACGAAACGGGAGAACCGCGACAACACGGCGACGACTGAGTCGGGCTGTGCCGCTAAACCACTTATAAACTTCTTGCAGGCAATGACTGCATCGACTCGTCGAGGTCTATCACCGGAGCCCGGCCCGCCTCCATTCGCGCTGCGAGCGGCACCGTCGCTTCGACGGACAGCGGGAGGTGCTCGCCGGCGGCGTCGACCGACGCCTCGAGCGTGTGCGCCGTCTCGACGTCGGTCCGTATCCGGGACCGGCTGAGCGACTGATTGACCGTGAGGTCGTCCCTCAGCCGGGAGACGGACCGGACGAACGCGACCTGCATCGCGAGCAGCCAGCCCGCGAGTCCGACGGCACCGACGACCAGCAGGGGCGCATCGAGTACCCCACCGCCCAGGAGGAGACAACCGATAGCGGCGAGCGCGAGCCAGAACCGCCGGGTGACACGCATTAGCTTCGGTTACTGGACCGAGGCCATTGAAGATACCGACGGCCACTGCCGGGGCGCTCCGACGTATGTCCGTACTTACTATCGAAATCGATACTGATACTTGGAGAATTACTTACTTAACTTTAAGACGGCAATTCCGAAACAAGAATGCTGAAATCGTCTATTTTATCTCGACTACTGCGGCCCGCGTTAGGTGCGATTTTAGATATCGATATCAATATTAGTGCCGATGCCGGCGGTTCTGCTGGGACCCACCGACTCACGGGCGACTGGGTCCGTCGCCTGCCGGTGCTTCGCGTCGGCGCCGTCCTGTTCGTCGCGGTGCTTCTCGCTGCCGTCGTGTTACCCGCCGCCGGCACGTCGCCGGCGGCCACCGCTGGCGGCGGAGCCGCCAGCCCGACCGCACAGCAGGTCGACGCGAACGCCACCGATACGGACGGGGACGGACTGGCGGACTCGCTAGAGCGGTCCGTCTACGACACCGACCCGACCGACCCGGACACGGACGGGGACGGCTACCCGGACGGCATGGAGGTCCGCTGTGAGGGGGTCGTTCCGGGCGCGGACCCGCTCCGAACGGACATCTACGTCGAGGTCGATTCCACGCAGGCGGCGACGCTCAGCGACCCGGTCCGGGCGGCTATCGTCGAGACGTTCGCGGACGCGCCCGTCTCGAATCCGGACGGCTCCACCGGCATCGACATCCACCTCGTCGCCGACGACACCGACCTCCCGGTCAACGGGACGGTGTACTCGAAACGGCGGGCGGGGCCCGGGAACGACATCTACGACTTCCGGGCCAACCACTCGGAGTACCGCTCCGAGGGCTACTACTACGTCCTGGTCACTGACGACGTGGCCTACAACGGGGACGATTACTTCGTCGGCGCGGGACGGCCCGAAATCGCGGCGATGGAGCGATACAACTCGACGACTGTCACCGCCTCGCTGTTCATGCACGAGTTCGGGCACGCGATGGGGCTGGACGCCCACCAGGACGGCATCGACGAGAAGCGCTACTCCAGGGCGGAGTACGACAGCGTGATGAACTACAACGGGCTGTACAGACAGCTCTCGTACTCGAACGGAACCGACAGCGTGGGCCGCGACGAATGGGAGTTCGTCGCCCAGAACCGAACGCAGCCGGACATTCAGTGCGTGGAAAACGGGACTTGCGCTAGCCGGTGCGTGCAGGCCTGACCGGCCGCCGACGGCCCGCGTTTAGCTGCTGTCCGCTAGCATGCTCATGAAGAACGAGCCAAACACCGTCTGTAGCCCGAGCACTATCACCGTCGAGGCCAGGAGGGTGGCGGTGGCCGACGGCAACGCGGCCTGGCCGGCGAGGAGCCACTGTCCGAACACGCTCCCGAGGTACAGCACGCCGACGGCAGCCGCGAGGAAGCCGAGAGACGCCCCGTGCTCTAGCTGGAACTGCTCGCGTATCATGCCGACGAGGAGACCGTCGGGTTCGTTAATCGGGTTCGCGGCGATGGAACTGAACAGCGCGAGCGTCCAGATCTGATACCCGACGATTGCCAGCAAGGACCCGCCGACCATCGTCTGGATGCCGAAGTTGACGCCGGCGACCGACAGCCGGGCGACCGAAAGCGCCATCAGCACCGCCCCGGCCGAAACGAGCAGCAAGGCCGGATAGGAAAACAGGTAGTCGGGCGCGTTCACGAGCATGAACCGGACGTGTCGCCAGCCGTCGCTGAAACTGTCCAGCGTCTCCTCGCCCTCCCGCTCGTGGTAGATTATCGGGACCTCCTCGATGACGAGGTCGTTCGCGCCCGCTTCCATAATCATCTCGCTGGCGAACTCCATCCCGGTCGTCTCTAGCTCTAGCGTTTCGAGCGCGTCCTTGGTGAACACGCGGAACCCGCTGTGTGCGTCGCTCACGCCGGCCCCGTAGAACGTGTTCAGGAACCGCGTCAGCAGTGGGTTCCCGACGTACTTGTGTAGCGGCGGCATCGACCCGTCCCGTATCTCGCCCTCCAGCCGGCTCCCCATACAGATGTCCGCGTCGCCGTTCCGGACCGGTTCGAGGAGCTGCGGTATCATCTCGAAGTCGTACGTCGTGTCCGCATCGCCCATCGCGATGTACTCCCCCCGTGCCTCGTCGAACGCGTAGCGGTACGCGTACCCGTACCCCGGCTCGTCCGGCGTCACGACCGTCGCGCCGCGCTCGCGCGCTAGCTCCGGTGTCGCGTCAGTCGAGCTATCGCTTACGATTATCTCGGTCGGCACGCGCAACTCCGATATCGCCGTCTTGACCCGGTCCATGCACTCCACGATGCCATCCTCCTCGTTGAGCGTGGGCATCACGACGCTCAGCACCGGCGTGACGTCGCTTTCCGGAGTGACGAGAAACTCGTCGACTGCCTTCGAAGCGATCCCTTGTTGGGCTACTTGATTTGCCCGGTTTGCCTGTATCGTCATTCCCGTACCTCAGTTGATGTATATCCTGGCATACACTCTCCACTCCCCGAGGGCTTCTGTTGGATACGGCTGGTCGGTCCTATTTTATCCGATTGCAATCGATCAGGCTTCCCAGGTATCGTATGCCCCCACACAAAATGTCATGTCAGTCTAAAATATAATAAAGCTACTGGAGGAAATAATCTATAATTAATAGTAGTGCTTGGGATGACAGCTTTTCCAAGCACAATCTCCTGTCCTTAGATGATGAAGTGAGAGAGTAGCAACTGTGGAATTATCTTACTCAGGTACTAATATCGTGGTAACGCTGGCGTATAGTAGACTACGCCTGTTGCAGCTTTTCACTTGTAAACTTTTCAAGCTGTACAAGAAATTAATATTTGCTGACCGGCTTGGGAAATCGATGAGCGTTAGCTTAGAGAGACTCAGTCAGCTAGATGTGTTGACTGAGTATAGTCCATGTTGCCATACATGCACCACTGCCGCTGTGACCCTCTCAAGGACAGCTATTCACCGCATTGGTCCGGTCGACGGTGTGTTGTCTCACGCTGGCCGGCGGAGTCGACTCCGGATTTCGCCGCCGACAGCGTGTAGCCGCGGCAGTCGCTCCTCCGATGCACTGACGACAGTCTTCACGCTCAGCCCGAGGACGTAAACTGCACCCAAAAGCATGATAACCGCGATGTCCTTGCTGAACCCGAGCGCCCCACGTATCGAAGCCATACGTACACGTTTCCGGGTGTTGGTATAATTCGTTTGGGTCCAGTTATCAGTTATTGAAACTGGAACCTCCTCTCTCGTGCCGAGCCGTAGATTTAAATCGATACATCTGTTACGTGGTAACATGGCTACAGACCAGTCCGAGGGGGCCAGCCTGCGCGTGCCACCGCTGGAGAACACGGCGTTTTTCTCAATCGAGGACGACGACGGCTACGTCCGCATCGAGCAATCGCTGGGGAACCAGGTCCTGTACACGCCCAACGAGGCGCGGGACATCGCCGAGGCTATTCTGGAGGCCGTCGACAAGGCCGTCGAGGACGACTGAGTCGCCGCCGGCCGAAGACCGTGTTTTGCTGGAAGGCGAGGTGGTTTGAACGAGGCCAGTCCAGCCACAGGTATGACTGATGCAAGCCACCGGGCGGCGGTCGCCGAGCGGGCGGCTCGCGCCGGCGGTGTCGTGGCTCGCGAGCAGTTCCGCGGGACACTCAGCGTCGAGTCGAAGGCCAACAAGAACGACCTCGTCACGGAGACGGACCGCGACGCCCAGCGCCAGGTCGTCGCGACGATTCGGGAGGCGTTCCCCGACGACGGGTTCCTCTGTGAGGAAGACCTCTCGATAGTCGCCGGCCCGGAGGCCGACCGCGACGCCGAAGCGGTCGACAGCGTCCCCGAAAGCGGGGCGGCGTGGGTCATCGACCCCATCGACGGGACCGCGAACTACGTCCGCGGGATGCGCCTGTGGGCGACGAGCGTCTGTGCGGTCGTCGACGGTGACCCGGTCGCCTCGGCGACGTATCTCCCCTCCTACGGCGACCTCTACGCCGTCGGCCCGGAGAGCGCGACGCGGGACGGGAGCGCGCTCTCGGTGAGCGACTGGACCGACCCGGAGACCTTCGCCGTCGCCCCGGTGGGCTGGTGGGACCGCGAGGACAGGGCCGAGTTCGGCCGGCTGTGTGGCGCTGTCGGCGACCGCTTCGGCGACATCCGCCGCCTGGGGTCGTTCCAGGCCACGCTCGCCCACGTCGCCGACGGGGCACTCGAAGGGCTCGTGTGCACGCGCCCGATGAACCCCTGGGACACGCTCGCCGGCGTCCACATGGTCCGGCGGGCCGGCGGCACGGTCACCGACCTCGACGGCGAGCCCTGGAGCCCCGACAGCGATTCGGTCGTCGCCTCCAACGGCGAGGCACACGAGGCCCTTGTGGCGGCGGGCAACGAAGCGCTCACGGGGGACTGAGCCGGTCTTCGACCACGGCGAGCGGGCCGCGGGATTCCGGGCCGCGCACACGCGACCGGAACGCTAAAACCGCCTGCCACCAGTCACTCGGCCATGGAAACGTTCGAGCGAGCCGTCGATGACTTCGGGCCCGGCCAGCTCTGGGTGGGCTCTCTCGTCGCGATTCTCGCCGTCGCGGCCGGGGCCGTCACCGCCGCTCCGCAGGCCGTCTGGGACCGGTTCCTCTGGCGGTACTTCTGGGGGCCGGTGTACGCGGACGCCAAGTCCGCAAGTTGTGCGGAGATGACCGCGTCCGGGCCGCAACCGCTGTACGATGGCTGTGCGGCGGCCATCCAGGAGGGGCGGCTCATCGCTGAACCAGGATACACTCTCGTCTCCGAGATCGGCTACATGCTGATTCTGGTGTACATGCTCGTCGGTGTCTACTTCCTCCTCGAGCGACTGGACATCGCCGAAGACCCGAAACTCTACTTCGCGTTCGTGCCGTTCATGCTGCTCGGCGGCGCGTTGCGGACCGTCGAGGATGCGACCGACCGCGCGGTAGATGCCGGTGTCTCACCCATCGTCGAGTACCCGCTGAGTTCACTCATCATCAGTCCCGTCATTTACGGCACGGTGTTCTTGCTGACGCTGCTCGTCCTCGTCGTCTGCGTGGACCTCGAACAGCGCGGCGTCGTCGACAGCTACTACCGGACGACCGGCGCTGTCGGTGGCGTCCTCGTCGCCGTGACGCTCCTGTATCTCACAGTTGTCGCGCTCACACGCGAGTACGCGACGCTGTACCCGTCGGTCCTCATCACCACTGTCGCGCTGGCGTCGGCGCTGTCGTACGGCCTCTACTGGGCCTTTGAAACCTACCGACCGGCGATGAACGACGGCACCGGGTATATCGGCCTGCTGGTCATCTGGGGCCACGCCATCGACGGTGTTGCGAACGTTGTGCTGGCCGACTGGCTCGACGCGCTCAGCGTCCCGTTGACGTACTACCCGAAACACCCGGCCAACGAGTTCATCATCGCAGCCACCGAGGCGCTCCAGCCGGCCGGCCTCTCAGCCGCTATCGGCACGTCCTGGCCGTTCTTGGTTGTCAAGCTCGCCGTCGCCTCGCTGGTCGTCTCGCTGTTCAACCAGGAGTTCATCGACGACAGCCCGCGGTACGCGCTCCTGTTACTCATCGCCGTCACTGCTGTCGGCCTCGGACCGGGCACCCGGGATATGTTGCGGGCGACGTTCGGCATCTGAGCGTTCGTTCCCTACGCCGTTCACTTCTACGGGAACGGATGATGACCCCTGTCGAGTCGCGGCTCGAAGCCCAAATCGGCCGGCACGGTTTCGGCCCGCTCGCCGAAGAACGCGTCTCCGAAGAACAGTGGCTGTGCCGAGGGACAGACGACACGGACTGCCTCGAATCCGAGTTGTTCGAGGTCGCGCGTCGTCAGCCGCGCCCCGTAGGGCGTGAGCCCTGCATCAGCCGCCCGCTCACACAGCGCCTCTAGCTCTGCCTCGCCGGAGAGGGCCGCGTCGGGGCCGAGCGAGTCCAGCGGGACCGTCGTCTCGGTGGCCGTCAGGTCGGCCGCCTCGCCGGGCGATTCGGCGTACCGCCCGATAGCACCCTGTGCGTCCATGGCCGCCTCGGGACCCATGCTGTCGAGTTCCATCCAGTTCTGGAGCGCCTCCTCCAGCGCGCCGACGGCGGCCGCACCGGGGTCCAGGCCCGCATCGGTGCCGAGCGCGAAACGGGGCCACTCGTCCCGTTCTAGTGCGACAGTGATGACCGGCACGTCCACGTCCTGTGTCAGTAACAGCGCCGTCACGTCGAGCCCCTCGGACGTTGCGCGCCGTCGGAGCGTCTCGTACCGCTCGTGGTCGTCAATAGCGACTCGGAGCGGCTCGAACGTCGAGTACCACGACAGCATCGCGGCGTCGCGTTCGATGACCTCGTACAGCCCGGTCAGCAGCGCCTCGGTGACGGAGTTTCCAAGCCCGAGCCCGGTCGTCGTCGCCGGTCTGATGGCGTTCGATGGTGGCGGATAATGGACGGTTTCGGCGGGAAGCGACCGGCGTTCGTCGGTCAGCAGACTTTCGGCCGGGACCCAGGGAAGCGCCGTCGATTCGTCCCACTCGTCCTCCTCTCTGACAAACGCCGCGGGCGCAACGGCGTCCGGAACATCGTCCACTGTCCCGTGCCGCAGGTTCCCTTCTCGGTAGACCCCGGCCGCGTACCGCTCGTAGTTCTCGCCCAGCGCTTTCATGAACGCCGTGTCCCAGTCGATAGCGACACCGGCGGCCTTGGCGGCGGCCGATACGTCGCTGAAACCGGCAGTCTCGGCGAGCGTTGACAGGTAGTACGGAGCCGGGAACGATTCGACCTCACCGACCTCCGTGGCGATCCCGACCCGGTCGTCGAGGCCCAGTTCCGCCCGCGATAGCGCCTCGCCGTCGGGGGCCGTCTGGCGGCCGTCGCTGAGGTTCTGGCTCGTCCTCTCGCCGCAGTCACAGCCCGGGACGGGGAGGAATCGTCGCTGCGTGTGCGGCAGTTCCGTGACAGTCCCGAAGAGGGCCCCATCGCCGTTGAGAAACTGGGTTACCAGTCGGCCGGCCAGCGCTCCCGCAAATCGTTGGGTGGCCGCCGGTGGGGCCTCCGCGAGCGCCTCGGTGTCGTCGACTGTAGCCCCGACCCGAGTCCGCAGACAGGCGAAACAGCCCGTTTCCGGGCCGAAACCGCTGATCGCCGCATCGGTTACCGGGACGCCGCCGACGCCGCCCAGTTCGACGGCGACCCACGGGGTGCCATCGTCTTTCGCCCGCTCGTTCCACGTCGAAAACGTCTCCGAACCGACGGTATCGACGACGATGGTGAGGTCGCCACTGCTGTCCGCCGGTGTCGACGGCTGTGCTACTGAGACATCGATATCAGCGAGAAACGCGGTAAGTGCGTCGACGGCCGGTCCACGCCCGACGACTTCGACAGTTTGCATGCCGAAGCCCTCGTGGTGAAGCGGGAAAAACCTACGCGGCGAGTATCGATTGGGCCACGGAGGCCAGCTCATCCGGATCGGCGTCCTTGAGCCGGTCGTCACCGAGCATCAGGCGGAGCCGCGGTCGACCCACGTCTATCGGGACCTTCTCGGTGTCGATGAGGTTCATGTCTTCGAGTTTCGTCTTCGTCCGCGAGAACGTCGCCTTGCTCGCCAGCCCGACGTCCTCGCCCCACTTGCTGATGTCGTACAGCAGTTCGCCGTTCCGTGCGGCCACGAGCAGGCTGATGGTGACCTCGTCGAGGCCGTCGCCGTCACCGCGGGCCGTCGACAGCGAGTTCAGAACGTCGTTGAAGTCCGACGCGGTTTCCGGGCCGATGTCGGCTTCCAGCGTGCTCTGGACGCGATTGAGCGGCGGCGTCCGAAGCGAGTACTCGTCGGCGTCCGCCCAGGCTGAGTCGTAGTAGTCGTAGGCGTTGTCGACGAACTGCGCGTCATCGGTCCCGAGGCCGCCGACCGTGTCGCTGATCGTGACGAGCGCGTACACCGTATCGACGGTCACCGCGACCGAGTGGTTCGGCACGTCGTCGAGCAGCCGCATCGTGAGCCGCTCTTCGTCGATGAGATCGGCGGCAGTGCTCGCAACGAGGAAGTCGTCCATGACGTCTTTCAATGCGCGCTCGTCGGCCAGCAGACGAACTTCCGGGGCGTCCGAGTCTGCATCCAGTGTCGATACAAGTTCCGAGATGCTCCGCCGCGACGGGTTCACGACGTACACCGGCTCGTCAGTTGCGCCAAACACCGTGGTCAACATAGAACCGACGTCGTCCTGTAGGAGATTTTCAGTCATTGTCCGATGGCAGTATATAGTGTATTATTATATTTAATTTTACCGACCAAGTCGTGTTGATTTCGCCAACAATCAGACAACACCCAGTGGCGAGAAGCAATAAAATATTGACTTCTCCTCCTAAGCAGAAGCCGCTCGTCTCACGGACTGAACCACCTGTTCTGCGCGTCAGCGTTGCGGTAAGGCGGTCGAATCAGTGGCCGGTGTGACTGTCTCTCAGTCGGGCGACTTCGTGACTGAGATCACAGTATCAAATCTGCACCTGGGTACGCAAGGGGTCCTTGCAGTGTCGTATCTCAGCGACCATTCGGTTACTATGCTCAGAAGCGAGCGGTTGCCGTCCCGGGCCCCACCAAGGAACGTGACAGTTGCGGGTCCATCAGAAATCTGTTCGGAGGCGCGCGGCCAGGTCGTCGGACCAGTGGAACTCCCCCTCGTAGATGACTGGCAGCGAAGTCTGGCCCAGGGCGTCGGCCAGCTCCACTGCGCTGAGCGAGTGACTCGTCTGTTCGCCGTTCAGTGCCGCGCTGTCGTCGAACGGCAGCCGGTAACTCTCGCCGGGTCGCTCCGGGGCGACGACCGTACACTGTACGTCGAACCCCGCCTCTGTCTCCGAGAGCCAGACAGCCGCCGGCTGTGCGGGACTGGGAACGATTGAATAGGTCCCGTCGCCGACAACCGCGTAGTCCTTGCACATCATTATCCGGCGACGGGCGAGTTCCAGGGCTCGCTGGATGCTGAAGCCGTTGCTGAGCAGGCGCGCGAAGGCCGTCCCGACCAGCGCGGCGTGTTTGTCCAACACGTCGGTCAGCGTCACCGCGCCGGCGACCGCGCCCTGTTTGACCAGTTCCAGCCCCTCGTCGTAGGAGCCACAGGCGTTCAGGAAGAACGTCTGGGTTCGGGCCTCCGACAGCGACGACAGCGCCAGATTGCCGTCGGGACAGCGCAGGCCCTCGTCGTCGCAGTGGCCGATGAAGTGAACGAAGTCCGTCGGCTGTTGGAACACGTCGGCCAGTTCGTTCACCGACAGCAGTTCGCTGACCTGAACGTCCATCGGGAGGTCCGCTGCCCTGTATATCTCCGTGACTTCCGTGTGTTCATCTGCCATCTCCTCGTCGTTGAGGACGACTGCGACCCGCTGACTATCGGTTTCGCGGTTCTGACACCGGTAGCGATTCACATACGCTTCCGGCGGTGTTTTACAGGCATCAATCGGGTTGCCCGGCGCGAGCCAGGCGTGCAGTTGACCTTCGCGCAAGTTCGGCTCGATGACCGGGGGACGCTCGGCCGACCCGCGGCTCAGATACGAATCCGTCAACGTCCTGTCGAGGAGTTCGTCCCGGTCGAGCCGGCTGCTGTCTGGCAGGTAGATGAGGCTGAGCCGGTCGAGAAGAAAGGGCAGGCAGCGGACCCGCTCCGGTGCCGGCGAGACGTACGTCGAAAGGGGCCACTCCGGCAGAATCGAGTTCACAGCCTCGTCGGAGACCTCGACGTACCGTTCGAGGCGTTCGGCCGGCGACAGCGCGCGGAGCGCGTCCGGATCCAGCGAGAGCGCCGACGTGATGCGGCTCCCGCTCTCGGCCGGGTCGACGTGTCTGACCTGACAGTCGAGGTAGAACACCTTCCGGAGCAACGCCGCGACGCCGTCCTGTAGCGACGGCCACGCGTCGAAGGAGAGGTGTACCGACGTGCCATCCGCGGTCAATAGTGCGTCATCCCGCGACTCGATGACCACTTCGGCCCCGAGATAGTACGCCAGCGGTGCGCTGACGAGCAGTTCCGCTTCGCACTCTGGCACACGGAGCGTGATGCCAGTTTCAGGGCGGTTCTGCCGAACCGTTTCGGGGATGCGGGTCGTCTCGCCGGTCGTGACTATCGGCGGATGGCTGCGGAGTTCCGGGTGCGAACGGGACGGCTGCATCGTGTGATGTGCGCCGCTCAGATGTGTGATCGCCGTTGCGAGCCCCGCGGGCGTTGCCGGGATCTGCAGATGCGGCCGCTCCGTGTTCGTCTCCCAGACGAACCCGACTGTAACACTCGTCGGCTCTCCGAAGGCAAGGACAGAGGTAATGCCGGCCGAATGGAGCGACGCCGGGCCGTCGAAGCGGACGTGAATCCGAATGTCGTCGACGACACCGAGCGGCGATTCCCGGTCGCTACCGGCAGCCCGGGCCTGCATCGTCAGCAGATACGTTCCCTCCTGTAGCGTCGTCGGTGAGTCAACCGTCTCGGTGTCAGCGTCAGTGTCAACTCGGGTTACCCTGGCATCCACCGACGGTAGCGCTAACTCGGTGACACTCCCCCGATAACAGTCGTCGACACGCTGTGGTAACTTTTCGCCGTCCGTGACTTCTCGACTGTGTAATTGGCGCACCAGTGCGGTCGGGTCGACCGTTTCCCCGTCCCAGTCCAGCGTCTCATTGCTGTCCCGGCCCACCCGCTCGCCTGTCACCCCCCAGGTGACCATGCGTGAGGATGTGGACCGTCATCCAATATATACGTACGGGTGTTAGAGCCTACCGTACTCGCGGCAGCGGACATGACGTGCCAGCCACTCACACGCGTGGGCCCAAAGGGTAGATTATTGTCGTACCGGTCCCGACTCGGATACATGAGCTACGAAACCGTGCGGGAAACGGACCCGGCAGTCGCAGACGCCTTGGAGGGCGAACGAGGCCGGCAGAACGACACGCTGGCGATGATCGCCAGCGAGAACCACGTCAGCGAAGCCGTGATGGAAGCCCAGAGCTCCGAGTTGACGAACAAGTACGCCGAGGGCTACCCCGGCGAGCGCTACTACGGCGGCTGCGAGTACGCCGACGACGTCGAGGAGCTCGCTATCGACCGCGCGAAAGAACTGTGGGGTGCGGACCACGTCAACATCCAGCCACACTCTGGTTCGCAGGCCAACATGGGCGTCTATCTCGGCGTCCTCGAACCCGGCGACAAGATTCTCTCGCTGGACCTGACCCACGGCGGCCACCTCTCGCACGGTCACCCGGCGAACTTCGCCGGCCAGGTGTACGAGGTCGAACAGTACAAAGTCGACGAGGAGACCGGCTACATCGACTACGAGGGCCTCCACGACCACGCAGAGGAGTTCGACCCGGACATCATCGTCTCGGGATACTCGGCGTACCCCCGCGAGGTCGACTTCGAGCGGATTCAGGAAGCCGCCGACGCGGTCGACGCCTACCACCTCGCGGACATCGCCCACATCACGGGGCTGGTGGCGGCGGGTGTTCACGAGTCTCCCGTCGGCGTCGCCGACTTCGTCACTGGATCGACGCACAAGACCATCCGCGCCGGCCGCGGTGGCATCATCATGTGCGACGAGGAGTACGCCGACGACATCGACAACGCCGTCTTCCCCGGCACCCAGGGCGGCCCGCTGATGCACAACGTCGCCGGCAAGGCCGTGGGCTTCGGTGAGGCGCTGGCCCCCGAGTTCGAGCAGTACGCCCAGCAGACCGTCGACAACGCCGTCGCCCTCGGTGACCGCCTCAAGGAGCACGGCCTGGACCTCGTCTCCGGCGGCACGGACAACCACCTCGTGCTCATCGACCTCCGGCCGTCCCATCCCGACACCACGGGCAAGGAAGTCGAGGAAGCGCTGGAAGAGGCCGGCATCGTCCTCAACGCCAACACCGTCCCCGGTGAGACCCGCTCGGCGTTCAACCCCTCGGGCATCCGCGCCGGCACGCCCGGGCTCACCACCCGTGGCTTTGACGAGGACGCCTGCCGCGAAGTTGCAGACCTGATCTACAACGTGATCGATGCCCCGCACGACGACGATGTCGTCGCGGAGGTCAGCGACCGCGTGGACGAACTGACTGACGAGTACACGCTGTACGAGTAGTCGTCCCTTCCCCCGTCCACTCCCCCGATGCGGACTTTCGTGTCGAGTACTGTTCGCGACCTTTTGCTCTGACCGCCGAAAAGATATAACCGGTGAGGGAGTCTAACTGGTCATATGAGTATCACACACGACGAAGACATCTTGGGTGGCGAACCGAGGGTCGACGGGACGAGAGTCGGTGTTCGCCACGTTGCGACGCGTGCAATCGAAAGTGGTCTGAGTCCCGCTCACGTCGCTGACCAGCTCGATATCTCTCTTTCAGAAGTGTATGAGGCACTTTCGTACTACTACGCACATATCGAGGAGATGCGCGAACTCGAACGAGCTAACGAGGATGCGTTCGAGCAGGTGCGGGAGTCGTCACTGAAGCCAAAAGAACCAGTCCAGTGACGGACACGGGGATTCTTCTCGACGAGCACGTCGGTCGAGTCTTCGAGCGGTTGCTTCGTGAGCGTGGTTACGATGTCGAACAAACAAAAGACCGGTTCGGGGAACACACGACTGACGCTGAACTACTGGAGTGGTGTGGTGAGCACAGTACTGTCCTTTTGACGAACAACGCGAAAGACTTCGAATCGTTGAGCCAGGAATACGACCACGCAGGGCTCCTCCTCTACTACGAACAGACGCTCCCGGATACCGACCCGGAAGGACTAGCTCGGACTGTCGACGAAGTATTCAATCAGTACGAGATGGCCGGCATCAAAAATGAGCTGGTCGACTTGGGCGAGTGGTACGAGTGGCTCCACGAGTAGATGGCAGAGGTTGCGTTGAGGTCTGACGCCGTCCAGAGCGACTACAGCTGGTGCTACCTTTCCTGCCATTCCTAACGGGATTTTTACCCTGGCCAGCCGACACATCCGGTATGCCCTGCACGACCCGACGCCGGATGCTCTATGCGCTGGGTGCCTCCCTGTCGACACTCGGTGGCTGTACGCAGTTCGAGGTCGAGTCAGGGGAAGAAACCGGGCAAAGCGAGGGCGGCGCGAGCGAGCCGACAGCAGCCGCCACGGCGTCAGAGACGGACGCCACAACCGCGACAGACCAGGGGTCGACTACGGTACAGACGGGGACAACCACAGAAGCAGAACTCGACCTCCGAGAGGCCAACGTCGTCGGCGTCGAGATCGCAGACGGGGGCAGCGGCGACTACCGTTTCGACGTAACGCTCTATCATGACGACGACGGCGAGGACGGTTACGCGAACTGGTGGCAGGTCGAGACGCCCGATGGCGACCGGCTCGGTCGCCGGGACCTCCTGCACGCCCATTCGACGGCCCCGTTCACCCGGTCGGAGACGATCCCGGTTCCCGACGACGCGGCCTGCGTTGTGGTCCGGGGCCACGACCAGACCCACGGGTACGGCGGGCAAGCGATGGCCGTGGCCGTGCCGGGCGGCACGACACGGACCATCCAGCAGGGGTCGGAGCGACAGCCAGTCGCCGCGTCGGACTGCCCCTGAATGAGAGCGTGCCGGCCTGTCGCGGTTGACCGAATCCGGGACGTTCATACCGCCCCGTGCCGCCGATGTACGTAATGACAGAGATTATCGACGGCAACGCCGTCGCACAGTCGATCCGGGACGACCTGGTCGCGTCCATCGACCGCCTCGCCGACGCGGGCGAGCGCCCGTCGCTGGCGACGGTCCTGATGTCCGAGGACCCCGCCAGCGAGACCTACGTCTCGATGAAACAGGACGATTGCGAGGAGGTCGGCATCGAGGCCATCGACATCGACATCGACCCCGACGCGGACGCCGCCGAGTTGTACGACACCATCGAGGACCTCAACGCCGACGACGACGTCAACGGTATTCTGGTCCAGATGCCCGTCCCCGACCACGTCGAGGACAGGTCGGTCCTCCGCGCCATCGACCCGATGAAAGACGTTGACGGCTTCCACCCGGAGAACGTCGGCCGACTCGTCGCCGGTGACGCCCGCTACAAGCCCTGCACGCCCCACGGCATCCAGAAGCTCATCGAGAGCGCCGGCGTGGATACTGAGGGCAAGGACGCCGTTGTCGTCGGCCGGTCGGACATCGTCGGCAAGCCGATGGCGAACCTGTTCATCCAGAAGGCACCGGGCGGCAACGCGACGACGACGGTGTGTCACTCCCGCACCGAGAACCTCGCAGAGCGGACCCGGAACGCCGACATCCTCGTCGCCGCGGCCGGCGTCCCCGAGATGATCGACGGCGACATGATCGGGGAGGGCGCGACGGTCATCGACGTGGGCATCAACCGCGTCGACGCTGACACCGAGAAGGGCTACGAACTCGTCGGCGACGTGGAGTACGAGAGCGCGAAGGAGGTCGCGGGCGCGATCACGCCGGTCCCCGGCGGCGTCGGCCCGATGACCCGCGCAATGCTCCTGTACAACACGGTGAAAGCGACGGGCCTCCAGCACGACATCGACGTCGACCTGCCCTGAATGCCGTCGCTTGCGGCCTTCGAGGATCGTGACGTGCTCACGCGCCGGGTGACCCGCGAGACCGACAGAGCGGGCGTAGAGGGAGTCCGCGCCCGCGCCGACCGCGGTCTCCACTGGGCGGTGGGCGCGCTCGTCACTGACCCCGACGACCGCGCGCTATTCGTCTACGAGGACGACACGTGGAAGCTTCCGGGCGGCGGCGTCGAGGCCGGCGAGACGCGCCAGGAGGCGGTGCGCCGCGAGGTGTGCGAGGAGACCGGCGTCGAGAGTACCATCGATGAACTGGCCGCTGTCACCGAGGTCACAGTGACCGACGGCGGGCGCGAAGCGACGTTCTTCTTCGGGACCTATCGTGGGACGGCCGACTCGACGACGCTCGCGTCAGACCCCGGACTTGTCGGCGAATCGATAGAGACCGTCGCGTGGCGAGACTCGGTTCCGGGAAACTGTCTGGACGAGACGCTTGTTCGGCGGCTCCGATAGGGAGTTAGACGGAATCGTCCTCGATCCCGGCAAGCCAGTTTTCGGCTCTGACGAAGGCGCTCTCATCGCCGGTGATGTACGAGCCAAGGTCCCGCGCCGCGTGGACGAGACGGTTGGCGTCCGCGGGGTTGACATCGCCGTCCAGGGCCTCGACCCGCTTTCGATGGTCGCGAATCCGTCCGGAGAGCTGTCGCGCAGTAGGTTCCGGATCGGCGTCCAGATACGTCCGTACGTCCCGCTGATAGCTGTCGACGGCGGCCGCCATCGCCAGGCCGTACGGCACTCGAAGCGCCGACGGGACCTCTTCGACAGCCGGCCGGTCGCCGTCGTCAGCCCCGCCAAGCAGTTCGTAGAAGTACCGCTCCGCCGGGTCGGAACTGCGTAGCTCTCGGGAGAGGTGTGCACCGACGTGCTGGAGTTCGACCGCGGCGACGAACGTCGGATCAAGCGAGCGAAGTTCGCCCGCGTCGATGAATCCCCGCTTTCGCGTATACTCCCGGCAACGCTCCGCAGCCGCGTCAGCGATCTCCCGGGTCGAATCCGCGTCGAGCCGGCTCCGGACCGGTGTCAGGTCGAGCGTGGCCGGTGCGTCGGTGTGTTCGGTGTGCTCGTCGATGCCGACGCTGTGGACGCTGCCACAGTCCGGACAGGCGATGCTCCCAGTCTCGTAGTACCGCCATCGCGTGCCACAGTCCTGGCACTCGCGTTCCCCGCGGACTTTCATACGTGATGCTGAGAGGCCAGCCCTCAAGATTGTTCCGCGAGGGCTGTCTATGTCAGTGTATGCGCTCGGAAGACGAGATCCGCGAGCAGTACGAGTTCCTTGCCGAACAGCTAGACGACGAGGAGATGAACCACGAGCGGATCCGGATGATGTTCACCCACTACAAGCGGGCACTCGGGTGGGTGCTTGAGGAGGAACACATCTAGGTTAGTTACAACTTACATCCGCTTCTAATCCGATAACTAACATCTGCTGGACGGGGCCGGTACTTTTAAGTTATTCTGCCCCATTCGACCAAGTGACGCTTCGCTTGGAGGGCCGAAGCGTCAGCGGGGACCAATTCAGGGCGGCAAGCGGTCGCGTTTTTCGCGACCGCTTTCCACTTACTTCGCTGCAAACGACATGATACGAGAGATTTCTGCACCTCTAAAAAGCGGCTACTGGACGAGACGACTCACTCGATAGACAACTCTGTGTCCGTCGCGTTCTCGGGCCACTCCAGTTCGACTTCGATGCTGAGCTCGCCGTCGCCACCCTCCGGCCCCTCGCGCTCGGCTTTCACCTCGAATTCGACCTGAGATGGCGGTGCGAACGTGGCTTCCTGCTCCCCTGCGCTGAGTGTGATCTCAGACCCTTCCTCCAGTGAGTCGGCCATCGTTCTGAGATATGCCGCGACGGCACTGCGGTCGAGTACTTGCTCGTTTTCGAACAGGACTGTTTCTACCATATCACCTGTAGGCTGTACTGACAAATAATACTGCTGCCATCAGTTTCCGAAGAATGATGATATACTGACTGTATTTACCATATGGACAAACAGTAGACAGAGGCTCTAAATACAGAAAATTCGACACCCCAATCGACCGAAACCACTCCAAATTCTCTGGGCCGATATATTTAACAGTATAGATACTAAATCATTACATAGGTGAATCGATGCACGACTTGACAGGATTCCAGCGTGATCTTCTCTACGTGATCGCTGGCAGGGAGGAACCCCACGGCTTAGCTATCAAGGAGGAACTCGAAGCGTACTACGAGAAGGAGATCCATCACGGTCGTCTCTACCCGAACCTCGATACCCTGGTCGACAAGGGATTGGTCGAGAAGGGCCAACGCGACCGCCGGACCAACTTCTACACGCTCACGCGTCGCGGTCGACGCGAGATCGACGCCCGCCGTGAGTGGGAAGATCAGTACGTCGACCTATAACAACGTCGCAGCGCCGCTTGTGCCGAGGCCGTCGTTTCGCCGGTAGTGGTGGGTTCGTAATCAGTGAGCACAGCGGGTAACTCCGGGACGACATCGCTTCGTCGCTGGAGACGTCCCACACCCTGTACGCCCGTGGCTGAGTTGGCGCAGTCGATTTCGGGGTTAGGTGGTTTCAGTCCGGTTCACCACGGGTGATCCGTGGCACTCGATCACGAACTTGGCTCCGCCGCTCTCGCCCTCAGTGACCGAGATTTCCCATCCATGGGCCTGGACGATGTCCCTGACGATAGCGAGCCCGAATCCTGTACCCTCCGTGTTTGTCGTATATCCCTGTTCGAACACGGAGTCACGCTCCTCGCTGGGGATCCCCGTCCCGGTGTCTTCAACATAGAAGCCGACTCCGTCGGGTAAGGAACCGACTTTGACGGTCAGGTCAGCCGACTCGTTGTGCTCGACGCTGTTTCGGAACAGGTTTTCGAACATGTTCCGAAGCCGATTACGGTCAGCATCGAGTTGGAGTGTCGTTTCGACGACGAGGGTCGCCCCGTCAGTCTCGACGCTCTGCCAGGCATCGTAGGAGATCATCTCGAGGTCAACCTCGTTGGTTTCAGTAACCGTTTCACCTGAGCGAGCCAGCATGAGCGAGTCGTCGATGATCGATTCCATGCGCTCGAGTTGCTCCTGTATCGTGCCGATCGACGCGTCTTGGCTATCATCGACATCGCGCTCAAGTAGGCTGAGGCGTCCGCTTGCGACGTTCAGTGGGTTCCGGAGGTCGTGAGCGACGATACTCGCGAACTGGTCGAGCCGTTCGTTCTGCCGTTCCAGCTTTCGTTTCCGCTGTAGCTGTTCGGTCACGTCTCGGGAGTTGAGGACAATGCCCTCGACGAACGGGTCGGCAAGCAGATTTGTTGCGCGGGCTTCGATGAAACGCCAGTCACCCGTTGCGTCGCGGAATCGCACGACGTACGTGCCGGAGTAGCCGTAATCGTCGACGTACTTATCCAAATCCTCGGCAACACCCTGTCTATCGTCGGGATGGATGTATTCGACGACGTTCTCACCGACCAGCTCGGGGGGTTCGTATCCAAGTATCTTTTCGACCGGTTGGCTGACGTACGTGAACTCCCCGCCTTCGTCCAGTACAGTTACCATATCCGAAGACCGCTCGATGAGTCGCTGGAACCGCTCTTCGGCGATACGGCGCTCAGTCACGTCACGGTAGATGAGCAGTTTTCCGATCACCGAGCCAGTTTGGTCGGTAAGCGTTGAACGGTTTATATCGAAGTAATGGGGCCCACTGTCGGACTCAATGACGACATCGGCGTCGGCACTGTCGTCGCCGTCTGGTAGCGAGTCGTAGGACGGCATGACCTCCGTCGCAGACCGGCCCAGCGCCGTCCCTTCATTGTCGAGGAGGGCTGCGCCAGTCTCGTTTACGTCGACAAGCCGCTCGTCTTTATCGACGACGAAGACGGGGTCGGCCATTTCTTCGACGAGCGTGTGCCTCGCGACGGGCATCAGGTCAAGGAGGTCAAAGCGAAAGAGCGCGATCGCGAAGACAATCCCGGTAAAAGTGAATGCGAACGCCGTCTGGTCTGCGGATCCCATCGGACCGCTGCCGAAGACGAACACCACGCTCGCAATCAGCGGAATAATGCCGCCAAGCAACATCAACGTCGCCTGTGTTCGGTACCGACCGCTCCGCCTGAGTCCGAAGAGCGCGACGATGACGTACGTCGTCCCTATCAGACTATACTGGTACAGGAGATTGAGCCAGAAGATGGGGCCGTTCTCGCGCTCTGGATTCGCGAGCGGCGGTCCCTGCACGAACCCGTCGAGGGTCCACATCAGGTCGTGTGACTGTGCGGTCACGACAAACCCCAAAATGACGACCGGCGGAGCGAGCAGTAGCGCCCAGCGTCGGCGAGTGAGAACCGATTCCCGGCCGCTGTATGTCAGCCCGAACCAGAACTGCGTTGGCCCGAGTCCGAGCAACCCGAGGTATTTCACAAGGAGACCGGCCCGGTACGTCGACATAGACGTGCTTGCTGCCAGTATGCCGTTACCGAGCGAATAAACCGCTACGCAGACCATTATCGCGGCGAGCGGGACCGCTCCGCGGACTCCCCTCCGGCGGATCGCAATGCCAGCAATTCCCAGATTTATACCGAAAGCGATGAGGAGAATCCACGTCGGTATGCCTGGCGCTAATCCCACACAAAGGAGTTGATTTAGGGCTTGTTTATAACTTCCTTCTATTATCAATGTTGAATAAGTATGTCTGTGAGTACATACATTATGCCTGAATATGCCGTCTTATCCATGGATAACGGAAGACAGTAGACAGCAATCAGGTAGTCGATGTTTGATTGAGTGATACTCGTGGGAATACAAATACCGGAAACTGAGGGCGGAGGTGTGTCTGTGCTAAGAGCGATGATGTAATATTTCACGCATACAGCCTCGATTATCGGCAGAATACACTGTCTGTTTCATGCCAGTATGTAGCTCTCAAGCCAGAGACAACTTCCGAGAGATGTAATAGGCTGTCATAGCGGAGAGAGGAGTGAATCAGTCGCCGCATCTCGGACATTTCAGACTAGACATCAGGTAAACGGGTGCGGAACGAATGTATGACATCACCAACTGTTAACTCACAACTCACGTATGGGCGCTATGTCGACCCTCCTGCAACTATCCCCGGAGCCGATTCAGACGACCGTGTTTCGAATCCTGCTTGCGGGGGCGCTCGGGATGTTTCTCGGGCTAGAGCGGGAGTGGTCACAGAAGTCGGCCGGTATTCGGACGTTCGCACTGATTAGCCTGCTCGCTGCGGTGTTCACGCTGGTCGAGAGCCAGGCACTGCTCGTCGTGGGAGGCGTGCTGGTCATCGTGCAAGGGATTTTGCTCGCAGTGCAGGGGCTCCTCGGCGATGCGGAAGCCGATGGGCTGTCACTGACCACATCCGTGTCGATGCTCGTCGCCTACGGCGTCGGGGCGCTGGTCGCACAGGGGTTCATCCTCGAAGGCGTCTCAGTCGCCGTCTTCTCGTCGCTGCTGCTGGTGCTCAAGCGGGAGCTCCACTCCCTGGCGTGGGGGCTCTCCCGCGAGGAACTGCGCTCGGCGACGGAGTTCGCCATCCTCGCTTTCGTCATCTACCCCTTGCTCCCATCAGAACCGGTCGAGATACCTGGGGGACTGCTGGACATCGCCGTGGAGTTGCGGGTCATCTGGCTGATGGTGGTGTTCGTCGCCGGCATCGGCATCGTCAACTACGCTATCGTCCAGACCTACGGCGGCCGTGGCATCGCCGTCACCGGCTTTTTCGGCGGCCTGGCGTCGTCGACGGCGGTGGTCGGCACGATGCTTGACCACGTCCGACAGCAGCCGGACGCGACCTCGTACGCGGTAGCTGCGATTCTGCTCGCCGATGCGGCGATGGCGCTCCGGAACCTCCTCATTACCGTGTTCTTCACCATCGAACGGGGCGTCCTGGTCGAGGCGATCCTCCCGCTGGGAGCCGTCATCGTCGGCAGTGTCGCCGTCGCCGCGTACACCGCCGACTGGTCAGAAACAGTCGAGATGGGGCTTGAAAGCCCGTTCTCGCTACGGAACGCGCTGGCGTTTGGCGGTGTGTTCCTGTTAGTCGTCGTCGGCGGCGGGTTCGCGGAAACGCAGTTCGGGACCGCGGGGCTCTACATCACGTCGGCACTCAGCGGCCTGGTTTCCAGTGCTGGGGCGACGACCTCGGCCGTGTTGCTGTACCGCGGCGGCGCTATCGACGGGCCGACGGCGATGTTCGCCATTCTGACCGCGACGGCCGCCAGCATCATGGTCAAAGCTGCACTGACTGCCCCAGGACCGAACCGCGCTTTCGCCACGCGCGTCGCGTTCTGGAGTTCGGTGGTCCTGGGTGTCGCAACGGTGCTGGCGCTCGGACTCTTCGTTTAAAATTGGTAGCGCCGGTCGTCCTTGTCCTGTTGCTGTGGGAAGTCGTTCCCGGTCATCTGATCGAAGGTCATCCCCGAGAGATACTCGTCGTACGTGCAGTCGTAGCTCGACCGGAGGTGGAAATCCAGCGTCCCGCGGTCGACGGTCGACTGGAACAGCATGTGAACCGCGCGCCTGACGAGTTCGTCCGGGTCATCCGGGTCGAGTGCGACAGACAGCATCGCGAGTTCGTTGCGCGTCTCGCGGTCGATAGATAGCTCGAAGTCGTCGTCGAAGTCACCGTACGCCGCTTCGATATCCTCCTGTAGGTCGTCGAGGCTCATACGAAGGGGGACGATGAGCGCGAGGAAACCCCTTACGACTCGTCTGGGACCGTACCCCGAAACGCAGGTGTCGACGATTATAACATATGATAAATTATATCATGGACTAAACATAACGACGGGTAGCAGTCGACTACTGACGGAATCAGATCAGATAATGACAGGTGGTGGGGACGATAACGCAGCGTCCAGTCGGCGCGATGGGGTGACAGCGCGGCTCCACGCGGTTGTACCGGGCGTGTTCGCGCGAAGCTACACGGCGAAGTTCGCTGTCGCGCTGGCAGTGATCGTCGTCGTACTCGCAGCCGTCGGCTTCGTCAGCTATCTGCAGATACAGGAACGAGTCGTCAGCGACGCGGCGACCGACCTCGAAACGACGGCCACGCATCGCGCCGGCAGTATCGAGCAGTGGCGGACGACCACCGAGACGGAGGCCGTCGCTATCGCGGCCGCAGGGGTCTACGACACCGGGACGCCCGCGGATATCAGACAGTACCTCGCCACCGTTGCCACGGCAGAGTCGTCACAGATCCGGTCGCTCCACTACGTCTCCACTGTCGACGACTCACAGACAGTTGTCGCTAGCACTGAGACGAACACGGAAGGACGGTCCCCGTGGGCAGTCGAATCCGCGTGGGAGTCACCAGTTACGGCGGCGATGGACGGTCCCACCGACACTGAGACAGTGGTGCGCTCAACAGTTTACGCGGACGGTGACGGTCACTCGATGGCGTTCGTGACTCCCGTGACCGATGGCGATGGGGCCCTGATTCTCGTTGCCAGGGTCCCGACCGACCAGTTTCACGACGGGCGCGACGGGTTCGAGACGCAACTGCTCACCGGGGACGGGGACCCGCTTATCGACGGCCAGGACGGGTCCCCGTCCATCAGCCAGGACGGCCTCCGGGCCGCGACCGCGGGCCGGACGACGACTATCGAAACGGGGGGAAGCGTCGCGGCGTACACGCCCGTCAACGGTACGTCGTGGGTGGTCATGACGAGCGCAGAGCGACAGTCACTGTACGGGACGAGTCGGCTCGTCCGCTGGGGCTTCCTCGCCGTCGTCGGGACGGCAGTCGTCTCCCTGGTCGTCGCGGGATACCTCTTCGGGCGGCACACGATTCGGCCCTTGATACAGCTTCGCGACCGGGCGCAGGCGATGGAGCGGGGGGATCTCGGCGTTGACATCTCGACAGCCCGGCAGGACGAAATCGGGAGACTGTACGCCGCTTTCGGGAACATGCGGGATACGCTCCGGAGCCAGATCCGACAGGCCCAGGCGGCCCGTGAGGAAGCCGAGCGGTCGAGCCGCGAACTCGAACGTCAGAACGAGCGGTTGGACGAGTTCGCGTCGACACTGAGCCACGACCTCCGAAACCCGCTTACAGTCGCCCGGGGCCACGTCGAACTGCTTGCGACGCGGCTGTCGGACCCAGGTATGGATTCGACCGACCTCCAGTCACACATCGAGAAACTCGAAGACGCACACGACCGCATCGAGTCGATCATCGACGACGTGCTGACGCTGACGAGAAAGGGCGCAAGCGTCGAGCAGACGGCCCCGGTTCCACTGGAGGGACTCGTCACCGAGGCGTGGGACAACATCGACAACAAAAACGCCAGCATCGAGATCGCGGGCAGTCGAACCATCGACGCCGACCGGACACGGCTGCTGCGAGCCCTCGAGAACCTGTTTCGCAACGCCCTCGACCACGTCGGCCCGGAGGTGACCGTCACGGTCGGGCTGACGGACCACGGGTTCTACGTCGCCGACGACGGGCCGGGGATTCCGACCGAAGCGGTCGACGATATCTTCGAGTACGGCCACACGACGAGCGAGGACGGAACCGGGCTCGGACTCTCTATCGTCAAGACCATCGCGGAGGCCCACGGCTGGCGGCTGTACATCGACACAACGTACCCCGACGGCGCGATGTTCGTGTTCGCGGACGTGTTCAGCGAGGACGAGCCGGACTGGTACGGGACTGAGTTCGAGTGGGGACTGCCCGAAGCCGACGACTGATACTGTTGGCTGTAACTACTGCAAGATATCCGCCATCCCAGGGCGGCATTTCTTTCCAGACGTGCAGCCGACAGTATGAGCGGCAACGACCGCCACGCACAAATCGGGACAGGGCTAAACGGAGGTATGACTGACCAGTCGACAGCGACGGACCGCCCGGGAGGCGTGCCCGCGGACCCGTCGGCTGTCCAGGACGCGCTCGTGGAGTGGTACGAGGCGGACCACCGCTCGTACCCGTGGCGGGAGACGACTGACCCCTACGAGATTCTCGTTTCCGAAGTGATGAGCCAGCAGACCCAACTGGACCGGGTAGTCGACGCCTGGGAGGACTTTCTGGACCGCTGGCCGACTGCGGCGGCCCTGGCCGAGGCCGACCGTTCGGATGTCGTGGGCTTCTGGACCAGTCACTCGCTGGGCTACAACAATCGTGCGAAGTACCTCCACGAGGCGGCCGGCCAAGTGGTCGACGACTACGACGGCGAGTGGCCCCGCGACCCGGATGGCCTCAGCGACCTGATGGGGGTCGGTCCCTACACCGCCAACGCTGTCGCCTCCTTCGCGTTCAACAACGGGAACGCCGTCGTCGATACGAACGTCAAGCGCGTCCTGTATCGTGCCTTCGGTGTTCCAGACGACGACTCGGCGTTTGAAGCGGCCGCGAGCGCGCTCATGCCCGAGGGGCAGTCCCGGGTCTGGAACAACGCCGTCATGGAACTGGGCGGGGTCGCCTGCGAAAAGACGCCCGACTGCGATGGCGCACAGTGCCCCTGGCGCGAGTGGTGTTCGGCGTACGAGACGGGCGATTTCACTGCGCCGGACGTCCCGACCCAGCCCGAGTTCGAGGGGAGCCGTCGACAGATGCGCGGCCGCGTCATCTCGGCGCTCAAGGAGTACGACGAACTGCGCCTGGACCAGTTGGGGCCGCGTGTGCGCGTAGACTACGCCCCCCAGGGAGAGTACGGCCGGGAGTGGCTCCGCGGGCTTTTGGACGATCTCGCGGACGACGGCCTAGTCGATGTCGAGGATAGCGACGGCGAGACGGTCGCGCGCCTCCAGCGCTGACCGCCAGTGGCATACACCCTTGAACCCGTGCGGTCAATACGTCCACAATGGCTGGCTTGCTGGGTTCGGTCGCTCTCATCGTCGTCGCAACCGCTGTCATCTGGAAAGGGAGCGCGTACTTCGAGCGGGCCGCAGAACGGCTGAGCAAGTACTACGGGTTACCGGTGGCGGTTCACGGCGCAATCGTCGTCGCCGTCGGGTCGAGCTTTCCCGAAATAAGTTCGGTCGTTATCAGCACCGTCGTCCACGACGAGTTCTCGCTGGGCGTCGGTGCAATCGTCGGGAGCGCGATATTCAATCTGCTCGTGATTCCGGCCCTTGCGGCGCTCTCCAGCGAGGAACTCCGGTCCACGCGTGATATCGTCCACAAGGACGCCCAGTTCTACGTCATCAGCGTCCTCATCCTGTTCATCGTGTTCGCGCTCGGGGCGACGTACGTCCCGGGCGGAACGAACGAGGCGGCTATTCTGACCCCCACGCTCGCCGCCATTCCGCTCGTGACCTACGGCATCTACGTCTTCCTGCATCAGCAGGACGCCAGCGAGCACGTCGCGGACGAAACCCACAGCGTCCGGCCGGGCCGGGAGTGGGGGATGCTCGGGGTCGGACTCGTCATCATCACTGTCGGCGTCGAGGGGATGGTCCAGGGCGCGCTCGCCCTCGGTGTCATCTTCGACACCCCGACGTTCCTCTGGGGATTGACCGTCATCGCTGCCGGCACGAGCCTCCCCGATGCCTTCGTCAGCGTCCGGGCGGCGAAAAACGACGACAGCGTCACGAGTCTGACGAACGTTCTGGGAAGCAATACGTTCAATCTGCTGGTGGCGATTCCTGTCGGCGTCCTCCTGGCAGGGCGGGCGACAATCGACTTTCTCGTGGCGATTCCGACGATGGGGTTTCTGGGGTTCGCAACGCTGGTGTTCATCGTGTTCATCCGGACGGAGCTCGAACTCTCTGACCGCGAAGCGTACACGTTGCTTGGTCTGTACGTGGTGTTCGTCTGCTGGATGGCCCTCGAATCGGTCGGGCTCATCGAGACGGTCAGTGGTATCTGAGACGGATCGCGTTTGCTGACGCTACTCGTCGCCTTCTTCGGGCGATAGCTCGCGGGAATACACGGCCTCGTCGTAGGGATCGCCGCCGATAGTGAGTGTCCGAGTCTTGGTCCGCTCGAAGCCGAGGTTCTCGAAGAACTCCCGGCTCCGGTCGTTCGAGGCCAGGTCGAGCGCCCGGAACTGCTCGACGCCGTGTTCCAGAAAGATGTCTTCGAGCCGGTCGTACAGTGCCGTCCCGACACCCTCCCCGTGGTAGTCCGGGTGGACGTACAGCCGCAGCATCGTCCCCATCGTATGCATGGTGATGCCCTGGGTGAAGCCGATGATTTCGCCGTCCTGTTCGGCGACTAGTAGCGTCGCCTCGATGTCGTCGAGGTCGTTGGCCGGGACGCCGCCGGCCCACCCGTGGAGCGCGCTGCCCAGCGGGTCGGCGTACCAGTCGGATATCGTCTCGTCGATGACGTCGGAATCCAGCGAGTCGTAGGCGTCGTGCCACGCCGCCCGTGCGACCCGGCGGATGCCGTCGGCGTCGGCGTCGAAGGCTCGGCGGATGGTCGTCATGCGTGTCCCGACGACGGACAGACAGATTGTTCCGAGCGGGTGCCACAGTGGGTGGACTGATGCGATAGGCGGCGCAGTACCCGGGGATCTGCCAGATGCTGAGACGTGTCGCGTACCATAGATGCTGTGTCTATCGGTTCGTTTGTGCTATCATGGCTAATATCCTCCCCTGGTGTGTGTGAACTGTTCTCATAATCTATCATGGTTTATCATTAGGTTTATGTAGTTGACACCCATTGGTGGTCTTGTATGAGGACAGTCATCCTCGGTGTCATCGGCTCCGACGCGCACGTCGTTGGGATTACCATTCTGGAACGAGCGTTCGAAGCGGCAGGGTTCAACGTAGTCAACCTCGGTGTCCAGTCGTCCCAGTCGGAGTTCATCGACGCCGCGGATGAACACGACGCCGAAGCGATACTCGTTTCGTCGCTGTACGGCCACGCCGAGCAGGACTGCCAGGGGTTCCAGCAGCAGATCAACGAGGCGGGTCTGGACGTGACGACGTACATCGGCGGCAACCTCGCTGTCGGGCAGGACTCCTTCGAGGAGACGCGCGAGACGTTCAAAGCGCTCGGTTTCGACCGAGTCTTCGATTCGGAGACCGACCCGGAGGAGGCCATCGAGGCGCTGAAGGCCGATCTCGGTCACCGCTCCCGTGAGGAAGCGTCGTCCGAGAAGATTCAGCTCGGTTCCTGAGCCTCGGACTCCTTTTCCAGCCGCTAGCGTAGCGAACCATGCGTAATCCGCCAGCCACTCATCGACTGCTGTCGTCGACCACGCGCAGCCCGGGGTGCTTTACGACCAGAACGTGTATGATTCATGATGTCACACATGACCGCTGAGCTGAGTGACGGCACCGAAATCAAGAACATCCACGACGTGGTAGAAGGGTCGAACGGCGTCCACCTGAAGAAGGAGGTCGGCAGCGGCGGGCTCGAACGCGTCGCGTACATCCCGTATCCGAACCTCCTCTACGTCTACCACGACAACTGAGCGTCGGCCAGAGCGAATTCGATGGTCTGACAAGCCGACAGTGGGACCGAGACCAGTGGCAGACCTCGTCTCCCCCATCGATATACCGTCCCCGCTCCATAGAGCCGTCATGTCCGAACCACACGTCGTCGGTGTCGTCGGCAGTCTCAGAGAGCAGAGTTACACCAGGATCGGTATCGAGCGCGCACTCGCCGCTGCCGAGGGGTTGGGGGCGACGACGGAATCGCTAGACCTCCAGGAGTTCGATCTGCCAGTGTTCGACGCCGATCACCGCGAGGCCGGCGACGCCGTCGCGTTCGCCGAAAGAATCCACGCGGCCGATTCGATTTTACTGGGGACGCCGGTGTATCACGGGTCGTACTCCGGCGTGCTGAAGAACGCACTGGACTACTGTGGCTTCGACGAGTTCGAACACAAGACCGTGGGGTTGCTGGCCGTCGCCGGCGGAGGCTTTCCTATCACTGCGCTCGAACACCTCCGCTCGGTCTGTCGGGCGCTAAACTGCTGGGTCATCCCGCATCAGGCCGCGGTTCCGAACGCGCGCAATCACATCGCCGACGGGCAGATAGTTGACGCCGGTATCGAGGAACGTGTGGCGACACTTGGCGAGGAAGCGGTCCAGTACGCGAACATCGAGCCGGACCCGGCGTGTTTCGAGAGTACGGAGAACGTCGGAGCGGACGATTAGCGGTGAGGTCCGCTGTGCGTGTCCGAGCCGTGAGCGTCCGGTCCGCAGGAGCGGATGATTAGCCGTGAGGACCGCTCTGCGTGTCCGAGCAGTAGGGGGCCGTTGACCGAGAGAAGGAAACGGTCAAACCGGCTCGCGCCCAAGTTTCTGGCGTGACTCAGTGGGTCGAGAATCCGACCGGTGGCCGGGACCGCGGGCCCACCGCGCTGGTGCGTGCGTGGGTCGAGATACTCAGCCGCCCGCGGCGGTTCTTCCGCACCGGCGTCGCACCGGGCGACCAGGCCCCGGGGCTGGTGTTCGCGGCGACGGTGGTCCTCTTCGAGGAAGTGAGCCGCTACGCCGTCGTCAAGTTAGCCGAGCGGGGGCTCCTGTCTACCGGGCCGTTCGACTACCCCGCTATCGGCGGCTTCTCGCCCGGCGTCGCGGTGCTGGCGCTGTTTGCCATCCTCGTGTTCGTCACGCCGGCAACGGTGCATCTGACAGCGGCGTTGCAGACCCTGCTGTTGCTCCCCGTCGCGTCGGACCGCGGCGGCGTGAGCGAAACCGTCCAGGTGATGTGCTACGCGATGGCCCCCTGTCTGCTTGCGGGCCTGCCCAGCGCAGAGGTCCGTGTGCTCGTCACCGCCTGGGGCGCGGGGCTGTACCTGCTCGGGACTGCTGTCGTCCACAATATCCGGCTCCCGGTGGCTGCAATCGTCGGAGCCGTTCCCGCCGCGATCATCTTCGGCTACGGCTTCCGTGGCTTCCAGGCCATCTCGATGCTGGTTGCCGACTACGGGTTTTAGGGTCTGCCCGCATGCATTTTCGCACGATGCTCAGTATCGACATCGACCAGTTCATGCTGGAACTCAAGGACGGAGCGTTCAAGAGTGTCGGGCCGTCGAACAAGGAAGCGACCATCAAGATGTACGACGTCGAGGGCGTCGACGTTCGCGAGTACGGCGACAAGCGCGTGAAAATCGCCTTCGAAGACGAGCAGGGGAGCGAAATCGAGGTCGCTCTGTTCCCGGAACAGGCGAAAGCGGTCGCTGCAGGCCTCGAGCTGCTGGAAGAAGAGAGTGAGATGTTCGACTGAGGCGGGAGTTTCGCTCGTCCGGAATTCGACAACCGTTTTAGGCCCGACATGCTTGCACCGTGTAATGGGTTCGTGTATCATCTGCGGCAAATCTGTCGAAGGACGCATCTGTGACCTCCACGAGGAGGACGCCCTGTTCGAGTTCCGCGGCTCTCGTGCCGACCAGCTATCGGTCGACCGCTACTACCGCGGCAGTGTCGACGGCTTCGCCGAGTTCGGCGTCTTCGTCGACATCGGCGACAGCGTAACGGGGCTGCTCCACCGGAGCGAACTGGACCAACGGCTCGACTCCCTCGACTGGGAACCGGGCGATACCGTCTACGTTCAGGTCAAAAACGTACGGGACAACGGCAACGTCGACCTCGGCTGGTCGATCCGCCAGTCCGAACGCGAGTTCCGCGGCGTCCTCGTCGACGACCCGGAAATCGGCCACTCCGTTCTGCTCGAAAACGAAGACGACGAAGACGAGGCACAGTCCGACGATTCGGACGAGGAGGCGTCTCGACCCTCAACTGACGAGTCAGCGGGACAAAGCGACGACGAATCGGACGCGGACGACGGCACCGAATCCGACGACAGCAGCACCACGAACGCCGGCGCAGTCAGTCGGGCCAGCGATGACGAGCGCGTCGAAGGCACTGCGGCCGTCGGCGGCAACGACAGCGGATCAGACACCGCTGTCGTCACCGAGACCGAGGACGAGGGTGCAACCGAGGCGGAGACGGAGGAAGCGACCGCGGCCGAACCGGTCGCCGCGGCTATCGGCGATCTCGACGACCACGTCGGCGCGGACGTTCGACTGGAAGGCGAAGTCGTCGGCATCCGACAGACCTCCGGGCCGACGGTGTTCGAACTGCAGGACGAGACCGGCACCGTCGACTGCGCGGCTTTCGTCGAGGCAGGCGTCCGCGCCTACCCCGAGGTCGTGGAAGACGACTACGTCCGACTCTCGGGCGAAGTCCGCGAGCGTCGCGGTGAACTGCAGGTCGAGACCGAGGAGCTCGATGTCCTCGAAGCCGAGGAGCGCGAGGAAGTCGAACAGCGACTCGCCGACGCCCTCGACGACGAGGCCCGACCTGACACGGCCGAACCGCTCGCCGACGATACGGCGGTTGCGGCCCTCTCCGATGATCTGGTCGAAGCGGCGACCCAGATCCGGAAGGCAGTGCTGACGGACCGGCCGGTCATCGTCCGCCACGCCAACACCGCGGACGGCTATCTCGCCGGCAGCGCGCTCGAACGCGCCGCACTCCCGCTGGTCACCGAGCAGCACCGCCGCGCCGACGCGAAGTACCACTACTTCGACCGGCGACCGATTGAGGGCGGCGTCTACGACATGGACGACGCGACGAAGGACACGACGACGATGCTCGACAACCGGGAGCGTCACGAGGAGAAGCTCCCGCTGTTCGTCTTCGTCGCCGCCGGCGGCACGCGCGAGAGCCTCGACGGCTTCGACCTGCTGAACGTCTACGGCGCACCGAGCGTCGTCATCGACGACATCGACGTCGACGGCGCGGTCGTCGATACGGTCGACGCCGTCGTCTCCCCCTCGGCCGACACCGTTTCGGAGACCACCTCGACGGCGCTCGCGGCCAACGTCGCCGCACACGTCAACGAGGACGTCCGCGACGACCTGCAACACCTCCCGGCCGTGAGCTTCTGGGAGGATATCCCCGAGCCGTACTTGGACGCTGCAAGCGAAGCCGGCTACAACGAGACCGCAGTGTCGGAGCTCCGCGAAGCCGTCGCGCTCGAAGCCCACTACCAGTCCTACGAGGACAAGCGCGAACTCATCACCGACCTCGTGTTCGGTGACGACGAGGAGGACGTGGGCGGCCTGGCCGGCCACATCGCCGAGCAGTTCCGCGAGAAGGTCGACGAGGAGGTGTCGACCGCCCGGGCCAACCTCGACCACCGGACCGTCGGCGACGTCGACATCGCCGTCCTCGATACGGACGCCTTTACCCACCAGTACGAGTTCCCGCCGGAGTCGCTCCTGCTCGATGAACTCCATCGGGACGTGCGCGACGAGAGCGACGCCGTGCTCGGCATCTCGACGGACACGATGTACGTCCGTGCCAACGGCGACCTGGACCTACACGAGCTAGTCAGCGAAGTCAGCGAGCGCGTGCCGGAAGGCGGTGTCGCGACCCGGAGCGTCCGCGAGGGGACCATCCGCTATCTGGCCGGCGAGCGACCGGCCGTCCTCGACGCCACGCTTGACGTGCTGGCCGACGAACTGTAGCGCACGAGACTTTTTCTACCCGCAGGCAATCTACCTGGGCATGAGCGACGGCCCCGTCAACGAAGCTGATCTCGACTGGACCGACCACGACCACGGTGACCGGACGTTCAAGCGCAAGCAGATCGGTGACGCCGCCGGAGGCGAAAAACTCGGTGCGAGCCTCTACGCCGTCCCGCCGGGCAAGCGGCTCTGGGTGCGCCACTACCACGAGGGCAACGAGGAAGCGATATTCGTCCAGGCCGGGACCGGCACGCTCTGGCTCGGGCCCGACGCTGAGGAACATACGCTCAAGCCGGGCGATTACGTCGCGCTCCCGGCCGGAGAGGAGAGTGCCCACGAAATCGAAGCCGGCGAGTCTGAACTCCGACTGCTGATGGTTTCGACGATGGAAGAGCCGGATATCACCGTCTACCCCGACCGGGAGATGGTCGGGCTGTACGCCGGGTCGCCACCGGGCGGCGAGAAAGGGGACCGGACGCTGTCGACGTATCTCGACAGGAACGCCGAAAAAGAGTACTGGGAGGAGTGAGCCTTAGCGGCTGCCGACGTCGAACTCCGACAGCATCGTCTGGAGCCGCTCTGACTGCTCGGCGAGCGATTCGATGCTGGCGCTGACCTGTGACATGGACGCGGCCTGTTCCTGCGCGGTCGCGGAGGCGGTCTCGGTCTCCGCGGCGGTCGCCTCGCTGATGTCCACGGCCTCCTCGACCATCGATACCGCTTCCTCGGTCGTGGCGGCCTGATCGTCGGTCGTGTCGCTGATCTCCTGAATGCCGTCGTCGGTCGCCTCGGCGTTCTCGGCCACCTGCGTGAACGTGTCGACGACGTCTTCGACGGCTTCGGTACTCTTCTGCATGTCCTGCTTGGCCTCCCGTGCCTCCGTGACCGTGGTTTCGGTCTGTGCCTGGGTCTCCGCGATGAGCTGTTCGATTTCGGTCGCCGAGGCCTGCGTCTCCTCTGCCAGCTGTTTCACCTCGTCCGCGACGACAGCGAACCCATCGCCGCCCGACCCGTTTCCGGCCCGTGCGGCCTCGATATTGGCGTTGAGGGCCAGCATATTCGTCTGCTCGGCGATATCGCCGATGAGTTCGACGATCTCGCCGATTTCGGCCATCTTCTCATCCAGCCGCTCCACGTTTTCGACGGTCGAATCGATCGCTGATTGAACCTCTCGGGAGCCCGCTATCGCTTCCTGTGCCGTCTCCTCGCCGGCGTCCGCGATCTCGGCCGTCTCGCGGGACCGCTCGGCGACGGTTTCGGCGGAGGCGGCGACCTCCTCGACGGTTGCCGACAGGTCGGTCATCTCGCTGGAGACGGTTTCGAGCATCTCCCGCTGGTCGGCCGCCCCGCTAGCGATGCCCTGAATCGATTCGCTCATGTCCTCGCTGGCCCCCGTTGCCTCGTTGGCACCGGCCGTGGCCTGGTCGCTCGTCGACGCGACCTCCTGGGAGAACGTCTGTATCTCCGCCATCGCCGACTCCGTCTCCGTCATCATCCTGTTGAACGACTCGGCGATCTGTGCCATCGCTTCGTTGTCGGCCGCGTGGGGGTCGACACGAACCGTCAGGTCGCCGTCGGCAGCGGCCGCCATGGCCTCACTGAATCTGCTGGCCGTTTCCTGAAGTTCAGTGTTTTGCCGCTCGACTTCCTGCATTTTTTCTTCCGCCTTCTCACGTGCCTCCTTCGCCTCGGCGCGTTTCCGTTCTATCTCCTCTTGCTTGGCTTGGAGGTCATCAATCTCCGAGGCACGCTGTTCGGCTTGTTCAAAACGTGCTCGGGATTTCTCACGTGACCGCTCGGTCGACACCCAGTTGTTCACGAGGGCGACACACAGCATCAGGACGAACCCACCGTGGATAAGCCCCCATACCCATGGGTTGTTAATCGCCGCCGTGTGATTGTAGACGCGGCTCGGGTCAATGGTCCCGAAGTAGCCGTGGGTGAGAACCACATATCCTAGTCCCCACAGGAACGGGACCCAGTCCTCGTACACGGCAACAATCGCCATCCCGACGAAGAAATGAAAATGGGCTTCGATATAGCCGCCGGAGAACTGGACAAGAGCCAGCGACGACACGAAGACCGCCGTCACTGAGAGGATTGTCCTGATGCGCCGCCTGAACCGAGCGATGAGGCTCCCAGCAGACAGGGCGAACACAACCCCACAGAGTAAGAGTACCCGGGGCAGCGCGGTAGCAGGGATTTGCGCTTCAGCTATCGGAGTCGACCCAGTGTAGATGCCAAGCCCGAACAGAAACGGGATATGCAGTAATGTCACGAGCACTACACTCCGATGTCGGTTGCGCCACTGTTTATCCGGGATTGTCGAACCGTCCGGGATATAGGATACGAAGTTTTTCAGTCGCTCAGATGGGCTCGGATTGCCTCCTATTGTGTCCCCGACGTCGCTCGTTGACTGCGCCATATTAAAACGGTTCGAGTACCGTAGATTAACCCTTTGGTGCAGATTATCAATCCTTGAATTGCAGTATCGCAATCGGCTTCACACGCCGAAGGAACCTGGCGTCGCTCTTAGAGCTGCCGCTGTCTGCCGTTTTATGCTCGGGGATTCTCACGGTGTGACGGATAGCTCACGTCCCAGCGGATCGCCGATAGTGACCTCAGTCCAGCACCCCTGTCTCAACGGGCACACACGCTGTGTTCAAACACACAGAATACTCGCCGGGCAGTATCAACTGAAATAACGAGGCCGGGCATCTGAGGTTACATTCGGCAGCCTGGGAGTTCTTTTCCAGGTGCTCACTAGCTACCAACTGCTACCCGGGCCCCGCTACGTATCACTCGCTGAGACGGACTTAGCTGCCTTCTTCGCGCCGTAGTACGCCCACTCCGCGCTGTAACAGAACACGCACCCGCGGAAAGTCGGCCGGTCGAGGGTCCCGTCGTCGTCCGTTTCGCTATCCATACTCCTACTTGGTGTGACAACACAATGAACCCCACGGCCATCCGGCCGCTGACGATACCCGAGCGACACGCTTATTCGGGCGAAACGCCGATTTCGCACAACGCCGATGAGCACGGAGACGCCGGACCCAGACGAGACAGAGACCTTCCAGCAGGTGTGTGCGGAGCTGGTCGACCGGATTCTCGCGGGCGAGGTCGAGCGCGACGACGTCGAATCGGCCAAGATCGACGTCTGTCGGGAGTACTCCGCACCGAAAGTGCCGAAAAACTCCGAACTGCTCGATTACGCGCCACAGGAGCACCGCGAGGTGCTGGAGGAGGTCCTCCAGCGCAAGCCCGTTCGGACAGCCTCGGGTGTCTCCCCAATCGCGATCATGACATCGCCCGAACGGTGTCCCCACGGAAAGTGCCTGTACTGTCCGGGCGGCCCGGATTCGGAGTTCTCCTCCGCGCAGTCCTACACCGGCCACGAGCCCGCGGCCGCACGCGGCGAACAGAACGACTACGACCCCTACGGCCAGGTCACGCTCCGGCTCAACCAACTGCGGGAAATCGGCCATCCCGTCGACAAGGCCGAACTCATCGTGATGGGCGGGACGATGACCGCCCGGAGCCACGACTACCAGGAGTGGTTCGTCAAGCGGGCCCTGGAGGCGATGAACGACTTCGACGTGGATTCGGAGCCGACGCCCGCGGAGGACGTGAGCTTCGCCGAGGACGACTACGAGTTCCGCTATCTGGAGGACGTCATCGCGGAAAACGAGACCGCCGACGTCCGTAACGTCGCCACGACGTTCGAAACCAAGCCGGACTGGTGTGACCCCGAACAGATCGACCGGATGCTCGATCTCGGCGGCACGAAAGTCGAGGTCGGCGTCCAGACGACCTTCGAGCGGATCAACCGCGAGATGCACCGCGGCCACGGCGTCCAGGCCTCCATCGACGCGAACCGTCGCCTGCGCGATTCGGGGTTCAAGGTCGGCTTCCACATGATGCCGGGCCAGCCCGGTATGTCCAAGGAGATGTGTCTGGAGGACTTCCGGC